>Ga0194063_10002750_pt1 | contig 10797 bp, 14 predicted proteins | sample SepL3720m_MetaG_FD_155459 | JGI IMG/M metagenome (GOLD analysis project Ga0194063, IMG submission 155459) | Anoxic zone freshwater microbial communities from boreal shield lake in IISD Experimental Lakes Area, Ontario, Canada - Sep2016-L373-20m | ecosystem: Environmental > Aquatic > Freshwater...
AGTTTAGCCCGGGCAGTACGTTCATAAACATGCTGGATCATCGGCTTGCCGTCAATTTCGGCCAAAGCCTTGCCCGGAAAACGTGTTGATGCGTAACGGGCGGGGATTACCGCTGTAATTTTCATGGCGATGTACCTTGAACTAGGGATAATTACGAATGTGCTAAAGATGTCCTCTGGTAGGACGTAACAAGCTACCCTAAAAGCCCCAGGGTGTCAAGATGCGAACAACTACCGCTTAAAGTCTTTGATAGTTGAGATTACAAAGTCTTTCTGCGCGGCATCATTTAGATGACAGCTAAAACAATTCTTGACCGGGTCAATCCCGCTCGGCTTGCCATCCGCACCAAAGCCGGCAAAAAACCACCCACCGGTTTCCTTGCTGCGTTTGTCCTTCTGCATAAGCACTACCATGTTTTTTGGGCCGTCAACAGCCGGGTTATCCTTGATATTAAAAAATTCGACCACGATGCGACTTCCCTCAGGGAATTTATTGCCGGCTTGGTAACCCTGCATAGCTTTCTTATCAGCATAAATGTAGTGGATACCGTAGAAAAGCGAACTTTTATCGGTAACAACTTTTCTTTCACTCTTCTGCCAGGACGTGTAGCCCTTTGGAACAGTTTGCGTCGCTGCGTATGAAACAACTGTACAGAAAATGAAACAGCTTAAGAGACAGCCTATTACTACCTTCATTGGAAAACCTCGCAGAATGAATTTGTGGATCACTATAGCAATACTATTCGTTCTTGTCATCAACTAGCAAAGACATGGCTGCCTGCCTGTAGGATCACTTGCAGACGCGATAATCGCGGCAGGATGCCGCACCTGCAGATACGGTTAATCTATTGACCTTACCGCAAGAGTGGAGTAATTTGTGCCATCAAACTCAAGAAGCAGGGGTTTCTTTAAGCTATGCAACGCCCATCCTGGGATCAGTATTTCATGGACATTACCCGTCTGGTGGCTACCCGCTCCACCTGCCTGCGCAGACAGGTGGGTGCCATTCTGGTCAAGGAGAGGAACATCCTGGCTACCGGTTACAATGGGGTGCCCTCTGGTATCAGCCACTGCGACGACGCCGGTTGTCTGAGAGAAAGGCTCAAGGTTCCGTCCGGTGAGCGCCATGAACTCTGTCGCGGTCTGCACGCCGAGCAGAATGCCATAATCCAGGCTGCCCGGCACGGCATCAACATTGATGGTTCGGCACTGTACTGCACCAATATGCCCTGTATCATCTGCACCAAGATGTTGATCAATGCCGGCATCACCACCGTCATCTATGCCGAGGGTTATGCCGATGAACTGGCTCGTGAAATGATCAGTGAAACCGGCATCACGGTTATTCACTTTTCTTCCGGCAACGAAGGTCCAACCTCGTGAAATGTCCTTTCTGCAACAATCTTGACAGCAAGGTGGTCGACTCCCGCCCCGACAAGGGAGGATCTACAATCCGCCGACGACGCGAGTGTGAGCAGTGTGCCAAGCGCTTTACGACCCACGAGCGAATCGAAGAGATGCTCCCGCAGGTATGCAAAAAGGATGGACGGCGCGAACCGTTTGACCGTCTGAAGATCATTAATGGTATCGTAAAGGCGTGCGAGAAGCGACCTATCTCCAAAACTGACATTGAACTGGTGGTTGACCGTCTGGAAGCTCGACTGCAGGAATCAACCGATCGGGAAATTTCTACCACGACCATCGGTGAATGGGTAATGAAGGAACTGCACGTCATGGACGAGGTGGCATACGTCCGTTTCGCCTCGGTCTACCGTTCGTTCCGTGATATTGGCGAATTTATGCAGGAGTTACAGGAGTTGCTGAAGAAATGAACTCCATTGACACAAAATTCATGAAACGCGCGCTGGCCCTGGCCCGCAAGGGGGTTGGGAAAACATCCCCCAACCCGGCCGTGGGTTGTGTGATTGTAAAGGATGGCAGGATTATCGGTGAGGGGTGGCACAAAAAAGCCGGCGAACCTCATGCCGAGGTGCTTGCCTTGGAGAAGGCTGGTGAAGCGGCCCGCAGTGCGAATGTGTATGTCACGCTGGAACCATGCTGCCATACCGGCAAAACGCCTCCTTGTTGCGCCGCCCTGATCCGGGCCGGAGTCAAGCGGGTAATCGCAGGCATGAGAGATCCAAACCCAAAAGTAAACGGAGCCGGACTTACTGAACTGCAACAGGCTGGAATTGAGACTAGCTGCGGCTTACTTGAGGATGAATGCCACTCCATCAACCGGCCATTCATAAAACACATCACCACCGGACTGCCTTTCGTAACCTACAAGTGCGCCATGACCCTAGACGGCAATATTGCGACGTTTACCGGCGAATCCCGCTGGATCAGTTGTGAAAAATCACGGCGGTATGCACATATGATGCGGGCTTCACGCGACGCAATCATGGTCGGGGTTGATACGATTATCGTCGACAATCCGCAACTGACGGTTCGCCTCGTCAAGGGGCATAATCCGTTGCGGGTAATAGTCGATACTCATCTTAGGACGCCGGAGAGTGTCGGTGTTATTGAAGGCAAATCAGGAACAACAACCATCATTGCCACAACTGAAAGCAACCCCGGGGTGCATCTGCGCTATACTCAGCAGGGAGCTACCATTCTTGTCTGCGAAGAGTTGGACGGACGTGTCTCCATGCCCGACCTTCTGGGGAAACTGGGCAATATGGGTATTCAATCCATCCTCCTTGAAGGGGGAAGTCGCCTTGCCGGCGACATGCTTAAGCGTGCCCTGATCGACGAATTCGTTCTTTTCATCGCCCCGAAGATTCTCGGCAGCGACGGCTTTGCTCCCTTTGCACTGCACGGGATCACCAGTATTGATAGTACATTCAAACTCTCCTTTGGTCATGTAGCGCACATTGGTCAGGATCTGATTATCCATGCCTATCCTGAAAAACCGTCATGTTCACCGGTCTGATTGAAGATACAGGCCGTGTGCAAAACTTCCACCGTCGTGGCGAAGCCGGACTGTTGACGGTGGAAACATCTCTTCCAATTGCCGAGATCGCCATAGGAGATTCAGTGGCAGTTAGCGGCGCCTGTCTGACGGTTACGGAAAAGGGGGCCGGGTTGCTACCTTCCACGTATCACCGGAGAGTATCGCCCGGACAACTATTGGAAAGCTAAGAGGTGGAAGCTGTGTCAACCTTGAACGCGCTCTCAAGCTGGGAGACAGACTCGGCGGGCATATCGTCAGCGGCCATATCGATTGCTGCGGACGCCTTACCCGTGTTGAGCGCCGCTCCGGAAACCATCAACTGTATTTCAACGTGCCGGGTGAACACGCCAGATACCTCGTTGAAAAAGGATCCGTAACAATTGACGGCATCAGTCTGACTGTCAACTCAGTCTCGCTGGAAGGCTTTTCGGTAAACATTATTCCGCGCACCTTTGCTCACACAACGCTGGAGCATATCCGGGCCGGTGATGATGTCAATATCGAGACCGACATCATTGGAAAATATGTGGAACGCCTGGTTCAACCGTGGAAAACCGGAGGGGATCTGAGCATGCGGTTACTCGCTGAGAATGGATTTGTTCGGTAATTGTCCGCTCTGTGATTTGCTTCATGAAGGTCTGCTTGATACACACTTATCGTACGCACGATGTCTACTGCCAATTTTTGTCACCACCCACAGCCAAAAATGGGTTGTAAAAAGACAGGCTGTGGTGGAGAGGTTTTGCTTTTTGTATAATTACAGATAGTTGTAAAAATAGTTGATCTTGGCCTTGATATTGCTCAATAGTCTGCTAACCTCACAACCAAGCTCTCTGCGAAGAGCACAACCAAACGAAAGGAGAAACAGAATGTTACAGAAAATGAGAAACAGAAAAGGCTTTACCCTGATTGAGCTGTTGATCGTTGTTGCGATCATCGGCATCTTGGCCGCCGTGGCCATCCCGCAGTTTTCCTCTTACCGAGCAAAAGCTTACAACTCTGCATCCAACGCTGACGTGAAAAACTTAAAGACTGGTATGGAAGCTTTCATGGCTGATAATCAGCAGTACCCGGGTAGCGTAGACCTAATTTAAACTGAAAGGAATTAAAAATGAGATCAATATTAATGCTTATAGCTTTATCACTTTTTGTTTCTTCCACGGTCTTTGCTGCGGCTGGTACAAGCCAAACAATGGACACTGACTTAACCGCATCAACAAAACTCGGTAAATCTCTTTATGGTGATAAAACGGCCGCTGCTGCCACAACCGCCCTTATTGGGAAAACATCAACAGGTGTTGGTGTTGGTGTACTAACCAGTGCTGCAGGATATGCTATTGTTGTACAACATCTCAACGGTACAAAAGCTTTTGGCACTTCGTTCGATAGCACATCCATGTTTTCCATTGAGGCACCTAAAGGCGCTGCAAAGTTAGCTGTACCTACTGCTGTTACTACAGCTGACTTCACTGCTACGGGTTGGTCGGCAATGTAATTTTTTTATTTTTAGTACATCAAGCGGGATGTTTCGGCATCCCGCTTTTTTTGTGGACTCGATATGAATGTATATAAAAAACCGAGTACGCTTTTATTATTTCTTGTGTTTGTTGTGCTCGGAATCTACTACCCGTCATTGTTTTCTCCTTTGAATGCAATGGATGACACAGGGATGTATCAACACCTTTTAAACACTGACAACTTCAGTATACGGAATATTTTTTTGCCCGGTGGTTCAGGGAGTTATTACCGTCCCATCCTACTCCTGTCATTTATGATGGATAAATTTATATGGGGGCTTGAAGAAAGTTTCATGCACCTGGAAAACATAATATTCCACCTTGTCAATACACTGCTAGTCTATTCTATCGCTCGTCGCGCAATTGTTTACCTTCCTGAACCATCACCTGTTGCACCGTTTGTGGCTGCACTCTTTTTTGCCATCCATCCGCTTAATACCGAGGCGGTCAACTGGATTTCTGGTCGGACCGATCTGCTGGCCGGTTTTTTTCTGTTGCTGGTAATGTATCTGATGCTGAAGAGGCCATTAACTTGGTTGCAGTCGCTAATTGCGGCCCTCTGTATGTTACTAGCCTGTCTTGCCAAAGAAACTGCAATTTTCTTTCTTCCTGCTGCGATACTCTTTCCATTTTTCACGTCTGCGACCAGAATAAATTCTGCTCCGCTTCTTATTGTATTCCGCACTTACTGGCTCCATCTGGTTCTTTTCTGTACTGCAGGAGTTGTCTATTTTTCCTTTCGCATGTTGGCATTCTCCAAAGGAGATTTAGGGGTTGCTCGTGTTTTAACCCACGTTGGCGGTTCCGATAGTTCCGGTTTGCTGATGAACGCGAGAATGGTATTGAAGGCCGCCGGCTTTTATGCCAAAAAACTGTTGATACCTTTTCCCCTTAATTTCGGTATCATCCATGTTTCTGATGTTTATCTGCCACTAGGATTGCTCGTTTTGGCGGGTATTCTTTGGCTAATAACCCGGCGGACGTTGCCGGCTTTTTTTGTGATTTCTGCTGGTGCTGTTGGCACTTCCGCGTTGATGATTCCGTTACTTAGTTTTACTTGGACTCCACTGGCTGAGCGCTATATGTATATTCCTTCAGCGTTTTTTATGATTGGGTTGACACTGGCGTTGCAGAACAGGAATCAGTGCCAGAAGTATCGTATGCATTTGATCCTTGCTGTAGCGTGCATCGCTGCCATTGCACTCTACGGAACCGCTACGCGCAATATTCTCTGGCAGGACAATCTTGCTCTTCTTCAGGATACTCTGAGGAAATCGCCAGATTTTATACCTGCGCAGAATGCAATTGCCAACGCATTGTATGATAAGGGACGGCTGAAGGAAGCCGCCACCATCTACAAGTCTTTCAACGAACCGAATGGACTGATTAACGCCCAGTACGGGCTGCAAAATAAGGCATTTGCTTTGATGTACGAAGGCAATTTTGTTGAGGCCCGAGATATTCTGAAACAATTACTCGCTAACCCTGGCAAGCATGAAGTCGCTGTGCTACTTCAGGTGCTGGAACTTTATAAAGTGCAGGTGGCGGCCAGGAAGGCTACTGTCAAAGACGTATATGTTGAATCAGTTACAGCGTTATCCCGCCTGATTGAACTTACCGAAGATCCATTCTATTCATACCGCTTGGGAATTGTTCATTTGCAGGTAGGCGAGAGAGAGAAAGCGCTAGCGGCATTTAAGTCCGTTGTCAAAACCGCCCCACCCACTGCCTATTACCGCAAACCTGCTGAAAAACTGGCGCGGGATCTGGAGAAGTGAAAAGTCTTTACAGTAAAATGGTAACCCAATTTCCTTGAATTGTAGTCGCATTAAGGCTACACTTCTACAAGCACCATGATACTTCACAACAGCTTAAAAGGAGTCGTTAATGAGTACTGCCGATACATATGTTCGCGCCCGCATAGATACCTATACCAAGGATCGTGCGGCAAACGCGCTTGATGCTATGGGGTTGTCCATTTCGGATGCTATTCGCTTGTTGATGATGCGTATCGCCGATGAGCGACGCCTGCCATTTGAGGTAAAGGCACCTAACGCGACTACCCGCAATGCTATTGAGGAACTGGAAGCAGGAAAAGGGGCACGCTTCGCCAGTATTGATTCGTTGATGGCTGATTTGAATGCGGAAAATTGAGCGTTCATCCACATTTAAGCGCGACTACAAGCGCGTCAAAGCAACACCCCGATATTCCAAAGATATCGACGGACTGTTTGCTATCGTTTTGTCGGCTTTGCTGGCCGACGAACCCTTGGCGATATATTTTCGTGACCATGACCTTATGGGTGACTGGTCGGGATACCGTGAGTGCCACATCAAGCCTGATCTGTTGCTGAGTTATCGCAAACCAGATGCTGAAATTCTCCGATTGGCTCGAATCGGCTCACATAGCGAACTATTCGGGTGATCAATGTCGACCGGGTGGTCTTGCTAACGGAACGGCTAACCGATGCCATACATTTTCTTGAATCCATAGGAGTGAAGTCATGAATACAATGAACTAGTGTCGATCCGGAAACCCTAACTTTGAAGTGATGAGTGGTTACAGGTACCGGGGATTTCCTCCGCCACCGTCAATCCGGTTCTTATATTTTGATTTCTGCCCCGTTCTTTCTCAATTCAAAGCGCAGTGCTCCCTTGGTCCTGCGTGATGCGCATCCAGAGCATCTTTAAGCCGGAGCCAGTTTAGTTCTGGCGAGCACCAGGAGGTTGTAGGAGACGATCGAACTCCAGACATAGCGTCCGAATCCCTCCCAACCTTTCCAGGTACAACGGTCAAGACCGAAGGCACGTTTAAGGACGGATATCCCGGCCTCGATACCTGCCCGGAAGTTGCGCAGCTTATTGTAAACCCAGGCACTCTTCGCCATGGCGAGAACTGACAACCCGCGCTTCTTTGCAAAGACGGCATCCTTTACCTCGTTCTCTTTGGCAAAAGCAAGGTTGTCCTTCGAGGCGAAGCCGCCATCGGCAGACGCCTGTCTTGGCATACGACCATACAGGTCCTTCTGACGTTCAAGCATTGTCTCATATTTGTCAGTATCTGCCGGATTACCGCGCACGATCAGACAGTCAAGAATCATGGTTGAGGAGCCGCCTGTAAGAAATATCTTGTGACCGAATTCGGTCTCACGGCGCTTCTTGACAATTATGTCTGTGTGATCCTCAAAGAAGGAGACAACCTTGTCAGACGCTTGAACCTTCTCTCCTTTGATGACCCGACGGTCTGTCTGACTGATGACCTTGTCGAGAATGCCGAGCGCACGTTGCAGCTTTTCTGCCAGTATCTTGCCGGCGAAGAGTTCTGAAAGAGCCTGGCCTTTATGTGCAAGCAGTTCCGGGATTGCTTCCACTGCATACTCCCTGACCTTGCCGGCATACATGAGCAGATCCTTGTAGGCATCCAGGCGAACTTTTTCCTTCTTGCTGTTGAGGATAGCCAGAACCCGCTTCTTGACTACCCGTCGATGATCGCTGAACTGATAATTGGGAGAAGGATGCAGTTCTTTGCCCTCGGCCAGCCAGCGGGTTATGATTCGGATACCATCAGCCAGAAGAGAAGAATCCGTTGGATGATGGATGTCCGTTTCCACGGCAGTAGCATCAATACGAACTTTGCGGCCGGTTTCGATGTTCTCTCGTTTTGCGTAGCCGATGGTCTCCCTGTGAATCGCCTCCCAGGTCTCTTCACGCAGAGCCTTGATGTTCTCCTGGAGAATTGACTTGCAGGGATACTGCCCCATCTCCAGACGGGAGAAACTGCGGAAGGCATCTGAATCTTCAAGATGAAAGGCCAACTCTTCGTAGGTGAGTTGGCGGTACTGTTTCAGAATTGCGCAACGCAGAACCTGCTCTGCGGTCATTCCCTCCCTACCCGTAGTGGGACGGGCAGAGCGAACCAGGTCCTGATAAACAAAATTCAGTACATTTGGGTTGGCATCAAGCACCTTGGATATATCTAAAAGTTCTTTGGCGATCTTGTTTCTCGGCATGGTCATGAACAGGTTCATTTGCGGGTTGAATTTCATGCGCATTTTGGAGCCCCTCAAAGCAGATTACTGAATAATACCAGCTTGTTGGGACTGAATTGTAGCATAAAACTCCAGAAAACAAAAACAAAAAATGCCTGTTTTTACATAAATATCAATGCGTTACAGTTTCCGGACGGGAACGAACTATAATGGTTATGCTGCTCATATTGAGTACGATGCAGAGGATCGGATATTTGTAGGTCATCTGTCCGGTATTTACGACACAGTTGGATTTAAGGACTCATCGGTTGAAGAGCTTGAAACATCATTTCATGAAGCGGTTGACAATTATCTTACTGCCTGCGCCAAACTTGGACAACAGCCGAATAAACCAGCCTCCGGCAAGATGTTGCTGCGTGTACCACCTGCAATTCATTCGGTGGCGATGATGTTTGCCGAAAGCGAGGGTAAAAGCCTTAATCAGTGGGCCGCTCATGTTTTGGCTGAAGCTGCACAGTCTGGGATACCAAGCTTTCACCTGAGCTGTTTCTTTCTATTATCCGAGGGGAAGTGAATTTTGAGTGGCCGACCAGGGCTTTTTGCGTGGCGCGCCTTCTTGAGTGCGCCAGCTGGTACGATGTTGTGAAGATTATCCCACCTCGGGAGATTTGTGTACTATGGTCTGATGCAGAGCGCTATTAAAGGCATCAAGAGAGGTATGGAGTATGCCTGCCGACTGTTTGTTGAAAATAAACATGTTGAAAATAAACACTTGTAGCTGGTAGTAAAATTCGTATATAAATGCGCCGCAAGGTTTTTTCGATTGGAAACAGAATAACTCAAGGGATGCGGTCATGGTTGACAAAATAAAGGCTGATAAATATTTTGCAAATAAATGTTCCGTATTAATTCAACGATTGACCGCTCATGTCCGACCGATAACCGTTTGTGGTAACCGTGGGTTTACACTGGTTGAACTTATAGTCGTCTGCGCCGTTTTGGGAGTATTGGCAGCGATGGCCATGCCCGCCTACAATGGGTATGTGAACTCTACTAAGAATGCCGCGTGCTCTTCAGATATCCGCACCATCGAAAAGGCAATTACGGCCTGGCTTCTTGAGAATAATGCATCTACTCCTAAGAGTTCTTTAGGGGGGGAGGGGGGAATGGGAATTACAAATTTGTTAGACCCGTGGAAACGTGAATATGTTTATCATCTTCATACTGACCCTGTAGATGACGATCTGGCTCTTAAGGATCCTGCGTTTAAATACTTGAATACAGATTATGATCTTTATTCCTTGGGAGCTGATGGGGCCAGTGAAGCGGAACCGGCCACCACCACTGCAGATGATGTTGTACGATCAAATGATGGTGGTTTTGTTGGCGCGAGGCATTAATTATGAAACTTAACGAGAACGATAACTCACCTTTTAATTTCGACGCACTGGATGCGGATGATCCATTTGCACCGAGCGAAACTCCGGAATTGAAGACCGCAGAATTGAATACTGAGAAATTGAATATCGCGGAATTGACTACTGCGGAATTGAATACCGACCAACCAGAGCCAGTTAATATAATTGATCCTTTTGAGGTGACTCCCGATAAGGCTGATCCGGGCAGACTGATGGAATGTGTGTGCCCAAAATGTGCTCAAAAAACGGAAGTTGATTTGGCGCTGATGTCTGAAAATGGATTTATTACTACCTGCGAATCCTGTAAAAAAGAAATTCATGTCATAAGAGAATCATGTGCCTGTAGGGCGAAGAGAAAATCAGGTGAAATAAATTGCGTCAACTGCGGCAAACTGCTTGACCACCACGCACACTGCCACTCTTGTGCGAAGCCCTTTCCGGATTATTTTGTCACTGTTGACCCGGACGCCGCCCGCAGCAAAGCAAGAAGTGAGTTCTTTCAAAAAAAATGGGCCGCCATCAGAGACCTGGATTTCTCATTCAACGCCTTCGGTCGCAGTCCAAAAGATGCTGTCTCCGGCTATTCTCCTGCAAGTAAAACCGTAAGTGCCGCAAAAGGCACATCAGGTTTGTTGACTCGGAAATATGCTGTTCTCGCCGTAAGCCTGATAGTGGCGGTTGCTCTGGCTGCTGGCGGGTCGTTCGCCTATAATTCATATAAGGCCGGGCAAGTTTATGCGGAGAACTACATTAAGGCACTGTATTGTATTAAGACGGGTGTAGATACGAACATAAAAACATCTGCAACGATGAAGACAGAATGGGAGTCGGCAGCGTTGTCCGGAAGAAGCGTCGCTCCGAGCATCAGCAGTAAAGACGAGGCAAAAGCGGTTAAGTTGCGGGGCGAAGTTGACA
>Ga0194063_10002752_pt1 | contig 10795 bp, 8 predicted proteins | sample SepL3720m_MetaG_FD_155459 | JGI IMG/M metagenome (GOLD analysis project Ga0194063, IMG submission 155459) | Anoxic zone freshwater microbial communities from boreal shield lake in IISD Experimental Lakes Area, Ontario, Canada - Sep2016-L373-20m | ecosystem: Environmental > Aquatic > Freshwater >...
GTACAAAGAGAAATACGCTGCTCTCTTTTATCTTCTTTTTCTCCTTGTGCTCTTTGAAAAAATAAGTAAGAGTATATAGCACTATGCTTCATACTCCAATACAGGCCGTAACCATCTTTCCACTTCTTCCAGCGGCATGCCTTTACGATTGGCATAATCCACTACCTGATCTTTTTCAATTTTACCCACTCCAAAATATTTACTTTCGGGATGTGCAAAATACCAGCCTGAAACTGAAGATGCCGGATACATGGCCAATGATTCTGTAAGAGTAATACCCGTAGCATCTTTGCCGCCTAATAAATTAAACAACTTGTATTTTTCGGTATGATCAGGACAAGCAGGGTAACCAGGAGCCGGGCGAATGCCCAAGTATTCTTCTTTAATTAATTGCTCATTGGTTAAATGCTCATCAGTGGCATAACCCCAGTACTCCTGACGTGTTTTTTTGTGCAGCAATTCAGCAAATGCTTCTGCAAACCTGTCGGCTAATGCCTGTAAAATGATTTTATTATAATCGTCGTGTGCAGCTTCAAATTTTTTGATATGCGGTTCAATGCCTTCAATAGTTACGGCAAATGCGCCAATATGATCCTGATAATTTTTTTCTGCAGGAGCAATAAAATCTGCTAAAGATAAATTTGGCTGACCCGGAGCTTTTTGAATTTGCTGGCGCAGGAATTGTAATTGCACCACTTCTTTATCTGCCATTACATCAACTGAATCTGGACCAACTTTGTTAGCAGGCCAGAAACCAATAGCGCCTCTTGCATTCAACCATTTTTCATCTATAATCTGTTGCAGTAATTGCCGGGCATCATTATATAGTTTAGTAGCTTCTTTACCAATTACAGTATCAGTTAAAATAGCCGGAAACTTACCGTGCATTTCCCACGCAATAAAGAAGGGTTGCCAATCAATGTACTCAGCAATTTCTTGCAGTTGGTATCCACTAAATGTTTTGGTGCCGGTAAATGTGGGTGCTACAGGTTTAAAATTATCCCAGTCAATTATTGCTGTGTTTTTTTGAGCCTGTTCAAAACGTAAATAATTTTTTACAGTTTTTTTATTGGCAAAATCTTCTCTTAATTTATCGTACTCATTTTTTACACCTGATAAAAACTCCGGTTTCTGTTCTTTACTTAACAAACTTCCTGCAACAGTTACGCTACGGCTGGCATCCAGTACATGTATAACACCGTTGTTATATTGCTGTGCAATTTTTACTGCAGTATGCATACGGCTGGTAGTGGCACCACCAATTAATAACGGTTGTGTCATTCCTCTGCGTTTCATTTCGTGTGCCACATGTACCATCTCATCCAGTGAAGGCGTGATCAATCCGCTTAAACCAATAATATCTACGTTTTCTTTTATTGCGGTATCCAAAATTTTATCTGTGGCCACCATTACACCCAAATCAATAATATCGTAGCCATTACAACCCAATACCACACCCACAATATTTTTACCAATATCATGCACATCACCTTTTACAGTTGCCAGTAAAATTTTTGCAGCGCCGGCAGCTTCTTCATTTACTGTGCCCGCGGCAAGATGTGCATTTTTACGATCTTCTTTTTCCTGTTCAATAAAAGGGGTTAAAACGGCAACGGCTTTTTTCATTACTCTTGCACTTTTTACCACCTGTGGTAAAAACATTTTACCTGCACCAAACAAATCGCCCACGATGTTCATGCCATCCATCAGCGGACCTTCAATTACATCTAAAGGTTTTGGATATTTTATGCGGGCTTCTTCTGTATCGGCTTCAATATAATCGGTAATGCCATTTACTAAAGAGTGTGATAATCTTTTTTCAACCGGTTCATTTCTCCACTTTTCATCTTTTACTTCAACCTTGCCTTTTGCTTTTACAGTTTCTGCAAAATTGATCAGTGCTTCTGTAGCTTCGTTGTTATCATTATTACGATTCAGTAAAACAGCTTCGCATAAATTTCTCAGGGTAGGTTCAATTTCATCATATACCACTAACTGTCCTGCATTTACAATACCCATATCCATGCCGGCCTTAATGGCATAGTATAAGAATACAGCGTGAATGGCTTCACGTACATGATCGTTACCCCGGAAAGAAAAAGACACATTACTTACACCCCCACTTACCTTGGTAAGTGGCATCAATGCTTTTATTTCTTTTGTAGCTTCAATAAAATCTACTGCATAATTATTATGTTCTTCAATACCGGTGGCTACTGCAAAAATGTTGGGATCAAAAATGATATCCTGCGGATCATAACCCACCTGCTCTGTTAATATTTTATATGCACGATGACAAATTTCTATTTTACGTTGTTTGGTATCTGCCTGTCCCACTTCGTCAAAAGCCATTACAATAACAGCAGCGCCATAGCTTTTGCAAATGAATGCCTGTTCAATAAATTTTGCTTCTCCTTCTTTCATAGAGATGGAGTTTACAATACATTTTCCCTGCACACATTTTAAACCGGCTTCTATAATGTCAAATTTAGAAGAGTCGATCATGATGGGGATCCTTGCAATATCGGGTTCGGCCTGTACCAGGTTTAAAAATGTGGTCATGGCAGTAACACCTTCCAGTAAGGCATCATCCATATTTACATCAATAATCTGGGCGCCGCTTTCCACCTGCTGGCGGGCAACAGATAATGCCTCTTCATATTTTCCCTCCCGGATAAGGCGGGCAAATTTTTTACTACCGGTTACATTGGTACGCTCCCCAACGTTTACAAAATTTGTTTCCGGACGAACGATTAAAGGTTCTAATCCAGACAAGCGTAAGTATGGTTTAATTGTATTCATTTGTTATTTTTTTACCACGGAGTTTCACTGAGGAAATTCACAGAGTAGCACAGTGGCTATAAAATCAATCTTTTAATTCCGTTTTTTAAATGGGTTGAATGAAAATTTAGCAGCAAGCCAATTTTACATCCTGATAATTTCAGGTAAGTTAATACCTGAGCTGTATGAATATCTGCTAAAGCTTCAACTGCTTTTACTTCTATAATTACTTTATTTTCTACAAGTAAATCTACACGATAGCCAATATCTAATTTTACTTCCTGGTATACTAATGGCAAAGCTTTTTCTTTTTCTGTAAAAATTCCGTTTTTATTTAATTCATAAAACAAGCATTCTTTATAAGAAGATTCTAACAACCCCGGACCAAGTTCTGTGTGAACCCGGAATGCATATTTTAAAATCTGTTCAGTTAGTACATTAAGCTCCTGCATCTGCTCTGTGTTTACCTCTGTGTTACTCTGTGGTTAATTCCAGTTCAGCAACCGGCTTTACCCTTGGTTTAAATTTCTTCACTTCCTCTGCAATATGCTTAATATGATCCGGCGTGGTGCCGCAGCAGCCACCTACTATATTTAACCAGCCGTTTTCGGCCCACTCTTCAATGATATGTGCGGTTTCGTGAGGTTGCTCATCATATTCTCCAAAGGCGTTGGGCAAACCGGCGTTTGGATAGGCTGAGGTATAACAACCGGCAATTTGTGACAGTTCTTCTACATGGCTTCTCATTTCTTTGGCACCCAATGCACAGTTTAAGCCTACGCTTAAAGGGTTGGCATGAGACACGGAAATATAAAATGCTTCTAAAGTTTGTCCGCTTAATGTACGACCCGATGCATCGGTAATAGTTCCAGAAATCATGATGGGCAGTTCTGCCAGTTTATTATCGCGGAAGAATTTTTTTGCTGCATAGATAGCCGCTTTGGCATTGAGGGTATCAAAAATGGTTTCAATAAGCAATACATCCACACCACCTTCTATCAATCCTTTTATTTGTTCTGTATAAGCTGCTGCCACTTCATCAAAAGTAACGGCACGGTATCCGGGATTATTTACATCAGGTGAAAGACTTAATGTTTTATTTAATGGGCCAATGGCTCCGGCTACAAATCTGGGTTTGTCCGGATTCATTGCAGTGTATTCATCTGCCGCTTTACGGGCACATTGTGCCGAAGCTACATTCATTTCATATGCGAGTGACTGCATATCATAATCGGCCTGTGCAATAACGGTACTGCTGAAGGTATTGGTTTCAATAATATCGGCACCGGCTTCCAGATATTGTTTGTGAATGCCAATGATGATATCGGGCTGAGTAATGCTCAGCAAATCATTATTTCCTTTTACATCGGTATGCCAGTTTGCAAAACGTTCGCCGCGATAATCTGCTTCCTGTAATTTATGCCGCTGAATCATCGTGCCCATGGCACCATCTATTATTAAAATACGGTCTTTAAGACATTCCTGTATTGTTTTATTCATACGCTTTGATGAAAGTTTAATTATTAACTAAAAGTATCCCGAATGCTTTCGGGATGCGACGCAACAATGATAATCATTGAATCTGCTGCTTGTTACAAAAAATTACTGAACTGATAAACGATTACGAATCCTTGAAGTGGGTTGGAATGGCGTTCGTTTATTAGTTCTGTTTTTTTACAGGCTGAACAATAAACAAATCTGCCTGAATAGGGGGCAAAGTTATAATAAGATAGCCGTAACACAAAATGTTACGGCTATTGATTTGGTGGATAATGGCTATGTATGCGTTAAACCAAGATTGGTTTTATTACCGGATTATGGATGTACTTTTTTGGGGGTTTGAACGGGATTCTGGAAATTTAAGCGGTTTTAATTTTTTATGAATTCCACCCTTTCGTCTTTGGTTAAATTATCGTCTTTTAGCTTGATGGATATTGCTGTCTTTTCTACTTTAAGCCAGTTTTTAGTGATACTGCTTAATACCGGATCAGCGCCAAAGTCAATACTGAGTTTGGTACTGCTTTCACTCCAGCTGCCATTTACATTTACTGCTCCTTTGCTGGCCACTACCTGCCCACCGCTATTAAATACAAAGCTGTAGCCGGTGAATTTACTGGTCTCGTCTTTTTTATCCCAGTACACACTTACCTTCCACGCACCAGAAATGGCCGGGCCAATAGCAGCCACATCATCATTTTTTGAGCAGGAAGAAGATTGCAGCGTGGTAAAAAGACTTACCAGTATTAGTGCTGAAAAAAGATTGAATGTTTTTGTTTTAAAGGAGCGTAGCATAATTGTAAGTTTTACTGTTTGTTATTTGATACTGTAAAACTGCACTAATTATGCCGGCAGTAAAACCCAATATTACCGAACGGGTATTTTGTACTGCTGAATGGGTAAAATCATTATTTTTCGTCGTCCAGCCAGAGTTTAAAATCGGCAGAACGCTCGGTGCTTACAATGGTTTCGTGCTTGGCGGCGGGGTTCAATTTTACCAGAACACGGCTTTTGGAATAGGCAAACATTTCGGCTATAGAATGAATACTGATAATATACTGGCGGTTAATGCGGAAAAATGATTTGGGGTCGAGCATGTTTTCCAGACTGTCTAAATTGTAATCAATAGCAAAGCGGCGCCCTTCTTTGGTGGTTAAAAAATTCACTTTGTCTTCGGTATAAAAAAATGCCAAGTCTTCTATATTGATGGTTTTAATGTGCTCGCCGTAACGAACTACAAAACGTTTTTTGTATTCCTGTGAAGGGTTGGTAAAGCTTTTTAATAACTGTTGAATATCTATGGCCGAAGCCACGGGCTTAATTTTATTGAATTTGTGTAAAGCTGCTGCCAGCTCTTCTTTTTTTATGGGTTTTAACAAATAATCGATGCTGTTAACTGTAAAGGCTTCAATAGCATATTGATCGTAAGCAGTGGTGAAAATAACCGGACATAAAATTTCAACTGCTTTAAATATTTCAAAACTTAATCCGTCAGAGAGCTGGATATCTGATATAATTAAATCGGGTAAGTTATTCTCTTTAAACCATTTTATACCGGAAGATACGCTTACAATATTGTCTGATACTTCAGCATCAGGGATGGCTTCCTGTAACATTTTTTGCAGTCGCTTTGCTGCGGGATCTTCATCTTCGATCAATAAAATTTTCATACGCTATTTTTTTAAAATCGGCAACGAAACTGTAAAGTGTCCGTTTTCAGTATTCACCAATACCGAATTTTCGCTGAGGATATTATACCTGTTGATGATATTCTGTAATCCCATTCCGGTGCCTTTTTCAGGCGAAATTTTCGGATTGATATTATTGCTGATCAGCAGGCGGCTATCGGTTTCCGTATACAAATGTATAGATAATATACTTTCTTTAGAAACGGCATTGTGCTTTATGGCATTCTCTACCAGCAGCTGTAAAGTAAGCGGCGGAACAAAACAGTCTTTCTTCAACTGATCGGAGATATCGATCTTGAGTACAAGACTGTTGCCATATCTTTTTTGCTGCAGGTAAAAATAAGTGTTCATCAATTGCAGTTCTTCACCCAAACTAATCACATCCTTATCGCGGTAGTTTACAATATTGCGAAAGAATTCTGACAGCTGCTCTACATAATCCACCGCTGCTTTGGGATTATCTTCAATAGTGGAAATAAGGGTATTGAAACTGTTGAATAAAAAATGCGGATTTACCTGATTGCGCAATACCTGAAACTGGAATTCAACTTTTTCCTGATGCAGCAACTGCATTTTGTTCAGGTGTTTTTCGCGACTTTTCATGTACCAGTATAAAAGCCCCCCAACAATTAAAATACTGAGTATAATAAACCAGATACGTTTCCAGAAAGGCGTTTCAATTACAAAAGTATATGTTACTTCATCGGCATTATTAAAATTATCGTTTAATGAAGAACGTACATGAAATACATATTTTCCCGGGCGCAGATTAGGGAAAGGGATGCTCTGATCCTTAGTGCTCACCCAGGAAGTATCCAGGCCTTCTAATTTATACTGGTAATGCACCTGCTCAGGGTTGGTATAATAGAGTCCGGTAAAATTAAACGTGAAACTGTTTTCATCATACTTAAAATGATGATCAGTAACAGGGTCAATTTCTTTTAAAAATAATTGTATGTTATCGATGATGGTTTTAGGTCGTAATATATTTTTAGCAGAGGGAGTATATACAAGAATGCCATTTTCGGTGCTTAGTAAAATATTGCCTGCAATATCTGTGCAAACACTTTCTATGGCTGTATTTACTCCTGTTATTCCCTGATTGTTGTTTATATAAGCAATAGTGCCGGTTACAGGATCAAGAATATCGATACCATTTTCGTTAACAATAATCAGGTTGCCTAAACGGTCGGTTTTTATAGTGGTGATCTTTAAGTCGCTGATACCCTGTGCCGCGCCGAAATTTTTAAATACGGTATCATTATAACAATACACACCGGCATCTTTGGTGTTGAACCAGATGCATCCTTTTTTATCTTCCGTAAAAGAATACACATGTTCATCCTTCAGTCCGTTTGTTTTATCAAAATGTTTAAAACGGCCTTTTTCTAAAACGGTAATGCCTTTGCCATCAGTGCCAAACCATATTCTTCCCTTACTGTCTTTAAAAACGGTATGAATATAATTGTTGCCCACATTAGGAATGCTGTCGTAATTGGTAAAAGTATAATTGGCATTGATAGTAACATTCAATTCCGACAATTGGAAAATGGTAGCTACTCCTTCCAGTCCGCCAGCACAAACTGTATTACCGGTGCCCGTAATAGAAAGGATACTGGCTTTTTTCAGCAGCGGATTTTCACTTATGTTTCTGTATTTGCCTGTTACAGGATCAACAACAAAAATGCCTTCGCCCATAGTGCTTAACCAGATATTATGATACATATCCTGATATAAACCTGTGATATCAGTAAAACTGGTCAACCCTTTTATGGGATACAATCTCGACGTCCATTGATTGGCGCTGCGGGTATATTTTATAATTCCACCATCGGTACCGGCCCAGATATTATTTTGATAATCGGACAGTATAGTGTGAATGGTTTCGTAAACAGCCTTGTCATATATTGGCAGCAGGTTCAGTTTATCTCCTGCAGTGGAAATCAGTTCACTGGTGGTGGTCATCCAGATATTACCTTCATTATCCTGTAACAGATTATTTATATTATTTTTATTGGTGCTGGTAATAAAATCGGCAGCAGCAGCTGTTGCTGCATCAGGAAGTTTCATCAGCCCGTTTGCTTCTGTGGCAATCCAGACATTATTTTGTGTGTATAGTAGTGCATTTACTTGTCCGTAATTCCAGTTACCTGCAGCAGCAGGAATGGTGATCTGTTTGTTACTGTGATTGTAAAAACAAAAGCCTTTTTCCTGCAGGCCAATTAAAAAACTATTATTTCCTGCGGGTTGAATAGCTGTGATATAATAATCGGGCAATCCGTTTTTAGGGCCCAGCACATCTATTTTTTTATTAGCGCCATTAATGCTGCAGATATTAATGCCCTGATCAGTTGCTGCTAATACATCGCCATTAGCTGCTAAAGCAAGTGCATGTACATATTTATCACTCAGCCCTTCCTCTTCATTGATCAAATACAAATGACTGTTGTAAAAATAATAGATGCCTTCGCCATTGGTGGCAAACCATATATTGTTTTGTTTATCCTGTAAAAATGCAGTGATGGCTACTTTGGGTGTGCCTTCTTCAGGCTCAAAATACTGCAACAGGGATTTTGTTTTTTTTGCCAGCCTGCCGCTTTTATAACCCACCCATATCTGACTTCTATTGTCTTCAAAAACAGCAGTAACAGTATCTTTAATTGCAGGGGTATTGGTATTGATTAGTTTAAAATTTTTACCATCAAAACTATACAGGCCATTGGTGGTGCCTGCATAAATATATCCTTCCCTGGTTTTAAAAAGGGTATTGATCTTAAAGGGCCGGTTATCATCCAGCAATTTAAATGAACGGGAACCTGCAAACTGTGCTGCACAGTTGATGCCGGTAATCAGCAATAATACAAGAGGAATTTTTTTTATCAGCAGCATTATAAATTATTTGATAGCCAATTCTGCTTTTACATCTACTTTAATTTCGGATGCCAGCTTTTCATGCACCACTTTTGGAATAGGAATATTATGATCGGCCAGTAAAACAGTAAAAGTTGACCAGATGCTGATATTTTTATTTTTGATGATCACATCACATTTAATAATGCGTTCCTGCACCACGCCATGAATGTTTAAATTTCCTTTGGAGCGTACACTGTATTCTCCGTCTTTGGTAAAATCAATATCCTCAATTATTTTTCCTTCAAATGATGCTACCGGAAACTTATTACTTTCCATATAGTTCTCATTAAAATGCTCCTGCTGAAGCGGGCTGTTGAATCCCTTAAATGTTTTTACATTGATGATAAATGCAAATTGTTTTTTTTCGGGAAGTACCAATCCTTTTAATTCGCTGCTTTGCGCTTTAATCAATTCTAACGGTGCATCAGAACGAAAACTGATACTGCCTGAGCTTACTTTATAATCCTGCGGGGAGTTGCCCGACTTAAAAGCCAGAGCCAGTAATAAAAATGGAAGTATAAAGAGTTGCCTGCGCATACTGTAAATTTAAGCAATAGTTTCCACTAGCAACAGTAAACCCGGTTGCTATTTGCCTTTTTTGCCTAGGGTGAATACTCTTGAAATATTAAAGCCGAAAAAAATATCGCCTTTACTCCAGTCGCCTGTGGTTTCTGAAATAAAACTGCGTTCATTCATACCCTGCGAATTGGTAAAGTGTAACTGGAACACATGACCGCCGGTTTCAATATCAAAACCAACAGAAAGTGAATTGGTACTGTTGGGTAATTTATATTCCGGTATCTGGTAATAGTATTCAACATTCAGACTAATTCTTTTACTCAGCTTTTGTCTTCCGCCAATGCCTATCGACAGTAAGTCGTTAGGATCTAAAATCAATGCTACCAGATTTCGGTGGATATAGGTTGGCATTAACTGCAGCGATGTTTGTTCGGAAAACTTACGGCCAATAATCAGCTGGTGACTGTAATATAAGCGGGAAGAGAAATAATTTTTTCTGGCAGGGTCTTCAAATTTTAAAGTTTTTAAAGCAATGGTGGGCACATAACTTAAAGTGATGGGCATATTGCGTTTGCCTTTTGACTGCCGCAAAAGTTTTACTTTAAAAAAAGCATCATAAGTTTTTTGATAAGTACTGCGTCCCACACCGACCATTAAATAATCGGTAATGCCAAAATCAAATCCCATACGCATGGTAGCATTGTCCAAACCAAATAATTCATAGCCTCCGCCATTGATCTTTCCAAAGCGGTGCGATATTTTTACATCCATCACTCCCTTGCCCACATTTTCTACCGTATGGCCATTTATTAAACGGGAGGTTTTAAAAGTAGCCGTGGTATAATCAGTGGTGGGCTCCAGATCATTCTCCAGCATTTTCATAATATCAGTACTGTCTTGCGCCAATGCTGTATTTACTAAAGCGCAGCTGATAATTACGATAAAAATATTTTTTAACAACATACAAGGTGATTAGGGCAGTAGCTTATAATTTTTGATCGAGTAAACAGTTGACAGTAATTTCTATGGACTCAGAAATATTTTTCTTTACTGCACCCGGGATGGTAATACCATAATCCGCCAGTTTAAGCATAAACTTTGATACTACTGTTGGCTTGCCACTTTTAACAGTAACGGTGCCGGGTACTGTTACACTTTTGGTAACACCATGCATAGTGAGGTCGCCGGTAACGGATACTGTATAAGTACCATCAGCAGTAAAATTTACTTTACTGATATCGGCAATAGTGCCTTTAAAAGTTGATTTGGGAAATTTAGTGCTTTCAATATAGTTTTCGTTAAAGTGCTCTTCCATTAATGCTTTAGCAAAATGAAAGCCTTTATTCATCAGCGAAAATTGCAGATCGCCGCTGGTGCTGTTTACCGTACACAATACC
>Ga0194063_10002753_pt1 | contig 10794 bp, 10 predicted proteins | sample SepL3720m_MetaG_FD_155459 | JGI IMG/M metagenome (GOLD analysis project Ga0194063, IMG submission 155459) | Anoxic zone freshwater microbial communities from boreal shield lake in IISD Experimental Lakes Area, Ontario, Canada - Sep2016-L373-20m | ecosystem: Environmental > Aquatic > Freshwater...
TGCGAGAGGACCAGGCATGGCAACATCTACGAGTGGGCGCAGGCCCATCACGATTTCCTGCAACATGCTCGCAAGGAGACGCTGAAGACATTTGGACCCGCAATCCAGGAATATCCCGAGCTGCTTGACCAGATGGACGCATTTCACGATCTCTGGGCTCGTCTTAGGAGCACCGAAGGGGAGCCCCCACGGCACCTTATCGAACCTGTCTGCTCCGCTGCTCGGAAAACAATCGAAGCTCTCGTTAAGGTTTTCGCCAATCAACGTCCAATAACAGACTTGCATATTTACCTCGTGAGCAAGGACGAGAGCGAGAACACAAGATCCGTATTGCAATGGTTGAATGAAACCGGATACGTCACCGCCGGCGTCGATGAATTGTTCCTAGTGAGCAAGAATTGGCTTTCAAGATCTGCCGGGGATAGTGCCAATTACTTTAGTTTGAAATACGTGATTGGTGCAATTGCACTGCAAGGCCGGGAACAGGCAGATCATCCGCTACGCATTGCTGCGAAAAACAATCCGGATTTCTTCATTCACCTAAAGCGAGTATTGGCATTGGGGAATTCATCTTCTCACGACAACTCGCACAAATCTGGTCAAACCAACAAACTGAACAAAGAGGTGGCACTTTCCATTCGCGGGCCATTGACTCAAATTGTCCGGCATCTTTTGGATCCGAATGAAACCATCTTCAAACAAAACTAATTCAAGCCATGGCAAAGAAAAACAGAAAGCAGCAAAGTGGTCAACAGACCCAAAACAAGCCTTCGGGACCGGTTCAGCCGGCGCTCAATGAGTTCGAGGCAAAATTGGAGGCCGCGCTGATTGAAAAGGCAAAAGTTGAATCCGAATTTCCAGAGGACATTCCTCTACCGGTGGACGAAGAAGCATCAGCCGCGAAGTTGGTGGATTCCGAATCTCCTGCGGTCACCTCCGGTGTCGTGTCGCCAACAATGTCAACTACTGAACTTTCCAAGCTAATCGCCACGGCAATCAAGCTGACAGAGGAGACTAAAAGAAACAATGAGCGCGCAAAGAATTGGAGCGCTCGTGCGAATGCCATGGAAGAGTCTTGGAATAAGAAAACCAAGGAAATTGCTGAAAATGAGAATGACCTGAAAACCCGGAAAGAAGCCCTACTCGTTGAAGAAAAGGATCTCCAAACGAAGAAGGAGGACTTGATGAAGCTACAAGCTGATGCCGAAGTGGGTTTTATTGCCAGGCGCACTGAACTTCTCACCGGCCTTGAGGGAGAAATCAGGAAATACTCCGCTCGTTATCTGGAGCATGATCGAAAAATTCAAGAAGAACTTCAGGCGTCGGAGAAAGCGTTGGAAGAGAAGCGAATCAAGATAAATGAACAGAAGCAACTTGCCGAAGAAGGCCTACGGGAATCAAGAAGAAGTATCGATTCTGAGTTGCGGCAAGTGCAATGGCTTCGACAAGACCTTGAGGACGAAAAGAATGCATGGAAGGAGCGAGTTGAACAGGAAGTGACGCGGGGCATTGCCGAATATGTAATCGAACTTGAGACATTAAGACAAGCGAATGTGGACCAGCGAGCCAAGATACTGTCGCTGGATGAATCGCGAAAATCGGTTGGCAACCGTTCTGCCTCCGATATGGCGCTTGAAATCGAGAACCAGAAAAAGGTGATTGATAGTCTACAAACCCAGCTTGCGGATGTTCCAGGCATTGAAGAACGGAACCGATCAAAGAAACTCCAGTCTGAAAACGATCGTCTTTTCCAAGAACTTGAGCGAATCCAACAAGAGAATCAAGTTCTGCACCTGCGAGCGGGCAAGGCCAGCATCGGGGTCGCGGAATTGGAAAGTCTACGTGATCAGCGAGAGGCGTGGAAAACCCGTGAACTTGGCTACCGGGCAAGGCTGGATGAACTCAAGTCCGACATTGAAGAATACACGGCCAAAGTGAACGACAGGGAAGTCTTCCCTGCTTGTTCTGATATGGATCGGGATGAGTTTTTACAAAAGCCACCGACCATCCGCCAAATAAACGAACTCGATCTAAAATTGTTCACTTCCGATGTTCGAAATCTCATCGGAACCACGGGCTTGTTTTACCGCCCTGAGGACATCAGGTCCTTCATCGGAGGTCTCGCAGCATGCCGCCTGCATATTCTCCAAGGTATAAGCGGAACAGGAAAAACCAGCCTCCCCCTTGCGTTCGCTAAGGTCATGCAGTGGGGAAGCGAGCTTTCCGAAGTTCAATCTGGCTGGCGTGATCGAAACGACCTGCTTGGATACTTCAATACGTTTGAGAAGAAGTTCTACGAGTCGGGCATTCTCAAGGCTCTCTACAAGGCAAACTGTCCAGGATACGAAAATCTTCCGTTCTTTGTCATTCTCGACGAGATGAATCTATCCCATCCAGAGCACTACTTTGCGGATTTCCTTTCCGCGTTGGAACAACGGAAAGATGACAAGAGCGTATCGCTCCTCACTTCGCCGTTAGCCGAAGGTGATGGTCCCATTCGTTTGATCGACAGAGGGCAGCGACTTCGTGTTCCGCCTAACGTGTGGTTTATCGGAACAGCGAACCAGGACGAAACCACCAAGGATTTCGCCGACAAGACCTACGACCGCGCGCATATTATGGAATTTCCTCGTCATCGTGAACAGTTCAATCCGGAGCGACCGAATATTCCCGCAGGGAAAATCAGTTTTGAGCAAGTACAGGGAGCATTCGATCATGCAGTCCAACAGTACTCCGCGGCAGGCGAGGAAGCCATTCGAATTCTTGATGGAAAGCTTCGGAGTCCCCTTGAGGATTTGGATATTGGATGGGGCAACCGCCTCGAAACACAGCTAAGATGCTATGTGCCGGTTCTCGTGGCGTGTGGAGGTAGTGTTTCGGAGGGGCTCGATACAATTCTTGCTCACAAGTTGCTTCGAAAGGTTAAGGGGCGATTTGATATATCGGCTGACGAATTGTCGAAGCTCAAGTCCCGGATAACCTCGGTATGGAGCGAGCATCCAAGTCTGAAATCAGCGAAGCCGGATAGGTCGAATGATCTTATTACAGCCGAATTACGCCGCCTCGGGAACAAGAGTTGAAATGACCATGCCCACTTGGATAAATAGGATCACCGGAAACATCCGTAGCAGTCCTCCTGACGATCAACCCGTCGGATTGTGGTGCAACAGCGGTGGCACGGCGTGGTGCGGCGAGGGATCTGAAGGTCACGGCGTTCCTGATGCCTTGTTGCCCAAGCCCCACTTCGAGCAAGCCCTGTTGGCAATCAGCAAGTCAATAGATCTACGTAAGGTGTGCAACTGGCAGAGTTGGTGCATCCAACTTCCTGTCGATTCAAGTGTGGGTGACTCGCTTGTCGAGAAACGGGAGGAGGCGGCCCTGGGCCAGGCTATTCCCCACCTTCAGGAAATATGCAGGAACCCCAGATCCCATCTGAAAGTCAGTGAATTTCGGGAACCTGTTTCAAGGGCCCGGCGTATTCCTCCACGAGCTATCAGCCTTCTATCGGCACATTCGGAGGACTGGCATTCCCGGACATATCGTTCGGTACGCCCAAAGATGGTTCTCTCTGAAGTCACCGAAGACGAGTTGGCCATATACGAGAACCGTGCGCTGCGAACCCTACGGGAGCGTATTCTTGAAACACTCACTCCAAGGTTGCTTACATTGAGAGACCTTCTAACCGCCATTGAGCTTTCGAGTCAGGGAGAAGTAAGTGGATACCGCTTCCGGATTCATCGACTGTGCCATTTGCTCGATCAGCTTTTCAGCAAGAAGCAGGATAGGGATCAGCTCGGAATGTTGGTCGAGAGACTCACCTCAATGCACAAGTCGCTCCTAGGGTTGGGAGGAACTTCACTTCTCAAGGACATCAGACAAAGTTCGCCAGTATCGAGTCCCTTGCATGCCACCAACATTCTTCGAGACGACAGGCGATACCGAAATATCTACGCGCTGTGGCACTTATGGGAGCGAAAGGACGAAGAAAAGATTTCTCGGGCGGAACGGCTGCGGAGATTGTCTTCGGGAATGGATCGTTACGCGGCGATTCTGTGCGCCCGCGCCTTCGGGCTTTTGAGTATGGTTTCTGAGGGAGGTAAGGAGTGCCCGAAAAATTCCATTTTCAAGCCTGGATGCATGCCTGTCGAATTGAAGCGCGGATGGTCTTTTGGTTGGAACGAGGATGGAACGTTTGTTTTGCGATCCCCTGTCGGCGAAGCGGCCCTGAGAATCGTGGCAATAGCGGCACAGGTGGATCGGCTGCCTGTCGGACTTGTTGGCGATCTCGCCGCTATTTCGGAAGATGTGGAGATCGAGGCTCCGCCGGTCTTGCTCCTGTCTTTAGGGCACGTCGAAGAGTCGCCGGTCACTTGGTCGAACGAAGCCGTTGCGTGGCGCGAAAGACAACGCCACACGCTCGTCAATATTCCCAGATTACTGCTTCTAGAGGTTTCTCCATCTCGCCTTGATCCCATTGAGCACGTGGCTCGTGTAATCCGACGGGTGATCGCGGAAGACGAGTGGCCGGAACTTCCAGTGAAGATTGCCCTGCCACGTGGATTTGCTTCGGTTTCCCGCGAACTGTCGCAGCCCATCGGCGAATCATTTGCACGGGCACCATCAGCGGAGCTTTTCTCCGAGGTTAACCGGCTTCACAAGATCACCGGTGAGGCCGTTGCCAGACTCACAGAGAATCTGGACGACCTGGGTCGCCAGATTCAGCACGGCAAGTCTGGGCATCACGCAAGGGAGTTGGCGCAAGAGAAAAGCAGGCTTCAGAGCGAACTGAAGACCAACGAAGCCAATTTTGTGATTTGGCAAGGACTCATTGCTGAACTGGACCGCGTGACGAGGCTCTTCACCCCAGCCATGATCTGCCCCTGCTGTGGCAGCACCACTTCGAATGCCCCTCAGGCATCCATGTTTTCTTGTTCCTCCGATTCATGCAGCACCAGATGGGGAAAGCGCCAGGACGCAAACGGCGGCATGCACCTATTCTTGATGCCGAACGGCGAAGATTCGTCCAACCCGCCGCATGGCCAGGATCCGCTGGACCGTTACGGTGCGGATTTCCTCTAGATGTTCACCAACCTCAACCTCAACCTCACCGCAACCACCTTCAACGACTCCCCTAGGTCCTCTCAATCCGTGGTGCCGCAGCCCAGCGGCGGAATTGATCGGCAGACGCCATCTCTCCAGACGGGTCGCTCTAAAGCCACCCAACTCCTCAAGGAGCGAAAACAATCTCAACAATTCTCTTGGTAAGGTGGAAGGACTGGTTAGTTTAGGCAGTAAGGCAAGGGCCTCCATGAAGATCGAATTACATCCTCCCTCCCCTACAGCAGATGATGTGCTTCCGCGCATTCTGCTGTTCAGCATTATGACCTCTTCCTTCAAAAACGAATGACCGCACCTCTTTCGCATCGTGGAGACAAACGCATCTGGCTCGTAATCGAGGGCGATAACGGTTCGGGCAAAGATACACTGGCGAGCCAATTGACGATTTTTGGTTTTGAAATCATAAATGCACTACAGATGGCCCAATCCGCAGAGCAGCTCGCACGAATCAGAAATGATGCAGCGCGGGTCACTGCGTTTCTGGAATATAATCGGATATGTGCCGAACTGGCTGAGTGCATAACCAGGGCGGTTCAAATTCGCTATTGGCCGAGCACCTTGGCTGCTGCTTATGCCGACGAGATTATGACATGGGAGCAGATTCAGGCTGCTGCCACCCTCCAAGCGGCTTACCCCCTCCAACCGTCTATGTTCCTTTATCTCGAATGCAGCCACGAAGTAAGAACCAAGCGCATTCTTGACAGAGGTGCCCAGCCTGGAAAATTTGATAGTCTCTCCTTGATTAGGGCCGCCAGACACAAATCCGCCATGACCTATTTTTCAATGCAACTAGACAATTGGTTCAGTCTTGACGCCACACTGTTATCTCCAAAAGAAGTCCACACTGAAGCGATTGAGATTATAAAAAACCAAATCGGAAATTTATGACAATCACGGAAAGTTTTGCTGAGTCCGAGGCTAAGCGCGTTAGCGTCGATATAAGGCGCAACAGTGCGAAGACTAAGATTCAATTGCTTGCACATGGCGTGGACGATTGTGCATCGCTGTTCTCTAGCATAGGTTCATTCAAAGAGGAGCATTACGCATACGACAATGGGAATTGGGGCGTCGCAAGGGATCGGTTGGTGCCTTCAGAGCTTCTATTACCTGGAGGTATTGTTTCAAAGATCCATATCCGACCCGGCTCGTCGATCAAATTGCGGGCAGACGGGCATGAGCTGGTAATTGAAAAGGATCGTCAGACGCTAAGCACAGCTACTTCACTGAAGCGACCAGAGTTTTGGAATTACACAACCGCCTCCGGCGTCGCGCCAAAAAGACTTGCACATTTTTATGGCGCAACATGCCTAAATTTTAATATTTATTCTGGTTGCCACTTTTACGACGTTGGCCAGCCATGCAAGTTCTGCTCTGTTCAACCAACGCAGGACCTTCACGGAGGCGTCGACATCAAGAAACAACCACAAGATTTGGCTGATGTCTGTAGACTTGCTGTCCTACATGACCGTGTCGAATGGTTTCTTGCGACAGGTGGATCCTATCTGAATGGGGATGTCGAGTTCGAAAGACATATCGCCGTGCTCAAGATGATACAACCGCATTTGCCGTGGAATGGTCGCTTCCGTGGCAACTTGGCGTTGATGCCACCAAAAACAATTGAGCTAACAACTGAATTATTTGAATTGGGTGTGGATCATCCAAGCTTCAATCTTGAGGCTTGGCCTAGATCAGCGTTTGAAACAATTTGCCCAGGCAAGGCGCGTTATGTTGGCTTCAATCACATCATGGCTGCGTATGATTACCTCGTCGATCTTTACGGTTCAGGACAATTGTGGTGTAACTTTGTCGCAGGCTTAGTCCCACTCAAAGACCAAAAAGATGGTTTTACGGCGATGGCCGAAAGAGGAGTCATCCCCGGTGCAAATGTGTATCATCCTGATGTTGGATCACCATTTGCAGATTCGATTCCTAGTCCGAGCGAGGATTACATTGTCGAGCTGTATCAGCACGCCGCAGATCTTTATCGAAAGTTTGATTACAAGCCTTTCTTTGATGCCTCCGTATTGCGTAACAGCCTCGCGAATGAGGCTTATGAAGGACTGCTATGAGTCAAGCAAATAATAATCTATTGTATTGGCCTGGAATGAGAGTTAATCCAGGGGAACTAGGAACGCTTTTTTCGCACATGAGAAGCAGCGGTTTTGTTGTTCAAATTGTCAGTGCACCATACGACATCGGTCCAATGCCAGCGGACTCAGCGTCCCTCGCTCATCAAGAAATAATGCATTCAGACACACCGGTAGGCGGATGGTGGATTGGCTTGAGCCTAGGTGCAGCGGTTGCTCACATAGTATGTTCAACAATATGCAGGGAAAGGCGACCTCGGCGATTAACCCTAATTAACCCATTTGCCGACAGAGCAGAACTGTCCATAATTCGCGGATTCGACTTGGGAAACCAATGGCGTCTTCGTCCCGAGAAATATTCTGTACCTGCCGGTATTTCTGTGGATTTGATTCTCTCTTCGCGGGATGAGCGCATTCCCCCAGATCATGGTTTGCGCCTTCAATCGCTATGGGAAGATCAAAGGTCGCGAGTTGTCTGGACAGATTCAGACCATGTTATCTCCGATTCCAGTGAGCAACAGCGACTTGCTGAACTCTTGTTGCAATATTCATAATGTTCATCGCACATTTAGTCGTTCTCCTTGTAATTTCAGTTTCCGTCGTCGGAGCTGGATTCTTCGCATTGCTTGGATGTCGATTCATTTTCCGGAAGGTTCCTTGCCCCACCGAAACAAACATCGGCACACCAAGCGTGTCTATTATCATCCCTTCACTTGGTGGTGGATGCCAATTGGATGCTTGCTTGACGGCACTCAGCCGCAATATGCCTGCTGGTGTGGAAAAAGTATCTGTAATCCTCCAGAGATCCTCAAAATCAGAAGGAGATGGGATTCGGGCCGGATGGGGAAGTCCAGTCGAACTGGAAGTGTGCGAAATGGATGGAAGTCCGAGCAAATCGGCTGCCATCAATTTGGGACTACAGTCGGCGTCCACAAAATGGGTTTTGATGCTTGATTCGGATACGCTAGTTAGCCCACATATCCACAGGTTATTCGACTCTCTCGACGATACTGATGCGGTTTATGGGATGATTCTGCCAGTCGACCAAGGAACTGACATTTTTTTAAACCGTGTCATCAAGGCAGATAAGGTCGTTAGCCATGGGGTTTGGCGCTTGGGTCGATTCATCGCGGGCTTATGGCCCAATCTCCCAGGTCAGTGCTACGCAATCCGCACCGAGATCTTGCAAGCAATTTATGATCAACAAATGGGGCATCTTGACGACATGGCAGTTACTATGAAACTCGCAGCGATGCGAGCTCGTATCAAATTTGTTCCGGCTGTCGTCTGCTTCGAGGAGGGAAGATCAACGTGGTTCGGCCTTTTTAGTCAGCGCGCCCGCTGGTCAATCGGTTTGGCGCAAGCATTCCGCAAGTCGCTGGCGGGGCGCGATAATCTTGGATATGGTATTGCCTGCTGGATGATTCACTCATGGATCTATTTAGGATGGCCGCTATTCACAAGCGCTGTCTGCGTTTCATTAGTCGCTCTAGGATCTCCATATTGGGCATTAGTAGCTGCTTCCTCCTTTTTACTTACATGGTCTCTCTTAGTTATGGCCGGGAACCGCATCTTCATGCATCTTGACACCGATTATGTGCCCTTAGGATTTGCTTCGTCAGCATTTCCGGCCTCATGCCTGATATTGGCTGCGCAAACTCTAGGCTTTGTGGCGGCACCAGGGTTCCTGATAGTTTCCGCAATTAGACCTCGCTTTGGAAACCACGTACTTTATCGGAGATAGTCGTATGGTAGGAAACTTTGACATTAAGTATATAGCAATTGTAGGCGGATCGTGCGCAGGAAAGACTACTCTCGTTGAGGAACTCGGAAGACGGGGGTTTGCTACCATTTGCGAAGCCGCTCTTGTAGTAATTGACGAGCTGACAATAGAGCTGGGCATGTCTGGCATTGCGACCTGGCGAGAGTCACACTTTGACACGCTTCAGTGGATGATCGGAAGGAAGCAGGTCGAGCTGGAAGATCTGGTTGTTCCTAAGAAAGGGGACTGGGTGTTTTGCGATGGTGGACTACTCGATCCGGTGGGATATTGCATGTATTTTGGAGTCACCCCGCCGAGTGACTTAGACGAGATTGTCTCGATACATCGCAGGTATTTTAGAGTCTTCGTGTTGGAATCTCTCTCTGCCTTTGTTCCCCGACTAAAAGCGGGCAGAACCAGTGATAGGCACACGTCTTTCGAGATCGGCATTCTTCTGGAGGATCTGTATCACCAGCGCGGCTACGAAGTGATCAAAGTACCTGAGATGTCTATTGCGATGAGAGCGGATTACATCCTTGAGCAACTTTAATTTTCCCCTTCGCAAATTGGTGGGTGACGAGATAGTGAGGCACCCTTCGTCGACGCTTGGATTTCTCGCTGCGGGCGAGTGCCAGCAGAGGGGCAAGCGCGTGAAGCGCTCCGGGAATCGGCAGGAAAGTGCAGAAGCCGGAAAGCGTCCTTAAACTGATTATGCCGATCTCGGCATAAACAATTTTAGGACGCTTACAGAAGCCGATCCGGTCTGTTTGTTCAAAACAGCGGATCGTGTCCAAGGGAACGCCGTATCTTTCCAAGAGTTCCCATTGTGTGTGATTCAGTTCAGTGAACGCCTGCTTCCAGGGCTGAACATGCACACCGAATGCTCAAGATCTCGCCACCTCAGCCGGCAAGGAACTGAGTGTTTCGGAAGCGGAAATCCAGTGCCTTTTGGCTTGTGGACACATGATCTTTGTGAGAGCGGGTGGAGTTGTTGGCGTGGTTGGTGGCGCGTTACAATTGCAAAGCGGGGTGAAAGAACTCCAAAACGGGAAACTCATCGGGGGATCGTTTGATACGGTGGACGGAGTTGGGAATGCAGTTGCAGGCACACTGATCATTTCCGGAAAAGTCCAAGCAGGCATTGGTGTCGGAGCGGCAGTAGCTGTCGTGGAAGGAGGCAAGGACATTTTCGTAGGAATTCGAGAGGCCGACACCAAGCGCACCATTGTTGGCACGGTGAAGCTAGCCGCAGGAAGTGCAATGAGCGTTGAACTCTATACCGGCCAGCCGGTCGTTATCGTCGTCGGTGGCATCGCCTATGCTTGGGGTGATCATCTATGAACAGAAGGAGGCTACCGTCCGCAAATCAACGGCCCGGCGGCGTGGAATGCGACCAGTGCTTCATCCGGCAGGGCATCAAGACCGGCGACCGCCAGCCACTGGACATGCCCCGCCTCAGAAAAATTTGACAGGTGTCTCCAATCGACCCAAAAACTTAACATGAACCCCATCACCACCAACACTGGAGCCGACGCCGAGTACCTCGCTGAAACCAATGCGGCGAACCGCAAACGCCAATTCGCTAACCAAGCCTGCACCCAACTCGAAGCCGCAACCCCGCTCCTCATCAACGCTATCCGCTCTGGCGGAGCATCTCAGGAAGTCGAAAACATCCTCTGTTCACTTTGGAGCGGTGAACTTTGCAAGCAACTGACTTCCCTCGACACCGACATCGGCGAGGCCGTCCTGGCCATGATCGCCGCCCGCATCCACGGTGGAGGGGAGGCCGATTGCCTCTTGGCGAGGATTCTTTTTCAAACCGGAAGC
>Ga0194063_10002756_pt1 | contig 10789 bp, 9 predicted proteins | sample SepL3720m_MetaG_FD_155459 | JGI IMG/M metagenome (GOLD analysis project Ga0194063, IMG submission 155459) | Anoxic zone freshwater microbial communities from boreal shield lake in IISD Experimental Lakes Area, Ontario, Canada - Sep2016-L373-20m | ecosystem: Environmental > Aquatic > Freshwater >...
GCACAGTATCGAGGTGTGGATCGGACGTGGCCGGGGCCTGGCGGCTGATCCCAATCGAAGTCTGGCTTATCCGGATGGCGAGAAGAAGGCATTGCTTGACCTGGTTGAGTCATGCAAGCAGCGGGTCCTCGAACTCAGGTTTCCGGCAGAAGTCACGAGGAAGTATACCGCCTATGTTGGAACTGATCCGGTCACCACGCCGGATGGGATCTCCATGGCCGCGTATAAATTGACGTTCACACTCGACGTGGCTGGTCGGGAATTGACCTATCGGGAAGTCCAGTCGTTTAACGCATAAGGAGCATCATAATGGCACATACATTCATCGTCGGAGCAGACCTGTTTTCGTTTGCAGATGCAAATTGGGAACTGGTGAAACGGAAGATCGCAAACCAGGTATCCAATGAGGTCGCCAAGGGCGGGGATGGCGAGTACATGCCCGACACCGAACAGTCCTATGACGAGAAAACGGATATCACGCTGGTCTATCGGGCGAAGTCGAAGGCCGATGGATTGGCGGTTGCGATCTCCCTGGGTCTGGCCTGCACGTCGGGTTATGTTCCCATTTCGATCAAGGCCAACACCAAGATCCCGGGCTTTGCTGAAATCGAGATCACCGGTCACATGCATGGAGCCGGGACACATGAGGTCAACTCCATTGATGTCGAGTGTGAAGTTGATGGTTGGGGTGCAACTGACTTCTGTTCCCTGGTTGCGGATGATGGATGCCAAAGCGGTTCTTGGGGCGCCTCGATCGAGCACGTGGACAAACTTACCCGAAAGGGCGAGTTCTTCGTCGGCCGCAGCCAGGCCTGCAAGATCGAGGTCAGCGGAACCTACATCTCAGATACGGCGCCGGCGCTGGCCGCAGACCTCACGGATGACGGGTCGGAGATCTCCGAGGGCGATGACTTCTACACGGCCAGTCTCAAGGGCCACAAATTCCTGACGCCATAAGGAGGGTCGGGCCATGTCTGCCCTCCACGAACTCACCATCAAAGCCATCCGCCGTGCCCAGAAGCAGGGCGGCATTGTGGATCCAGTCGAGGACTGGGCCGCAATCGCCGAACTTGACCGGCTCGCCAGGGCGGCCACGGAAACACCGGCTCATGATAAACTGATTTTCTGTGATCTACCGATAAATGTGGGAGATATTCAACTTTATAGGCTTTCCTGGGCGGCCATGGATTGGATTGCTTTTTGCGCTTCGGACTGGTTTGGTGATGACGGTGCGATGTATGACAAGGCCCTTGCCTGGGCACATGCCCATTCACGCAAACCGGACATATTCCGGGCTTGCCCTGACAAGCGATCCGCACAAAAAGCAATTATTCGCTGGACATGGTCTTTTTGGGCGCCATGGGTTTCCGTGATGGCGGCCGTCGATCAATTGCTGGAGGAACTTCCCAGGAAGAAGGCAGATCAGACCGGATCAGGAACGACGACAGCAGGATTTTTAGATGTGTTGATCGAAACCCACGGCGGAACCATCGATTACTGGATGTGGGATGTTTCAGTTCCTGCCATGTTGTCATTAACTGCGGCCATCCAAAACCGGAATGATGGAAATGAGGGTAACAGGAGAACTGCATCAGGAAAGGCTCCTGATCCGGAAAGTTCAATTGTCAAGAAAACGGTTGAGTTGCAACGTGCGGCCCGGAAATTTATCCAGAGGATTGTGACGCGCTCAGCGGATCGCGTTGAGCACGTTCCGGCGAAGCAGAACGGCATGGAAAAAACTGCACAGGTGAATGGACACTCCAGCGCCGAATCCATATGTGCAATACGCGAGAATTGCCCCGAAGAACCAAACCGGACATGACCAGTGAATTAACAGGAGTTGACCAAGACCAGGAACAAATAGAGACAGCGATGCTGCAATCTCAATGTACTTACGAAATCCTTGTTCCTTGTTCATGTGAAAATAATCGCAGAAGTTGGATGAAAGTCAAATATGAATGAAGGTCAATTAAAGTACGAGATCGCCATGGATTACAATGCCTCCGGAGGCGACCAGGCGAAGCACCATATTGAAAGCATCAAGAGTGGATATCTGGCTTTCAATCAATTTCTCCGGGGTGATGTAATCGGTTCCATCCACAGTGCAAATCGGGCACTGCAGGGATTTTCGACCTCATTATCCGCAACCCTGGGGCTTGTGGCACGATTCGCCGGCCCTCTTCTTGCCGGGTTTACGACAGGGAAACTTTTGGATTCCGCATTTGGAATTAGCGACAAGATCGCGGCCAGTATTGTTCCAGCCATAAAATTGAATACTGAAATGGAGAAAAGCCTTGAGCAGTTACGGGACCTCAACAAGGCGAAACTGGATGCCGTAACGAAAGAGTTTTCGACTTTCGGAGAAACCGTCAAGAAAGCCGCCGATCACACGATGGCATTGCTTCAATTGACCAACCAGGCGAATTTGAACAAGGCTCCAACTCCAACGGCCCAATATTCCGTTGGTCAAACTGGAAATATCGATGTCGTTAAAGCCCTGGTGAAAACCAGGGAACAAACCGCAGATCGCTTGAAAACTGTTGAGCAGGAATATCTTTCTCGCATTAATCATGGAAGAGAGAGACTTGATCGTCAAATCGAGGCCGCTCCTGATGTAAATAATCCGGGAATGGCAAGGCATTACCGGATTGAAAAGGAAAATTACGACAAGGCCACCAAGGATCTCGAACCCGTTATCATTGACTTGTCGAAATCGCTGGAACTGCTCGATAAGCAAATAGAGGCCACCGGATCAGAGATAACCAAGTCATCCCGTGAAATGTCACAAGAGCGTGATCGGAAAATTCGGGAGTCGTCCGCCGAAATGACTCAGATGGAAGCCGATGGAAGGACAGGCGCGGCGGAGTCTCTGTCTGCTGATCCCCGCCCCATGTGGGAGAAACTCCGGGATAAATATACCAAACCGTTCGAGACGCAGACGGATGATGAAAAACAAGTCCAGGTTGCGAAACGGAAATACGACTACGGCCAGATGGATCCCAAAGCTCAACTTGCCCAGACGGAAAGGGAGATTGAACAGACGCGTCGTGCGGCCGCCAGCAAAAAAATCAATCCGGAGGAACGATCTGCTCTGCAGCGGGATTATTATGAACGTCTGGCTCCCGAACGGGATCGACTGAAAAAGGAAATCGCTGTTCCGGATCTGAAAGCCGAAGGGACTCGTGCCGACAAGATCAAGGCCGCCCAGGATAATATATCGACCGCTCGTAAACGCCAGGTCAGCGGCGCCAGTATGGGTGATGTGTTCAGCCGAATGCACGATATTCAAAAGGGACGTACCCCTCAAGATGCCGCTGCTCAACAGACTGCAGAAAACACGAAGATCATTGCAGAGAATACAAATCTTTTGCGCCAGTTGGGAGTTGTCAAATGAGCGTTACAGCCAAAAAACTTGATGATTGGTATAGCGAAGGCGTTCAATGCCAGGTGGAAACCCAGACTGTTGTGGATGGGGATACCTCAAAACTGCAGTGGCGTGATCACTTCACCATCACACTTGTTCGGAAATTCGTGATGATGACGGCCTTCTATTCCGAGACGAGACATACTCGAACAAGTTTCAGTTTCAAGACAGGTGGAAATGCACAGTGCTTCTGGTCCTGTACCGGAAAGAAGTTTTTTTGCACAAGCGATGAACCGAGAGTTTTGGATACCATTACCGGAGAAGGCGATGAATCACAGACCTGGGAACATTATACCGACTGGGAAGATATCCCGCATACTCACTACCCATAAGGATTTAGCGGTTGCTGAATGCGGCCCCACGGGTAGAACTGGATTCTACCCGGTACCCGGTTCCGCTGCGGATGATCTGCAAATTGGATGCTCCACGGCCGCCTTCAATGTAATAACCGGTCGGTGTCTTGTAAGCGGTACGGGTTCCTGATGGGGTAGTGATTGAGTATCCGGTCCGTGTTGGCCGGATCTCCGTGGCGTCCGTGGCGGCCTGGATGGCGATCACGTCATTCGTTGGGTTCGCCGCGAAGATCGGGAGTGTGATGGTTAAGATGAGAATGATGAGTGCCGCTTTCATAGGAATAGGATAGCACAGAGGGTCAAATGTCCAACATCAAAATCATGCGGGATAACTGGAAGGGAACGGGATCCGCAACCCCTGTCGCAAAGGCCTTAAACAAGGCCGGCCGTTCCTTGAATGGAATCAGGATGGAGGGGGGCGGAAATGTCCAGAAGTTTGGCAATAACATCGTTATCCCGCGCACGATATCAGTGGGAATCTCGTTTTCAAAGTTCTGTTTCGGGTTCAGAAAATCAGGAACCACTGTGACCATCGTCGGTGGAGACTGGCCAATCGGTGAGGTTGCCCCGCTTGAGTTGCCAGATACCGACGTAACCATCAGCCAGGACGGGCAGTATGTCGGTCTGGAGGTTGACACGATTGCCAAGACGATCACCGTCATCGGCCCCTCGGTCAACAAGGCGTTCTTCAATCCTGATTCCCAGAAGTTCCGATGTTGGCTCCATCAGTTCAATTTCAGCGGCGGAACCGTGTCACTCAAGCGCACACGACTGGGATCCCTCTTTATGCCGGCAACGTTCGGGGCAGCGCCATGACCTGGACTCGTCTCATCTACGGCACGGCGATCCTGGCGGCGCTCTCGGGCACAGCGATCTATTACGGAGGGGGCCGAACGGTTGTCAGATCGATCGATATCATCGAACTCAATGAGGCGGCCAACGAGCGCCTGATGCCGTTCGGCTATAGACTCGCCACCAATATCGTCAGCGTTCAACAACCAACCTGGAGCACTGACCCGACAACCAATCGATGGCAGTCTGGATCGAATCAGATCCCATACCTCGTCTATGCCGGCATCCAGACGATAACCCTGACCAATATCAACGTGACGGGGATTGTATCCCAGGCAACCAGCGGTAATGTTGATTGGGATGCCGACATAACGCCGGGCGCCTGGTATGGATGGTGGAGTGGATCCCCGGTTCCCGATGTGGATGATTTCTACTTGCATGGCGCTCTGTCGGGATGGGATATCTCCCTGGTACAGACTGGCCGCACATTAATCGATGGTTTGGAATACCCGGCGAGTATCCTGGACGTCCATCCTGTTGGCGCTGGGGTTTACAATGCGGGTTCGACCCTGGCATGGATCGACCAGGTTCTGATTAACCTGATACCGCTTTACGTGGATCATGAGCAGGCGATCTCTGGAGTCTTCACCGGAGCGATTCCGATGCTGTCCGTTTCTTCGGTCTGGAACCGGCTCAATCTCCCCTACGTCTGGACGAACGTCAGTCGCGTGGTTACGAATACCTATACAAACTGGGTGGATTCCTGGACGAACGAAGCCGGAACGGCGACGAACGTCGTCCGGATCGGAACCAACGCGGCGTGGAATCTGAGCACGAATATCACGACGAACTATAAATTCACGTCCGGCACTGTCTGCACGACCAACATGCTGATGGAGCGGTACCGGATTGCGGCCTATCTGCGCTGGACAAAAGGCCAGACGCCTACCTGGACAAACTCGGTTCAAAATACGTGGACGGATGTCATCTACACGAACAACGGATGGCAGGGGTGGCATCACAACATTGTTGACTACTACCACGGTTATGGGGAGCGTCCTGATCCGTCATTGCCGGCTTGGTGGGAGTATGATGCGACAAATACGTGGAATGCGCCCTGGTATCTACCTACAACTACGCCGACCATCGACGATACAGAGACCGGGACTTTAATCACGACAAACGTGACGAGTCATCGGCCAGAGAGACAGTTTGCATCGGTCGGGCATTTCCGGAAGTCCCAGTTCTATACCGACACGTATTATTATGATCATTATTCTGATCAATGGGAATTTTGGTATCTATTCCATCAGGGCGGAACGAACTTTGTGATGCGATATGACTCAACGGCACGAGTCACTGTGCCTTACAATATCGCGGGGATTTCAGTAACGGGCGATGTCTATTTCACCACGGCCACGGGAGGCGTTTATCGGGGTATATCCAGCAGCATGACGGCATCCAACCTGAGTCTGATCTACACCTCGGCCGTGGTCACGGTTTCAAACGATTTGGTTTCGGCTACAAATTACCCGATCAGTCAGTACGTCGGATCTGGAGACCAGTGGCCTGGTTGGGATGGCGGGACTTATTGGCCCTGGCCGAATGAGAGTGGATACTCCTGGCCTAATGACACCGTTTACAACTGGGGCGTGAAGTGGAACATTGCCACACAGACCTGGTGGATCGATACCAGTTCCGTGGTGTTTAAGTGGGAGTTTTTGCGCTGCCGTCCCTAGTAGTTCAGATCATTCAGGTCTTTTAGACGGGGCATGGTGTATCTGCCATCTTTACCGGCATGACAACGCTCAACCGATCACTCGACCTGTATATCAATGCAAGGAAACCAGGTGGATCTCCTTGCCTTATGATGGCGGCCGATAATTCTAACCCACTCCAGGAGGCCCCAACCTGGATGGATGGATCACAATTCAACCTCAACTTACATTTTGGTAATCCTGCAAGCGATGGTGGGGCCCCAACTCCACTTGAACTGGGAGAGTCTTTTGCTTTAACCCTTTGGGCAAAGGTCAAAGGTGAGAAGTCCGGCGACCTTTTGGTGTTTGCTGATAATTTTGTCCAATCAGAGGAAGAAGACTTTTATCATGCCCTCATCAGTATTCCATCCTCAGCGGAACTTCTGGCGGTGTTCGGCGAAAAATCATCAATTACCCTCAGTGTTGATGTTGACTATACAGTTGACGATGAACTCCTCCCATTTCGTTTTGATGTTGAATTAGTTCGGCGTGTTTCCGTTGCTGGCGGATCCGCGGCCGCACCGCAACCGGCGTACTTCATGCGGTCAGAATCCGGTGATACCATCTGGAAAATGACCATTAACGACAACGGACAAACCAGTTTTACGAGGGTCTCATGAACATCCGCTCCACACTCGCAATACTGTTGCTAACCATCTGCGCCGCCTACGCCACACCTCCGACCGGGACGGTATATCGCCTTGTCCAGATGGACGATACCGGGAAATTGATCGGAAACTCGACCAACATCGGCATTTCGGTATGCAACGGGACGTTCATCACGACGAATTTTGCGCTAAGTGTATCTGGCGGGGCATCGTTGACGGGTAATGTGGTCAGTCTGGTCCTTAGTTCCCGTGTGACCGTGGCGGTATCCAGTCCCCTGGCGGCGATCAGTTACGACTCAACCGCCTCGGGATCCGGCGCGCAGATCGCAATGGAGTACTGGCATGCCGGCGGTTGGACGAATGAATGCATTGACCCGTGTTACACGGGCAGATTATACTATGCGGCACCGGGGCCTGGTGGATTTCTCGAGAGCAATACAACCGACGTGGTGGTATCGAACTGGGCCGTCAAGGTGTGGGGACATCCCCAGAATCGTGGAGCGACAAACGACTTCCGGGGCACCTTCGTGAGTCTCGACACCCCGACCGCTCCGGAGCATGGATCTACAAAGGCCTACGTGGACGCGCGGGTCGCAACCGTGACGCCCGCCGGATGGGCTCAATACGACGCCAACGGAGCGCCTACAGGCAAAGGCGGTGTGGATCTGTCAGGGAAGCGGCTTTACCTTTCGTCGACCTATTCGATCCTTTCCGTTTCCGGGGATGGCCACTGGGCACTGCAGCACAATGGCCGGGACGTCCTGAGCGTCCAAATGGATGTGCAGGGCTGCGCGATCTCAAACGCCACCTTCGGCTCAACCATCACCATCGGCGTGGACACCAACACGATCCAGTCAGCCCCCTGGCCCGAGGTCTGCACCGACCTGGTTGCCGGGAACTGGTTGAAAATTGCGGACTACGCCAGCACCAATAACGGTGCCTTCCTGGATGTCAGTTTCACCAACGTCTGGACGGCAGCCAGTTTCCGGGTCATGCAGACGGGCACCAACGCCTCGACGCTGGTATCCGCCGTGACGTTCGTCGCCCCCGGCCTCGTCATTGCCGGCACGAATGCCGCCTGGCGCACGATGGATGTGATCGTACCTGGCGGATTGACCAACACCATCCGGTATCTGGGTGCTCCATGATTTCCCGCAACGGTAGCAATGCGATTTATGATAAAGGTCGCACTGTTCCTCATCACCTGATCGTGCTGGCCGTGTGGTTGGTGTTCGGGTTTACCGGGGCGGGAATTTCTTTTGCCGACATCGCGCCCGTAATTTCATGGACGGTGGAAGTCACGGAGTTAGTCCCATATTCCTTCCCTGTCGTTTCGGGCGAGACCTTGATCCTTGAACCGCACTTCACCGAACTGCACGCTCCAAAAAACCTGTCTGGCGCGTCCCTGGCACTCATGAAGGTGGCGGATTCGGCCGGGACAGTCAACGTCTTGACAGGAACCGTCTACAGCGCCACTGGCGGAGTCTGCCGAATCCGCTGGAACATCGCGGCCACCAATGGGCCCTACCAGTACGAGATTTCACTGGTATCATCAAATTCAACTCTGCTGCGATCTTTTGGAAGCATAACGCCTCGTAAGACAATTTCCGGGGATCCCGTACCGATCACGGGGTATGCTGACACGTTGTCTCCCTCGGATACCAACACGACCATCACATCAGACCTGGCACCCGTGCTGGCGTGGGACGTGGATATCACTGCGGTAACACCACGCAACTGGCTCATTAAGCGAGGGGAATCCCTGGTCTTTCAGCCTAGGTTCATGGAGTCAGGCAGTCCAAAAGACATCACTCTTACGCACCTGGTCACGATGATCTATCGACCAGTCGGGGTGAATGCCTGGCATTACCAGAAAGATGGTGTCGTCTGGGTCGGATCGAACGGGCAGGCACGGATCCACTGGGACACTTCCTGTTCCGGAACAAACGACCTATATGAATACGAGATCGTGGCTGTTTCCTCAAACGACGTTTTGCGCCGATGCACTGGCACAATCTCCGTCAAGGCATCACTGCTCGACGACGTTATTTTGGAACCCGCCCACTTCTCAGGCAATGGCGAGAGCGGTCCGCAGGGGCCTCAGGGCCCTCGGGGAGCAAAGGGAGATGCCGGAGCGACCGGAGCCATAGGACCGCAAGGCTTTACCGGATCACAAGGTCCAGCAGGGCCACAAGGAGAACGGGGTCTACAGGGTATCCAAGGGCCTCAAGGTATTGCCGGAGAAACTGGCCCCCAAGGAGCGAATGGCACCAACGGGGTGCCAGGGACGAATCTGACCTTAACGGTGTTTGTTGGTCAGGAGATCGGACCTGCAGGGCCAGCCGGCCGTGACGGTCGGGATGGACGGGATGGCACCAATGGAATGACTGGAGCGACTGGCGCTCAAGGCGCAACCGGCCCCAAGGGCGATACAGGAGCGCAAGGGCCTGCTGGAGCAACGGGGGCGGTTGGTAGAGACGGCCGGGATGGCCAACCAGGACAGGATGGAATTATCGGGCGTGACGGACTTCCCGGGATCTCCCCGTCGATCTCGGTCACCAACACCCTCACGGGCAACGCGGCCTGCACAAACGTGGGGACATCAACCAACGTCGTTCTGCAGTTTACCCTGCCTCCTGGACCTCAAGGGCCTGCAGGGCCTGGCATGACTAATATGCCGCCTACCTGGAACGCTGACAGCATCAACACCAACCAACTCGACATCCAAGTCGGCGGTATGCAGACGGTGAGGTTTACCACCAACGGCATCATCATCACTCGCGGCAGCCTGCAACTTTACGAGGAGGACCTGGATTGTAATGTGAGACTTTACGATGGATCCAGACTTGATCCTTCTTTGACCTTCATGGGGCATACCAACGAGTGGGGACTTTACGGTCGCGGATACAACGGTAGAACGATAGCCGGATGGTCGGTTTCAGGTGTTGAGGTCGGTCTCCTACATGCGGGCGGGATTACGCTGATGAATACGAATTTTGCGTTTAGCGGCACACATGTCGGAAATATGGCAGGCGGCTGGGGCTACCCGGAACCGTTATTCCAGGACTGGAGGACGAACATGAGTTTCAATAATCTGGTCCTGTCAAATTTGGTGGTTACTCCCGGCCAATTCATCGTCAAAGACAATCTCAATGTGAATCGTGTTGTGACGGGACAGAGCGGTCTCACAGTCTATGATGCTGGCGCATCTCCCCGCGCTGCGCTGGGGACTGATTTGACCATAAAAGATACGCTGGGACGGTCTCTAACGAAATTGGATTCCGCATTTCATTATTATGACGCCTACAGCGGAAACGAGTTGATCACCTTGGGTGGAGGGGTTTATCAGGACGGATTCGTCATCAAATGGGCTGCTGGAAATACCGTCATTGACCTTGGTGCAATTAATGGTTTCCGAATGTGGGACCCGTGGCAGAACCGACTGAATTTGAAAATAAACTATCAGGGAATCTCCTGTTACAACGCGACAAGCAACACGGTCTTCAACGTCGATACAACTACATCCCCCTGGAACACGACCATGAGCGGTGCAGTACTTACCAATGGCGCAAACATGAATTTCTATTCATCGACCAATACTGCATCAACCAACACGATCAAGATAACGGGGCAATCCGGCGACATTCAGTCACTGGGCCGCGTGACCGCCGCTAACTTGAGCATCACTAACAACGGGGCTGTGACCTTTTATGGAGCGAGCGGGGCGTTGCTTACCACCCTGACGTTCACGAATGGCGGGATACAGGCGTTTGGCAAAACAATGTTTGCTACCAACTGGCCGAGCGGCTCCTATACCAATCTGGGGATTGGCGGGCGCACCAACATCTTTCAGTA
>Ga0194063_10002757_pt1 | contig 10787 bp, 11 predicted proteins | sample SepL3720m_MetaG_FD_155459 | JGI IMG/M metagenome (GOLD analysis project Ga0194063, IMG submission 155459) | Anoxic zone freshwater microbial communities from boreal shield lake in IISD Experimental Lakes Area, Ontario, Canada - Sep2016-L373-20m | ecosystem: Environmental > Aquatic > Freshwater...
ACCGAGATTTATTACAGTCGCGTAAAGTCTGCAATATATAAGAACAAAGATCAATCAGGCCATAATCTAGCAGCTTAACTGATATAATAGCTAAGTGAATAAAGACTTCATATATTTAGATCATGCCGCTGCTACGCCAATCGATAGTAGGGTTATTGATGTAATGATGCCATATCTTACTGACCAATTTTTTAATCCATCTAGTCCATATATGCCAGCAGTTATAGTTAGGCGTGACTATGAGGATGCAAAAAAGACTTTGGCTAATATTATCGGTGGAAAGCCTGGTGAAATTATTATTACAGCTGGGGCGACCGAATCTATTAATTTAGCATTTAAGAGTATTTCTGGCCATATTGTTACATCAAATATAGAGCACCCAGCTGTATTAAATTGCGCTAAAAATCATGATAATACAATTATTTCAGCTGATGAAAAAGGCTTTATTTCGGCTGATATTGTCAAAAAAGCTATCACGCCCCAGACTCAACTTGTGAGTATAGCTCTGGCTAACAACGAAATAGGGACTATTCAGCCAATAAGGAGCATTGCGTCTGTTATAAAGCAGGAACGTGAATCAAGACTAGTTAGAGGCAATACAACTCCGATATATTTTCATAGTGATGCTTCGCAAGGCGTGGGTCAGTTAGATGTCAATGTTGCAAGGTTGGGCGTTGATCTTTTGAGTTTAAATGCTGGTAAAATTTATGGGCCAAAGCAAGTTGGGCTTTTGTGGGCTGCTAGCCATGTAAAATTAGAGCCTTTAATTTTCGGTGGCGGGCAGGAGCGTAATTTACGAAGCGGAACTGAGAATGTCGCTGGTACGATTGGGTTTGCAAAGGCTCTAGAATTAGCATTTGATCATCATAAATTTGAGAATGAAAGATTAGCAAAATTAAGAGATGGCCTTCAAGAATTACTGACGGAGGCTTTTCCAGAAGCAGTCGTATCTGGTCATGCAAAACATCGATTAGCTAGTCATTTACATATAGCATTTTCTGGTATTGATGGCGAGAGACTAATATTTCTATTAGAGAACAGAGGAGTGTTGGTTGCAACTGGTAGTGCCTGTGCGGCTAATAAGGGGTCTAAATCTCATGTATTAATGGCTATTGGTATGAGCGATGAACTTTCTAGCGGAAGTATTCGGATGACACTTGGGCATTTGTCTAGTGAGGAATCTATAAAAAAAGCTGGGGAAATTATAATTGAAGAAATCAATAAAGAATATATTAGGGTAAATAGATGATTAGGTATTTAATTGCTTCTTGTATTATTTTTATTGGTTTTATCGCGGGGTTCAGCTTATATCTGCAATCAGATGATTTAGGTAATTGTGGGGTTGCGCCAAGCTTAGAAATCGGTTGTGAAGCCGTAGATGCCGTTGTGGCCGTAAGCGGTGGGGATACTGGTGCAAGAACTAGACAGGCAATTGATCTGTATAAGAATGGATGGGCGAATAAACTTATCTTTTCCGGTGCAGCTCAGGACAAAACTGGCCCTAGTAATGCTGCAGCAATGAAGTCAATCGCTGTCGAAGCTGGTATTTCTGATGAAGATATTATGCTTGATGAATATTCTGAGACGACTAAACAAAATGCTGAGAATTCGCAAACTATCTTTTCACAATTAAATGTAAAAAAGGTGATTTTAGTTACTTCGGGTTATCACCAGCGTCGGGCTGGGTTGGAATTCAGCAAGCGAAATAGCGAAGTGAAGATTATTAATCATCCAACATCTAGTGATAAAGATTGGTCTATTTGGTGGTGGTTAACGCCTAAGGGTTGGTGGCTGGCTATGAGTGAAACTGTTAAGATTATAATATTTTATATTTCAGGACTAGCTAGATGAAAAAAGTTTATGTCGGTATGAGCGGAGGGGTGGACTCGTCACTGGCAGCTGCTTTATTAGTTGAGCAGGGATATGATGTAACTGGCGTTTATATGAAAAATTGGAGCCAGGATTTGCCTGGTATGAAGTGCCCTTGGGCTGAAGATTTAGCTGATGCCAAGCGGGTTGCGGTTCAACTGGGGGTTGATTTTAAAGTCTTTGATTTTGAAAAAGAATATAAGCAAAAAGTTGTTGATTATATGATTGAAGAATATAAGAATGGACGAACACCTAACCCAGATATTATGTGCAACCAGGAAGTAAAGTTTAAACTGTTCTTAGATGCAGCTCTTGAAGACGGAGCTGATATGATCGCGACTGGCCATTACGCTAGGGTAGACAATAGTGACGGCAAGGGAATCTTACTCCGAGCAGTAGATGATAATAAGGATCAGACTTATTTCTTATATCGGGTAACATCTCAAGCTATGAATAAAACACTTTTTCCTATTGGAGAATTTGCAAAACCAGAAGTTCGTAAAATGGCTGAAGATAGACATTTAACTACAGCTATAAAAAAAGACTCACAAGGAATTTGCTTTGTAGGGCAAGTTGGCATACGTGATTTTCTTAGTCTTTATGTTGATTTAAAACCAGGCAAGATAATTGATAAAATATCTGGCAAAGTTTTAGGCCATCATGACGGTGCAATCTTTTTTACATTAGGGCAAAGACACGGTTTAGATTTAGGCGGTGGGTTACCTTATTATGTTGTTGGTAAGGATATGGACAAAAATGAAGTGTATGTAACGACTGACTTGAATGACGATTCTCTTTGGCGTAGCACAGTTAGGCTTCATAGTGTTCATTGGATAAATGATCCTCCAGAGGCTGGTGAATATTTAATTCGTTCTCGCCATCGGGCGCCACTTGTTAAGGCAAGTTTAGAAATTAGCAAAGAAGAAGTTAATCTAAAATTAGAAGACCCTCAGCGAGCTTTTGCTCCTGGCCAGTCGGTTGTTATCTATAACGATCAAGTATGTTTGGGTGGTGGGATAATTTTATAAAACTATTATTTACTAAACTTAAATAATATGACATTATCTATAAATGGTTGCAACGTTGCGACTTGTGATTATCGTATAGGATACGATAAAATTTGAAAGCAGAAAGAGGTGTTTCTTATGTTAAATTGTCTAAATGATGATGAGGAAACAAGAAACAAGTGTTTTGGCGCTATTAAAGATAATGCCGAAATATTAAAACAAAACTGGGTGGAACTTGTAAAATATTCTGAGTCGAATGAAACCTTATGTATAAGGCGTACCTCAGAAAAAGCAAAAGTTAAAATTGATTCTATATTGAATAATTTAGAGTCATACTCCCAGGCTATAGGTTCGTTTGTTGGTTTAAAAAAAGAGCTTTGTTCATTAATTAGAGACTATAAACAACTAAAAGTTGTAGTCGCTAAATGGAAGAGAATAGGCTTACCTTTTAAAAAATTTAACAAACCATAGCAAATTTGAGCCCTGCTTTATTGCAGGGCTTTTCTCTTGCTTAGTAAAAACATACCTTATTTGTTATAATTAACCTCATATGAATGCTCAACAAATTCGAAACGAATATCTAAAATTTTTTGCTCAACGTGGCCACGTAGTTATTAAGCGTGCTAATTTATTGCCAGTTAACGATCCAACCACATTATTTACCGGTAGTGGCATGCAACCACTACTGCCATATTTGTTAGGAGAGCCTCATCCAGACGGTATTAGGTTAGCAGACAGCCAAACTTGCTTTAGGGCACAAGACATCGATAGTGTCGGTAATAATCGCCATACTACTTTTTTTGAGATGTTAGGCAATTGGAGTCTTGGTGATTATTTTAAAGAGCAACAAATTAGTTGGTTTTTCGAATTTTTGGTTGAAAAAGTTGGGTTAGACCCAAATAGAATATATGTTACAGCTTTTATAGGTGACGAAAAACATAACATTCCAAGAGACAATGAAACAGCTGAAATATGGCAAAAAGTTTTTAAGCAAAAAGGAATTGAGGCAAAAATTGTCGAAATTGGTAGCCAAGAGGATGGTGACAAACGTGGCATAAAACCTGGCGAACGAATATTTTTCTATGATGATGAGCAGAATTGGTGGAGCCGGGCTGGTGGTATAGGCAGTACGCCAATTGGCGACCCTTGTGGCCCAGACAGCGAAGTGTTCTATGATTTTGGAGAGGCTAATCAGCTTGAAGGCTATGGTCTGCCTCATCCTGCAAGTGATAGCGGTCGTTTTGTTGAAATCGGGAATCAGGTATTCATGCAATACCGTAGATTAGAGGATGGTAGTTTTGAGCCTCTTGAAAAACAAAACGTTGATTTTGGTGGCGGTCTTGAACGGATAGCTGCTGCAGCTATCGACAGCCCAGATATTTATCGGATAAGTGTATTATGGCCAATAATCGAAAAGTTACAAAAAATTAGTGGCAAAGATTATGAAAATAATAAATCAAGTATGCAAATAATTACTGATCACTTGAGAGGAGCTACTTTTTTAGCGGTTGATGGCGTAAAACCTTCCAATAAAGAACAAGGCTATGTTATGCGACGATTCTTACGTCGAGCTATTAGAAAAGCTTTTGATCTGGGTATTGAGCAAAATTTCTTGGCAGAAGTCGTACCAGTAATAGCAGATATTTTTAATGACGATTATCCAGAAGTTGCAAGTAGTCGTGATGAAGTTCTATCTATTTTAGTTAAAGAAGAAAAAGTTTTCCGGCAAACTTTGAACAAGGGCCTTCGTGAATTTTCTAAATTTGCAGCTAATGGCTTAACTGGCTCGGAGCTATTTACGCTTTATGATACTTTTGGCTTCCCAGTTGAATTATCGGTTGAAGAATCTTCAAAGCAAGGCATAGTGCTATCAGAAAATTGGAGAGAAGAGTTTGACAAAAAAATGGCTAAACAACGAGAACGCAGCCAGACGGCTACAAAAGGTGTGTTTAAGGGTGGCCTAGAAGGTCAGTCGGATATGAATGTTAAATATCATACCCTAGCCCATCTAATGGGTCAGGCCTTGCGACAAGTATTAGGCAATGATGTTGCGCAAAGAGGATGTAACATAAACGATGAACGCCTTCGGTTTGACTTCTCTTACCCTGAGAAAGTAACACCTGAAAAATTAGAACAAATTGAGTCAATCGTGAATGAACAAATAAGCAAAGACTTAAATGTAAGTTTTGCTGAATACCCATTGGATGAGGCTAGAAATATGGGTGCTTTTGGTGAATTTGGCGATAAATATGGTGAAAAAGTTAAGGTTTATAAAATTGCAGCTGAAAACGAATCTCCATTTAGTTTAGAGATTTGTGGTGGCCCTCATATCGATCATACCGGTCAATTATCTGAAGGCGGTAAGAGATTTAAGATAGTAAAAGAAGAATCTAGTTCAGCTGGTGTGCGTCGAATTAAGGCAATATTAGCCTAGGTTTATTTATATGGATAAAGAAGTTGAGGATAGGCAAGATACTTTGGAAAGTATAAGGCCTTATATTCCAGTAAATGATTTGGTAGATATTAGAAAAAATAATTATCAACTGAGATTTAATGAAAAAACAACTATTGAGGATTATTTCTTTTTATCTGAGGCTACATGTAAACTTGAGCTAAAAAAAGCTGAGGCAATGCTGTCAGATAAGTATAAATATGTTGATGCAAAAATTATTCCTTATGATGAATATCCTAATATCAAAGGGGTGATTGAAATCATCGTTGATGGCCGAAGATTTAGTATACCAAGAGATGGTGTCACAGATTATGGTTATAGTGGGAACAGCCTATCTGTTAGTATGAGTAATTCAGTAATATCAGTTCTTGAAAAAGAAAAATGGCCCAAAAAAATATTCATTTACTATGACTCAGGAAATTGAAGCAGCTTTAGATGATATAGCTGGAACTAGTTTAGTAGATAATGCTATGGATTTAGCAAAATATCTTCAGCTTGGGGACAAATATAAGGTCAATAAGAAGAAAGAGTTAAACAGGGAAGTGATTGACGACGCATTGAAGAAGTTTGGAGTCGATGATATTGATGAACTTAAGAAAATTTTAAAATCAATCGGGCTTAAAATAATAGCAATCCCTGATCGCTTGTCGGATATTAATAATTCTCAGACAGAGATTGACGCCCTCGTAGAATCTATCGAAAAATACTATCAATAGCACAAGTATTAGAATAATTAATATTAAACCTGTAACCATAAGTGTAGTTGGTATATAATAGATATAATTATGGTATTTGAAAAGTTCTTAGCTAACCGAAAACAAAAATCAGCCGATGAGTATATTGTTGCCTTAGATATTGGTACTGAGTTTGTTAAGGCATTAATAGCAAAATTTGATGGCGATAAAATGGATATTGTCGGCGTTGGGCGTGCTCATCAAGAATTAAGTGATATGTATTCAGGTGCCATTGCTGATATTTCAGGTGTAGTTAGAAATTGCGACAAGGCGTTGTCTGAAGCAGAAGCGCAAGCTGGTCTACAGGCAAAGAAGGTTGTTATCGGGATAGCTGGCGAATTAGTGAAGGGTATGACAGACACGATTCGTTATCGTAGACCGCAGCCAGACAAACCTCTCAATACTGCTGAGATGGAATTTATTATTGAAAAGGTTCAAGAAAGGGCTCAACGAAAAGCTCAAAAGCAAATTGCCCTTGAGACTGGCAATGAAGATGTTGAAATAAAACTAATTAATAGTGCTTTGGTAGGAATCCATATTGATGGGTACAAGGTTAGTAACCCGATTGGTTTTCAAGGCCATGATGTAGCTGTACAGATATATACAGCTTTTGCGCCGATGGTTCATATTGGAGCGTTAGAACGGGTTGCCGAGGAATTATCTTTAGAGCTACTAGCAGTTGCAGCTGAGCCATTTGCGGTTAGCCGAAGTGTACTAGGGACTGACGCTAATAGCAATTTTACTGCTATCTTGGCTGACGTTGGCGGAGGAACTACGGATATTGCGGTTGTTAATGATGGTGGCGTCGAAGGCACAAAGATGTTTGGTATCGGGGGCCGTAGTTTTACTAGGACTATAGCTAGTGAATTAGATATATCTTATAGCGAAGCTGAAAAGCTGAAAGTGAATATAGATAATGAGAAAATAAAACAAAGTGTACTTGAAGATGTGAATAAGGCTATAGATAAAACTTTAGATGTTTGGATTGCTGGCGTTGAATTAGCTTTAAGCGAATTTGATGCAGCCGACCATCTGCCTAATAGAATACTACTTTGTGGCGGTGGGGCTAGCCTAGCTAAGCTGGTTGACATGCTCCAAACTCAGGCGTGGCATAAGGATTTGCCTTTTACAAAAAAGCCAACTGTCCATTATATTAAGCCAGCAGATGTTGTCGGTATCACTGACTCTACTGGTATCGTTAACGACCATACTTTCATTACAGCCATGGGTCTGCTAAGGGTTGGCTATGATACAATAATAGGCAGCAAAGACGGCGATACGATAAAAGATAAACTTAATCGGATTCTTAGAATATAGATATGAACAAAGACGTTATTTACATAGATACTGAAGATGATATAACCTCTATTATAGGTAAAATTAAAGATAGCCATGAAAAGATAATTGCACTTGTGCCACCAAAAAGAATTGGTGTATTGCAGAGCGCCGTTAATTTAAGGCTATTAGCTCGAACAGCTACTAATAGCAATAAGCATTTAGTATTAATTACTAGTAATAAAGCTTTGATTGCTTTATCGGCAGCATCTATGATACCTATTGCCAAGAACCTCCAAAGCAAGCCTGAGATTGCCCAAATGGACGAACAAGAAGTCGATGAAAATGAAGATATTATTGAAGGTTCAGAAATGCCAGTCGGTGATTTAGTTAAAATCTCTGACCAATCGCAATCCGATGAGATTTCTAGTGACATAGAATCAATTAACATTGATGGGTTGCCTGAACAAAAAGATCAAAATAATCATTCAAAAAATGGCGTAAAAGTACCAGATTTCCAAAATTTTAGAAAGAAGTTCTTTATTATTGGACTGGCTGCTCTTGCTCTAGCGGGTTTTCTTGTTTGGGCTATTGTATTTGCTCCATTTGCAAAAATTATTATTACCGCAAAAACATCACCAGCCCCAGTCAGCGCTACTTTAAAAATAGGCTCAGTTGAAGCAACCGATTTTGCCAAAGGCATTATCCAAACAGTTTCAAAACAGATTAAAAAAGATGTAAGTGTTGAATTTGAAGCAACTGGAAAAAAAGATTTAGGAGTTAAGTCTAGCGGTACGATGGAGATTACTAGAACTTCGATATCAATAAACCCTCTAGTGGTACCGATTGGCACATCATTTACAAGTGGAGATTTCGTATTTTATAGTACAGAAGCGACAACTCTAGCGGCTACTCAGGTTGGGATAGATGGCAATATCCAAGACACAAAAACTATTAATGTGTCTGCTGCCAAGCCTGGCCCAGAATATGATCTTTCGTCTAGAACTTATAAATCAGGAGTTGTAGGTATATCAGCTGTTGGTAGCGCTATGAACGGCGGGACAACAAAACCATCGACTGTTGTGACGGCTGAAGATATTCAAAAGGCTAGCCTGATACTAGCCAACTTATCGAGTGATGATGTAAAAGCACAGCTCACTAAGCAGTTCACTAATAGTGAAATAGTTATTCCTGATAGTTTTAGTGTAGTAAAAGCAGAGGCTGTATCATTACCAGCTGCTGATACCGAAGCAACTGGCAAAGCTAAACTTACTTCAGCTACTACATTTACTCTATTGGCGATTGCTAAATCTGAAATGAAGACTTATCTTGATGCGTCTCTCGCAAAACAAGTAACTAGCAGCCAAAGAGTATATGATAATGGGGTTGATAGTGTTAAATTATCCGGTTATTTTACTAATGAACAAGGCTCAACAATCAACTTTTCTACAGTTGGAAAAATTGGGCCAAATATTGATCAAGATTCAGTTAAAAATCAAGCAAAAGGTAAGCGCTATGGTGAGGTTCAATCAATTATTAGTGCCATAAAAGGTGTTAATAAAGTAGACATACAATTCCCTTATTTCTGGGTTAGGACTGTCCCGAATGATAATGCTAAAATTGAAGTAGAATTTATACTTGAAAATGCATAAGAAAATATCTTTAGTCTGTTTAGACGTTGGTGAAAAACGAATAGGTGTGGCAATTGGCGACAACTCTGTAAGAATCGCTGTCCCGCTCGAAACTGTCGAAGTTGACGGTAATGAGATTGATAATATCGAAAAAATAATTAATGATGAACAAGCGGATATTTTAGTAATTGGTTACCCTCGTAATCAATCAGGCGAAGCTACTGCTCAAACAAAATTTGTCGAAGATTTTTCAAAGCAATTAGAAAGAATAGATATAAAAATAGTTTTTCAAGATGAGTCATTAACTAGTGTTATGGCTGAGCAACGATTAGTATCATTTAAAAAACCATACTCTAAAGCTGATATTGATGCTCAAGCTGCCTCAATCATTCTCCAAGACTATATTGAGGCAAATTATGCTTGACTCACGAAGTAGGTTCAAGCCACAGCCGATTCATGGTATTAGGACTGGGTTAAGACACTATAAAATACCAAAAATGAAAGACATTTTTAAGAAGTCTGGAATATTTATTGCTATAGCTATTGTTCTATCAATCGCTGCATTAATATTTTGGTATAACATTCAGCTATCACCATTGAGCCATAATTTAGGTCAATTAAAAAAGATTACAATTGAACCAGGATCAAATTCATCTCAAATTGGCAAATATCTTGAGAAACAGTCTATTATTCGCAGTTCATTCGCTTTTGAATTTTATACTAGGGTAAAAGGCAAAAATAGCATATTACAAGCCGGTACATATAGATTATCTCCAGCAGAGTCAATTCCACAAATTGTTGAGCACTTCGTGAAAGGTAATGTTGATCAATTTAGCATCACATTTTATCCTGGAGCGACTTTAATAGATAACACAGATGCTTTAGAAGCAAAAAAGCAAGATGCAAGAACTATTTTAAAGAGAGCTGATTACACGGACGAAGAAATTGATGCTGCATTTAGGGTGTCTAATATGGGCCCATTATTTGCCGGTAAACCACAAGGTAATGGTCTAGAGGGTTATATCTATGGCGAAACATATAAATTTAATACAGGGGCAACTGTTGAGAAGATTCTTCAAACAGTTTTTGATGAATTTTTTAATAATATTGAAAAAAATAACCTAATTGAAAAGTTTGCTTCTCATGGGTTAAGCCTATATGAAGGTATTATCTTAGCTTCTATCGTCCAAAAAGAAGCCACTAATCCGGAAGACCAAAAGCAGATTGCTCAGGTTTTTTATTCTAGGTTAAATCAAGGAATGGTTTTGGGCTCAGATGTCACTTATCAGTACATTGCAGATAAAGAGGGCCGACCAAGAGATACTAGATACGATTCTCCTTACAACACTCGTCGTTACAGCGGTTTGCCGCCAGGCCCAATATCTAACCCAGGATTGTCTGCACTATTTGCTGTAGCTGATCCAGCACCTGGTGATTATTACTATTTTGTTAGCGATAGCTCAGGAAAGATATACTTTGCTCGCACTGAGGCCGAACATCAAGCGAATATTGCAAATTATTGTAAAGAGAATTGCATAACACCATAGTTTGACGCTTAAATCAATAGTTGGTATACTATTAAGTAGCACATTTGTAACTTCGTCTACTAGTGCAGTTTTTTATTAGAACTGAGACCACGTGTGGGAAGTACGAGATTATAGATGAGCCTACCATAAATGTCGTACGGGTTTAACTAGTCGATAAATGCCCCGTTCTTAGCGAGAAGAAAGACAAATTAAGGTAGTGCCCTTGTAGTAATACAAACGGCAGGAGAACTACAATTAGTAACCAAATTTCGGGGTTCAAACAAAGATTGGCT
>Ga0194063_10002758_pt1 | contig 10786 bp, 8 predicted proteins | sample SepL3720m_MetaG_FD_155459 | JGI IMG/M metagenome (GOLD analysis project Ga0194063, IMG submission 155459) | Anoxic zone freshwater microbial communities from boreal shield lake in IISD Experimental Lakes Area, Ontario, Canada - Sep2016-L373-20m | ecosystem: Environmental > Aquatic > Freshwater >...
GCTGATACTCGGTTGCCTAGCTGCCCGGATTCTGTTTCGGCGCGCACCGAGACCGGCACCATTGCGGTCAGCGTCAAGCCGTCGGTGTCCGTTCCTCGGCGCCTCAACCACCTGCCGAGCCCGAGTGCGACGGTGGTCAAAACGGCGTCGTTGATCGTCCCGTCCAAGCCGTTCTTGATGTGCTTAAAGGTTGAGAGAGAGCTGTTCATCCAGCCGTAGCGGCGATGCGGCCCGATCGCCTGGTTAAGCGCCGTTGGCGGCGCAGATCTAACTCCCGCCCATGCAAGCGCGCCCGTCTGCTCGATGCGACTCCCAAGCGCGCCAATCGCACGGCGTGGAGACCGGACCAGCGCCCGTGCTGCCCTGCTGATCTCCACAGGATCTGAGAACCGCTCAACAAGCGCGTCGCCGACTAGATCAAAGTCTGTGGGCAGAGGGCGGGGGATCCACTCCGGCCCTGGTGTTGCCTCCTCCTCTTCGCGCGTCGCTGAGAAGAGGACCGAAGTGATGTCAACGCCCGAGATGCCGTCGACTAGCGCATGGTGCGTCTTCACAATCACCGCAAAGCGAGCCGTTCCGTCTGGCCCTGCGGAGAGCCCTTCTACGAGATTCATCTCCCAGAGTGGCTTATCGCGGTCAAGACGCTCGGCAAAAAGTCGGCCAGCAAGAGCCGCTAGCTGCCCGTCGTCCCCGGGGCTAGGAAGCGCAGAATGACGCAGGTGGTATCGGATATTGAAGTACGGGTCATCAACCCAGACCGGGCGGCCTTGTTCAAGCGGGACGAAAGCTAAGCGCTGGCGGTAGCGGGGTACTCGGCCCAGCCGCGACTCAAGAAAGCGTAGAAACTCGTCGTAGCTTGGTGCAGCACCCTCGAAAACCATGATTGAGGCGACGTGCATGTGCGCGCCGCCGCGTTCGAGGTGGAGAAATGCCGAGTCGAGACCCGAAAGGCGATCCGGATTGGTCATCTGGGGAGTCTATTCGGCTCTGTGACCAACCTTACACAAGAAAGGACGAAACATTCCGGTTTCTGTGTATAGTTTGATCAACTTTCAACCGAAGGACGATCCATGGACATCAGCGATCCGATCACCTACACACGAATCTATGACCAGCACCGGCGAGGAGTATTCGCAGCCGCGCTGCGAGTGCTAGGGAATGAAGCTCAAGCCGACGACGTCGTCCAAGATGTGTTCATCAAGGTCTGGCGCAAACCAGCCGCCTTCGATTCCAAGAGAGGAGAGCTGGGGAGCTATCTGCGCATGATGGCCCGCAGCCGTGCACTCGATCTTTGGCGCGAATCGCAGTCCGCAGGGCGCGCCACCGACCGTCTTAAGAGCTACGTGTCGACTAACGCTGGTCAGCACGACGACCGGCCTGAGAATGTCGTCGAGCGCTCAGAAGCCACCGACAGCGTCGTAACGGCGCTTCGGACACTTCCAGACTCGCAGCGAGAAGCCGTTGTTCTGACCTACTGGGGCGGGCTTACAGCCGAGGAAGTTGCACGCCGCGCAGCGGTTCCGCTCGGGACGGCAAAGAGTCGGATCCGACTAGGACTCGCGAAGTTGCGTGAAGAATTCGCTGACGGCCACCTAGCACCCAACCCCGCATAGTCAAGCGCAGTCAGCAGGCCGTCGGGCACCAACCGTAGGCTGGCCGCTGTGGCCGGTCCTATCGCTCACCTGGATCTTGACGCCTTCTTCGCCTCGGTCGAGCTGCAGCGCCGGCCGGAGCTGCAAGGGAAGCCCGTAATCGTTGCCAACAGTGGCCCGCGCGGGGTCGTCACAACGGCTTCGTACGAAGCGCGACTCTTCGGTGTCGGATCTGGGATGCCGGCCGCGCAAGCACTGCGGCGCTGCCCGCAAGCGATCGTGATTCCACCGGATTCCACCGCATATCGTCAGACGTCACGGACCGTGATGGCAATCATCCGCGACCACATCGAGCGCGTCGAGCAGCTCGGCATCGACGAAGCGTTTCTTGATCTCGAAGGGCTCCATTCACCGAAGTCAGCGATGCGCAAGCTGGTCAGCGACATCTACGGGAAGACGTCGATGCGGGCGTCGATTGGGATTGGCCCCAACCGCTTGGTGGCGAAGGTCGCCTCCGACGCCGAAAAGCCGAACGGCTTTGTAGTGATGACCGCAGAACAGGCACGGCAGCGCTTCGCTGACGCGCCCGTGTCATTAGTCCCAGGAATCGGTCCGCGAACTAGCGAGCGGCTGGGGGAGATGGGGATCGGGACACTCGCTGAGCTTCGCGCCGCCGACGCGGACTTACTGACCGCACGATTCGGCGCGCGCCAAGGCCCTGCGCTGATCGAACTAGCCTCGTTCAACGCATCCGCCGAGGTCGTCACTGAACGCGAAGCCGTGAGTGAGTCACGCGAGACAACCTTCGATCAGGACATTAGATCCGGCGATGAGCTAGAGCTTGCTCTAGGGCGTCTCGCAGCTGAGCTCGCCAACGCACTTCAGCGCAACCAGCGCAGCGGGCGCACAATTCGCATCAAGGTTCGTCTGGACGACTGGACAACCGTCACACGGGCGAGAACAATTGACTCCGCCGTCGATGACTACGACACGATCATCAGGGTGGCAACTGCGCTGCTGCGGGATTACGCGCCGCAGCGGCCGGTTCGCCTGATTGGCGTTGGTGTCACTGGATTTGCCTCCTCGACTGAGGACAGCCAGTTGATGCTTCCGTTCGAACTGCCAGCGGCCTAGAGAACCTTCGAGAGGAAGGCCTGCGTGCGCGCGTGCTGTGGGTTCTCGAAGACTGAGACTGGATCGCCTGACTCGACGACCACTCCGTCGTCCATGAAGACAACCGTATCGCCGACCTCTTTCGCAAAGCCAGTTTCGTGTGTAACAACGACCATTGTCATTCCGTCGGCTGCAAGTGCGCGCATCACGTCGAGCACTTCACCGACGAGCTCTGGATCGAGCGCTGACGTAGGTTCGTCGAAAAGCATCAGCTTCGGCTTCATCGCAAGGGCGCGAGCAATCGCCACGCGCTGCTGTTGGCCTCCGGAGAGCTGCGCCGGGTAAGCGTCAAGCCTGTCGCCAAGGCCGACGCGATCCATCAAGACTTTCGCTTCAGCGCGCGCTACGTCTGGCTTCAGCCCTGCAACGCGGACCGGGGCCTCGATGATGTTCTGCTCGGCAGTCATGTGGCCGAAGAGGTTGAACCGTTGGAATACCATCCCGATCTGCTCACGCTCCTGCGCGACGTCGCGCTCGGAGATCTCGTGCAGCACGTCGCCCTTCTGGCGGTATCCGACAAGGTTGCCGTCGACCCAGATTCGCCCCGAGTTGATCTTCTCTAGGTGGTTAATGCAGCGTAGGAAGGTCGACTTGCCTGATCCGGACGGCCCGAGCAGGCACATCACTTCGCCTGGCGCCACGTCGAGCGTAATTCCCTTCAGCACCTCATTGCGGCCGAAGCGCTTATGCACGGCTTCAGCTTTGATCATCGCGTCACTCATAGCCCATGCCTCGTTGGTTCAGGAATCTCAACCCTCGTGTGACGCCACGTACTAAAGCTTTGCCAGATTCGCATCAGCAGAGTCGGCGGAACTTCGCGAGCGGTGCCACGACCATAGTGGCGCTCGATGAAGTACTGCCCAATCGAGAGAATCGTCGTGAGGACGAGGTACCAGATAGACGCAACGATCAACAAAGGGATCTGCTTGTAATTGGTTGCGTAGATCAGCTGGACGGCGTAGAGCAGCTCGGTGTAAGCGAGGACGCTGACGAGTGAGGTCGTCTTCAGCATGCCTATTGTTTCGTTGCCTGTCGGCGGAATGATCACGCGCATCGCCTGTGGCAAGATCACGCGGCGCATCGTCATCATCCGCCGCATTCCAAGGGCTTTAGCGGCCTCTTCTTGGCCCTCATCGACCGAGAGCAACCCGGCTCGCACGATCTCCGACATATAGGCACCTTCATTGAGCCCGAGCCCGAGCAGAACGGCGACAAAAGGCGTGATCCAAGTGTTGGCGTCAAGGTTGACAAGGGCGGGCCCGAACGGCACGCCGAGCGAAATCACGGGGTAGAGAGCAGCGATGAAAGCCCAGAAGAGAAGCTGGACGAGTACTGGCGTGCCGCGGAACAGCCAGATGTAGAAGCCGCTTGCTGCCACGACGATCGGGTTCGGTGAGAGGCGCATCACGGCGAGCAGGACGCCTATCGCGATGCCGATGATCATCGAAAGAATCGTTAGCTCGATCGTCTTTACGAGCCCTTCCATCACAGTCGGAGCAAAGAGGTAATGGCCAACTGTTCCCCAGCCAAAACGCGGGTTCGTTGCCACCGACTTGATCAGTGCCGCGGCGACGACAACGATCAGAATGCCAGCGACCCACCGTCCCGGCCTTCTGACCGGGACGGCTTTGATCTCTACTGGAGCTGCCGGCGCGGGCGCCGGTTCGGACGATTGGTCCGCTTCAGCCACGCTGGTACCGCTTAGTTGATTGCCCCGTTAATCACCGGATCGGTGATTGCGCCTTCTTCAAGGCCCCACTTCTTCAGAATCGCGGTGTACTGGCCACCAGCGATCAGATTCTTCATTGCCGCCAAGACTGGGGCGGAGAGGCCACTGTTCTTCGGAATCGCGATGCCGTAAGGGACCGTGCCGTACGGCTTACCAACGAGAACTAGCTGCCCGTTGCTCTGCGTCACCTGGTAGGCGGCTACGGGCGAGTCAGCCATGCTGATCTGTGCACGACCACTGACAATCGCGCTATTAGCACCGTTCTGGTCAGGGAAGACAAGGACAGTCAGCTTCTTGTCGGAGGCGCACTTCTTAGCCTCGGCATTTGCATCATCAGCCTGAATCGTCCCCTTCTCAACAGCAACAGTGAGTCCGCAGAGGCCGGCGAGATTGGCTGGCGCGGGGCCGCCCTTCTTACCAAAGAACGAGGTGCCAGCTTCAAAGTAGGTCACGAAGTCAACCGTCGCCTCGCGCTCCTTGTTATCACTGAACGATGACATTCCCATGTCGTACTTGCCTGATGCGAGGCCTGGGATGATCGCGTCGAAACCAGCGTTCTGGACGTCGCTCTTGAGCCCCATGACCTGTCCGAGCGCGTTTGCGAGGTCAACATCGGCTCCGATGATGTCCTTGCTGCCGTCCTTGACGTATTCCATTGGCGCGTAGCTGGCATCGGTAGCAACCGAGAGGGTGCCGGCCGAGCTGTACTTCGACGGAACCGTGGCGGCGATAGCCGAGTCCTTGGTTGCAGTGATGCCAGTGCTGGCTGCAGTGCTCGTGGAGCTGCTCGAATCACTGCTGCCACAAGCTGTAATTGCTAGTGCGGCGGCAATCATGCCGGCAACTGCGAATGAAGTGCGGGTCTTCTTGGCGCTCATGTGGCATCTCCCCCAAAAGGAACGTTGATTTCTTAAGTGGCCAAACTATCAGTGATCGAGCGGTCCTGCAGAAAAAAACGCAAACTCGGTAGTCGAGTCTTACGCCGGCGACCAGGGGAGTCCTATTGGCATCTCGGAGCCACGAGAGGAAATAGCGTGGGATAGGCAACCGGCAACGTACGGCGCAAACTTGAAGCCGTGACCCGAGAAGCCACCAGCTGCGATGACGCGGCCATCCGCTGCGGCGCGCGCGTAGAACCACTCGTCGGGGCTGAAGTCATAGGTGCACGGGGCTAGCTCAGCGTTAATCAGCGGGCCGCCGCCAGTGAAGGTCGCTGACGCATAGCTCCGCAATACCTCCTCGAGCTGAGCCGGACATTCACCCTCACCGGCCTGCGATAGCTCGATCATCGCACCGGTCGCGAAGGCGCCGACCTTCATCCGGCCGGGCTCACACGGGAGCCAAAAGTAGGACTCGCCCGGCATAGGCGGGATGCGATAATCACAGGCGATCGGAAAAGGGTCGCCCTGCGGATCGCAGTCGAAGCTCAGTGTGAACTCTTGCGTGGTCCGAATTGTGGGCAGGTCGAAGAATTCGCTGCAGAGCTCATTTGTGTGACCGCCGGCGCAGACGACGACCTGCGAGAAGTCCCGGGTCTGACCGTCGATCGTTAATTCGACACGGTCGCCGCTCAATACGAGGGCGTCGACGCAGGTCTCCTCGTGAACCGCGACGCCGCGCTCGCGAAGCGAGTTGACGCACGCAGAAAGCACCCGCTCGGAATGAATCACAGCAGCGTCGGGCTGCCAGAGGACTCGGGAATTTAGCTCCAAATCTGGCCAAGCGGCAGCCGCGTCGGATTCGTCGATCCAGCGGTAGTCCTGGCCGCAGGCCATTAGCGCCTGCGAGAACCGCTCGGTGGCAGCGTCATCGCCGTAATCCAGACCACCGGTTATCGAGCGAAGCCGTTGGTCTAAGCGCCCTTCAAGACGATCCCAGAGTGGAATCGTCTCGGCTAGGAGGCTGACCATCTCGGGCTCCGGGTAGGTAAGCCGGAAGATTCGTCCGACGCCGCCGGAGCCACCATGCTTATTAGCGATTGTCGACCGTTCAAACAGCTCAACCGCCGTGCCTTGCTCTGAGAGCTCAACCGCCGTGCAAAGGCCCATGACACCACCGCCGATGACGGCAACTGTGTCCCCAGCGTAACGCGCTTCCATCGATCGAACCTAGCACTCGCAAGGCGATTGGAACCGTCGCTGCGCAGACTGCTTAGCGTGCCACGCGGACTCTCACAGACCCGCTTGATGCGGCCTTAAATGGATAGTCGGGTCGGCTTGGGATCCGCACTCGGAAGTGGAAGCTGCCACGTGTGGTTGTCGAGAGGAACTTGTAGGTCACCCGCCAATTGCCGTCCTTTCCGACTCTGACAGCGGTCCGTATCGGTACCCAGCCACGCGAACGCGGGCCCTCCCCATAGAGGCTGAGCTCAAGACCCTCAGCGGGAACGTAGCCGCCGCGCAGCCTTCCGTGGATCACGACAGACCTGCCAGGGTGCACCTTGCTAGGCGAGGCACTGATCGAAGTCGACGCCGAGCGGTTTACGTAAAGAAGATTCGAGATCTCTTGATCTCGTAGCTCGCTACCGGCGACCACGGCTCTGATCCGCAGTGAGCTGTGCGCTGCGAGGTTGGTCGTCGCTTCTCCGCGTGAATTACTTTTAGCTCGCGAGATCGTCTTCCAGTGATCAACGTTCGTCCTAGGTTCGGTCTGGAAGGCAACATTCAAACCGTGAAGATGGCGGCCGCGCCGATCAACAAGTACTGCGGTCACTCGGCGCGCGTTCGGCGACCGTGAGCGACGCGACTTAGGGGCAAGCCTCGCGGCAACGCTGATCACTTCACGGGCTGGCGGGGTGATCGTCCCGATCGGTAAACCATCGCGACTTCCTCCGTACCAATCGACGAGCGTCGCCCGATTACCCGCGCAGTCGGTGACCGCGGCACGAACGGTATATGGAGTCCGCGGAATCCAGACGACAGATGGAACCAATGCGGTAACTCGGTGGACTGCAGCAGTGGTCGCCAGATCTCGCCATACACCTGGCGCTATCGACAGCTCGACCGTCGACTCGCCGAAGCACTGTTCGTCTACTCGGAAATCAAGCAGCGCAGGGTGATCAGCAATGATCGGTCGCAGCCCTCCGGTCGGAGCGCCGCTGTCCTGAGTGTATGAATAGCTCGCGGTTGCGCTGTGGTTCCCTGCGACGTCAGAAGCGAATATCTGTACCAGCTGCTTTCCGTCGCCTGGAGCGACCGCGGAGCGCGCGCCGCGAGTCGCCGTGGGGAGTTCGCGGTTCACCTGATCCCAGATATAGCCGCCGTCAGTTACCGGCTTCGGCGCCGCCGCGGGATTCATGCCGGAAACTCGATCTGATCCGGCGATTCGGATGTTCACTGCGTAGCGGACGAAGGCGCCGTCGCTTGGAGCGCCGCTGACCGATAGCTCAGGTGGCTCGAAGTCCTTCTTTACGGTTCCCAGAGATGACTCCAGAGCTGGAGTCACAACGCCCGCGCCCGTCACCGCGACGACGCTGAGCGTGTGTTGCCCGTCGGTTAACCCGCGGTAGTCGAGCGCGCCAGCGAGTTGATCCCCAACCGCAGGGACGATGCGCTGCTCGCCTCCATCTACGCGGACTCGATATTCGCGATAGCTGGAGGCCGGCCTAGGGAACGGAAACCTCGGCGGGAGAATTACTAGCGCTTGACCTTCTTCTGCGCCATTTACCCAGCCTGTGGGGTAAATAATCGTCGGCGTGTGAGGCACCTCATCATCGAATCGCAGGAGCGGCGACCAATCGCTCCAGGCGCCGCTGAACAGGGGATCGTTGACGCGCACGCGGAAGCGAAAGCGGCCGCGTGCCGGAAGCGACACGACATCGGTCTCGGGCGCCCCTGGCCGGAGCTCCCGGCTGCAACCATCGGGCAGCGGCTCACCGTCAGCATCAGTTGGGCACATTTCCACTTGATGGCTAACGAGCGGTGCGCCGCCGGCCTGCGATGGATTGGCATACGTGAGGGCGAAGGAATTGGTTGTCCGCCAGGTTGCTGACGGAGTACCGCTGAGGTGCGGAACGCCTGGCGCGCGCGGTGCGTTGTTGTCAATCAGCGCCCTGTGGCTCTCCGTCTGGGTGTTTCCAGCGCTATCGGTCGATGTCAGCGTCACGAGATGATCTCCGTCGCTGACAGTTCGAGTGTCAAAGCTTGCGTCATATGAGCGCGGAGTGGGGCAGGGCACAGCCCGGGTGAAGTCGCAGGGCGACACCAACGGTTTGCGCTGCCCACCGAAGCTGGCCGCGTTCTCCTTAACACCGACATTGTCGGCCGAGCTGAAGCCGACCGTCTGCGAACCCGAGAGCCAACCGTCGCTAACCCACAGGGCACCGCGTTCGGATGAGATCGTCGGGGCGCCAGCATCGTCGATGTTGACGCTCGCTCCGTAGAGATCGCCGCGCACGCGGGTATAGGAGGCCTTCTCGTCGTCGGTGGCGCGGACCGAACAGCCACTCGCGTCGAGGCAGCTGACGCCAAATTGAAGCCGGCGGCGGTTTGGCACGACATAGACGTCGTAACGGCCCGGAGTACCGCCGGAGAGAGAAGAAGAGCCAACCGACCCCTGGTAGTAATGCCCTGTCTCATCGGCTAGACCAACACCCCAAACGTCGTGAGGCGCGCCACCGTAGCGGTAGACACGGGCTGAAATTTTAACGCGCGAGATGGTCGCGCCGAGCGGCGCCGCAAAGCTCCATAGAGCGGAGCTCTGAGCCGGAACGCTGGCGGATATTGGAGAGGCTGTCGACCGTGCGATCAGTCCCGATGCGTCCGACGACCTGCAAGTGCTGGAGTACGCAGGGAGCAGCTCGGTAGTGGAATGCGCACTCCAGCTTCGATTCAGGAAGCCCGGGTCGTCAGCGCACGCCACGACCTCGTAGCTGCCAGCGCGTGCATCTGCCGCGCCGACCGTGCTGAGCGCGAACACCGCCACGATCCCGCCGATTAGGCAAAGCCGCATAAAATTAACCTAATTGCGACTTTCTATCACTGTCAAGTAATTAATTGTAATTTCGCTTGGCGCGCGAGCGGACACCCGCTAATACCCCCACAGAGCGGCTGTCCGCTAGCGTTGATCGCGAAGCCGTCGCACCCATCGAGAGGAAGACCCTTGAAACGGATCATCGCCCTACTAGTTCCGAGCGTCGTCGCTGGATGGTTCCTGCGCGGGAAGATTGCCGTCGCGGTAACGAAGAAAGCCCTTCCCAAGAGGCTCTCCGCGGACCCAGTAGCCGCGCTACCCGACGGGCTGCACATCGCAATCTGTGGCTCTGGTTCTCCAATCCCAGATGAGCAGCGAGGCAACCCGTGCACCGCTGTGATCGTCAATCAGAAGATCTACATGATCGACGCCGGCGAGCAGGCCTCGGAGACCTTCAATCGGATGCAGCTGCGTCCCGATCAAATCCAGGCGGTGCTTCTGACGCACTTCCACTCGGATCACATCGGTGGACTGGGGAGCGTCACGCTGCAGCGCTGGGTTGCCAACGCCGCGAAGACGAGGCTACGCGTGCTCGGGCCGGTGGGGGTGGACCGCGTCGTGAATGGTTACAACGAGGCTTACGCGCTCGATAATTCCTACCGCACCGCTCATCACGGCGAAGCAATTGCACCATCTTCGACCGCCGGAATGGTTGCCGAACCATTTGAGTTCGACGCTGGCAAGAGTTCGAAGGTCGTACTGGAGGATGGGGGCCTGGTAATCACCGCTTTCGAGGTCGACCACTCTCCAGCCACTCCAGCCGTCGGTTACCGGTTCGATTACAAGGGCCGCAGCATCGTCGTCAGCGGTGACACGATCTATACAAAAAGCTTGGTAGAGGCCTCACAGGGCGCAGATCTTCTAGTTCACGACGCTCTGTCAGCCGACCTACTCAAGCTGGTCGAAGAAGCGAGCCGCGATGCCGGCTTCCTCAATCGAGCCCAAATACTCGTCGACGTCGTCGATTACCACGCAACGCCGGCTCAGGCAGCCGATGCTGCCCGTGACGCAGGGGTCGGAGCGCTCGCGATGACGCACGTGATTCCGCCGCTGCCAATCAAGGCTCTTGAGGGTCCTTACCTAGGTGACGCCAGGGAACGCTTCACAGGTCCGCTCTGGATCGCTGCAGACGGTGACCTTTACAGCCTTCCTGTCGGTGGCCGCGAAGTTGAGCGCAGCTCGCTCTTCGCTAGCGGCCCGCTCGCATAACGGACGGTTCTGACTGATTAGCCCGGTCGGGCAGGGGAAAATGCAGTGATACCGGCATATTTCGACCTTAAACGCCCGATAATGTAGATTATGTAAACCTAATCAGCCGTAC
>Ga0194063_10002759_pt1 | contig 10783 bp, 8 predicted proteins | sample SepL3720m_MetaG_FD_155459 | JGI IMG/M metagenome (GOLD analysis project Ga0194063, IMG submission 155459) | Anoxic zone freshwater microbial communities from boreal shield lake in IISD Experimental Lakes Area, Ontario, Canada - Sep2016-L373-20m | ecosystem: Environmental > Aquatic > Freshwater >...
GTATTTTATCTGTGCGAAAGCCCCGGAAGAGGCCCAAATCATTAAGTTGGCGCGCGATACCAATACGAGTATGCCGGCGTTTGTCGTCGGGAAGATTAAGATGTTGCTCCGAGGCATCGCAAATCCAAAAATTGCGGCACTTGGTGTTACCTATAAGGGGAATGTGGACGATCGCAGAGAGAGTCCGGCCCTGGAAATCGTGCATATGCTCACGATGGAAGGCTTTCACGTCGAGGTGTATGACCCGCACGTGCCGGATAAAGATTATGTGGATTTGGAAACTGCCGCAAAAGACGCGGATATTATGGTCGTGCTCGTGGATCACAACGAATACAAAGCGATGAATCATGCAGCACTCGCTCTTATAATGAAAAATCCAGTTCTTTTTGATACAAAAAACATCATTCAAGCGCAGGATGGATCCGGCTTGCAGGTCATCAATTTTGGAAATCTATACAAGCATAAAAAATGAGGCGGAAAACATGAGTTCGAAATTATTATCGGTGATTATCCCTACATACAACGCGTCTGACAGCATCTTATCGGCCTTGCAATCGTTACTTGATAGTCGATTTTGTGATGCATTTGAAATCATCGTGGTGGATGATTGTTCGAAAGACAATTCCTTTGAACTTGTGCAGAAACTTGCAAAAACACATGCGAATATCGTTAGTTTGCGATTAGATAAAAACTCAGGAAGTCCTTCGATGCCTAGAAATAAGGGGATCGAGCAAGCGACTGGGAAGTACCTGTTTTTTCTGGATGACGATGATTTGGCAGAACCGGAGCGGCTTTACAAGGCCGTGTTGCATGCGGAAAAGAATGATTTGGACTTTTTGAAAGGCTATTTGAAGGTCGTCAAAAACAACGGCATCTTTGAAGCAAACCGCATCCAGCCGAATCGTGAAAAAAAGGATTCTATCGTCACGTCGCTCATCGCAAACACAAGCACGAATATGTTTATCCTTCTGAAACGTGAATTTGCCATGAAACACAGCATTCGTTTTGACCCGAAATTTAAAATCGGAGAGGATACCCTCATCACGTGCCAGATTTTTTCGTGCAACCCGAAGGTGGACTATATTGATGACTATTTTGTGTTTTACAATAAAAAAGCCGACGTGAATAATCTGTCGTCTACGCAAAATTATGGGGACAAAGAACTCAATGATCACATCGAGGTTTGGGCTCTTTCCGAGCAGGCTTTGAACAAAGTCAACTTGAGTTATTACAAATTGCGTCTCGCGATTGCAGTCAAAAACACCATTACCTCGATTGTTTCGTTTTCAAGAGGCAAAATCTCGAAAGAAATGTTCTTGAAACTGAGTGGCTTTGTCAATGCTCAAAAACGTTATATCAAAGGGAGTATCAATTTGCACCAGCGCTTTCAAGAAGTGTTGGATGCGATCTTGAGTGGCGACTATCAGAAGTTTCAAGACGTGACGAAAAGACGGTTACTGATCAATGGATTTGATTTGAAGTTCATTCAGCCCGTTGTAAAATATCTCGAAACAGACTACAATATCATCATTGATGAGTGGACCAGTCACAATGCAAGAGATCATCAAAAGTGCACGCAATATATCGCTTGGGCGGATATCATCTTTTGCGAGTGGATGATGGGGAACGCAGCCTGGTACTCCAAAAACAAAATGAGTTTCCAGACCTTATTGATTCGCGCGCATCGTTTTGAAATCACGAGAGAGTTCGGCTATGAAGTAAAAATGGACCAAGTGGATGCCGTGATTACTGTTTCCTATTACTATCTTGAGAAATTTGCGCAGCAATTCGACATCCCGAAGGGAAAAATGCAGTTGCTGAGCAATTATGTGGAAGAAGAAATTTACACGGGCGAAAAGAAGCCTGACAGTGCGTTCAATATTTGCCTTGCGGGTATTCTGCCGGCGAGAAAAGGCTATCTGAAGGGACTGGAGTTGTTAAAAGAATTGCGGGAAACAGATCCGAGATTTCAACTGGTGATTTTGGGCTCTGATTCCAACTCGGTGGAATGGATTTCGAAAAACCCGATGGAAAAAGATTATTTCGATACGTGTGAGAATTTTATTGACAAGAATGATTTGCGTGGACATGTTCATTTTTCCGGATGGCTTGAACGATCCGAGATGTTCAACAACGTAAGTTATGTCTTATCCCTGAGCGATCCATACATTCCAGAGAGTTTTCATCTGGCCCCTGCAGAAGCTTTGGCGGACCACACCGCGGCGTTGATCCTTGCATGGCCAGGGGTGGAGTATATTTATCCAGACTCGATGATTTTTCAATCTGTGCATGAAATCAAGGAAATGATTATGAATTTAAGTCAAGACAAACAGCGTTATGACGCGTTTACCGCGCAACACAGGAGCTATATCTTAGAAAATTATGCCATGGAAACGTTTATCGATCAATTGAAACGGATTTTAGAGAAAACGGTACTTTCCAAATAAACGGAAGAAAAGTGAAGGTGATATTTTTGAACAAAGACGGCATGCTAAAAAACTTAATGAAGAATAAAGAATATATCACGTATTACGCAAAGTTGCTCTTAAAGCAAAAGGTTGCTGGCTCTTACTTAGGCGTTTTGTGGTTGTTTCTGGATCCATTACTTTTCATGTTGGTCTACATGGTAGTTATTAAATTTCTATTCCAAAGTCATGTCCCGAATTTTCATATATATGTTTTCATTGGTTTGACTACATTTAAATTAATGTCAGGAACCATTCTCATGAACACATCTGCGATTGTGAGAAATAAGTCGATTTTTGAGCAGGTCTATTTTCATAAATTCGTCTATCCAACCATTTATTTGTTGGTCAATTTGTACGAGTTTTTAATTGCCAATACGCTGATCGTCATTCTCATGTTATTTGCCAATCCTGGGATTCCACCCTCATTTCATATGCTGGAATTCATCCCAGTCACAATCATTGCATGCCTGTTTACCTATGGGGCCTCTTTGATTATCGCCCATTTTGGTGTCTACTTTTTTGATTTGAGAAACATTTCGGATGTCGTTTTCAAATTCTTATTCTATACGTCACCAATTATGTGGTCCTATGCGCAAATGTCTGATAAGATTCCAGCAGCCGTCCTTACTATTTTGAAACTCAATCCGTTGAGCATCATCATAGAATCATACCGCTCGGTCTTATTTTTGGAACAGTCGCCGAATTATTCGCACCTACTTGGATTGACTGGCGTATCCGTGTTGTTGATCATTTTTGGTTATCAATTGATTTCTAAGAACGAAGATGAATATGGGAAGGTAATCTAATATGAATGTGATTGAAGTAAAGAATATCGATTTATTATACAAGACGCATGAAAGCATTTCCTTTAAAAGCATTGTCAACCTCATTCGAGGGAAGCGCGTGAGCACGCTCATTAAGGCATATAAGGCATTGAACAACGTTTCGTTTTCAATCGAAAAAGGGAAGGTCTATGGCATCATAGGGAACAATGGAGCGGGGAAAAGTACTTTGCTCAGGGTGATTTCTGGCGTGCTTTCGCCAAACAGCGGGGAAGTGATTCGCAACTGTGATTCCATCAACTTGCTTGCATTGGGCGTTGGGTTTTCTCGCGATCTCAGTGGGCGAGAAAACATTTATCTCAACGCAATGTTGCTTGGATTTACGCGAAAAGAGATTGACGATAGAATTGAATCAATCATAGCGTTTAGTGAACTGGGTGCCTTTATTGATATGCCGATGAAATCTTATTCCAGTGGTATGATTTCTCGACTCGGGTTCTCTGTCGCGATTACGATGAAACCAGAAGTATTACTGATTGATGAAGTACTCAGCGTAGGAGATAACAACTTCAAAGAAAAGAGTTTCAAGGCGATCAAGGAAATCATCATGGACCAAAATGTCACCGTCGTCATCGTCTCTCATTCCTATCAACAGCTGAAAGATCTTTGCGACGAAGTCATCTGGCTTGATAAAGGCGTCCTAATTGACGTGGGGCCGACAGAAGAGATTTTAGATCATTACATAAAAGGCACGCAGCGAACAATCGTGGATTAGAAAAAGGTGGAATAATGGAAGAGAATCAAACGGACTTGTTGAGAGAACTAAAAATAAAAGAGGATAAAATTAAGGAGCTGGAAGAGAAACTTTCCGAAACCTCGCACTTGTTGTCTGAAAAAAACGGGATGCTCAATCAAACCCAGTTATTGGTGAATGAACAGAAAACCGCTTTAGATAAGTTCAATCGAATGGAAAAAAAGTTTTCGCGTTTCTTATTTCACTATATACGGAAGTTCATCTTTCGCATTGCGTATCGGATCTTTAAATTATTCGAAACCAAACCGCGCATGCTCAAATTTTTATTAAAAGTGAACAATAAACTTGGGATTTTTCGCAACTATTCCAACATCCTAAATTCGAACCTAGAAAGCAATCGCGCCAAGCTCATTCATCATGAAGGGGAAAGCATCAAAAATATCAAAGTCGCTATGATTGCCGATGAATTTACATTTAACTGTTTCAAATACGAATTCAATGCACTCCCGATTACACCGACCAACTGGTTGGATGTGTTCACGAAGAGCAAACCAGACCTCTTCTTTTGTGAATCCGCATGGAGTGGGGAAGACCCGGTCAGGCGTCCTTGGAAGGGGAAAATATACACGAGCGTCCGCTTTAAAAATGAAAACCGCGCGGTCTTGTTGCAAATCTTGAAATATTGCAATAAGCACAACATTACGACTGTTTTCTGGAACAAAGAGGATCCGATTCATTACATGGATAAAGTTCATAATTTTGTGGATACCGCCATCAAATTTGACCATATTTTCACCTCTGCAGAGGAATGCGTGGAACTTTATAAGAAAGACTATGGACACAAGAGTGTGCATGCTCTGATGTTTGCAACGCAACCGAAGATGTTTAATCCGATCGAAGAGTTCGAAAGAACGGATGAAATCGTGTTTGCGGGGAGCTGGTACGCGCAGCATCCAGAACGGTGCAAGGAAATGGGTAGAATTTTAGACGATATTATCGAGTCGGGACGACCACTCAAAATCTATGATCGCCATTCAGGGACGACGGATTCCAATCACTTTTTTCCGATCCGCTACCGCTCCTATATCCACCCGAAATTGGATTACGAGAAACTTTCATTGGCATACAAGGGGAGCAAATACGCTTTGAATATCAATACGTCGACTGAGTCGGAGACCATGTTTGCGCGCCGTGTGTTTGAATTGATGTCATCCAACACTTGTGTTCTTTCTAACTATTCTTATGGCATGGAAAAGTTGTTCGGGAAGAACGTGTTTTTTGTCAATGACGGCATCCACATCGTCGATGAAGATAAAGCAAGAGCAGAAAATCTGGAATTGGTCCTGTCAGAACACACCTATGCCAAGCGGTTTGAACAGATTCTGAAAGACATTCACTTCCAACACGCGATGTTGCCATCCCTATTGACCATCTATAAAATGGTTTCCGATGAAGCGCAGATTGAAGCGGGCATCCGCGCGTTGCAATCGATTCCGTATCAAAATAAGAAGTGCGTGATTTTACTGTCCCAGAAAATTGCGACAACACAAATCAAAACGATTTTTCAAAAGTACAATGCGAGCGATGTGGAAATCATAGCGATGGATTACATGAAAAAGTATGACCGTGATCGCAGTATTTTCGGGAATTTCATTGTTTTGGATCAGGACAGCAATGGGGCTTTTTTGAAAAAGGCAATGCTACATGTCTCCTACCTCGAGAAACAAGTTGGAATCATTGCAGGCGAAGTAAAATATACGTTTGTGAAAGAAAGTGGTTATTTCAATACCTTATTTGATGCGAGCATGTTTGAGGTAGTGTTTGATGAAATCAAGGGGAAGACCAGTGAGACAATCTATAAAAAATACATCATCTAAGAAGCGTTCGCATCGTGCGTAGGGAGGCATCGGGTTGAAAAGAGTTTCTGTCCTAGGATATCGCGTTTGCGATACGACATATCGAGACATGCTGTTGGAAATCAAAGAAATGATTACGGCGAGAGAGAAAGTCTCGATTATTTCATTGAATCCCAATAAGGTCATGTTGGCGGAGCGGGATCCGCGCGTGAAGGAAATCCTTTTGAAAGCAACCTATATCATCCCCGATGGCACAGGCATTATCTGGGCCTCACGGCGGGAAGAAGAACTGAAAAACAGAATCACTGGAATCTCTCTGTTTGAGGAGATTTGTCTAAACGCAGTGGAAATTGGAGCGAAGCTATTCCTTTACGGGGCAAGTCCTGCTGTAGTTGAGGCGACGCGCAATGTCTTGTTGCAAAAATATCCGGCTATCGTCATAGCTGGAATCATGGATGGATATACCGAAATGGAGGAAGGTTTGGTGCAACAGATCAATGCGTCGGGGGCCAACATCCTTGCCGTTGCGATGGGGTCGCCAAAGCAAGAACTTTGGATTGCAGCGCACGCGGAAGAATTGCTCAACATCAATGTGTGCATCGGACTCGGCGGTGCGTTTGATGTCATCAGTGGTAAAATTAAGCGGGCCCCAAAATGGATGCTGAAACTTGGACTTGAGTGGTTATACCGGATTTGCAGACAACCTATTTCGAGATTTCGGAACATTTTCACGCTGATTCAATTCTGTAAAGTTGTGTTCACGCAGAAAAAATAGTAAAATTGCTATGTTGAACATTTTGTTCGCAACATGCCTTGGTAGTATAATGGATAAAACGCTGGATTCCGGTTCCGGTGATGCGGGTTCGATTCCTGTCCAGGGCACCAATGAGAGTAGTTTTGAGGTGACGCATGTGAAAGAAAAGATCTATACCATACCTGTGACAGATGCTTTTCAAGTGGACTCTGAATGTCCATTTTGCGTCTTGGAAAACAAACTGGAAGAAGAGCGTCTTGCCTACTATTTAGGCGGCGCTTTGATGGAACCAGATTGTCGGCAGGATATGAATGAACATGGGTTTTGCAAAGCGCATCTCGATGCGCTGTTTCAGTCGAAACAAAATGTCCTTGGATTGGGCCTGATCCTGACTTCTTATTTCGATCAATACAATCAGAAGCTTTCCAATCTCACCACTGCGTCACTCGAATCAGGCAATAAAGATGAGAAAAAGTCGATGTTTTCGAAAAAAAACAACAGGACGTCCTTGGATGAATTAAAGGAATTTTTGCGTTCGTCGAGAAGCGATTGTACTTTATGCAACCAATTAGAGGAAACGATGAAACGCTACATTTCTGTCTTTTATCATATGTGGCGCACGGAGAAAGAGTTTCGTGCCGTATTTGAATCGAAAAAGGGGTTTTGTGCAAAGCATTTTCAAAGGATGCTGGAAGAAATCGAGGATGGCTTGAAGCCAAACGAAAGACCAGCGTTTCTAAAAGTATTGTTTGACCAGCAGAATGCGAACCTGTCCCGTTTGAGAAACGAAGTGAAATGGTTTACTGAGAAATTTGATTACCAGAATAATGAGGAGCCGTGGGGAAATTCTAGGGATGCCGTGCCAAGATGCATCGAAAAACTGCGATGAAGATTGGTAAAGTGATCCTAAAAAACAACGTCTTTTTGGCGCCAATGGCTGGGTTGACCGATATTCCGTTTCGCATCTTATGTGCAGAACAGGGTTGTGGGTTGACATATACAGAAATGGTCAGCGCAAAAGGAATGCATTATGATGGTGGAAAAAGTCACCAAATCGTCGCAGTGAGTCCAATGGAGGGCAAGGTCGGGATTCAAGTGTTTGGTTCAAATCCATTGATTATGGCGCGGATTGCGGAACAATTGAACGCCTCTGCGGCAGTCCTGTTAGACATAAATATGGGATGCCCAACGCCGAAAATTGTCAACAATGGCGAAGGATGTGCGTTGATGAAAACCCCAGCACTTGCGGAAGCAGTGATTCGGGCGGTCGTGCAGGCGTCGCAGAAACCAGTGACAGTGAAGTTTCGAAAAGGCTGGGATGAGACTAGCGTCAATGCAGTTGAGTTTGCGAAAATGGCTGAGCAAGCGGGTGCTGCTGCAGTCACCGTGCACGGGAGGACGCGTGCACAGTACTATAGTGGCAACGCCGATTGGGACGTCATTCGAGATGTAAAAGTAGCTGTTCGCATCCCCGTCATCGGAAATGGAGACATTACTTCGCCGCTAGCAGCAAAGCGGATGTTCGAACAGACCGCTTGTGATGCAATCATGATAGGGAGAGGCGCGCAAGGGAATCCGTGGATTTTTCATCAGATTTTGCAGTATCTTGAGACAGGGGAGCTGCCTGAATTGCCAGCGGTCTCGACCAAACTAGACACGATGTTGCGCCATCTGGACATGATGGTAGACATAAAGGGAGAACGTTCTGGAATCAGAGAGATGCGGACTCATATTTCGCATTATGTGAGTGGCCTACACGATGCAGCAAAGTTTCGTAATGCGGTCTTTCAACTCGAACGAAAAGAGGATGTCAAAATAGCTATCAAGGAATTCTGTAAAGGAGTTGCGGATTATGCCAAAAGGCAAACAGATTAATGCCAATGAAGTGATCTATGTTTTCATCGTGATTGTACTCGCGTTTATGGCGGTCGCTTCCGTCGCAGTCTACACGTCGCTTGATGCTGCGCAAAGGCAGCGCAAAAGCGGTACTACGCAGCCTACCATATATAATCAGATCAATCTAAAGCTCCCTCAAAATGACTGGTTGAAGCAATCCGAACTAAAAGCGATTCGCACGTTAACCAACGGTGTGGGAGATGAGAATTTGAATGCGCTTTGGGAATTCTCAGGGAAGTCCTATGTCCGACTATCTGTGCTAGAAAATCGCTACCATTTGAACGTAATGCGCAGCAAGAGTGATGATTTGATTTATTTTACGTTGAACGGGAAATTGACCTATTTGCGTTTGGGTGCGTCTCAAATGATGTATGGCAATCAACTGATTCCTTTTGTGGGAGCGCCAGAGGAATATAATGGTGAAATATTTTTGCCAAACACCATGGTGGGATTTATTGAGGAGGAAATGGGAATCTTATATTCCTGGGCTGTTTCTGATGATAAGGCATATGTAAACTATTATTCGCAAGCAAGTGCATTTGACTTTTTCAAAATCACGCGGCAGGAACGTGCTCTCTCCATCCAAGGGGTTTTGAACAAACAATCGGCCATGAAGGTATGGACTGCGGAAGAGACCCCGATTCGTTCGATTACACCATGTCATGTTCCCGAAAAATTGTTGCTCTTTGTGCAGGGGGGAAACAAAAATTTTCTTCTGTCAAAAGAAGAAATTGTCGTGGAGTCACTCGTCAAGATAAAAATCTTCACTGCACAATCAAAAATCAACCAAGACGGAACGATGGTGTTCTGGCAAGATGACGCGTTCTTACAGATTTATGATATTATGAATGACAAAATCAATCGAATTTTGAAAAAAGACTTTCAGACCGGCTTTTTAGAGAATGTGTTCGGCATTGGCGAAGTGACCTTGACGGGTGCAAAATTCAAAGATTCTTCGCACTACTATGTCGATTTTAAAGCGTCGAATGGTACAGACGCCTGTATCTTCAGAAACGGAGAAAGTACTGAGATTCTATCAGATTTAATCAATTCGCCAGATCGTAGTCGCTATATCATCAAAACAGGTAGTTATTACGAAGTTTTTGAGAAGTCTTCTGAACTGCGTAAAGCGGTTTTTTATGCTTCCGAAACACCAATCTGGATGAGTGACAATCTCCTCGTATTTCGGTATAATGGAAAAAACGAAACAATTGATCTATCCACAGGCTTGCAGAAGGACATTGTGGAGACGAATCAATTTGCAGATGATTTGTTTCGTGCAGGATTGAAAACAAAAGCCACCGCGACCTTTTTTGTGACCGCTTTGCAAAATGGCAACGAGGCAACGATAGAACTTTCGACGAATCGAAAACTTCCAACTCGTGTGCAGTCATATCGGCTTTTGATTGACACCAATGCAGCAGATTTTTCAATTAGTCAGAGGGGAGTAAATAAGCTGATCTTGAAAGATGCGACGCATTGTTGGATCATCAATACAAATACGTCTGAAGTCTACTGTGCAACATTAAACCAAGGAGAAGTTGGATTCCTATTTTAATTATAAAGTTGAGAGGGTTGATGAAATGATTATTGTGACACCGCAACAAATGAATGAGATTGAGCACATTGCTGAGACTGATTTTGGACTCACTTCTACAATTCTGATTGAACGCGCTGCTGCTGCCGTGTTAGAGGTTTTAGAGCAAGATTTTGAAAATCCGCAGGCGTTGAAAATTTTCTTTCTAGCGGGCGCAGGAAACAACGGAAAAGATGCATTGAAACTAGCAAAAATGTTAGGGATGAAAGTGAATAAATATCCAATTGAAAAATGCGAGATTGTCATTGATGGGATGTTTGGAACTGGGTTGAATCGACCAGTATCTGACGTCGATGCGGCATTAATCAACATGGTGAATCATTCGGGGTTGCCTGTTTACGCGATCGACATTCCTAGTGGAGTAGATGGTTTGACTGGAAATATAAGAGGTGTCGCAATTCAAGCGAAAAAGACAATTACATTCTTTGGTTCAAAGCCAGGACTTTTATTTGGTGACGGGAAGGATTGTGCTGGTGAGATTACGGTTCATGATCTCGGTATTCCAATGTCAGAGAAAATTCTTGCGTTGATCACATTAGAACAAGCGAACTTGGATAATCAATTATTTTCCCGCAAAACAAATTCGCATAAGGGGACATACGGTCGGGTGCTATGTATTGCTGGCTCCAATGGCATGCGTGGGGCACCGGCGTTGTGTGCAATGGGTGCGTTTGCG
>Ga0194063_10002761_pt1 | contig 10771 bp, 9 predicted proteins | sample SepL3720m_MetaG_FD_155459 | JGI IMG/M metagenome (GOLD analysis project Ga0194063, IMG submission 155459) | Anoxic zone freshwater microbial communities from boreal shield lake in IISD Experimental Lakes Area, Ontario, Canada - Sep2016-L373-20m | ecosystem: Environmental > Aquatic > Freshwater >...
GCTTTTGGTAGATCTCTGTAGCCCTGAGTTATGATATAATAATCGAGAATTTACATCATGTGTTTCACCTATATAATACTTATGGTCTCTAAGGCTTTGCAATATGTAAACATAATGAGGCATAAAAAAATCCCTACAAATGTAGAGATTTTATAAAGTCGGGAAGACAAGATTCGAACTTGCGACCCCACGCCCCCCAGACGTGTGCGCTACCGGGCTGCGCCACTTCCCGAATCTATACCAGACTGCAAATGTAGGTGCTAAATTTTAAGTTTCAAAAAATCGAAATACCATTTGAATCTTACCCTTCAGCTAAGGGCAATTCCACAAAAAAGCGGGTTCCATTTCCAGGATATGTTTCAAACCAAATTTTACCCTTTGCTTGCTCAACAATACCCTTGCACATGGCTAACCCCAATCCAGTTCCTGAAGTTTTGGTAGTGAAATTGGGAGTGAAAATTTTTGATTGCATTTCTGCTGGAATGCCACTACCATTGTCTTTAACTGTTATTAAAATACTTCCCTCCAGAATGCTTTCATCTATTTCAATAAAGGCTTTCTGGTCTTCAGGGATGGCCTGTAAAGCATTTTGAAGTAGGTTAGTAAATAGTCTATTGATATGCGTTTTATCACTAAATATTTTAAGCGCTCGCGAAACCGGATTCCATTTAACATTTCGATTTTCTTCACTACTGTATAGTAAAATAACTGTTCTTAATTGCTCATGTAAATCAAATATTTCATTTTTCGGAATACCAATATTTGCAAACTGACTGAATTCACCTGCAATCTGACTTAAGTGATCAATCTGTTCAACCAAGGTTCTGGCAACACTTGCAGTGAGTTCCTTATTATTGGGTAAATTTTCGTGAATAGATTTTTGCAAATACTGCAAACTCAATTTCATTGGCGTCAAGGGATTCTTGATTTCATGTGCTACTTGTCTAGCCATTTCTCTCCAGGCACCCTCTCTTTCACTTTTCACAAGGGCTGCTGCACTATCATCTAGCTTGCCCACCATTTTATTGTATTCTTTTACTAACTCGCCAATTTCGTCATTTCTTTTCCATTCTATGGCTTCATTCTTTTTCACCAGATTCACTTCTCTCATCTTATTGCTGATAAATGTAAATGAGTTAGTAATGCGATTGGTTATATAAAATGCCACAATACCAGAAATTAAAAATATAAATGCATTCAGGTTAATAATGGTTACAAGGAAATTTGATATTTCCTGCTTCAATTTACTTTGAGAAGTGAAATAGGGGATATTCAAATAGGCATAATCTCTCCCTGTTTCATCCAGCACTGGTACATAATTACTGATGAAATGTAGACTGCCAATTTGCTCTTCTTTGAAATATTGCACTTCTTTTTTAATATTCATATGGTAATAGGCAACTGGGTCAATACGGGTACTAACAATTCCTTTGTCGTAGGGTATGGGCAAGGAGGAAGCTTGTAATTTGCCATCAATATCATATACATTGATATCGGCCGCATGTATTTCAGATATTTTTGTAACAGTACGATCTAGCTTTTGTCGATAGGCGCTGTCATATAATTTGATTTCGTCATCAAACATGGCCACTTCGCTAAATCTAGTCCTTACTTCATTTTCCATTACGTGTATCGTCCTACTTAGTTTTTCTCGATTGGTATTTTCGTATCTACTAATAAAAAACAATATGGTGGCAATGCCTATTACTAGGAATGAGATTACACTTACAAATATAATCGTGCCATGTACTTGATTTCTAATATTCAATTGCCAATTGGCCTTCAATAAGTATTTATTCAATCTACTTCGTATTAGTAAATTGAGTAGCCAGAAAAATGCTGATAATAATAAGAATGAACAAAATAAATAGGAAAATAACGTGATGGATTCGATGAAAAAATTATCTTGTTTAACTATAATAACTACATTGTCGGGGCCCGCTTTATACCATAATTCTTCGTAACCATTTTTTCGCACAGATACATAATCTTCTTTGGGAACTTGCTGAGCTGTTAATTTAGTGGCAAACGAATAATCATTATGGCTGTTGACCAATAATAATTTATTGTAAATAGCAAAGGAATATACCGACGAGTTTTCGATGGAATTGTGTTGACCCTTTCCAAATAATTCGGGATAGGGTGCATCTGTTTTGGCAGCTTTGGGATTTGCTAATATAAAAACATAGCCTAGTGTAAGCCCTGCAGTATCTCTTATTACCTTCTTGCTGATATAACTAAACTTATCAAATGATTCATCATAGTAAAACAGGTCACTAATGCTGGTAGGTTTGGCCTGCGTATTAAGTACTGTATTTAGGTTGTTGAAAGTAATGGAATCCACATTGAAAAGAGGATGTTCCATTTCATCAAAAGTGTACACCTTGGTGCTGTATTTATTTGTATAGCCTGAAAAATTACCATTGACAAGACTGTCTTTTAAAAATTGGTTACTACTGTCTTTTTTTAATCGATCAATATTCGCCAATAAAAAATCGTTTCTAAATCCAGTCAATAGCGTATTCATAAGGGTTTCGCTACCAGGGTCTGCCTTACTTGATAAAGTTTCTGCATAATGTTGGCGGTTTACCCATTCTTTCTTTTTATTTTCTGAAACAATAATGGAGGTAATTGAAACAGAGAAAAAGAATAGCCAGAATACTAGCCGCGAGGAAGTGATTTTATTTTCTGATAGACTTAGTTGCTTGTTTTTTAAAAATACTAAATACAATAAGCTCCAGGCCAATAGAAATAATTCAAATTCTTCATTATTTCCTCCAAGCTGAAAACTCAAGAGAAAAAGCCCGATTACTGCAGTTAGTAAGTAAAATACATACGCTTGTTTTAGGTATGGGTCAATTAGATAAAGCAATACTTGCGTAAGTATAAAATAACCGATGGCAATACTGCTCAATACAACAAAACCAATAACACTATAACTATTTAATGTGAAGAAATTAATAACGTCAAAGGATATTTGTGAATCGGCAACCATGGTTCGTACAATGTGCCCAGCTGTAAAAGTGGCTAATAATAATAAGAGCGCGGCACAGGATAAAAAAAGCCATTGCATCCAAGCTTGAACTAGCTTTAGTTTATACTGTGTAGCTAGTAATTGATGTCGGATAAAAAATATTACCCAAACAAACAAAGCGGCATTGATTAGTACATCACCCAGTGAACGAAGTATTGCACTTGATCCATAGATGGCGGGATCAAATAGGTTGAATTGACGAAAATTAATAGGAAAGGGAACAAAATAACTGATAATCCGAAATGTTAATACAGTGCCAATTAGCGATAATACAGCTGTTCCAATGCCTTTGTTTTTGGCTATCCAGGTAGCACCTAGTTGAATAAAAAATAAAATAGCGAGTATCGCCAATATCTTCATCCATGCGGCAACTACGTTGTTTTGCGCAATGATTATTTTTGATTTTTGCTGCAAATAAAATAAAGGGCTCCCATCAGTGGATTTTACAAGATTTGCTGTTACATCATTCGCAATGTCGTAACTGTTTTCTATTTTATTGCCGACTACAAAACCATTGTGTAGGTATTCATTGGTAATAACATAATTCCATTTAACAGGAATCAAGGCAATTAATTGTTCTTGGGCAATTTGTTTCTTTTGCCATACGTAGTACCCATTTTCCAGTTTTGCGAATCCGCTTGTTGATTTATTAAATAGTAATTCCTTGCCGGGTTGCACTGTTTGAGTATTCCAAAACGAGATATGTGGTTCACCCGTATCATTGATATGGTAGAGGAAAATAAAATATTTTTTATCACATAAAGCGTTTAGTTCATTTTCGTCATAACTCCCTTTTGAAAGTTTTGAAAGCAGGGCTTTATTAGTTGATAAATTTTCAAAATCATTTTCTTGTGTATGAATATAATTACTAAGATTTTTTTGAACAGCTTGTACGGATGAATTGCCACTCCAATAATTATCGATTGCAAAAGATATAGTAAATAAAACAGCAGCAACTAGTAACCAGTAGCTGTGCCTATTGAAAAAATCCTTGAATGTAATTTCCTTTTGCAAATTGTTAATTAATCGGACTGTGTTTAATCTTATTCCAAATAGCATCCATTTCCTCCAATGTCATATCCTGTAATTTTTTGCCTTCTAATTGCGCTGCCGATTCCATTTTTATAAAACGGCTCATGAATTTCTTATTTGTTCTTTCTAGTGCATGTTCAGCATCTATCTGCAAAAACCTTGCAAAATTGACGAGTGAAAAAAACACATCACCCATTTCATCTTCAATAGCATCCTTTTTTTGGATAATATCCCCTTCGTTTTTGGTGTCCAATGCTTTTTGCCAATTTGCAATAGCCTCTTGTAATTCGCCCATTTCTTCTTCCACTTTTTCCCAAACCTGCTCTTTCACTTCCCATTCAAATCCTACTTGCTTCGATTTTTCTTGTAAACGCATTGCCTTTACAACACTGGGTAATCCTTTTGGAACGCCTCCTAATACCGATGTTTTACCCTCTTTTATTTTCAGCTTTTCCCAATTTCTTTTCACCTCCTCCTCATCCGCTACTTGTACATCGCCATAAATATGCGGGTGCCGATGAATCAACTTATCGCAAATTCCGTGCAAAACTTCAGTTAGGGTAAATTTTTCCTGTTCTGCCCCAATTTTTGCATAGAAAATAAGGTGCAGAAATAAGTCACCCAATTCCTCTTTAATACCTTTCCAATTTTGATCGCTGATGGCATCTGTTAGTTCATAAGTTTCCTCAATGGTCAATTGACGAAGGCTTTCAATGGTTTGTTTTTTATCCCATGGGCATTTTTCCCGGAGATCATCCATGATGCTTACTAGCCTTAAGAATCCTTCTGTTATTTGTTTTGAGTCACTCATAATTAAGCAGTAAAAGTTGAAAAAATAATAAATATCAGGAATAGTAAGCTCATTAGTAGTAATGAAATAAATAGTAATAAAATATATTTAAAAATGGTCTTTAGTCTTCCCTGACCATAGAAATTCCTAAGTGCTTTATAAAAATAGAAGAAACCTGCCAATGTAAAGAAGGCTGTTATCCAGGATGGACTCTCTTTTCCAAACCAACCAAAAATGCTTCCAATCCAAAGATTGATTAATATTAGTATGAAATTGGCGCAATACAAATGAATGGAAAAAATAGCGTGTTGTACATAATAGTATCTTTTTCTTCTTATGTATAATAGCCAAAGCGCAAAGGCGAATAAGGGTAAGGATAAAAAAAGCATTTGAGGAAATCGATGAATAAAATTTCTCATAATACCTTCTATGATGGCCCTTCCATCATTGTGGTATTTTTCTTTTAAGTAGAGGTTTTGCTTTTCAATGCCAGCCACCAACCAACTGTCTCTTTGTGAAGAGGGTAATTGTTTTTGTGCTGAATCATATTGATGCACATTGGTATACTTTTTACTGGCATCAGAGGTTTTTAAAGAAATGGCATTAAATGAATATTTAACCGATTTTAACTGGTCGGTTGCAGTACTATCTTTTCTTAATAACTGAATATCCTCCTCAATTTCCTTCAATTGCTGTTTCAGGGTTATAATTGCTGTGGAATCTTTTGTCTGATTGATTGCATCAATTGTACTGTTTTTGCTTTTAAGTAAGGATGCTTGAAGAGAAGCTGCGTTGTTGTTTACTTTTATGTTTAATTCTTCTTTTTGATAAAAACTGAAGAATAATAGGAAGAATAGGGCTGATGTAAAAACATACATTCGGATGGGGTGAAGATAGCTTGCCCTGCGACCCAGGCTATATTCGCGAGATAAAAAACCTGGATGGAATAATAGTAATTTCAGTGAACTAAAAAATTTGCCGTCAAAATGAGTGATGTCCTGAAAGAAATGTGATATTAAGTGACCAAGGCTTTCTTTGGGTTCAATATTTTCCTGCCCGCAAATAGCACAATATCTGCCATCAATAATGGCATTGCAATTCAGGCAATTCTTTTCATTTCTTTCTTTTAAATGGCTCAAGTACGCTTATTTTTGTTAAAAATAATAAAGTTTGCCCGTAACACCGATTTGTTGGGTAATAGGATGGCAAAACTTAGGTAAATTTGAGGATTAAGATATTTTATATAAAAAGCTGGCCCATTTGGTCATTTATAACAAACTATTTATTCATTTATGAAATCAGTAATACAATCAATTGTTTTAGCATTCGTGGGGACTTTGTTTTTTACAAATTCTTTTGCTCAATACTATTATAAAGATATTCTTAGCAACAAGGATTTATTAGTAGAAATGGCTACATACAAAGAGCAAAAAATAAGGACTGTTTCAGTCAAAAGTTTTGAAGAAGATGGAACTGCTTCCGAAGGATTTTTTCTTGAGAAAAAGATTTCCAAAAATTATCGTACAGTAGAAACATTGAGTAGGTCTTATATGTCGAGTCCCTCCATGCTTACTGCCAATTTTAATAGCCAAGGCCTATTAGAAAGAACCAGTGATAGTTCGGATATTGCAGTGCGTAGTTCAAATTACTCGTATTCTGATAAGGGGCAATTATTGGCCATTTATTCTTCTGCCCGGTCAAGCGATGATGATTTTTTAAATGAAATTACCGAAGCTCATTTATACGAATATGACGCTAATGGGTTATTGTTGAAAATGTATCGAATAAAAAACAATGCGGATACAACGTTGATTTTGTTTTCTGCTGATGAAAAAGGAAATGTAAGTATAGAAAAGGATACGAAATCGGGGAGTAAGTATTTTTATTATTATGACACTAAAAATAGGTTAACCGATGTTGCACATGCCAATGATTTTCAGCAAAATTTGTATCCCGATTATATGTTTGAATACAATGCTGCAGGGCAAATAACCCAAATGGTGAATACCGAAGAGGGCGCCAATAAATATTATTTTACTTGGAAATACAGCTATGCCGATGGGTTGCGCATAAAAGAAAAATGCTATAGTAAAGAAAAGCGCTTGTTGGGTAGTGTTGACTACGAGTATAAGTAATAAATTATTTGTAATTTCAAACAATTGCACTTACTTCCTTTTTATTTAATTAAGAAAATTTAAATGAAACATTTCAAGTTTTACAGTAAGGAGGATATCCTTTCTCTAACTAAAGTGCGTCGTTTTGAAACGAGGGTAGGAGAAAGGTTGCAATATTTGCAAAATGATACTGACTGGCAAGATGAATTACAATCTTCCACTGCTCGATATGTATTAATAGGAATACCCGAAGACATTGGTGTTAGAGCTAACTATGGGATTGGTGGTACTGATACCGCTTGGCTGCCTTTTTTAAGTGCTTTTTTAAATACCCGTGACAATAGTTATTTTAATGCCGACTCCATTTTGCTAATGGGGCATTTTGATTTTGGGGATATAAAGTATTTGATAGACAACAATGCGTATAATCAAGAGGAGTTGGTGGATGCCTATCGGCATGCAGTAAATATTATCGACGATCAGGTACAAGATATGATAAAGCTGATTGCTGCCGCCAAAAAAATACCGATTATCATTGGCGGTGGTCACAATAATTCCTATCCTATCATCAAGGGAACAGCCAAGGGTTTGTACAAAGCAGGTTTAATTCAATTGGCACAAATCAATGCTATTAATCTCGATGCTCATGCTGATTTTAGTCCTGCCATCGGAAGGCATAGTGGCAACGGATTTAAGTATGCTGCGGAAGAAGGATACCTTGGGAAATACTATATAGTTGGCCTCCACGAAAATTATTTAGCTCAAAGCGTTTTCATGGAAATTCACAATAACCCTTTCGTAGATTTTATCAGTTATGAAGATATTTTTTTGCATGAAAGGAAAAATTTCATTCAGGCTGTAGCCCATGCCACTGGATATACTGAGGATAGCTTCACTGGTATTGAAATTGATATGGATTGTATAGAACAACGCTTGAGTAGTGCAGCCACTCCCTGTGGTATTTCGCCCTTACAAGCAAGGCAGTATTTAAATTTTGCTGCAACCGATTGCAAGGTAGCTTATCTGCATATTTGTGAAGGAGCTGCTCAACTATCAGACGGACGCAAAGATGAAACTACTGGCAAGCTCATCAGTTACCTTGTGACAGATTTTGTAAAAGCCAAGAATCAATTTTGATGCTTGATTATAGTAGAAGGGTAGCCGGTTACTAAATTATTTGAATGGCTGGCATATCATTTTAACTGCATCCTTGCTAATTACTAATTCTTTGTCCGTTAGTGATTCAATTTTTACTGTATCAGTTTGTTCAGATCCTTCGTTGGTGGTCATTAATGATTTGCCATCATCCGATAAGCTATATTTTCCAGTAACAGTTCCTGCAAAGTGATCATTGCTAGTAAACTTGCCTTCCTTGTTGAATTCAATAACAAAGCTTTTCAGGTAAATGTTTTTTAAAGAATCACCCATTTCTGAAACAGATCTTCCTTGTAAGTCGGTCAATTTCCATTTATTTACAATCCAATTTTTAGGGGCTTTTGATTTGCAAGAAATTAACAATGAACTTATCGTAAGGACAAGTATTACAACGCGATTTAAATTTTTCATGTGTATTTATTTAAAATATTTTAATGTCAATTACAAACAGCCTAATCGGCCTCCATCCACTGGTAGGTTAATGCCATTGATATAAGCTGCTGCAGGACTGGCTATAAATGCTACTGCTGCAGCAAATTCATCTGGCCGTCCAATTCTTCCAACAGGTATTTCGGCTACCAATTCTTTCAAAACATCTTCTTTCGTTAATCCACTGGATTCGGCTTTCTTATTTATAACATAATCAGCCCTGCTTGTTTGGGTAAAGCCAGGTAATATGTTATTCACCGTAATACCATAGGGACCTAATTCCGAGGCCAATGTTTTGGCCCAGTTGGCTACTGCTGCGCGAATGCTGTTACTAACCCCCAGTCCAGCCAATGGTATTTTTACAGAAGTTGAAATAATATTGATAATTCGACCATAGCCTGCTGATTTCATCCCTGGAACCAATGCCTGTGTTAATAGGTGATTGCAAATTAAATGGCTTTGGAAAGCTTGTGCAAATTCGTCTATTCCTGCCTGTAATATCGCTCCTCCAGCAGGACCGCCAGTATTGTTAATTAAGATATGCGCCATCCCGCCACTAGCTATATAGTTTTCTATAGCCCTCTTTACAGTTTGGGCATCAGAAAAGTCGGCTACCAAGTAGGAATGAACTTGCCCCTTGCTGCAATCAAGTGTTTGCACTACCTCTTTTAATTTTGTTTCATTTCGTGCCATTAAAACAATAGGAGCTCCTAATAAAGCCAATTCTTTTGCAGACGCATAGCCCAACCCCTGTGTACTACCGCAAACCAATGCCGTTTTTCCTGTTAAGTCAAGATTCATATTTGTGATTTATACTGCTAAAATAAAATTTATTGCTTAAACCCGGTTTGTATTTTAAGGTTTTCCATAACATTAAAAATAATGGGACAAGTGCCATAGTGCATGAACAGGCTAAATAAGCGCTTATTAAATCCTGCCTGTTCTAAGTGTGGAAAATCGCGACAGCTATTAAACCTATGAGCATAAATGCTGCATTTTTTGTCTATTAAAAAATGGCAAGGTATTTTATTCATCAGTAACTGGCCGCCTTCACTTTCATCCAAATACAGCTTTTTTACCTCTAGTAAATTGAGCTGTAATTGATCTGCTAGTTTTTCTGCTTCAGAACTTGTTACATTTATCAGTAGGCTTTTGCAGCAATTGCCACATTCAGTGCAATCTATTTTTGTAGCAATGGTTTCATTGATTGCTTGAACTTTTTGATCTAATAATGTTGCGGGCTGTTGATTCAAAAAAGAGCGGAAAGCATCATTTTCTGATTCCATGCTTTCCGCTTTCAGTAATATGGCTGCTAAATCTGTTTGTAAAGCTTTCAATTAGTTGTTTTAGCAAAGGTAAATGATTCCTTTACTTGTTAACCGCTTTTGGCACAATAAGTGTTTTAGTTTTAATCATATTAGCTAAAATCAATTTGCCGTTTTCATGTGCCAGTTTCTCCTTTGATTTGGGGTTAAAAGAATCCGTTTTAAGCACATATACTAATTTTTCCGTTGTCATGTCATACAAATTGCATTCCCAGAAATATCGGGTATCGTTTGAATAATAACCCGGCGAATAAATTTTTTCATAGGTACTTGTAAGATATCTACCTGCATAACTAAAATTACTTTCTGCAACTGGTTGATAGCTTACCATAGGAGGATAAAAATTAATTTCTTTTTTCTTGTCTAATAGTACTAATGTTATTAAGCCATCTACTCCTGATTTTTTAAACAGTGCAAGCACTTCATTTTCCTTCAAATTGTTTTTTAAACCATATACAGCATAGGATGCAATGGCATTGTAACCAGCATTGTTCAAGTCATTGACAAAGTGATTTTCTATTTTAACTTTTAATGCACTATCATTTTCCCCTACAATAGCCCAAATGACTATTTGTTCAAATTTTTTTGCTTGGTAATCAGGCGATTTCCAGGAACTACTGATTTTGCTGCTGCTACAAGCCAACATAATTACACTGCACAGTGTTAGCATTATCCATGTTGATAGTTTCATATACTTAATTTACTATCTAAATGTCCATCATTTTCAGGCGAAAATGAATGATATCTGTTTCAAGCATAGCAAATCTTTATCATATTCTGAGTACATTATATAAGCTTTTGAAATACTCTCCATCAAATCATACCTTTGCGGCTCAAAAAATGGCAGGCTAGCTTTCTTTATTCTAGGCAATCCTGCTCTTTTTAAAGGATT
>Ga0194063_10002762_pt1 | contig 10770 bp, 7 predicted proteins | sample SepL3720m_MetaG_FD_155459 | JGI IMG/M metagenome (GOLD analysis project Ga0194063, IMG submission 155459) | Anoxic zone freshwater microbial communities from boreal shield lake in IISD Experimental Lakes Area, Ontario, Canada - Sep2016-L373-20m | ecosystem: Environmental > Aquatic > Freshwater >...
CAATAGTACTGTTCCCATACTCTCGGCGGGCGATCAGAGAGAAATTCTCTGAGATGGGCGACGCGAGGTGTGAGGAGATTTCTGCAATCAGCCAAGCGTCGGTGGCAAGCCGCGGTGCCAGCAGGTCGCTTTTGAGTAAGTCAGAGACGTGGTCGGTGTCGCCGTAGTGTTTCCAGTACGGTGGGTCTGCAAAGATCAGGTCATAGCTGGCGGCGTCGCGCTTGAGGAATGGGATCGCCTCGGATTTAACGGTCTGTCCGCCGCTGAGTCTGGCTTTCTTGAGGTTTTCCTGAATGGTGCTGATGGCGTGTCGTGACTCGTCGACAAAGGTGCAGAACGCCGCGCCGCGGCTGAGAGCCTCGAGCCCGAGTGCGCCGGAGCCGGCGAATAAATCCAGAACGCGCGCGTTTTCCACGCGCTCGGCGAGTATCGAGAAAATCGCCTGGCGTACGAAATCGGTGGTAGGGCGCGCGACCGCCGAGGGGACCTTGATCGCGATGCGACCGGCTTTTCCAGCAATGATCCTCATGGGTCAGGGTTTAGGCGCCGTTTTCGGAGCGGGGGCAGCCTTGGCCTGAGCGATGGGGAAACGGATGACCAGGCTCTTGTCGAGCAAACGCGTCCCTTCGCTAGAGAGTTCTTGCGCCCGGAAGACGATGATGCCGAATTTTTTGTTGGCGAAGCGACCGATCGCAAAGTTCTCCTTGGATTTGCCAAGGCCGGTTTCTTCTTCGAATTTCCATTCGAGCCCGGTCCATTCACCGAGGATGCTGGATGCGTCAGCCTTGATGTCTTCGATGCGTTTCAACTCACCATTGGGCGAGCGGAAGCTGTCGCTTTTGGCGGAATAGCGCAGGGTGGATAACGAACCGGCTCCGCCGGTGGAGGTGACCGCCCAAGTGTCGCCGGCAGTCGGGCGCAGGAGCAGGACCACCTCTTCAACCGGCTTGAACTCGCGTTTGTTCCAGAGCGCGAGATACTCGTCGTATTCCGGCTTGGTTAGACCGAGTCGTTCGTCGTAGGGCAGCGGGGTGCCAGGCTTGGCTTGACCGGAGAATTCTTGAAACCACTTCGGGTCCTTGCGCGCTGCGGCCTCGACTTTGGCGACGAATTTGTCGATTTCCGGCGGAGGCAGGACCACGCCGATCTGGCCTTTGACAGGAACGTTTGGTTCCAACAGTCCTTGAAAGATTTTAGGAGCCTCGGCTGCGCACAGGCTGGCAATAAGCGAAAACGCAACGAGCGGGACGTGAAGTTTCATAGCAGTGGGCAAAGGCTGTCTGGCGGCTTTTTAAAACTCAAGCCGCAATCAGAGGCCGAGAAAGTTACGAATGAGGCGCAGACCGACTTCCTGGCTCTTCTCGGGGTGGAACTGGCAGGCGAGGAGGTTCGGGAGTTCGATGGCGGCGGCGAACTTGTCTTGTCCGTAGCTCGTCGTCGCAGCGACCACGGTAGAATCTTCTGGCACTGGAAAGTAGGAGTGGACGTAGTAGAAATACGGCTCGGCATCCAGACCCGCCCAGTTGCCTGCATTTGCCTGGCGGGGGATCACGGAGTTCCAGCCCATGTGAGGAATCTTCAGGCCCGGCGTCTGGGTGAAGCGGCGGACTGTGCCAGAAACAAGGCCCAGCCCAGCGACTCCGGGGCTCTCCTCGCTGGAGTCGAAGAGAATCTGATAGCCCAGACAAATACCGAGGTAGGGTTTCCCCATGCCGACCCAATCGCGAATCGGGACCAATAAGCCCCGGCGGGTGAGTTGTTCCATGCAATCGCCAAACGAGCCAACGCCGGGAAGCACGAGGTGGGTTGTTTCTACTAGATCTTCCGGACTCGCGGCAATGTTCGGTTCGATGCCGATGGCGCGCAGGGCGTTGGCGACGCTGCGAAGATTGCCAGCGCCGTAGTCGATGAGCGTGACCTTCACAGTGCGTCCTTGGTGCTGGGAATGCCTTTCACCCGCGAGTCGCGCTCGCATGCGTCGCGGAGGGCGCGGGCGAGGCCTTTGAAAATGGCTTCAGCGATGTGATGGCCATCGCGGCCGTAAAGCAGTTCGACGTGGATGTTGGCACGCAGATTGGAAGCTAAAGCGCGGCAGAATTCCTCGACCAGCGTAAAGGGCATGTTCGGCGCCGAAGGGGTTCCGGCGGGTGCTCGAAATTCCAGATGCGGGCGATTGCTGAGATCCACCACGACACGGGCGAGGGTTTCATCCATCGGCAGGTAGGCGCAGCCATAGCGACGGATTCCTTCCTTGGTGCCGAGTGCTTCGCGCAAGCAATCGCCGATCACGATGCCGGTGTCTTCGATCGTGTGATGATAATCGACCTCGATGTCACCGGTGGTTTTGATGTTCAGGTCAAAGAGGCCGTGTTTTGAAAACAGCGTGAGCATGTGATCGAAAAACGGAATGCCGGTATCGATCTGTGAAACACCCGAACCGTCGATGTCGATCGACAGTTCGATGGATGTCTCGGCGGTCTTGCGGCTGCGGTTGGCGGTGCGGGGCGTGGACATGGAAGCAGTTAGAGGCGGTCTGAATGACCGTTACCGGGGCGAAGATCTACAATTTCGCCGACAAGGGCAAGACCACTTCTTCTAGTGCTTCAGGGGTAGCGACCGTCCGTTTCTGGCCATCGGGAAGAATCACCATGACCGATCCAGCCGGCACTTCGTCTTGGGATAGGGAATTGCGTCGTTGAATCATCCTCATGGGGAGCCGCTCGCTGGCCAGCTTTAATGCGGGCGAGATGTCAGTGCCTGCGACAATCGTCACGCGGAACTCGCGGGCGATCGTGGCGGTCAGTACGTCCGTGTGGAGCATCGGGCGGTCGATCGTGTAGGTGGGTAATGGGATTGCCAGGTCGCTGAAACTCTTTACCAGCGGTCGTTTGCGGTGGGCTAGGCGGCACTCTGCAAATGAAATCAATCCCGCAGTGGAATCGTCAAACAGCATCACCAGATCGGTCACGGGCAGATCGATGATTTTGGCATCGTCCGGGCATTCCTTGAGGAACGCGGAATCGGTGAAAAGTTCTGCGGCCGTCGTCGCGAGGTCTTCCGACCAGTCGATCCATGCATCATTGGAAGTGATCGCGGCAAGATCGAGCGCAGCCTGTAGGGCCAAGCCATAGAGGAAGGCGCGGCCCTCGCCGATGGATTTCGGGGCGTCCTTGGAAAACAGGCGCAACCTAGGCCCGTCGCTGAAGGCGGTCTGGGTTTTATTCATCAGCGTGATGGCCTTTTCGCGGTAGGACTCCTCGCCCGTCGCTCCGAAAGCTGCCGCGTAGGCCGAAATCATGCGGAACGAGGCTCCGGCGTGCGAGCATTCGTCGCGGTTGAGTTCCCCGAGTCGGGCGTTGCGGGCCGCGAGAAGTTTTTTCCGAGCGTCTTCAAAGCGGGGGGTAAAGGTCTCAAGGGGTTCAGATCGATCCTTGGCGATTTGTGCCGGTGATTGCTGAAGCCCTAGGCTGTTGTAGCGGAAAAAATCGCGCTGCGGATCCACTTCCGATGGCAAGTTGCCAAGATCCTTCATGCCCGTCGCCTTGATCCACCACGTGGCGTCCTCGGGCGAGAGGGTTTGGTTCACTTGCTCGACGCTCCACAGCCATGCTTTCGATTCAAAATCGCTGCCCAGTCCTATCGCAAACAGGCCTTCAGAAGTGGCAAAAGTTTCTTCAGCGTAATGGATCACACCCAGCGCTTTTTTCAACGCCTCGGCATTACCTGTCGCCCGATGGGCATTGATCAGCGCGACGGCGGCGCGGGCCTGCGAACTGCAGTCGCGCGTGAAGAGCGGCAGGCACCAAGAATTGCCGCGCCGTGAAGCGAAAACCCCACCATCCAGCGGGTCGATCATCGGGCTTGGTAGGATATCGGTGAGCAAGGCGCGGGTGGTTTTTAAGCATCGCGCGCGCAGATCGTCGCTGATTCCAGGATGAATCGCAGCCGAAGCGAGCAGGTCGATAGCCCCTGATGGGAGTAGTCCACCCGCCTCGTAAAAGCTCTGTGTATATGGGTCGTAGAAGGAAGATAGCTGGCGCAGGCAGCGGAGCGAGTCTTCCGCCGGCCGGGTACTCATGACGTAAGTGTTTTTTCGCTGAGCAATGCGAACCCGTCGATTGGAGTTATCCAAGAGGCTGTTTTTGATGGCGTAGCTCGAGTCTTCCGACCACATCCGGTTGATCATGTGGTGAGATTTGTTGAACAGGTTGCCCACCTCAGAGAGAGAGGATTTTGGGACTGGGATCCATGCGACCGGGTTGCCATCCGACGTCATCCAAAGAAACAAGGGGAGTTGAAGTGCTTGTTTGATTTCAGCACAAAGATCGGCGGTTAGAAGGCCGACTTCTCTCGCGGCATCCCCATCAATGAGTATCGGCACATAATTCTGATTGATCTTTGAAACCAATGTCGCATCCGAAGCCAGAGCGGTCAGTACGCTCTGGAAGTCCACTTGCTGTGGTATCGCAACCACAGCAAAGATCAGCTGGTTGTTGGACTTGGCTTGTTCAAGTGATTCTTTGGTCCAAGGCTGCCAATGAATTGGGGACTTGGCCTGACTTTGATAGAGGGCTCCGGGCAGAGCGCCGAGTTTGTTCGGTTGAGGCTGCGAGGCGATGCGCTGGGAAGTCACGGCGGCGGTAACGCTTGATGGCTGGCTTTTGCGGCATCCCACAGTTCCGAGAGTGATGCCACATAAAATAGCCGCTGCTATTGCGCGACTATGGTTCAATTGGGAATTCATGAACAGCGATTTGGGTTTTATTCAGGATATGAATCACTAGATTCCTAAGAAAAGACTTCCGATGTGGCAAGGCGAAGCTACGATTGCGCAACAATTCCCAGCTTGACGTGATAAGTATTGCCGTTTCCAGCCAAAAAGGAGGGGTGGGTAAAACCACCGTCTCAATCAATCTAGCCCACTCTTTTGCCAGTGCTGGAGTCAAAACTCTGCTCGTCGATGCCGATCCTCAAGGTTCCGTAGGGCTTTCCCTCACGCGGCAATCGCGCCGGCTTGCTGGATTCTACGACTATTTGGCGAATCCTCAGATCCCGCTCGAGCAGCTGATCGTGCCGACGCGGTTAAAGACCTTTTCACTGGTGCCCAGCGGGCAGGGTAGTGATTATGAGGCGGGCGGTAGTGGCATGGGTGCGCATTTGGCTCGTATCAAAACCTTTCTGGCTGCGGTTTCCGGCCAAGGCTTTGATTTGTGCCTGATCGACACCGCGGCGGGGCTTTTTGGGCTGACGGGCGATGTGATCACGGCCAGTGACGCGATCATGATTCCGCAGCAGTCGGAGCCCTTGGGGATTCGATCGGTCCCGAAATTACTTGAGGGTCTCAATCGCCTGCGGGTGATGAATCCACGGCTCAGCGTCCTTGGCGTCTGTTTGACCATGGTTCAGGAAGACCTGATGGAGAGCACCGGGGCTGCAGTCGCGTTGCGCCAACTGCTGCCCCCAGCCATGGTTTTCCAAACTCAGATTCCCCGGGACGGGCTTTTTGTCCGAGCCAGTGCCCGTGGCTTGCCCGTGGGAGTTCTCGATGAAGGTGTCCGTGCACAGGCGATATTTGATGCGCTGCGTGCCGAAGTGGAAAGCAAACTCAAACCAAACGGTGGCATCCGAACCGCTTAAGATCATGGACTCGATTGATACCTGGCTTGACCCTATTGAAGTCCGTCAACTGGCCGACCGACTCTTACAACCTAATTTTGAACCCGCATCGTCGATGGCGAGCGATGGTTTTGATGATGGCTTCATCGGTTACGAAGCGGATTCTCAACTCCCCGTAGCCGCCGATTCTCCTGCGCAGAGAAGCCAGCGATTTTGCGACTGGGCAAAACAGCATCACTCAGCGAAGGGAGTCTTCATTCTCGATCATGAGGCAAGCGTTATTTTCGACGAGGGCGGCCACGGGCAATTCCATTTCCTAGCCCGCAGTTTGGCGCTAGCTCCTCGTCGGGTGAATGCGTCCTTGGAACCGGTTTACCTGAAAATTGCTGCCGGTATGATCTTGCAAATCATTCCATTCGCCACCGCGCAGCATTCATTTTTCCTAGGGCTCATTATCTCCGAAGCTCCTGATCCCGCTGCCCTTTCTTCGATCAGGGAGGCGTTTTCCAAAGTTGCGTCGATCAGCCAGTCTGAGGTTTGAGATCGTCGCTCTTGGCGGGCTAGTGGGTCTGGCGATTTTGTCGAGAGATGATGCGAGTGGTGATCACACCGCAGCCTAGTATGATTCCCGCCAGAAGGATTCCGCAGAACTTCTGGGTTTCGATCTCACCGTCCCGTTCGACATATTTCAGGGTCGAATCCTCAGCTTTGGATTTCACAAAGGGGATGGGTTTTTTGAGAGCGTAGAACACAATGCGGCGCACCTGGTCGCGATAGTCGTTACGAAATGTTTCGGCCTCTCGTACGAGTAGGTCGATGCGTCCGTTGACGAAAAACTCCGATGCGGGGAGGGCGTGGCGGTCGTTCTCCGGCCAGACCTTGATGCTCTCGACTTCGATGCGGGTGCCGGACATGGCGATACGCCGAATCCGTTTGATGAGGTTCAATGCGTCCTCTGGGTTAGTGGCGCCCGAGGCCAGTAAGCGCCGTAGACCCTCCTTGATCAAATCAAAGCGCTCGGCCTGGGGCGCGCTCATGGGAGTGTCGAGTTTGCGTACGCGGTCGATGCGCTCTTGCAGACGCAGGCGCTCCGACTCGAACGGATTGCGGGTGGCTTGGGCGACGACCATCGCCTCGTAGGCGTAACGCAGCGGCATGATAGCTGCGGGAACCGGAATGCCACCACGGTCGCGGATTTGCCCAGCATTAGAGAACAGTCCTCGGTTCATTTCACGATATGGCACCAATGCTCCCGCTAGAAGCATTTGTGGAACCAGGAGAAGCGGCACGGCTGTTAGGGCAGCGCGCTCGGACTTAACGATCGAGGAAACAACCAGCGCCATTGCCGTGCCAGTCCATGCCGTTAGAGTCATCCACAACCATAGCTCCGGCAGCATGCCGTCGATATCGAGATAGTAATTGCCTACTAACAGATAGGTGAAGCACTGGATTCCGGCGATCAGTCCCAGTGCGGTAAACTTCGCGATTACGTAGGGGCCGGCACCCGGCTGGCAGTTGCGCTCACGCCGGAGAATGGGGCGGTCGCGCAGCACTTCCGTCGCTGAGTTGGTCAGCCCGAGAAACATCGCGACCGTGGCGCTCAAAAACAGGTAAGCAGGAATGTGCAGTGCAGTGGAAAACTGATAGGCTCCTTCGGGGGAAGATCGCAAGGTGATGGAGATTAAAGCGGCTAGCAGGGGAGCCTCCAGGCAGGTGCTGTAGATCGTGCCGCGGCTTCGTAGCTTCGAAAGCAGGGATCGAATAAAGTGAGTCGCGAACACTGCGATCACCGCTTGGAGCCTTCTCACCGGCTTGGGTGGCACCGGCAGTCGCCCGCCCGCCTTGAGTTCGGCAAGCTGTGAGATGGGGCTACCACTGGCTTGCAGCGACTGCATCAAGTCCAGGCTCTCGAAGCGCTCCTGCCAGAACGACGATGGGAAACGTCGTGCCGCGCCTGTGTTAGATCCGCCACCGATCGAGCTGAGCGGTGTTTCGAGCACGTCGAACACAAAGTCGGCCCCCAGCGGTGATTTCGCGGCGATGGACGGATGGGAAATCGCCAGTTCCTCGCAGGCGTCGCGGAAGTATCCGACCATGGCGGCTGGACTGCCAAAGTAGGCCAGTCGCCCGCCGCTATCGAGTAACAGAACTTTATCGAACAAGCGCAGGACCGGCGCGCCCGGACGGTGCAATGAAGCAATCACGATTTTTTCCCGTGCCAAAGAACGCAGCGTCTCCGCCACGTGCTCGGAATCCTTCGACGAGAGACCCGATATGGGCTCGTCGAAGAGAAAGACCTCGGCCCGACCTCCTAAATCTACGCCCAAGTTCAGGCGGCTGCGTTCGCCGCCAGAGAGCGTTTTTTCACCCGGCGCACCGACCCGGCGGTGCGCGATCGACTGCAGGCCTAGCTCTGCCAGCACACCATCCACGCGCCGTTCGTGTTCGGCTAGGGAAAGTGCGGGACGGCGGATCGTGATGGCGTGGCGCAGGTGTTCGCGCACCGTCAATTGCGGATTGAGCGCCTCCTCCTGCGGCATGTGGGAAATGAAGGGGACCAGTTGCTCCCTTCGCCCATAAAGCGAAATTCCGTTGAGTTTGACCTTGCCGCGCGTTGGTTCACGTTGGCCGGATAAAACGGCCAGCAAGGTGCTTTTGCCGCTACCGCTCGGGCCGATGATGCAAAGCATCTCGCCGCGCTTCACCTCAAAAGTCAAGTGATCCAAGGCCCGCGAATCCGGTCCGAAGTCATGGATCAAGTCTTCCACGTGGAGCGTCTCGATCAGCGTCCGCTCCTCGTCCAAAAAGCCTTCGCTGAAGCGACAGCGGACCGCTTGGCTCCCGGAAAGACGGATCAATGAACCGTCGCGTAACGGCGCGGTCTGGCGCACGGCAACGCCATCCACGAGAATCGATCCATAGCTCTCGCGGATCTCTAATTCACCTTCTGCACGCTCGGCATCGTAGCGGATGAAAAGCACCGCCTTGGGCGAGAGATTCGGGCCTAACAGCAGGTCGCCGGGGGAGAGGGCGGAGGCATCGTTAGAAACCAGGTAGACTTGTCGGTCTCCCGCCAAACGGAAGCGCCGTCCCGACTGGGTGGCCTTGCGCCTCAGCTCGTTGATGGCAAGGCTGAAGCCCGACGCATCGCCCAAGCGCTCGTGATTTAGACACTTGACCACATCCCCTTTTTTCAGTGGACCGCGGCTACCCGCGTGCAGCTCGGTGTTGCGCAGCGCTTCCACTTCGGCTTGCAGACCAAAGCTGACGCGCAGTGCACTGTGGCGTCCGCGCGTCCGTTCGGCGGTCAGCCCGCCGTCGCCAGATTCCAGATAGATCGACGGGCGGTTTCCCGTGCGCTTCACATCGAGGAAAAACATCAGATCCTCATGGCTCAGTGTCCACCCCGGCACCACCAGTGGTTGGCGCTCGCGCATGCGCAGGAACGAGCCCGTCTCCACCGAGCGCCCACGAATCCAGAGCGGCGCATTGCCCGTGTTTCTAACGAGGATTAAATCATCGGCCCGGTAAACTCGGAACTCGTGATCGCTCGCGGCAGGCGGCAGCAAGACGTCGGCGCCGTCTCGACCAAAGATCAAACGCTCGAAGGGAAGTTCCTCGGTGCTGGGTTGGGTGGACTCGCCGCGCATTTCGCTCAGAATCGCCACCCCGTAGTCTGGACGCCCTAGGCGCCGCATAAAGATCTCGAAGCTGGTGCGGTTGCGTTCCGAACGTCCCGCCGCGTCCACCAGCGTGAAAAGCTGTAACCCCAAGGCCAGTTTTCCAGCGTCGTCAAAGCTGTCCTTGAGTTCGACCGCCAAAGACTGCAGGGGCTGTGGATTTGCGACCGCCCGCTGCAAGCGCTTGGCCAGCCAGCCGTGGTCCACCTCGGGAAAGGCACAGCGCAGCATGTCCAAAATCAAGTCCGCCTCCAGCGAACTGAGCACGTCATCCAGGGTCGCAAACGCCACGAAGGCATCAACAAGAACGCCGACATGTGCATCCGTCCCGGGGCGTAGGGCACGTAGCCGTCCCACCCCTGGAATGGCACGCAGCCAGCCGAGCGTGCGCATTCTGCGCCACGGACTTTGCTGCGGTTCTTTCTGGGCTACGGGTGGTTCCACACCGGCTTTCTTGCCAGACGCGCGGCCCATCGGCAAGGCTTGTGCAAAAAGGGTTTGCTTTTCCCACTCTTGGGCTATCGTCAATCATTCCCTGAGGGCACCCGGTCGCACGCTTCGTAAGCGGTCTGCTGGGCAAGTCCGGGTTTTTTTCTCCTCTATCAATCATGTCAGACGAACCAAATTCATCTCCTCCATCCAATAAGCCGAATCGTACCCCGGGCGACGCCGGTGGTTTCAACTGGCGTCTTCTCGGACTCTTGAGTTTGGCCACCGTGATTCTCGGCGTGGCGTTTTTCAACCCCATCTCCAACAAGCAGGTCAAGCCGCTGACCTATTCCCAGTTCCACCAAGCCTGGGACCAAGAGCGCATTGTTGTCGATGATCCCAAGCAGCCGCTAAAGGTCATCACCACCGACACCTCTTTTGATGCGACCATCACCGGCTGGATCACCCCAGAAATCCAAGCCCCTAAGGGGGATTCGCCGAAGAAAGACTTCCGCGTGCTGGTGAACTTTGCGCTCCAGCGCCAGGAGATCAACGACTTGCTGGGCGACAACCTTCGCATCCAACAAGTCGCCAATCGCGCCGACCTGCCTCTGGAAAGTGACGTCGAGACGCTCTCGTTTGCCCAGCTGCGCAAATCCTTGGCTTTGAAATCGGTCGAGCTCAATGACCCTGCAAACTCACTGCGTGTGATCACCACGCCTGGCTCCGACGATGCAGTGATCGTTGGCACGCGCAGGATCGTCGCTGACTCGCCACCTGCGACCGATACCCTTGGCAAGGCATTGCCCGCCGTTGCGTTCAGCGTTCCCGTCTCGACGTCGATCCAAAGCGAGGACCTCAATAAACTCGTCAAGGATAAGGCGATCTATGAGCGCAACAAAGACTACCTCAGCAGTGCACTCTTCACCTTTCTGCCATTCCTGCTGATCATCGGGATTCTATTTTTCTTATTCCGTCAGCAGATGAAGTCCGCAGGGCGCGGCGCGATGTCCTTCGGCAAAAGCAAGGCCCGCCTGCTCACCAT
>Ga0194063_10002763_pt1 | contig 10768 bp, 7 predicted proteins | sample SepL3720m_MetaG_FD_155459 | JGI IMG/M metagenome (GOLD analysis project Ga0194063, IMG submission 155459) | Anoxic zone freshwater microbial communities from boreal shield lake in IISD Experimental Lakes Area, Ontario, Canada - Sep2016-L373-20m | ecosystem: Environmental > Aquatic > Freshwater >...
CCTACGCCTGCGAACTACTGTAGCTGATTGCTTGTTGCACATGTGGGCTACGCCGCAGTACACACAATCGTGTTCAGCTAGGGTGACGGTGCCCGGTGAGGGCCCAATGCGCGAGGTTGGTCGCCCAGGCATCTTTGGCGCACAATACGACGTACTCCGGCACCTGCAAACAACTGGGAGGCTTCGCACGGATGAGTCATCGTGCTATTGCATCACGGACGAGCCAGTCACTCCGGCACTTCTTGCGGGGCGACACATGTCCCAATCGCCATTTCGGACGCCGGTGGGTGCTGTGCGTTGCTGGGGCGCTGGTGGGCTTCCTATTGGCGAACATGGCTGTCGCAGCAACAGTGCTGTACAGCCCACCTCGTCGCGTAGACGCGTTGTTCGGGGACGTCTTTGGAACAGGGACATTCGTCCGAGGACATGAGGGCTACTGTGTAACCCGAGTGAGCCGCAACGGCCTCAGGGCGCCAGAGCCCGCAGCGGTGCTTGCCAGCCCGGTGCGAATCCTGTTCGTCGGTGATTCATACACCGAGGCAGAACAGGTAATGGACACGCAGACTTTCGTGCTGCGTGTCCAAGAAATGCTGCGCGCCCGAGGCGAGGATGCCGTATGCATTAACGGGGGGCTATCCGCGATGAGCCCAGCAGGTTACCTGTATCTTGCGGATGCATTCCGGAAGACCTACCACCCTACACGCACAGTCGTGCAAGTCGGCGATGGCGACTTCGGCTCAGAACTGTTCAATCGGCGACGCAAGGGCTATTGGGTCGTACGTACCTCAACCGGCTTGGTTGCCGAGCGCGGTGGCTCGGATGCACGGAGAACATGGGCCCGTGGTCTGCTTGCCCGCGTCCCTGTAGCCCAATGGCTCTTTTTGAAGTGGCAAAGTGATTCCACATCCGAGGACACCGCCAGTGCGGCATCTCTGACTGTGGATCAAGCCCTGGTCGAGGAAATCGTCGGGCGACTGCGAACAGCGTATGGTCCCAACACGATAGTTGTTTATGCGCCATCGATAGACTATTTTGGCAACCCAGCTCAACCCACGATTACAGAAAGCGCGGTGCACTCAGCCTGTGAGAGTCTAGGTCTCACGTTCGTTGACACTCGAGCAGCATTCGCGGACAGCTACGCGAAGACCAAACAGCCGCTCTCCGGCTTTTGGAATACGTCCCCGGGCAAGGGACACTGGAACGCAGCAGGACATTCTGTGGTGGCGTCAGAAGTCGTGAGGGCGCTGGGGGCCACTTCGACCACAACCGCAACCAGCCCCGTTGGGCGGGCGAGCCGCTAAATGTCGTTCACCACGTGGCAGTACCTGCTGTTTTTGACGGGCTGCCTGGTGGCTGTGCGTCTGCTCGGCAACCGTAAGGCCTCGCGGGTATTCTTGCTGCTCGCAAGTTGTGCCTTCTACGCATTCTGGGAAATCCGACTTGTCCCGCTCTTCTTGGCGATGGCCGCCGTCACCTATTTCATCGGCAAGAGCATTCGGCAAGCTCCCACGCCCCAACTGCGCACGGGGGGACTATGGGCGGGCATCGTCATCAACCTCTTCGTGCTCGGCCTCTTCAAGTACTACAGCTTCTTCGCATCTAGCCTGGTCTCCATCTTCAGAATCCACGTCGAGACCAACCTCGGTTTGATCCTGCCAATCGGCATATCATTCGTGACGTTTGAGGTTCTAAGCTACGTGGTTGATGTGTACCGCGGCGATCCCGAGGCGGATTCCCTACTTGACTTCACTTTGATGGTGATGTTCTTCCCACACCTGATCGCTGGACCGATTCTCAAACCACGGGACTTCTTGACGCAACTCATCAATTCGTTGCACGTGAGCTGGAACAATATTGAAGAGGCTTTGCCAGGGTTTCTCATGGGTTTCGCAAAGAAGGCACTCGTTGCCGATTCGCTCGCACAATTCGTCGACCCCGTCTTCGCGCGACCGCACTTCTACAGTTCTCTCACTGTGTGGCTTGCGGTCATCGCCTATGCCCTGCAGATCTACTGTGACTTCTCGGGTTACTCGGACATGGCAATTGCCAGCGCGAAGGGTTTCGGGCTCACGATCCCGCCGAACTTCAACATGCCCTACATCGCTCTAAACGTGTCAGATTTCTGGCGTCGTTGGAACATCTCGCTCACGAGGTTCTTGACCGACTACGTCTACATCCCGCTCGGTGGCAACCGGAAAGGCCTGGTCCGGGCAAGTGGGAACACGATGATCGTGATGCTGATCAGCGGCCTCTGGCATGGTGCTGGCTGGAACTTCATAGTCTGGGGAGGAATGCACGGCATCGCGATGGTAACGCACCGGCTGTTCAGGGCCGTGGTGCCAGTGCGCGCGAGCGGCCCAACTAAGACCGGGGTGTTTGCGGCGTGGCTGGCCACGTGCATCTTCTTGTGCTTTGCCTGGGTCTTCTTCCGGGCAGCCAGCTTCTCGCTGGCGCTCCAAGTGATCGCCAAGATGCTCCACGTTGGCTACACGGATGGCATCGCGTGGATTCCCCCTTCGCTTATAGTGGCCTTGGCGGCAGTCGCTCTTGCCACTTGGATCGGGCTGCGCTACGGCCAGCCGCAGCGGCTTCGGGTACTGTCATTTGGCGGTGGCTTCACAATCGTGTTCGTTGTGCTTGTCGTTCTTGCCTTTTCCCCCACGAATGCGTCGCCGTTCATCTACTTCCAATTCTGATTCACCCAGAACTGATCCCGATACTGCATGAAACAAGTCGGGACCGCTCGCGATCATCGAACAGCGGGCCAGACGCGTCGAATAGGATATCGTCACGAGTCGTGGGATAGGCAGCGTCCTCAGCACCCAATGGGATTGGACTGCACAGTATGGGCACAGGGGGCCAAGGGATGCCGCTGTATGACGAGTCGTCTGAGCGCCTCGATGCGCTTCGCTTTCCTTTGATTGTGGGCATCGTCTTCCTGCACGCCTACGGATCAACCGTAAGCCTCGAGGGCGGGCGGGTCGCGGGCGTAGCCGCAGCCGGGCCCGCAGTCGACTTCATCCGTGAGTTTGTTTCCCAGGGTCTTGCGCGCACAGCAGTGCCCGCGTTCTTCCTGATATCCGGGTACCTATTCTTCGCTGACGTTTCGTGGTCGCCTCGCACCTACACAGACAAGCTGAAACGCCGCACGCGCTCGCTCTTGGTGCCGATGGTGATATGGAACCTCGCCGTGCTCGGGCTTCTCGCGGTCGCGCAGACTAGTCCCTTACTGCGCGGCTACTTCTCTGGTGCCAACTCGCCGATCGCCGAATACACGGCATGGCAGTACCTGCGTGCGGTATTCGGCATCGGGCAAATGCCAATCGCCTATCAGTTCTGGTTCATTCGTGATCTCATGGTCTTGGCCGTTCTCACGCCGCTGGTCTGGCTTGGTGTCCGCTACGCTCGCTGGCCGGTTCTTGCCATCCTGGCCGGGTGTTGGGTCTTCGATATATGGCCGCTGTTCGCGCCGTCCTCGGAAGCCACCCTCTTCTTCGTGGCGGGTGCGGCTATAGCCGTGGGCAGAGCCAGCTTGTTCTATCTGGATCGATGGGGAGCGTTCATCGCGGCCGTCTACGCAGTGCTCTTGGTCGCCGACACTCTGCTCACCGGCTCCCCGGTGCATCACTATCTGCACAAGGGCGAGATTGTCGCTGGCGTAGCAGCAGTTCTGTTCGCCACGGGCTGCGTAGTGCTGCATCCGGGCCTGAAGCGTGTCCTCTTAGGGCTTAGCGGGGCGGCATTCTTCGTCTTTGCGGCCCACGAACCTGCTCTGACCATCGTGCGCAAGATGACCTACAAGGTCCTCGCCCCGAGTTCGCCATTGATGCTGTTGGCCCTCTACCTGCTCCTCCCGACGCTTGTGATCGCGGCGCTGCTGCTAGTCTGGATACTGCTCGCGAGATTCGCACCTAGGTTTGTCGGGATTGTCACGGGCTCCCGGTCGGGGAAGGGCCTGGCGTGATGGACACACGATGTAGGAGCCCGGTGCCAGCATTCGGGAGTAGTAGCCGCTGACGGTCGGCAATGGCAACAGGGCCGGTGTCGGGACTGTAGGATCGACCAGAAGACCCTCGTCCAAGACCGATGGTTCGGCCGCAGATCATCGACGGGATGATGGTGTGTATCTCCGTCGGCTCACGATCCAGCCGTAGAGCCTGGGGTCAGCGACAATCAGGGGCAGCGCCAGCCAGAATCCCCAAGGCTTTTCGTACGCGAAATATGAACTCAGGAAGCGCCGTCGCGGTGCCACCGGGGAGTGTGGCTGGACCAGCGCGTATTCCAGGTCTCTGCGAATCACGTCAGCTCCTGCTTTGCGCCTTGCCCGCTCCAAGTCGATCAAGAGAGCGGCGGAAACTGCCGGCACCTGAGCTGAAGCTGCGTCCAATATGGCGGCCTTTGTGACCGTTTCGGCACGTGCGTCGCTTGACTTGCCTTGCCCGTGACGCCGGTAGTACCAGCGCGGCTGGTAGTCAAAGAGGAATACTGCACCGAGGAGAGCGCCTCGCAACCAGAAGTCGAAGTCCTCCGTGTGTCGAAGGGCCGGGTCGAATCCACCCGTCAGCTCGAGATAGTCACGGCAAAACAGCGCATTGCAGGGAAGGGCTGGGCCGGCGCTCAACACCACGTGCACGTCCACCACGTGAGGCTGCTTCCTGATGCGATGGATCGGCTTGCTTTCTCCAGACCCGAAGAAGAATCCGTTCGATGCATACGCGCTGTAGCCGGGATACCGTTGGGCGAGGTTTAGCATGTCGGCTACATACGTATCTGACATGAGATCATCGGCATCGAACCGGATGAGCCATGATCCCCGCGACAGGTCAAAACCGGCGTTGCAGGCGGTGGGGCAGCCTTGGTTCGGCTGCGAGACGACGTGAACCCTGCTGTCCGCATCCGCAAGTGCCTGAGCGACCGCACGAGTGTCATCGTTCGATCCATCATCGACGACCACGACTTCAATCCGCTCGTAGGTCTGACCGATAATCGATTCCAGACACTCCGCCAGTGTGCCACCGGCGTTGTATGCCGGAACCACAACAGAAACAAGCGGCTTGGACTCGGCCGAACAGCATTCCTTCACCACCGCGCTCCGTCCCAAATTGCGCACCAACTGCCTCAGTAGACCCGCCGCGACGCCTCAGCTAGTCTTGCTACGGAGCGCACCTTCAGCCCTCAGACCCCTGCGCAGCGTCGGGACCAAACGGGGCCCAAGACGATGGGAGCAGACCCTAGTGGCTCAACGACTACCGATTGGCCAAACGCGCGACAGCCTCGCAGAAGTTGCACGTGATTTCCAGCCGGGGCTTGTCTCCGTCATCATTCCATGCTTCAACGCGGAACGCTACCTGCGAGAGGCCATCGACAGCGCCTTGGCCCAGACATATCCTCAGGTTGAAGTTGTCGTGATCGACGACGGATCCTCGGACAGCAGCGCTCGAATCATGCGCGAGTACGGCGAACGAATCACCTGCCGCAGTGGCCCCAATGCTGGCGCATGCTCCGCGCGCAACGACGGCGTTAGTATCTCGACAGGCGAGTTCATCCAGTTCCTCGATGCCGATGACGTGCTGGTACCCGACGCCGTAGAACAACGCATGGCCGCATTTACCCAAGGCGCGGGTATGGTCTTCGGCGATCGAGTGCACGTGGACGATGTAGGGCACAAGCTCGCGTATGAGTCACCGCATCCTGACCGCGGCTGGGATGAGGTGGGCTTTGCCCAGTACGTCATCATAACCAACATCCACACTATGGAACCGCTCCATCGCAGGCGCTGGGTCTGCGAAGTCGGTGGTTTCGACGAAGCCCTGCCCCAGGGACAGGAGCCTGACTTTCATCTGCGCCTTACGCTCGCCGGCTGCCCATTCGCCTACTCCCCCGGGATTGTCGGAGGATTCCGACAACACGCAAGCATGCAGCGCATCGGGAGTTCAACGTGGTGGAGAACAGATCCCGAACGCTACATGCGGTTCGCGCGGCACTACATGATTCTCGTCACCCAGCGGTCTGCCGACGGGCTGACGCCGGAGTTCAGCAGAGCGATGGCTGGAATGCTCTGCTTTCACTCGGTGGAGCTAGCCGCACGCGGCGAGCTCGCTCTGGCGCGGCGCTACCACGACGAACTAATCAGATTGCTACCCGGCTTTCGTCCCCATGGCCTTGCCGGTGTCGCCGCCGACGTCTTCGGCCTGTGGCGCAGCATACGGGTCGGCGGCTGGGCGCGACGTTTCGGCACCTCGCGATAGCGTTTCTGGCTTGGCATTTCTCGTCTCTGCATCGAGCACCGTCAGCAGACCCACGACCACAACTCCGGTCATCGTAAAGAATGCGTTGTCGAACAACTGGCTGACCATGAATGCCGCAAGCGCGCCGCCCAGGCCAATGGAAGAGGGGACCTTAGAGCGCAAGCCCCTGACGCAGACTCCAACAAAGATGACCGTTCCAAGCGCCAACCCGACCACCCCCGTCTCAACCAAGAGCTCGATAGGCGCGGAGTGCAATTGGGCCGCCACTCCCGCCTGCAGTCGCAGGAAGGCGTCGGTGTAGTAGCCAAGCCCCGAACCGAACACCAGACGGAACGGATCCTGCAACGAGTAGCTAATCGCGCGTGACCATGTTGCCACACGCACGATCGCATTCTGGGTGGCCGAGACGTACTCGGCAATCGCTTGCTCGAGCACGATGGCTGACACAATCGCCCCGAGGACTCCTACCCATATGCGGAGGTGGTGCAGTATCGAGTGGCGCGGCAACGCGAGGTAGACGAGCAAGGCTCCCACGCATCCCCCGAGGAAACCCCCGCGCGAAAACGTACTCACCAGCCCCGCAGCTATGAGCGCTAGGTACAGTCCTCTGGCCATCGACTTCTTCTCAAGCCACATCACCAGCGCAATCGGAAGCGCCATGGACAAGAGCGCCGCAAGCAAGTTGAAATGGTCGAATGTGCCGGTCGACATGCGAACCCTAGTCGAGATGCCCGGCACGATATACCCGATGTAGTTGCGGGCCTCGCCGTAGACCTGCGAGCTCCAGCTTTGGAGGGGGAGGTTCACGGTGGCCTGCAGAAGCCCGATTCCCGCTTCGATGCCAGACCAGATCAGGAACCCCCGGAAGAATACTCTCTTGGAAACCTGCTCCCCGTACGAGAGGACCATATAGACACCCAAGGCACCCAGCGGCAATGTCAGGTGCTGGTACAAAGGGACGGGCTTCAAGACTATGGTTGAGTAGATACCCATGCCCAAGAACCAGATCACAAACACCCCGATCAGGCCCACTCCCCGCGCCGAACGGGCGGCGGCCTTGATCCCGACGACCAGAAGCATCAAAGCAGCGTAGAGGTAGAAGTTGTTGTCCTGAGGCCGAAAGACCGGGACGACGTTGAAGAGCGGCACCACGAACAAGGCGCCGATGGCGATCACCTGAGCTTGAGCCGAATCCAAAACGAGAACCAGAAGGGCGCTAGCAATGAGGCCGAGAATGAGCGACAGAAACCCGCCGCCAGGCATCGCCACGGCATATCCGACGCCGATGGCAAGACAGCCGATGGCAAGACCCCAGCGCCAGTCAATCCTGCCGATGCTCACACTTCTAGTCCACGCGACGCGCCGCTCGGTCGGCTGCTCGAGCGAAGTCTGCTGACCAGGATGGGCTTTCACGCCCCGGGCTCCGCTGCGCCGTTCAAGATCGCCGCGTCGAAACCCTCAGTCAGTGGTATCCGCACCAAGTCCTCATCAGCCAGCTGTCGGGTCTCGAGCTTCCCGGCCCACAACAGCACCTGCAGGTAGGCAAATCTCCACCCCACCCGGCATCCCTTCTCGGTCATGATGCGATCACCGATGTCGGACAGCTCTGGCCACTGACCCAGACTGTCGGCTGTACGCCTGGCTGTATCAAGCAACTGCTCGAACTCCTCAGAGGCGATCAGCGCATCCCACCCGGGCCACGGGCCCTCATTGATCGCGACGTCAGATGGGCCGACAAGCTTACCTACTACCGAGCGCAACTTGTCGGCAAGCTGCTGCGCAAGCATCAGGGGTACGTTCACCCACAAGCCGAAGTAGGGCAACGTGCCGTTCGGGTGCCTGAGGTACCACGTCGATCTAAGCAAAGGCTTCATGGCGCTGTGGAACACACGCCTGTTGATCTTCCATCGTTGTGGGAGGCTCGCTCCCAGTCTAAACACCCGCGCATCCAAGTACGGCTCATACGCGAAACACAACCTCCGCGCGACTGGCACTTGGGAGTACCCTTGTGTCATCGCCGCAGGCAAGAATGCGCTGTACTCGGCCCAAGTCGATGGTCGAACCATCATGAGATTGCGGCGCCGTTCCTGCCGACGAGCATCCACGGCCGCCCGCAATTCACCATCCCCAAACACATCCGGGTCCCACTCGAAGCCAAACCACACGTCCGTAGGCTGACGCTCATCGATCTTGGTTGCCGTGCCCATTACCGTGGCGGTGCGTACGAAGAGGGCCTTTACGATTGCGTCGGCCCACAGACCGCCGATACACCTGATGCCTGGGACCAAACACCCAGATAGCCCGCTTAAGTGAGCGTGTAGAACCGTGTTGTGGGATTCAGTCAACCAAAGCGAGTTCGCCGCGTGGTTGGCGTAGTGCGCTGGAGAACGCGGGACATACTGCCACTCCATACCGTTGATGAGTGCAACCCTCCGGGCAAGACGGACCTCGCGATTGTACGCGTCTGCGTACGTTCTTCCATGAGTGGCGACCTCGTCGGGAATCAGCGCCGCGACAACACGCGAATCCTCACCGCCGCTCATTTGGAGATTGATCTGGGACTGGCTCGCGCAAATTCGTTCCACGTTCTCCTGGACTGTCTCGCGAAGCCTGCGAGCACTCTGACGATACGAGAGCATGGGAGGCTCCTCATTCCATGACCAATAGGCCTCTACCTGCACTCTGCCATCCGATGAGACCGCGCTCTCACTGGCTGCGGCAAGCTGCTCAATACCTCTGTACATGGTGTGAGGAGTCGACACGACCCCATGCACGAGGAACTCAGCGACAGATACGGTATCGAGCCTCCCGTCGAGCCCCATCGCCATGGCGACCGCGTCAACATGAGAGCCCACCATCCACGCTGCATCCGGACCGCCAGCCGCAATATACCCCTGCACAAAGGAGTTGAAGTCGGTCACGACCTTAACGGAACCTGTGAGCTTGTCGACCCAACAGACCAGAAAATGCCCCACCAGATCGTCATCCCACTTGATGCTTTGGTCAACGACCCAGCGCTCGAGTATCCAGCGACTGCCATCATCGAGAGAGTCGCCGCATGCAATCGTGTAGTCCTCCCTGGGCAATGGCCCCCCGAGCACCACCAGAATCCCCGAGTCAGTCTCGACAGGCTCGAAGCCCGGGTACGCTGGCCCTAGTGTGACAAGACTCCCCCAAGGGCCAGACCATTCGCCATGAGGCAGTGTCTGATCGTCACGATGCCGCGAAAGGGCCCGGAGTAGAGTCGGCGTCCGGTTCGCAGTCGAGCTATACAGGAAATCGATCAAGGTGAACCTTCCTCGGCCAAAGAACCAAATCCGGCAATCGCGCAACACGCGGATAGAATCCAACAACCGATCTTGTCGTCGAACCTAGAAACCACTCAGCGCGCCGCAACAAGTACCTACTCTTCTCGAAGCAGAATAGCCCCATCAGTACCGACTCCGCCCGAACGGGTCTTTCAAGATACTTCCCCTCCCCGGGGCATGCCCTTTCGGAGGCGAATCCCGCTCTTCCACAACACCCAAGTGATCAACACGACGTTTGCAGCTACCATCGACAGGGAGAAGAGCGCAATTGCAGCGACGCCGCTCGAAAGAACAAGCGCACCGGCGAGCAGAGCGCCGACACGAATCGGTAGTGTGACTACCCCAAATACAAGAAACTCCTTCTGCACTCCAAGTATCGGGATCGCCTGTACGCAAGGGGTATTCAAGAAGGAGAGATACTGCCACAAGGCAATCCATCGCGCGTACTGGCCGGCTAGGACCCACTGATTACCAAAGACGAAGCCGAACAGCCACGGCCCCAACACCACGACGAGACCGAATGGCAGGATACCCGCGAGTGCGAGACCTCCGGTAGCCCTGAGCAACAGCGGCCGCAACGGCTCGCCCTCGTGACCCGCCCTCGCTGCGCGGGGCAGGAATACCGTACCCAATGACGATGATATCAGCGTGCCAGGAAGCTGTAGCACTCGCACCGCAAGAGCATAGAACCCCGCAGCGGCCGGCCCAAAGAGCGCGGCCAGTATGATCGTCGGGAGGTTCTGGGAAACCGAGTTGATGAGCACCTCTGGTGCGCGAAAGAGCGGAAAGTCCCGGTAGCTTCTTGCAGCGTGCTTGGTTGTCACGCCTGACTCGGCCCGCTGTCTCGGCGAAGAATCGAACCGGAGGGAGGCGCCGACACGTGACCAGAGCATGCTGAGGTAGGAGACATCGCCGGCCGCGTTCTCCAAGAGCAGCGCCGGACCAGTCGGGACAAACAATCCAAGGCCTATCCTCAGACCGTTCAGGATCGCCGCATACGCGACGCCAGATGCCGAGATGGTCTTGAACAGCTTGATGCGCATCATCCACTGAATCAGCGTCGCCTCGCTCGCCGTAAAGAACACGACCGCCGGAACGAGAAGCAGATACCAGGGCGACGCTCCAAAGCCCACAAGATGCGCGATTTGGTCGCGCGCCACGCCGAACACGAGAAGAAGCGCTGCGCTGAAACACGCAGCAATCACCAGCGAG
>Ga0194063_10002764_pt1 | contig 10768 bp, 11 predicted proteins | sample SepL3720m_MetaG_FD_155459 | JGI IMG/M metagenome (GOLD analysis project Ga0194063, IMG submission 155459) | Anoxic zone freshwater microbial communities from boreal shield lake in IISD Experimental Lakes Area, Ontario, Canada - Sep2016-L373-20m | ecosystem: Environmental > Aquatic > Freshwater...
GGGCCTGCTCCTCGTTATCTCCGGCATTTTGTTCCTGGCGCGCCCGCTGACAGTACACCACGCAATTGACCATCTGTGTAACGAGCACTGCCACACGGGCGAAGAAGCGAAACTGCTGCACACGGGTACCTACAGCGCGATGTTCCTGCTGGGCGTGATCAGCATGGCTATCCCCTGTCCTACCAATATCCCGATGTACGTAGCTATCACCAGCGGCGCGCGTGGCCTGGTGCTGGGCGCGGTGCTCTTCACGGCCTATGCTCTCACCACCAGCATCGCTATCATGTTCGTCGCCCTGGCCATGACGCGCGCACGCAAGCTGGTGGAGACGCTGGAGCAACGCGGCTATCGGCTGCTGATCTGGCGGCTTAGTGGTGCGATCGTGTTGGCCGCGGGATTGTATCTGGTCTACCTGGGCATGATGGATAATGACCATTTCCAGCATACTGCGCGGTTAGTTAGTTTCTACCTTATCACCACGCCCTGAAGGACGTGGCTACCCGATAAAGTACGCTAAAGCGCACTGCTAATGAAAAGGTAGCGCCCTTCAGGGTGCTTGATTGGGTAGCCTCGTGCTTTAGCACGTGGCGCCGCAGTTACACACCATCGGATAGCTTCACCATCTCCAGCCATTCCCGCACGCTTTTCCCTTTCACCACCAGTTTCGGGGCGATCTCGGCTAGCGGTTGTAAGACAAAAAGGCGCTCGGTCAAGTGCGGGTGGGGGAGGGTGAGTTGCGGGAAGTTCAGCTCGATATCGTCGTAGCTGAGGATGTCGATATCCAGCGTGCGCGGCCCCCATTTCTCGGTATGCTCGCGCCCGGCTAACTCTTCCATTTTCTGCATTATCTGCAACACGATGAATGGGGCGAAGGACGTGCGTAGCGTCAGCGCCATATTCAGAAATGCCGGTTGCTCGGTCATGCCCCAGGGTGCGGTTTCGATGATCGACGACTCGGTAATCACGTTGATACCCGGGATAGATTTTAGCCGCGCCACTGCCTGGCGCAGGTATCCCTCGCGGTCGCCCATGTTGGAGCCTAGTGACAGATAGACCAGATGTGCCATAACGCTCAAATCCCCTGATAGATACATACCGGAAAGTCGCCCGACGGGGTGAAGCCGAGAGAATCGTACAGGCGGATGGCGTGGGTGTTGGCTTTGGTTACCGCCAGCTCCACCGTCTCCACGTGCAGGTTTTGTAGCACGCGCAGGCTGTGGGTGAGGAGCGCCTTGCCCAGCCCACGTCCCTGATGTGTGGGCGAGACGCTGATCTCGATGACAATAGCCCGGCTGGCATCCTCTTCGATCACCAGATTTATTCCCACTAAAGTGGTGCCGTGGAATAACGCCGAGGTGGCGCGCGTGTGCAACGCGCCATAGCGCCCGGCGAGGATACTCAGCAGGCCATGCCGACATTGGGCAGTGGAATCGCCAAAAAACGGCTGGTAGAGCAGCGCGTCCAGCGTCCCACTGTTCGCCACGAAGATCAATTCGGCGGCGGTATCCACATAGCGGACATTCCACGGGGCGTAATGGTAGCCCAGCGGGAGTGGAATCTCGGGCAGGTACGCTGGCAAGCCCAGCGCCATGCGCTGCCGCCAATGGCAGGCGAAGTTGGCCGCCTCGATGCCGGCAATATCGGTGGTGCCAGGGAGGAGTTGCCGTTCTATGCGCAGGTAGCGCACCTCCGGGTGCTGCTGGCGAATCTCCTGCACCGCTTCCGTCAATATGTCGCATTGTAATATTGGATCAGCATCCACCGACCAGGGGAGGGAAATCTCCGCCGTTTGCTCGATGATCTCATAGAGCACCATTCCGTGTAGTCTGTCGCCATAGAGCGCCACGATGCCCTGTGAATGATGGGTGAGGTTTAGCAGGCGTTCGGCGGCCCAGTTGGCCAGTGTGCGCCCCTGCTGTTGCTGGATAACTAGCGAAAACTGGGCAATGACCGGCTCCCACTCGCGCGTACCGGGGGCGAAATGGTGCATCAAGAGATATTCACGTGCCTGCCGCAATGCCATACGGTCTTATTCTCCATGCAGGCCGAGAAAACCTTGTGGGCGAGAGTTAACGATTGTTCAGGTATTCCACCACGCCGCGGGCCAGCGCGTTGGCCATCAGTTCCTGCCCGGCATTGCTATTGATGAAGCGCGCGTCGTCGGCATTGCTGAGGAAACACATCTCCACAGTTACCGCCGGCACCGTGCTGAAGATGGAGCCGGTGAGTGCCCCCTGCCTGCCGCCGATCAGTGTAGCGCTGTCGCCTTTGACGCCGTTATCCTTCAGTTGCCCGGCGAGCAGTGCGCTCATGCCGTCATGCAGCCGTTGCGCTGCTTGCTGGCTGGCGTCGATTACAGCCTGGCTGGGGCCGGTCACCCCCTGGGCCTTGCCCTGTCTATCTGGTGCGTAGATGGCATAGCCGTTATTTTTCCCAGAGTCGCAGTGCAGGCGGATGAGCATCGCCGCCCCTGCCTCGTTGGCGATCTCCGCGCGGCGTTTATTCGTCACTTTCTCCCCCAGCGAGGACTTGGTCATGACAACTTTTACCCCCTGCGCCTCCAGCAGCGCCTTCAGCCGAAGTGCCACCTGCCAGTTCATCTCCACCTCGGTCACACCGTGCTGCATCGAGTCCGCATCACTCACCTCACTCGGGTGCCCAGGGTCAATGCAGACGAGATTGCCCACAGTCTTCACCGCTGGCAACGGGATAATCGGCACCGCCGGGGCAGGTGGTTGTGTCACAGGTGCAGCGGTTGTCGCTGTGGTAGCAGTCGCCGCAGGAGCCACCACAGGAGTATGCGCCACCGGGGCCGGGGAGGTGCTGCTAACTACTGGCGCAGGTCTATTAACCGTAACCGGCTTCCCACCATCGCGCCCGATGGTAAGATAGTATACGCCAAAAGCCAAAGCCGCGCTCCCGCAGGTGGCCAGCAGCATGACTAGTGCCCAGTATAGGGTGGATTTTTTGTTTTGGTTTTTCATTACAAAAAAATATTGATAGCCTGTAGTGAATCCGTCGAAGAGAAATATGTCATTTTTGCATCAGATTGTCAAGCTAATTTCCGTCTAACTTGATGTAGACAACTAAAAGGTATGATAGTATACTATGAGAAATTGTAAGATGAATGTGGTATAAGTAAGTATGCACAGAATACATGAGCATTGAAGGAGTTTACATGAAACAACATGAGGCAGTAATCAAGGTAATGGAAGATAACGGCGGATATGCTACCCTTGGCTATCTGAATCAGAAGGTTCTGCAAATTGAGAACTGCGAATGGAAAACACGTACTCCGTTCGCCAGTATACGTCGCATTGTGCAGGATGTAAGATTTTTCTTTAAGATTCGTCCCGGTTTATGGGCATTAAATAGCTCAAAAGAGATGTTACCTCCAGATATTTTTCCTTCATCAACCATTCCCGTAGTACAACAACAAGAGTATTCGCATTCTTATTACCAAGGTTTGCTAGTAGAATTGGGAAATTTTCGGAATTATCAGACATATATCCCCATGCAGGATAAGAATAAGAAATATTTGACTAAAAAGCTGTCAGATGTTGCTACAGTTGCCGAAGTCTACGATTTTAGTTACAGCAATTTTGTAAAAAAAGTAAGAACCATTGATGTTGTCTGGTTCAATAATAGAAACATGCCGGCAACTCTGATGGAAGTTGAACATTCAACAGACATCTACAACTCGTTATTGAAATTCTTAGAACTTCAGGATTTCAATACTGGTTTCTATATTGTAGCTGATAATGCAAGAAAAAAAGAATATGAGCAGAAGATTAGATCGCCAGCATTTGTATCAATAAATAAACGGATACAGTTCTGGGATTATGAATATGTTGCGGAGTTGCATGCAAAAACAAGCGCTCTGGCCACATTAGAGTCTAATCGATTTTAATCCCTGCATATATCACCTCAGCCTGGGCGACTACTTCGTCGCGGAAGGAGCGGTGCAGGTCTCCGGGGGCGCGGAAGTCTGCTTCTCGACCGATCATGTCAGAGAATTCCAGTTGCATCTCCATCAGAGTTATCAGGCCGGGAATATGCGCGGGGTCGAATTCGATGAGCACGTCCACGTCACTCTCGGGACGAAAGTCGTCGCGGAGCACAGAGCCGAAAAAGGCGAATTTGCGGATGTAATGCCGGCTGCAAAAATCGGCAATCTGGTCCTTATTCACTTGAATATGCAAACTCATCGGTTTCACCTCGGCTGATAACTTATTATACCATACGCCGTGGTATCTTTCACTCCGGCCCAATACTAACCGCGCAGAGCTTCTGCGGGGCCAGATAGTTGGCAATTACTTCCTCCAGATAGTCCAGCGTCAGCGTGTGCAGCGTGGGCAGGTAGCTGGTGTAGTATATCGGGCTGTTCAGGCGGGCGATGCTGTCGGCCAGGCCGGTGGCTATCCCCTCGGCGGTCTCGGTCTGCGCGGCGAAGGAGGCTTCCAGGCGGGTGATGGTGGTGGCCAGCTCCTCGGCGGTGATGGGTTCGTCGTGCAGGTTGAGCACTTCATTCTTCAATAACTCAAGCGCACGTCCCGCCGCTTCCGGGTGGGCGATGGCAAAGGCGAGGATGTTGCTGCTGTCGCGGTATTCCCACTGCGTGCTGCCCACGTCGATGAAGGGAGTGTCGGGTAATTTCTCTATTAACCGCTGATGGAGGCGGCTGCTGGGGCCGCCACCCAGGATAATGCCGATGACATCGATGGCGATGGTGTCGCGGATATTCGTCGCCGCTGGTCCGAGGAAACCCAGCGCTGCGTAGGCGACGTTGAGCTGCTGTTGCAGGCGCTCAATACGCGGGGCGGCAGGGGGTAACTCAGCGTCAAAGACGGGGTGCACCACCGGGCACTCGCCCGCGAAGGCGAAGGCCTGCGCCACTTCATTGATGACCGTCTCCGGGTCATGCCCGCCGCTGACGATGGTCACCATGTTGCCCGGCTGATACCAGGTCTGGTAGTACTCGACGATCTTCTCGCGCGGGATGGATGCGATCACCTCCGCCGTGCCGATCACCTCGCGCCGGTACGGGTGGGTGGGGTAGAGCAGCTCAGACATGCGCGAGAGCGTGCGCCGCCACGGGTTATCCTTGCCCATTTTTATCTCTTCGATCACCACCATGCGCTCGCGCTTCTCCGTCACCTGCGGGTCGTTGATGTCAAACGCCGGGCCGATCTCCTCCGCCGGCAACGATGCATGCAGCAGCATGTCGGCGTGCAACTCCAGTGCCAGCCGGTACCACTCATTGTCGCGCCCGCTGGGCAGCGTGACATAATATTGCGTGTAATCCTTGGAGGTGCTGGCATTCACGCGCCCGCCCACGCCCTCCAGCAGCCGGTCGAATTCACCGGCGGGGAAGCGTGCCGACCCCTTGAACATCAGATGCTCGAGAAAATGCGACACCCCCGTGTTGCTGTCGTCCTCATTCACCGACCCGGTGCGCACTACCGTGTGCAGGTGCGTCACTTCGCCGGGTTTGGGCACGGCAATGATCATATGCCCGTTATCCAGCGTCGCCCACCACGCTTCACCTGCCAGATACGGCAACACCACTTTTTTAATCTGCATCATGCTAGTTATCCTCAATTTACTGGTTCTGCAGGTCGTGGGGGTTTTCCTACCGGGGAGGTGAATGAATTCGCATATAATGTACAACCGACTATCGTACCCCGGATTTCATCCGGGGCTATGATATTATATCTCGCTATTTGCTTTCTGCCCGTATCAAGTCGTTATTTAAGATACGGGCTGATACGGTCCATAATCATTCAATCGGATAAATACCATAGCCCCGGATGAAATCCGGGGAAACGGTATGCAAACCAAACTTGCCGTTGCGGTAAACTTTCTGCTATAATTCACAGATATGCTAATAATGCGGCCAGTGTGCCGTTTCGGCAGGGGGTGCCCTGCCTTTGTTGTGTAAGGAGGAGCTTTAGATGAAGAGAACATGGCAACCGAAAGTTCGGCGCCGCGCGCGCGTTCACGGATTTCGCAAACGTATGTCTACCCTTGATGGCCGCCACGTATTGAGCCGACGCCGCAATAAAGGGCGCAAGAAACTGTCCGCCTGATGCGCATGCGCTACTTATTTACTTCATTGCGCAAGCGTGCGGATTTCAGCCGTGTGCACACGCAGGGAAGACGTAAGGGAGATGGCGTGTTGCAGGTGCGGGCGCTGGCACGGGGCGGAGATAACTCGGCCACCACGCTGCGCTTGGGGATGGTAGTCAGCAAGCGCTATGGTAATGCCGTGGTGCGTAATCGTTTTAAGCGGTTAATACGCGCTGCCCTGCGCGAGGTGGCACCGCAATGTGCGCCAGGGTGGGATATATTAGTATTACCGCGCGCTGCGACAGGTGTCAAGGTGGGCCAGGTGATTGCCTCATTACGCAGGGCTTTAGCCGATATCGGTATCCTGCAGCGGGAGCAGCCAGCAGGCGGAGGAGTCGAGGAGTGAGTAGCTCACGCCTAACACTCTTTGCACGTGGAATGTTGGCGGTGGTGCGGTTTTATCAGCGTCATATATCACCGTATACGCCACCTTCCTGCCGTTTTACGCCTACCTGTTCCGAATATACCGCGCAGGCGATAACACGGTTCGGCGGGCGCGGCGTATGGATGGGGATCAAGCGAGTATTCCGGTGTAACCCCTGGACACCAGGGGGGTATGACCCGGTACCGGAAGATGTCTCGAATAAAAAGCCGAAAGATTCGGATGGGAATGGATAAATGGTGAGTATGCTAACGACCGCGCCGCGCAAGCTGCGCATATTGATAATTGCTCTGCTAAGCTTGTCTTTGCTACTGCTGATTGCTGGTTGCGGCGGAGGTGGGGCAGCTATCCCGCTCGATGACACGCAACTTGATGCAGTCAGAACCGAGATGGAGAAGATAGAGCAGACATCCTCGGAGGATTTACTCGCACAGCGCGACAAGCTCGTTATTAAATCCAGTCTCTCCGCTGATACCGCGCAACGCGCCCATGATAGCTATCTGCTGGGCTATATCACTGAGTACCTGGCCACCAAAGATGGCTCAAGTGATGAGAAACTGGTATCGTATCCCATCGCCTACCAGAAGTATCTGGATGCAGAGGCACAACGCGCTCCGATCAGTATCATCGCCACCTACCGCATTGCAGTGCTGGGAGAAGCAGGTAAGATCGGTACTGATGCGAAAGATTCTGCACTGAAGTCCAAAAAAGCTTATGAAGTGTTGCGCAATCACTATAAGACCAACAGCGGTGACTTCTTCGGTTCCTTTAAGCCGAAGATCGGGCTGGAAACCATCGTACGCATTGACAAGGCAGCTCCGATAGCTACACCTTTACCTGGCAAAAAAGCGCATATTGTTTCCACACTGGCGGGAGTAGGCACACCTGAATTCATTAAGCACTCCATGCCAGACCTAGCGCTGCATGAATTGGATACGCTTTACGTTTCGGCTGGTGGCTATGATGCGCTGTACTATAAGGTCGTCGACAGCATCGTAAATGCGCTCAAAGTCGTCTCGCCCACCTATGCTGCCGTGTGGATGTTGATCATCCTGGCGCTGCTGGTGAAGCTGGTGACCTTACCTCTTACCACCATATCCTTCCGCAGTATGCGCGATATGCAGAAGCTGCAGCCGCTGATCAAGGAGCTGCAGGAGAAGTACAAAGACGATAAGACGAAGTTCGGCGAAGAGCAGATGAAGCTGATGAGCGAGCATAAGGTCAGCCCGCTGGGTGGCTGCCTCCCGATGCTCGTGCAGATTCCCGTGTTCTTCATCGTTTACCGCGCGGTGCAGGTATACTCGGCGAAGTTCGATGTGGGCTTCATGTGGATACCGAGTTTGAGCATGCCGGATATGATTCTGCTCGGGCTATATCTGGCCAGTATGATCGTCACGCAGAAGCTGACGGCGCAGCCCTCCACCGACCCGCAGCAGCAGGCGATGCAGACACAGATGACCTATCTGATGCCGATCATGCTCGCTTTCGTGCTGGCGTCGACGCCGTCCGCGTTTATCCTGTACTGGTTCTTCCTCAACGTATTCAGCTCCGCGCACCAGTATTATCTGATGAAAAGTTTCGACAAAGCTGACCTGGCGAAGGCCGGAGCAGCGGGAGTCATAATCGACGCTCCCAAATCAATAACCGCGGCGAAGAACAATAATAAACGCTCCACCGGGCAGGGCACGAAGAAAGGAAATAAATGATGAGCGAAGCAACGACACCATCCCAGGCAGAAGTAGCGCGCGAGGCATTGGCACATATCCTGGACGCGATGAGCTTCCCCGCGCCTATAGAGATCACCGTCACCGAGACCGATGAGCAACTGGAACTGGCGCTAAGCAGCGAGGAGTCCCTCGGGCAGTTGATCGGCAAAGGCGGGCAGACGCTGAATGCGCTGGAACTGCTGGTGACCACCATCACCCGGCATAAAACCGGTGAGTATGGCAAGCGCCTGGTGCTGGATGCCGAAGGATACCGCAAACGCCAGGTGGATCGCCTGGTGGAGATTGCCCATCAGGCTGCAGAGCGTGCGCTGGAGACCGGCGAGACGATCCATATGGATCCGATGAATTCCCGCGACCGCCGCATCGTCCACATGGCACTATTGGAATATGCTGGCATCAGCAGCGGCAGCGAAGACGAAGAGCCGTATCGCCACCTCGTCATCACCCCATTACCACCAGAGCAACAATAAGCATATTAAGTCATAGGGGCGCATGTTTTGCGCCCCTTTTCGCCACATTAAATCGGAGCTACCATCTGATATGTTCAACGGATTCTTTAACCGCATAAAGGAAGTATTTCGTAAAAGCGAGATCACCGAGGAGCTTTATGAGGAGTTAGAGGAATCGCTGATCCTCGCTGACGTCAGCGTAACCACTGCCATGGAGCTGGTGGAGAAGCTGCGCGCAGGCATAAAACGCGAAGGTGCCAAAGATGTGTCGCGTGCCTACGTGATACTGCAGGAGCTGGTAGCCGGGATGCTGGCCACCCACGCACGGCCATTAGCCAGGCCGGTGAATTGCCCTACTGTCATCCTGATCGTAGGCGTCAACGGCGTCGGCAAAACCACCACCATCGCCAAAATGAGCGCGCTGCTGAAGCGCCGGGGCCACAGCGTCATCATGGCAGCGGGCGATACCTTCCGTGCGGCGGCCATCGAGCAACTGGAACTCTGGGGGCAACGGCTGGGCATTGAAGTTATCCGCCACCAGATGGGTGCCGACCCTGCGGCGATCGTATTCGATGCGGTGCAAGCGGCGCGGGCACGCAAGATAGACTATGTTATCGTGGATACCGCCGGACGCCTGCATACCAAGCGCAACCTGATGGAAGAGTTGAAGAAGATAAACCGCATCATCGAGCGTGAACTGGGGCGCGAAGCAGACGAGACACTGCTGGTGCTGGATGGCACCACCGGGCAGAATGCCCTGGTGCAGGCGCGCGAGTTCTCCTCTGCCGTCGGCCTCACCGGCCTGGTACTCACCAAGCTGGACGGTACCGCCAAGGGTGGTAACGTACTCTCTATCGCTGCCGAGATCCCCGTGAGTATCCGTTTCATTGGCACGGGAGAAGGCGCGGACGATATCAGCGAGTTCAATCCGGCGGAGTTCGCGCGACAATTACTCCCCGAGGGATAGTGGGGATCATTATTTACAGTTATTTGTCCTGATTGTGCTGAATAATATTCCTTCACGTACAATCAGGGTAGTATAATAGTAGCGCATCTCGCTAGATGTGAAAGAGGTTGTGCGGCCAATGAAGGTCAAAAAAAGATATATTTTGCTCGGGTTGGCCGTGGTAATCTGTATCTGGATTTTCGGCTGCATGGGGAAGAGCAAAACGCCTGGGCAACGGAGTACGGCAACTTCCTCGGGGCCAGCGCAATCAGCAACCGCCATTCCGCCGGTGATAATAAATGGTACGGATTACACTATCACCTTCCCTTCTTCGGGGCAAGGGCCGAGTGTCTGGATCGCATCAGCAAAGTCATTAACGGCGAATAGTGAGACAAAAAAGAGCGAAATGCTTGACGTGGCGTGCCAACTGTACCAGAATGGTGCATTAGCAGCTACGGTGACTGCCGACAGTGCATCTGCAGAGATGATCGGAGATAATACCGTACATGCCAAAATCTCTGGCCATGTGCGCGCCAAAGCAGAGGCCGAGGGGCTGTATCTGGAAGCGGACAGCTTCTATTGGGAATCGGAAAAGAACAAGGTGACCGCGGAGAATGTGCACTGGGTGGGCAAAGGTTTCGATATGCGCGCTGATCACGGAACCTTCACGACAGACCTGGTGGAGGCGAATTTCTCCGGGAATGTACGCACAACATACGCCGGGGGAGCTGGCCAATGAGGACTACTATGACTAGATTCAATATTTTACGCATCGCCGGACTGGTGCTGGTCTGCACTTTTGCTGCACCGTTATTGTTGCGCGCGCAGGGGGCGCTGCCGGCGGGGATACCCGCCAGTACCATCAGCTCGGATAGTGCCTTTGTGCGTGCAGCAGCCAGGCCGGGCTTCCCCTCGACATTGCTGTTGGATGGCAACGTGAGTTTTGCTTCCGATATGGGCAATATCACCTGTGATCACCTGGAAGTTCTGGCAGTGCCGGGCGCTAACTTCAGCACTAACCTGAAGGAGGAAGACATCTCCAGTATGAAGGCCTACGGGAATGTGAAATTTGATGCCAAAATCACCACTGACAAGGCGGAGACGCTGAAGGATGCTACCGCACAGAGCTATGAGC
>Ga0194063_10002765_pt1 | contig 10763 bp, 11 predicted proteins | sample SepL3720m_MetaG_FD_155459 | JGI IMG/M metagenome (GOLD analysis project Ga0194063, IMG submission 155459) | Anoxic zone freshwater microbial communities from boreal shield lake in IISD Experimental Lakes Area, Ontario, Canada - Sep2016-L373-20m | ecosystem: Environmental > Aquatic > Freshwater...
AGACGGAGGGGGACTTGTTACTGGCCACACAGGTGGAAACGGCGGATCCGGCATCGTGATCGTCAGATATGCCAATTAATCTTTAGGAACTTTATTATATAAAATAATGGGGTGTTATTTATTCCCGTTTGATGTTTATCAAAGTAAATTTAGTGAATGGTTTTGATTTTATTATATAATTTGATACAATTAAGTGATAGTTAATAATTAAAATATCAAACGGGATGAACTTTAAAAAAATATTAAGAGAAACTCTGAGCATAAAATTTGATAAGGCTTTTGGCCTAGATATTGGTGACCGGTCGGCTGAAATCATTGAACTGGACAAGTTTTTTAAATTTTCCCTAGTTACTTATGGTAGAACTGAATTACCAGAAGGGGTGGTAGAAAATGGCAAGATAATGAATCAGGCTGTTCTGGCAGAAAAAATAAAGAGTCTTTTAAAAGAAGTAAGGCCAAAAAAGGTTTCTACTAATAAAGTCATAGTTTCTTTGCCTGAATCGCAGATTTTTATTAAATGTTTTGAGGTGGATTCACACCTTAGATCTGGGGCTTTAGTCAAGGCTATTTCTGATAAAATGTCCCTGTCTTTACCTATTAATTTAGAAAAAACTTATTGGGATTTTACAGAAAAGTCTTTGGCTGATAGGACAAAAAAGATGATCATGTTTATCAGTGTTCCCAAAGATATTGCTAATTCCTATGTGAAGTTTTGTAACTCTATTGGTCTAGAAGTCGTCTCTCTATCCACAGAGTCTTTGAGTTTAGCTCGAATTATTCTAAAGAGTTATACTAAACATAGTCTTATTATAGATATTGGTTCTCAGGCTACTAATCTTAGTTTTTTTGATGGTGATGATGAAATAAATATGTTTACCACCATACCAGTGGCGGGTGAGCAGATGACTCTGGCGGTTAAAAATGGATTAAAAATAGAAAAGGCCGAGGCCGAAGCTCTGAAGGTTAAATTTGGTTTTGTAGAAAGTGTTGAAAATGTCGTTCGGCCGATAATTTTACCGGTGATTGACGATATTTCAAAGGAAATAAAATTAGCTATAGAATATTATGAGATGACATTTAAGCAAAAACTAGACAATATATACATAATTGGTGGTTCAGCTCTTCTTCCAGCTATCACAGATATATTTAAAGTTTATCTTAATAGGGAAGTTAAAATTGCTGTTAGTGGTTATGATATAAACTTGAGTTCTATGACTGGCAAGGCTAATCCTTTCCCACTTTTTGCAAACGTTATTGGTCTTGGTATGCTCGGGGCAAGTGGGCAGTTTAAGGATATGAATTTTTTAAAGAAGATGCCAAATTCCGAGATAAACTTGGTAAATAAATTAGATCTTCTCAAGCTCGGATATTTAAGTAAAACAAATACCATCCGAACTATTATTAATAATAAGTATGTTATGGTTCTGGCGGTGATTTTGTTTCTCATTAGTTTCTTTGTGTTGCTCCAGATTGCTAGAAATTTTAATCTCACGGCGGATTCAGCAACGTATCAATAATTATTTTAAATGATAAATAATTCTAAAAGTAGTGGTCTTTTCTCTGTTTATTTAGTCGGTTTTTTGGTTGCTCTTAGTGTGGCTTTGATGACCTATATAAACTCCAGTTTCCTAAGCTCTTTTATTGAAGAAAGATTTATTGGATTTATATATATAGCGGCCTCTATTTTTACTATTTTGTGTTTCTTGATATTGCCTTTTGTTTTAAAGAAATTTGGTAATTATAAAGTCACTTTATTTCTGGTGGTATTAGAATTATGTGCTTTGTTGGGCATCGCTTTTTTTCAGACTTTACCTTGGCTGATTGCTATTTTTGTAATGAATCTGACTCTTATTCCTTTGATCTATTTTTCTATGGATATATTCTTGGAGGGTCTTTCTAGTAATAGACAGACCGGTATGATCCGGGGGATATATCTCACCGCGGTAAATCTGGCTTGGATTATTTCTGCTAGTCTTGGCGGGCGTATTTTGGCTGGCAGTGATTATTGGAAAATATATTTATTTTCTTATATTTTTCTTTCACCGGTGGTTCTCATTTTGATTTTTAAGTTAAGAGAATTTAAAGATTCACCATACAAAGCTCCCCATCTGTGGCAGACAATAAAATCTGTTTGGAAGAATAAAGATGTCCACTACGTTTTTATGGCAGTCTTCTTATTACAATTTTTTTATGCTTGGATGGTTATTTATACTCCACTTTATTTACACAATTATATTGATTTCTCTTGGATAGAAATAGGAAAGATTTTCAGTATAATGCTTTTACCGTTCGTCTTTATTCAATTTTTAGCTGGTAAGCTGGCTGATCGCTATTGTGGAGAAAAGGAAATGTTGTCTATTGGTTTTATTATCATGGCTATTTCTACGATGATGATATTTTTTGTGACCGGAAAAAGTCTCTTGGTTTGGTCCCTAATTCTTTTTACTAGTAGAATCGGTGCCGCTATGGTGGAAGTGATGTGTGATGTTTATTTTTTCAAAAAAGTGGATAATAAAAATGCTAATATGATCAGTTTTTATCGTATGGCCGGCCCCATGGCTTATGTTGTCGGACCGCTTTTGGCTATACTTATTTTATACATTCCAGGTTTTGATATGAGGAGTTTATTTTTTATTTTAGGTTTTATAATGCTTTTTGGCTTACGCTGTAGTTTGACCATAAAAGATACCAAATAAAATCAGTTGCATTTCTCTGGTTTATATGTATAATTGTCTCCATGTTTAAATTAAAGGTAGAAAAGAGAGATTTGAAGGAAAGCTTAAATGCTTTGAGAAGCGCTGGTAAATTACCAGGAGTTTTTTATGGCCCAAAAGATCCTTCTACTCCTATTAAAATGTCTTTAGCTGATTTTAAAAAAGCTTGGAAAACTGCCGGTGAATCCACCGTGGTTTCTCTTGAGGGTTCTGGTATTGATGCTGATGTACTTATTCATGATGTAGACCTTCATCCAGTGACTGACGTGGCTAGCCATGTAGATTTCTATGCTATTGAAAAAGGTAAGAAATTGTCCGTGGATGTTCCACTTGATTTTATCGGTGTTTCTCCGGCAGTAAAGGACCTCGGTGCTGTTTTGGTCAAAGTTGCTCATGATATTGAAATTGAAGCTTTACCAAAAGATTTGCCTTACAAGTTGGAAGTAGATATTTCTAGCCTGATAAACTTTGACAGCGTTGTTTTAGCTAAGGAAATTAAATTACCAGAAGGTGTTACTTTAAAAGTTAAACCAGAAGAAGTTATTGCTTCTGTGTATGAGCCAAAAGAAGAAGTGATAGAAGCTACTCCAGTAGACTTATCCGCAATTGAAGTAGAAAAGAAGGGTAAAGAAGCTAAGGAAGGTACTGAAGCCGAGGCCGAAGGTGGGGCAGCAGCCGAAGTAAAGAAAGATAAGAAATAAGATAAAATTTAAAATTTATGCTAAAATAACGGTGATGAAGAAATTTATCACCGTTATTTTAATATTGTTTTTTGGGATTTTTCTTACCCATACTTTTACCGCCTCTTCTCAGGCTTTATCTGCAGGAGAGAGGGAGAGGCTCCAGAACCAGTATGATCAGCTTCAGACTGAAATTGCGCAGTGGCAGAAGGTTTTGGATGAAACTAAAGCTAAGAAGGATACCCTACAGGGTGATGTGACTATTTTAAATGCTCAGATTGCCAAAGCGACAAGTGAGATTAAACAGAGAAATATTACTATTACTACTTTGACGGGAGAAATAAAACAAAAAGTGGCCAATATCAGTTCTTTGGAAGCTAGAATAAATAGTGATAAAAATCTTTTGGCCAATCTTTTAAAAAAGAAAGATCAGAACGAGTTTCAATCCATTTATTATTTACTTTTATCGTCCAATGATCTGTCTAATATGCTTACGGATATTGATGACGTCGAAATTATAAATAAGGGTTTGCAAGATCTTTTTACTGAATTGCGTGGTGTAAAAACAGAAACTCAAAAAGAAAAAGAGACATTAGACTTTAAGAAGAATCAGGAACTAGATGCTCAGTACGCGGTAGAACAAAAGAAAAAACAAATTAGTCAGGATCAAGCCGAGAAGAAAACACTTTTAACTTTTACTACCAAAGCTGAGTCAAATTATCAGGTAGTGCTCGCTGACCGTCAACGTCAGGCGGAAGTTATAAGAAGTGCTCTATTTGATTTGCGTGATGCCGGTGGAATTTCTTTTGCCAAAGCTCTAGAATATGCCACTTATGCTTCTACTAAAACTGGTGTTCGCCCAGCGATGATTCTGGCTATCTTGTCTCAAGAGTCAGATTTGGGTAAAAATATTGGTTCGTGTTATGTGTCAAATCTGACCACTGGTGACGGAGTGGGGAAAAATACTGGCACGCCTTTTCAACGTGTGATGTATGCACCATTGCCTGGTTCTACTAGTAACAGACCAAATGATACCGCTTTTTTTGAAAAGATAACCAACAGTCTTGGTTTGGTTTGGGCCACCACACCAGTGTCTTGTCCACCAGGGGCTACTTATTATGTCGGGCGAGGTTTTGGTGGTGGTATGGGTCCGTCACAATTTATTCCTTCTACTTGGCAAGGATTTATCCCGCGTTTACAAAAATCTCTCGGGGTGTCACTACCTAATCCTTGGGATCCCAAGCATGCTATTACAGCAACCGCTATGTATATCTCTGATCTAGGGGCGGGTTTACAGACTTATACCGCCGAAAGAAATGCCGCTTGTAAGTATTATTCTGGCGCGGCCTGCACTCCTGGTCGCAAACCAGCCAATACTTTTTATGGTGATCAAGTTATTGCTAAAGCAGAAAAATTTCAGAAGGATATAGACTTTTTGAACAATATATAAGTCAATTTGCTTTTTGGTTTAAAGTCTGCTAGAATCTTAAAACTATGAAAAAAGATATACATCCAACATATTTTCCAAAAGCAGAAACCACCTGTGCTTGTGGTGCAAAATATACCATTGGTTCTACTAAGGAGCATATTGCTGTAGAAATTTGTGCTACTTGCCACCCATTTTATACTGGTAATGATAAAGTACTTGATACCGCTGGACGAGTAGAAAAGTTCAAAGCTCGTAAAGAAGCTGGTGCTCTCAAAAAGAAGAAATAACACACCACCTCCCCTCGCCGACTCGGTACTCCTCCTTAATCAAGGAGGAGAGTCAGACGTAAACTTCTGGGGGCGGCATCTCCTCCTATTCTTAGGAGGAGTGGCATTCTGATGACGAGGTGGTGGTATTTTTATGTTACAATAATTATATGACAATAGAAGAATTTAAAAATAATATTAAAACTAGTTATCTGGCTGATGAGTATTTACGTTTAGATAAAGAGGAAATTTCCGTCAAAGAAATGCTAGCCGGAGATACTAGTATGGCTGAAATTGCTGGTGAAGAGCTGGTTAATTTGCAGTCTCAAAAAGAAGTAATCTGGAAGCAGATGGAAGAGATTTTGACTGTTGAAAAACAAGAAGAAGAGTTTCCAAATGAAATTATTATGGAAGTCCGGGCGGGTGTGGGTGGAGATGAGGCGGCCCTTTTTGCCGAAATGTTAGCTGGTATGTATGCTGGTTATGCTGGGGTAAAAGGTTGGAGTTTTAATATTATAGATGAATCTAAAAATGATATTGGTGGTTACAAAGAAGCCTCCTTTGAAATAAAAGGTCTGGGTGTTTATAAAGAACTTCGTTATGAAACTGGTGTTCACAGAATACAAAGAATCCCTGAGACTGAGAAGAATGGCCGAGTGCATACTTCTACGGCGTCAGTAGCAGTTTTGCCAATCAGAAAGAAAAGTTCTATTGAAATAAAACCAGCAGACTTACTTATAGAGTTTTCTCGAGCTGGTGGTAAAGGTGGTCAAAACGTGAATAAGGTGGAAACCGCCGTGCGTATTGTCCACAAGCCTACTGGGCTTGAAGTGCGTTGTGTTGCCGAGCGTAGCCAATCTAGAAATAAAGAAAAAGCGATGATAATTCTTACCGCCAAGCTCGAACAGCAAAAGTCTGAGTCAGACGCTGTTCAATTTGCTAAGGAAAGAAAAGACCAGATAGGTACCGCTGATCGTTCTGAAAAAATCCGTACTTATAATATTTTGCAGGATAGAATCACTGACCACCGAGTCAAACAAAGTTGGTATAATATTGAAAAGATTTTAAATGGTGAAAAAGTAGGGGAGATTATCAAGTATGTGGGGGACAATATCGGCCTGCCCACTGACGGTAAGGCAGATGATGAGGATTAAGAAAATGATCTTTCCTGTTGCATTTTTGGGCTATATTTGATAAGCTATCCCCACATATGACAGAAGAAAAAAAGGTAAATAATACAAGGATAGATGAGATGTTCAAGGTAGGGGCACATTTTGGTTTTTCTAAAACCAGAAGACATTCTAGTGTCACCCCTTATATTTTTGGTGTAAAAAACCGAGTAGAGATAATTGATCTAGAAAAGACTGATGAATTATTAGAAAGAGCAATAGTCTTTATTTCTGGTTTAGCTAAAGAGAGTAAGCAAGTATTGTTTGTTGGTGGTAAGAATGAAGCTCGAGCCGCTTTAAAATTAGCTGCTGAATCCGCTAATATGCCTTTTGTTGATGGACGATGGATCGGAGGAACACTTACTAACTTTCCGGAAATTAAAAAGAGACTTAATAAATTAGAAGATTTAACCAAGCAAAAAGAAAAAGGTGAATTAACTAAATACACTAAAAAAGAAAGATTGATGATTGATAGAGAGATTGCCAATCTAGAAAGATTTTTCTCTGGTATTTCCGAAATGAAAGATTTACCTAAGGCGGTTATTGTTGTTGACTCTAAGAAAGAGATTATTGCTGTTACCGAAGCCCAGAAGATGAATATCCCAGTTATTGCCCTTTGTGGTACAGACTCTGATATCAACGAAATCAGCTATCCTATTGTTGCCAATGACGCCTCAGTCTCCAGTATTGCTTTCTTTGTTACTGAGATTGCTAAAGCTTATCAAAAAGCTAAAGTTTTAAAGGCTTAAGACAAACTCCTGTTTTTTTGATTATCTAGTGGCTTTTTATGGTGGAAATTAGTATAATTACTACTCATTTAAAAGATTAATCTTCTCGATTAGATTCGAGATAAGTAAATAAAAAAAATGGCAAATATCACAACTGAGCTAATTAAAGAGTTAAGAGATGCTACTGGTCTTTCTATTATGCAATGTAAAAAAGCGCTAGAAGAGTCTGAGGGTGATATTTCTAAGGCTACTATTTTATTGCAGAAGAAAGGGGCGGGTATTTCCGCTAAGAAGGCTGACAGGAACCTCGGTGCGGGACGAGTGGTTTCTTACATTCATTCTACTGGTAATATTGGTGCTTTAGTAGAGCTTCTTTGTGAGACTGACTTTGTGGCTAAAAACGAAGAATTTGGTGTTTTGGCCTATAATATTGCCATGCAGATAGTGGCCACTAATCCGCTTTATTTAAAGATGTCTGATATTCCAGAAGGAGTTAGAAAAGAAGCGGAAAGCGTATTTGCTAAGGAGGTGGAAGGAAAACCTGAGGAGATGAAAGCTAAGATTTTGGAAGGTAAATTAAACTCTTATTTTAAAGAGAAAGTACTTATGGAGCAGGAATATATCAAGAACCCAGAAGTAACAATAACCGGTCTGATTGAAGGCTTCATCCAAAAGTTTGGCGAACGTACAGAAGTGGGGAGATTCACCAGGATCGGTGTCGGTCAAAAATAATTATGATTACGTTTGTAGTATTTATAACCTCTCTAGCTTTATTGGTACTTTTATTTGTTATAAAAAGTTTGGAGATTTTTTATGGCCGAAAAATATTCTGGGAAAGACAGTTTGAAAATTTTGATGCTTGGATTTCTAAAATTTTACTCAAGATAAAATATTGGTGGAGTCATGTTACTTTTAGGAATATCAGGTTGATTTCTTGCTGGATTATCGTTAGTATAAGAAAGTCGGTTATTGCGGTTAAAGAGAGATTTGATCACAAGCAGTCACATTTCTTTGCTAAGAGAGATCACGATATTTTTAAGAATAAAGGTTCGGTTTCTTTCTTTTTAAAGAATGTTTCAGATTATAAAAAGAGTTTGAGTGAAGGAGGTGAAGATAAGAAAAATTAGTTTGTTTTGAAAGTAGAATATAATGCCGCCTTAGCTCAGTTGGTAGAGCAATAGTTTTGTAAACTATAGGTCCTCGGTTCAAGCCCGAGAGGCGGCTCCAAATTATTTCTTCGTACTAGTACTTACTCCTTTTGTGGTGGTGGCTGTTGAGGTAGCTAGCATCCAAGCGGGAAGGGTGGCCGTTAGCTTGTCTTTATCAATAAAGCCGTTTGTTACTTTATCATTGATAACTAAGGCCGGGAGGGTATTTTTAACCTTATAGAGTGATATAAGGGTGTGCAGAGCAGGATTGTCTAGATTATAGTCAAAAGAGTAGATGCGTAAATCGGGATATTGCTCACGGAGATAGGTGAGAACATAACCCTGCTGTTCGCATTCGGCACAGTCTTTAGAGTAAAAATATAAAATAAATACTGGTTTAGTGCCGCATTTAACACTGATTTTTTTCATTAGAAGATAGTCTTTTATCTGAAGTAGAGTGTAATAGGTTTTTAATCTCAAAAGGTCAGAGCTGTTGTCGTTTAGATTTTGTTCGCTATAGGTCAGTTTTTGAGCCAGAGTATTTAGCTCTTGAGAGAGGACATTGGAAGTTATATCTTTGCAGGAAGATTCCGCCAACAGGTCATATTGTGTTTCTGATGACATAATATCAGTAGAGATTTTATCTGCTATGTCTTTTAGATTATTTATTTTTTTATCGTTAAAGTAGTTGCTTAATGTAAAAGCCGTAATAAAAATAGCCACAGTAATCAGTAATGTCCAAAGATATTTTTTCCAATTTAAATTAGGCATAATTATTGTTTAGCGCCAAGAGGTCTTTTTTGATAAAACGATATTGTAAACTGACTTGGCAAGCCAGGTTGGGGCAATAAATGGATAGATTATAAAGAAATATAAAATATCTTTTCGGAGTTTGAAGCTACCTTCGGAGATTTTTCGGCCAATTAAGACAAAAGTAATCATTAAAATAATACTAAAGATACCAATAAAGGTGATAATGCTGGTGTTTAGATAAAACCACTCAAGGTTAAGGTGAAACATGTTAAGGGGGCGAATATTAAAGTTTACCGCCTGCCAATTTAGAAACCAAGTTTGAACTTTAGAGAGAATATTTAAGATAAAAGAACTGGCTAGCCATAAGGTAGAAAAGGCGGAGATTATCATAACTGGCAAAACAAAGAAGCCTAGATTACCTTGTTTGCTATTGAAAAATAAATCACGATAGTCTATAACATTTTTAAGAAAACCATGAGTCCATCTTAGGCGCTGGGTAAATAATTTGGAGAATTTATGGGGAGCAATAGTGTATACAAAGGCGGTGTGGCAGTTTTTTATTTTATAACCGTTTGTCTGTAGGCGCATGGCCATTTCCATGTCTTCGGTATTGTGGGCCTTTCGGTAAGGACCAAGGTTTTTAAAAACTTCTTTGCGGAAAAAGGAAAAAGGTCCTGGTGTCACGTAAAGGGCGTCAACAAAAGACAACATTTTTCTTAAAAATATACCCCAATCATATTCTACCTTTTGAACATGACGTAAAATATTGTCTGGATTATAGATTTTTATCGCTGGGGTAACAGCCATGGTTTTTGGGTCGGAAAAATAGGCCACTATATCCTTAAGAGCGTTTGGACTGACAAAGGAATCAGCATCAAGACAACCGATAATATCTGAAGTGGACTTGCTGATAGCAAAATTTAAAGCCGTGTGTTTACCGCCATTTTCTTTTTTATAAAGTTCAATCATCGGATGGCCTTGGTATTTCTGCATCAGATTCCAGGAATTGTCTGTGCTTCCGTCATCAATAATCATAATTTTTAGCTTATCTTTTGGGTAATCTAAGGCTAAAAGTGACTCTACGGTGCCAAAAATACTCTCTTCTTCATTAAAGCAGGGTATGACAATAGTGGCCGTCGGAAAATCCTGGGACGGCTTATTCTCAGGCTTTTTCATTGCTCCTTTATTTTCTAAAAATGTAAGCAGTAAAAAAATTTCAAAAAATACAGAGACGAAAAGCAAGCCACAAATTATTAGATTTGGTAAATCCAACATCACTAAATAATATCATTTTTAAGTCAAAATCGCAATTCAAAAAAGATGTCAATTATTCCTTGATTATTTTAGGATTTCTCTTATCAAATTCTTGGTATCTTCTGGTCCGGAAACTTTGATGGTTTCTACCCCTAAGAGAAAAACAGGGTAGTCATTACCATTTTCATATACGGCATCACCAATGAAAAGGATGTCTTCTTTGGTAAAATTAAAGTGATCCATTAATTTTTTTATTCCATAAGCTTTATCCATGCCTTTGGAGGTGATATCAATAGAGGTAGTCCCACCAATTTTAACTTCAAATTCTGGTAATTTCTCCATTAATTTATTCTGCAGAATAATTCTTTTTTTAAAGTCTGGATCCCAGGCACTTTTAATTCCGCATGGGGCATGTTCACCTAAGGCAGCATAAGTGATTTCGGATTCTCGGTCCTGAATCTTTTCTCCCAAACCGTCATTTTTATTTTCGCAGCCATCACAGCCGACAACTTCTTTGATGGCTTTTATAATTTTCTCTTTTTCCTCCATGGTTAGCTTGTGAGAGAATAATTCTGTCCATTTTTCATCAAAAACCCATAAACCACCACCGTTTGTAGGTAAT
>Ga0194063_10002766_pt1 | contig 10756 bp, 8 predicted proteins | sample SepL3720m_MetaG_FD_155459 | JGI IMG/M metagenome (GOLD analysis project Ga0194063, IMG submission 155459) | Anoxic zone freshwater microbial communities from boreal shield lake in IISD Experimental Lakes Area, Ontario, Canada - Sep2016-L373-20m | ecosystem: Environmental > Aquatic > Freshwater >...
GTTCCATCGCGGTCTCGTTACAACAGAGTTTCGCGATCTCGCGATCCGCAGAGCGATAGCGACAACGGCGAAATCGTTTATTGATCGACTCGAAGCACTTGGTGTGCTCGCTGGGATGCGAACGATCGACGATCTCAAAACGCTTGCGAGGCTCGAGGATTGGAACGTGCTATTGGCTACGCAATTGGCGCTTGGTGCATCGCTCGACCATCTTCAAACCAGCCGTGGCGATGTTAGCGACATGGCTCTGAGCCATGCGTGCGTTCACCTTGAAGCCGTAACTCGAGCCTTGAGCTCAGTGGGCGACGCAGAGTGGACTGTTGTACGCCAACTGAACGAATCTGGATTGCTCGAATCAGTTGTTCTTGATTCTGATCCTGCCGGGTTCCTCTGTGCGGTGGTTACGAAGTCGGTTCTGTTGAGCGGAGCGATCGCCACGTCGAATGTGTTAGAGACCGAGGCAATGGAGGGGCGCTCCATCATCGCCAGCCTCAGAGAAGCTGCAATTCCCGCATTGTTGACTCGGCAAGCAGCGCGCCGAATGACTGAACACGCGGACGATAATGAACGCATGGCACTTCAAGGCCTCATCCGCCGGGCCCGAGGGCGCTCGCTGCAGGCACGAGACGCATTTCAGTCGGCTCCGACAGCGATGCTCGCCAGGTACCCCATAACCGTGGCAAGCCCGTGGTCGATTGCTCGTTGCCTTCCGGCGACGGCGGAACTATTTGATGTTGTGGTATTCGACGAGGCCAGCCAGTTGGAGATCGCTGCTGCGGTGCCGGCGCTCGCTCGGGCGAAGCAGGCGATTGTGTTTGGCGACTCGCTGCAGTTGCCGCCGACTCGCTTTTTTTCCAGTGAGCGCGAGGATTCGACTGACGCGGTCCTTGGGCAGGATTCACTGCTCGATGCATGGGCAACGCTGTTATCTGGAACGGCCCAAGCCGTCACGTTGCGATGGCATTACAGAAGTCGCGATGAGCGACTCATCGAGTTTGTGAACAACCATCCGGATCTATACCGAGGTTCGCTGTTTGTGTCGCCAAGCATTCCTACTGAAGAGTCGCCAATCGAACTGGTTCGTCTGGATTCCCCTCTCGTTGCCGCTCTGCAGGAACGTTTGGACATGGTTGGTTCGGACACCACAGTGGCGGTCCTAACGTTTGGGGCCGAGTTGGCAGCATCCTTATCGAAGCTGTTGCGCGGTCCAGAGGCAAAGAATTCTGATGAGCCGTTTGTAGTTCGTAATATCGAACGATTTCAAGGTGACGAACGAGATCTGATCTTTTTGGTCCTTCCGGGCGCAGATGGCTTGACCTCCCCGCTCCAGTCGCTCGGCCCCATCAATCAGATGGGTGGGGAGAGGCGAGTCAACGTTGCGCTCACCCGGGCCCGAGAACGTCTTGTGGTGCTTTCGAGCTATGGATCGGATTCGTTGCGAGATGGCACCGGCCGTGGCGCCAACCTTCTGCACGATTTTCTGAGGTCGCTAGAGGTGTGCCCCACCACCGCCAAGCCGCAAGCACGCTTCAGTGCGACGACGGCCTTCTACGATGTTGTAGCTATCCGCCTGAATTCGGCTGGTCTATTGGCCGAGGTCCTGCCGCGTAGGTCTGCTGTCTCGGTTCGTCTCGTCGTTCGTACGACTGGCCGACTGCTAGCGGTTGACTTTGACGACGAAGCCTCAGCATCGCTTGATCCCGTTGATCGTGAGATCGTACGTCCACAAGAACTTGACCGGCGAGATTGGCTGCGGGTTCGTTCCACGATCGGCGAGTGGATGAACGATCGTGATGCCGTCGTCCAACGGATTCGTGACGCTGTGCAAGAAGAGGAGTTGCAATGAATGACGACGAATATGACCGCCGGCCTTCGGCGGAGGAAAGGCTCCAGGCGCAGATCTTGCGCGCTGCAGAACTCAAGGCGAAGTTAGCGAACATCGCTATTTTAGTGTGCGCTGTCGGAAGCTTCGCCGCGCTATTTCTCACCGGATCGATTGTGGGGCACCTTGTGGGATATGTGGCCTCGCTTCTCGCTGCAACGGGCGCCTCGATTGCCCAGCGATTGGCGTCGGCTGGAAGTGGGTCCAGTGCTATTGGTCGTAGGCGGCTCAATCGTTTGATGGTGTTCAACCTCATCGCAATGTCGATTGCAGTGGCCCACGCCGTCTATTTGGTGAAGAGGTACGTGTGAGACGACCATTTTTCTTGTTTGGCGCTTGTTTGCTGGCCTCGGTACTCGTCGTGCCTTCTCCGAACGATCATCAGGTGTTTGCTGACGCCGGCTTCGATAGCGCCGCATGGGCTTACGCCACGCAATGTCTTGCTGACAATGGAGCTCTTCAGGTTGAGATCGTGGCCGACGTTTCCTCGTCTTTGGCCAAGACTGACCCGACAACAGGCCTCACCGGGTTCGAGCAAAGAAATCGACTGCTGAAGGCGTGGCTGCAACGTCTCAGTAACCAAAGCACTTCTGGCAGCGAGGTGTCTGTTTCTTTAGCAAGCTATGGGTCGCAGTGGCTTGAGCGGTTGCCTTGGACGGCGTTGACATCCGAGTCGATTGGTCTTGCTTTTCAGGTCGTCGACAAGCTGGGCTATGAAGAAGAAGACACGGATCACGTGCTCGCCATCTTGAACGCAGACCAAGTACTCCAGACCGAGTCGGCAAGGCTGGCAAGTATTGGTAAGACGCCGTGTCCGATGCTGCTTTGGTTCACAGATGGACAGTACGACTTCGGTAAAAATAGTGAGAGGTATAGGCGAGCGAAGCATCTTCCGTTGCGTGCCGCTTACTCTGACCTCCGCATACGTGGCAATGAAGTAGCAATCATGCAGATTGGTCGCGGGTTGCTTTGTGGGGCGTCGGGTCCTGCGCTGCGTCTCCGGAGCATCAACACTTCAATCATTGGCGTTTCGCTGAACCTAGCTTTGGACTTCAGGCTCGTGAACGAAATTGCGACGGGCGAGGGCTATGCAGAGAGCGACTCCAGTGGTGGTTGCGATCTGCCTCTCTACCCCCACGGCACCTATGTCACCACTGACGGCGGAGGCGAACCAACAACGAGTATCGGTGGCTTGCCGCCAGGCTGCGAAACCACCGACTGCACGGCTACACAGTCGGTCAAGGTGCCCGCTTCAGCAGACGTAGCGCAAGTGACGCTTCGACTGCCTGCACAGGCTTCGGGCAAGCCGCCCGATTCTCCCGCATTCGAATCGCTTGAGCTCACGAGTCCGAGTGGCGAACTTGTATCCGCGTCCCCTTTGGCAAAGGGGACGCGATTGCTCACACTCGCTGGCGCTGAAATCTTGCTCGTCAGACTCGACTCTGAGTCGATCCAGGCGACGATAAAGCGTGTGGTCGGGCACGGCATAGGAGGAGAATGGAAGTTCTCCACGGTGGTGCCTGGCGCTCACGAATCGTTGTCAGTCTCGAGCACCTTCCTTGCTAATGTTCGGGCGAAGCTTGTTTCTCCGAAGAGTTTGGTGGTTGGTAAGCCAACCTCCGTTTCGGTAGAGCTTTCAAGTGCGATAGGTGGGCCTTTGACAGCCGACTTAGCGTCGTCGATAAGTGCCTCGGTAGCGACTCCCGACGAGGCGCCGATCTCGTTGCGTCGGAGCAGTGGCAGCCAGTACTCATTTGAGCTACCAGCACGTTTCGCGGCAAGTGATGCTGATGCTTTGGAACTCACGTTACGAATGACGACAAATGACTTGGTCGAGATACCCGCAACGACAGTGCAGGTGCCGATACTTCGTCCTGCGTATCCAACGATTCAATTCCCATTGTCGCTGGGGGGAGTGGTTCGTCCCGCCACCTTCGATTCGCCGGGTTCGGCAACGGTTACTTATACGGTGACAGGTCCCCTTGAGGGCGAGGGTTGCGTTACGCCAGCGCCGGTTTCGTTTGCCTACGGTAGCGATAAGTCCGCTGTAGCCACGTTCTTGTCGCCGCAGAAAGAATGCATCGCGCCTGGAGAAACACGAACATTTGACGTAACGCTGAATGTGTTGAGCAGGTTCCGCGGACCAATCTGTGGCTCACTCACGTTCAGTCTTGACGGCAGCAACGCTGACTCGGCCCGAACTTTTTCACAACCCGTTTGCCTCACCGTCGAGCGAAGCGTCACCTGGGTGACTCGCTTGCTTGCGATGTTAATGGGCTTTCTTGTGTTGTTGCCGTTGCTCTTCCTTGGCCTACTCAACCTATGGAATGGCCGACTGCCGCGACCTCCTCGTCTCGCCGTTGCCTCAGTGCCGGTTGACGTGTCGCGGTCCCCAAACATTGCACGCACCGTACACGCACTCCTTGTCGACGACACCGATTTTGAGAGCAGCGGCGTGACAGTGACTGGCCGAACGATGAGCCTGCGAGCGGGCGGCGTCAGAATCGAAACGCGCTCCATAACCACTCCACGAACGAATCACCGGGGAGTGCCGTCGCTCGTGATGCTGTTGACGGGACCAAGGAACTATCTGACAGCGACTGCAAGTTCGATCATCGTCGGCAGCGGTTCGACCGTACTTGGAACAGGCGCCGTGACCGAGCCGATTCAGTTGCCGCGCGACCTCGACTCGTTGTGGATTATCTCGAATCCCACACGTGAGGGCCAGGGCAATGGTCGTATCGTTGCCCAACTGACCGTGCTTCGAGTGCGAAATGGCCGGGGCATGAGAATGGATTTGCTTCGTAACGCGATTTCCGACGGGGCGACCCTGTCACTTCGCCAGGATCTCATTGAGTCGATGACCCAGTCTGAAGCAGGGACATACGATTTCTAGGCTACGAAGTGCCTTTGTGGCCCATGATCAGCAGATTGTTAGGGGTTTCGCAGTCGTGTTGAGGACGGCTCTGACGAGCTGATCTCGCTGTAGTGGTCCAGTTCGTGAGCGACTCTGTTCTGTCCGACGACCCCTTTATCGAGCAGAATTGAGCCAACGTATCATTCCAGTACCTGCACTGTTTAGTGCGCTCACAGTTGTCGCCCACCAACAGCCTGCTCACGGCTTCTTATGGCTTCTTTTTGCCTCGATCAACTCGCGAACTCGAACAACGATTTCGAGGTAGGCGACATCGCGATTGGGAAAATCTGCGATGGTCTTATCTCCCGCTGGCAACTTTTGGATGTGACCAAGCAACGGCCTCCAATCGCAGGGGCTCAATATCACCGGAACGATTAAGAGGGTGCCTTCGTCGTAGCGTTCCTTCGCCCGTTTCCACTCTGTACCCACGCAATAATCAGAACTGAGCGAAGAAGCACTGGTCAAAAACAAGAGCAAGTCGGCCGTCTCAAGAGCGTGGTGTATGTCAGATTCCCAGTCGGCGCCCGGCGAGATCATGCGATCATGCCATGTGGCGAGGCCATCAATTCTCAGGCCTGACATGTGCTCCACCAACCTGTCCGCAACGTCCTTATCTTTGTGAGAATACGAAACGAAGATCGTGGCAGGCCGGCGCTCTGCGATCGCCTCAACGAGATCGCTGGTTGCACGCATGTACTGCCGAACTAGCTGTTCGTCCTCAGCGCTAGCGCTGCCATCTCTACCCGCTAGCTCCAACTCAAGATCTCGCCGTTTGGCCTCGATTTCCAGAATTTGGCGGCGGACCCCATCGGACCTTCGATCGGGAATGGCTGCAACCTCGGAGGCAACCGAGGCCGTGGCACCTAACGCTTTCATTGGCATTGATAGACGCCGAGCAAGTTCTTCGAAGAAGACGATGTAGTCCATGTCGTTTTGCCATGTCTTCGCCATGAGATGAAGTTCGACGGTAAGCGGCTTCGCCGCTCGTTGCAGCGACTCGAAGATCGCTTCGGCCATTCCGGCTGCCACAGTCTCTAACGGCAACTGCGCTACACCGGCCCCCAACGCCGGAAACGCAATCGACGACAACCCGAGAGTCGCTACTAGGTCAAGGCACTTCGTGGTGGCCGTGACGATCATTTGCAGAGCGTCGGAGTCGGAACCAAAAGCACCCCGTTGATCGTCGTCTTGGCGCTGCGGCCCGATAGTCACGACGTGAAAAACGTGGCGTGCTTCGAGTGCGCCAGCTGTGGTGATCACCACATCACCGAGTTGGCACGGCACGCTCTTGGCAGCGTCTACCTCGATAGCGCTCCCTGCTGAACGAGCGATTGCTCCTGACACGCCGCCACCCATGCTGAGCAGATGATCGTCGGAACTCACCAGCACCTCGGCAGATGATCCGAGAATGTCCCCGAACTGGACGGTCAACTTCGAGAGACCGACGGCGTAAACGCGTTGTTGTGTCATTTTGAGTCGTCGGTTTCGATTGGCAAATGTTGTCGGTGCATCATCAGTGCCCTACGAATCGTTCAGTCGCAAGAATCTCAGGCACCGCTGCGCTAATGGCACGCAGCATAGATTCAAAAACCGAATCAAGAACTAACGAAGCGTTCGGGACGGCACGGCCGAGCCACTCGGCGCCTACCTCGGCGGAGGCGTTGCTCGTAATGGCTTGATACTCAGCGATCTGCGCGGGTGTCAACTCAGCGAAGATTGCCTGTTCAAAGTAATGCTCAAGTTGCCGGCTCAGGCTTTGAAGTAACGCGTCTTTGGCCTCTGCAGACAAACCGCCGAGGCCCAGTGAATCAAGGAGGTCGACGTCAAAATTGACCAACTTTGGTTACCCCAAAACTTTCTGGTCTGGCACAGCGGTCGCAGACGAATGCGACGGTTACAAGGGCGTGGGTCGCGCGAATCCGATTGGGTTGCGTTTCTGGGGAACTACGTCACCCGGAATGTCTTCGGCGAGAATCGTGTGTGATTCCGCCTCAGTTGCCAAGTTGCCAAGCGCATTCATTCGAGCAGTGACGTTGCGTTGAGCCGCCTCAAGAAGATTCTCAACCTCGCGCGCGTTACCGAAACCTTCGTGAGTTCTGATCTCGCCCAGAACGAGTCGCATCTGCTGCTCAGCGGCGCCACTCACGATGATCCCTTTGCGATCTGCGACGCGATGCATGATTTCGACGAGTTCATCCAGCGAGTAATCGGGAAAGTCAATCAACGCCGGAATCCGCGAACGCAAACCTGGGTTCGTTCCGATGTAGTCAAGCATTGGTTGCTTGTAACCCGCCAAGATCACTACGAGTGATTCTCGGCGGTCCTCCATTTGCTTGACCAATATGTCGGTGGCCTCTTCGCCAAATCCCTTTGTTGTGTGATATCGATCATTGAGGGCATAGGCCTCATCGATAAACAGCAGTCCACCCTCTGCGTCTTGAACGACGCCGAGGGTCTTCTTTTCCGTGTGACCGATGTACTCGCCAACGAGTCCCGACCGGTCGGTCTCGACGATCTTGTTCGTTGGAAGCAGACCAACATTCATCAACAACTCGGCGTAGAGACGCGCAACGGACGTTTTTCCGGTACCTGGATTGCCGAGAAATGCCATATGCATTCGTTGCGGATCGACTGATCGGCCCCGCTTTTCTCGCTTCTTGTTGACGACCAAAAAGTCGACGCGTTTCCGCAAATCTTGCTTGACGAGTTCCATGCCAACGAGTTGCGAGAACTTCTCCTCAAACTCAACCATCGCATCGCTCTGTGCGTCAATACGCCCATTGAGCAAGCCGCGCAGCGTCAAACGAATGCCATCAATCCGATCGGTCTCTTCGGCCGTGACCACATCGTCCATTGCTGCCGCCCATTCACCAACGTCTACAAGCGCTAACGCAAGTTGCGTGGCGAGCCGCGCTGAATTGTCAGCCAAGGATTCGGCAACCTCGGCCACCAAACTAGAAATTTCTTGAGGCACCTCACTCGGTGCGCCAGAGATACCCGACAGCGACGAAATCTGACTCCACATGTCAGGACTCGCGACCCCGAGTACCTGCGCTGCAACACAGCAGGCATCGACGAGTACGCGTTTTGACGCTTCGTCAACCGCCCAACCCGTGGCCACCGAGATGCGTTCGACGAGACCAGCGTTGAGTAGAAGCGGCAAGGCTTCGGCTGCTGAACCTGAAGGTGCTTGTGCAACCGTTGGTGCGTTGGCCTGACTCGCAGCGGCGTTCGCAGCGACGTACTTCATTTGTGGTTCGATAGCGCTGAGAAGGTCCTTCGCTAACAGCCACACCTGCTTCTCATCCGACACGTCGGCGAGCTTCGCTCGCACCGGCGCCTCGAGGCCCGATACCGAGTTAGCCGTGCCACGAAGAGAACCCAGTAGCGCTTCGAGTCGTAGCGAAAGGTCAGGAAATTCGGAATCAAACCGTTCTTCGCGCCAACGGCGAATCGCAACTAGAAGGTGGACTGAGCCGGCAATTTCGTTCTCATTGCGTTTTGCAGTGCTGATTGCATAGTCCTGCAGCGTCTCCGCCAACATCGAAAGCTCAGACATTCAGAAACGTCACCTACTCTTTACCAAACAGAGTGCCACCAAACTTCGCCTGCAATTCGTTGTCGAGCTGGTCGCTAACTACTACGACGGCAGCAACTGACCTCATCAGCTCAGACTCATCAAGATCATCACCAAGAATGGAATGCTTAAAGTAGACCCAAGCAGTCGCGCCGTCGGCGCTCGGATTCAAAGAACAGCCACCGAACCAATAATGCTGTCCCTCCACGGCGATCCACCTGCAGAGTTCCGGGGACATGGGAACGTCTTTGAGCATTGGACACTTGATCTGGATGACGACGCTGTCATCGCCGTACTGAGCGACCTTAATGAATGAAACAGCCGAGCCGTTCGAGACGACAAAATCACCGTCTTGATCAATCCGTACCGACCCATAGCGATCAGTAAGAATCCGTTGAGCTTTGCTTTTCACCTGATCAACTGTCGTTGGCATTCTCTCCCCCTTATTCGATTTTGGACTATCGGAACTATACTCACGTATAGCTTGTTGTCAACAGCTTCAGCCGCCTCACGATAGGACGACGAAATCGACGACCTCGCTACACTTTTGTGCTACACGCGCTTGTGAATCTTTGCCCTCGGAGGCTCATACGTATGGCGCTCACCTCGATGCTCCACAGCGAGCGACAATCGTTCAAAACGAGTCAGCGGACCACCGCAAGACGGATCGTCGTGGTTGGTGTTTGCCTCGTCACGGAGGTCTGTAAAAGCATTCAGAAACTCAGGATTACTGAGATGCAACCGAATGCCGTACCACCAGTCAGTCCACGTGGCCGTCGCAACTCGACCATACGAACGAAAGTAGAGCTGCTCCTCACAGAGTTCGAAATAATCGAAAAACGCTCGGCGAACGACCGGATTTTCGAGATCAGGTTTCGAATGGCCAAGGATGGTGCCGAGATCAATCACCGCAATGATCCGCTCGTAGCGATCAACAAATGTGCGCTCGAAGCCATCGCGAAGCGACCGTTTCGCTTGTCTGACTTGAAACGCCGCCAACAAAACCCCGATACCAGTGACCACCGACGGAATCTCGCTCCAACCCAAAGACATACAAGAATTCTGCCAGACACGACCGAGCAGCAAGCCACCAGCAAGCGTCAAGCAGGAGCGGGCGAACGCTGCCGTGCTCGCGCAGATTGCCTCAATCAGCTCCACAGAGTCACGACAGCTTCGGGGCAAGACGTTCATACGTATGCTTACGCGACTCGTGCGGCCCGATCTCCTCGAGCACAAACCTGACAGCCTGGTCTGTGAACTCAGGCGAGTATTCCTTGGGCACTGGCTTCTGTTAATCCTCTCGGGATGGTGAAGGACCTGATGCAAGAACCCCGGCCGATTCAGAAACGGCGAACAGCGAGGTCTGTCACACTTGGCGAATGCGAACAATCAACGGATACCAAGTCGGGCCTGGTGCCCGACTACACGGGGCTGATCTGACAGCAGCCAATCTGAGTCGCTGCGATCTCACCGGCGCTGACCTATCTGATGCCGTTCTAGCCCGCGCTGACCTGACCGGTTCAACTCTGTACGGAACAGACTTGCGACGAGCAGACCTCCGTACGGCAGACCTTTCGGGCGCCAAATTGAATCGGGCGGACCTTTCATACGCCAACTTGTCAGGTGCCACCCTTCGCCAAGCTGATTTGTCGAACGCCGTTTTAACGGGAGTCGTTTTGACTGGGGCCGACCTAGAAAGTGTCACTGGCCTTGATGCGGGTAGCCCGCACGACTGAGTCGGTCGATCTTTCTTATCGTGCGCTTGCGGTGGCTGTGACCTAGGCGGCGCCGGAGTCGACAAAGTAGCCACCGGTGCTTCTCATTCGGCAACGCTAACGAGCGCGATCAACACCACAAATCGGGATAGGAGCACAGTTGCGAGGGACTCAACCTCTGCGCTGTTGGCCGTTGGGCCGGCAACCACTGGGCTTCAATCAGTCCTCATTGAAACGTTTTCCACCAAAACGCGCTTGAAGTTGATCGTCGAGGTCGTTGGCATCGTGGCCGAGAGCGATGACCGCCCATTTCAACTCCTCAGGATCCAAGAAGTCGCCGAGCAGGGTATGTTCGAAAATGATTCTGCCTTGGCCGTTGTCGCCCTCGATGATGCGGGAGCGGCCGAAGTGGAAGGCCTGACCCTCGGTAGCAGCCCAGCGGTACAGGTCGGCATTCAGTGGTACGTCGGACAGCAGAATGGCAAACGACTTGACGAGAGTCACGTCGTCCTTCAAGTCGATCACGGTGACGAAGACGACAGCACTGTCAAAACGGACAAAGAAGTCGCCGTCTTTGTCAATAGACACCGAGCCAAGCTCTTCAACCAAAATACGCTGAACCTTTTCTTTCACCTGCTGCTGCGACATCGCGCCCGTCCCTTCAT
>Ga0194063_10002767_pt1 | contig 10752 bp, 12 predicted proteins | sample SepL3720m_MetaG_FD_155459 | JGI IMG/M metagenome (GOLD analysis project Ga0194063, IMG submission 155459) | Anoxic zone freshwater microbial communities from boreal shield lake in IISD Experimental Lakes Area, Ontario, Canada - Sep2016-L373-20m | ecosystem: Environmental > Aquatic > Freshwater...
CCTGCCCGCCGGAGCTATCCCCGGGTCGCTGCGCTCCTGCCCGCCGGAGCTATCCCCGGGTCGCTGCGCTCCTGCCCGCCGGGAAGATCCACACCCGCTGGACGATGAAGTTGATGACGGTAGCCGTTCCCTGGGCGATCACGAACGCCGCGAGGATCACCCACAGTTTGTCGCCGAGCAACCGCAGAACCAGGTGGTTAAGCCCAACCTGGACGATGAACGTCAGCGCGTACAGCACGATCACCTTGACGAACCGCGACCGGCTGGGCGCCGCGCCGAACGTCCAGCGGCGGTTGATCAGGTACGCGGTCATCGTCCCGGCAACGAAGCCGATGGCCTTGGCCAGGTCGCGGTGTAGGCCCACGACTTTGTAGAGCAAGAAGTAAAGGCCGAAGTCCACGATCGCCGAAAATCCACCGGTGAGAACGAACCGCAGCAGCTGAGTTTTCAGGCTCAGCAATGGTTGCGGGGCGATTTCTGACATCGCGGGGAAGCTTACGTCTCCCCGGTGGCGTACCGCCGACGGTCCCGACCGAAGTGAACATCGACAGCCCAGCCCGCCGCCGAAGGCCGTTCGGCCCTTGTCTAGCAGCGATGGGGTGGCACGATGTGGCCCATGGCGATCGAACAGGGTCCGATATCGGTTCTCGACGACACCGAGGCGTGGAACCGGCTGTCCAGCGTCCAGCTTGGCCGACTGGTGACCTCCTTCGGCGGGCAGTTGGAGATCTTCCCGGTCAACTTCGTCGCGCAGAACGGCACCGTGCTGTTCCGCACCGCCGAGGGCACCAAGCTGTTCACCACGGTGATGAACGAGAGGGTGCTTTTCGAGGCCGACGACCACACCGCCGTTGAGGGCTGGAGTGTGATTCTGCGCGGCACCGCGCGGATGCTGACCGGCGCCGAGGAGATCCGGGACGCCGAGGGGGCCGGGCTGATGGCCTGGGTCCCCACCGAGAAGCTCCGGTTCGTACGGGTCACGCCGACGGAGATCAGCGCCCGGCACTTCCGGTTCGGTCCGGAGCCGCAGTCCGGCAGCGTCGCCGGTTAGAGCTTGGGTCGGCTCAGACCCAGTAGGGGACCCGCGCCCGGAACTGCTTGAGCGCCAGCGCGGCCGCGCACCAGCCGAGCACCGTCAGCGCGATCACCACATACCAGTGCCGCGGCTCCTGATGCGCGCCGAGCAGAGGCGCACGCAGGATGTCGAGGTAGTGCAGCAGCGGATTGAGTTCGATGATCCGCCAGTACTTCCCGGCGCCCTGCTGCTCGAGGGTGTTGGCGTTCCAGATGATCGGGGTCATGAAGAACAGCAACTGCACCAGTGCGGCCAGCAGTGGGCCGATATCGCGGTAGCGGGTGGCCAGGATGCCGAAGCAGAACGAGACCCACACGCAGTTGAGCATGATCAGGACCAGCGCCGGCAACACCGTCAGGTCCGCCCACGACCACGGCTTGGGGTAGACGATCGCGATCACCACGAAGATGACGATGTTGTGGGCGAACAGGATCATCTGCCGCCACACCAGCCGGTAGACGTGCACGCTCAGCGGGGTCGGGAGTTGTTTGATCAGACCCTCGTTGGCGATGAACACCTCAGAGCCCTCCAGGATCGAGGCATTGATCATGTTCCAGATGATCAACCCCAGCGTCACATACGGAAGATGCTCGGAGAGCGGCAGTTTGAACAGCTTGGCGTAGAGCAGACCCATCGCCAACGCCGTCGTACCGGTGGCGATGGTGATCCAGAACGGGCCCAGCACCGACCGGCGGTACTTCTGCTTGATGTCCTGCCAGCCCAGGAACAGCCACAGTTCACGCTTGTGGAATCCGTCGATCAGATCGCCCCACGCGCGACTGAAGGTCCTGGACTGGTTGGCCGCCTCGATGATGGTCACGACGGGCCTCCCGTCAATCGTCGAGGTCGGCTGAATCTTTCTCTTCGCCCCATGCGGCGCAACCGGACCCACTCCCGTAGCCCGGCCGGGTCACGTCGGGTCACCAGGAAGTACCAGCCGAAGCGAAGCCATTCCTGAGGCAATAGCTTGCGCAGACCCGGTTGGGCCAGCACGTAACCCCGGTTGCGGTAGGTGAAGAACCGCTTGACCGGATCGTCGGGGTATTGGGTGTGCATGCGTCCACCGAGTATCGGCTTGAACTCGTCGCTACCCTGGGGGTGCAGGTAGACGGTGTTCAGGCAGGTGCCGAACGGCAGACCGCTGCGCACGAGGCGGCGGTGCACCTCTACCTCGTCGCCGCGCACGAACAGCCGGAGGTCCGGAACACCCACCGCCTCAATGGTTTCCGCCCGGAACAGCGCCCCGTTGAACAGTGACGCGTATCCGGGCAACAGGTCGCTGTCGGGAGAATCCTTGGCCCGCAGTTCGTCGACCCGGCGCCGCCACGCCAGGCCGCGCCGCAGTGGGAAGGCGAGGCGTTCGGGGTCATCGATCGCACAGACCATCGGCGAGACCTCCGCAAGATCGTGCCGCCTGGCGCAGTCGAGCAGGGTTACCAGCACCTCGGTGTCGCGGGGACGGCCGTCGTCGTCGGCCAGCCACACCCAGTCGGCCCCCAGGGCCAGCGCATGCAGCATGCCCAATGCGAAACCGCCTGCGCCACCGAGGTTCCGGTGCGACCCGAGGTATGTCGTGGGCACCGGTTGCGCCGCGACGAGATCGCGGACGCGGTCGTCCCCCTCGCTGTCGGCGAAGTCGTTGTCGACGACGATCAGGTGGTCGATCATCCGGCTCTGGGTAGTCACCACGTCCAGCGACTTCGCCAACTGATCGGGTCTGCGGTGGGTTACGACGACGGCGCAGACCATGTCGGTCACGGCGCGGTGCGCCCCATCAGTCACGGCGCGGTGCGCCCCATCAGTCACGGCGCGGTGCGCCCCATCAGTCACGGGGTGGACCAATCGCCGGCGTGCTCCGCCAGCACGCCCCGGACGTGACGCGCGGCGTCCTCGCCCTCGTAGGCCCGGACCACTTCTTCAATGCCGCCGTGGAGTCGCACGGTGCCGTGGTCGATCCACATTGCGGTCTTGCACAGCCGGGCCAGGAATTCGTTGGAATGGCTTGCGAATACGAGGATTCCAGACCGCTCGACGAGCGCCTGCAACCGGGCCTGCGCCTTCTTGAGGAATTCCGCGTCGACCGCCCCGATGCCCTCGTCGAGCAGCAGGATCTCGGGGTCGATGCTGGTGACCACGCCCATGGCCAGCCGGACCCGCATACCCGTCGAGTAGGTGCGCAGCGGCATGGACAGGTACTCGCCCAACTCGGTGAATTCGGCGATCTCGTCGACCTTGGACTGCATCTGCTTGCGGGTCTGTCCCAGGAATAGGCCGCGGATGATGATGTTCTCGTAGCCGGTGATCTCCGGGTCCATTCCGACGCCGAGGTCGAAAACCGGCGCCACCCGGCCCCTGATGGCGGTTCGGCCCCTGGTCGGTTCGTAGATGCCCGACAACAGCCGCAGCAGCGTGGACTTGCCCGCACCGTTGTGGCCCACGAGTCCGACCCGGTCACCCATCTTCAGCGTCATCGTGATGTCGCGCAGTGCCTCGATCACCACCACGTTGTTCGCGTTGCGCCCGATCGTGCCGCCCGCCTTGCCCAGGAAGGCCTTCTTGATCGAACGCGTCTTGGCGTCGAAGATCGGGAACTCGACCCAGGCGTTGCGGGTCTCGATATAGGCCTCGGGTGCCAACGGGGGCGGCCTACAGGTACTGCCCGGTCCCGTGGGCGCCTGCGCCCCCGGGCTGAGCCATTCCGGGCGGCAGCGCTCCCTGGCGCATCTGCTCCAACTGCGCGCGCGCCGCCATCTGCTGGGCGAACAGAGCCGTCTGAAGGCCGTGGAACAGGCCCTCCAGCCAGCCGACCAACTGCGCCTGGGCGATGCGCAACTCCGCATCCGAGGGCACCGAGTCCTCCGAGAACGGCAGCGCCAGCCGCTGGAGTTCCTCCCGCAACTCCGGTGCCAGACCCTCTTCGAGTTCGGTGATGCTGGTGGCGTGGATCTCGCGCAGCCGGGTGCGGCTGGCGTCATCCAGCGGCGCGGCCTTCACCTCCTCCAGCAGCTGTTTGATCATGGTGCCGATCCGCATCACCTTGGCGGGCTGCTCGACGAGGTCGGTCACCGAGCGCTGCCCGTCGGCCCCCACAGCATCGGCTCCGAGGCCGGGGAGGACCTCGATGTTGTCGTCGTCGGGGTTCGCTGTCATGGGAGTGAGCATTCCCTCGTATTCCTCGGTGAGCACTGGTTATCCGCGCCATTGGTAGATGCGGGCTGTGCCGTTGTCGTAGATCTTGGCCCACGACGTCGACTTGTCTAGTGAAACTAGCCCATCGGGGGTGACGAACCCACGGACGACGGGGGTGCTGGTGAGCACATATTTGACGTTCAGTGCGCGCACCGCGGCGCCAACTCGTGGATCGTGGTCGGCGTCGTCGGCGTAGGCCCAGAAGATGAACCGGTTGTACCCGGGGCCCTGCTGCACCGGATAGTCGTAGTGCGTCCACAGCGGATGCAGGCCGGCGACGGCGTACATCCACGCGGTTCCGTCGACATTCGCATCGCCGATCACGGTGTCCCGCGCTCCGGGTAACCGGGCCAGGTAGGCGATCGCCTCCAGATCCTTGTCGCCGACGATCACCTGGTCGTACTTGTCGCCCATCATGAAGCGGTGGCGCGGAAAGTAATGCCAGGCCAGGACGAAGCAGGAGGTGACCAGCACGGCGGCGGTGGCGCCGATCCAGAACTTCCGGCCCGGGTCACGGCCGGGCGTGCGGCTCACCCGGCGGGCCCACGTCACCACCAGCAGAGCCACCCAGAACAGGGCAATGCCGGCCATCGGCGTGTACAGCAACGTCACCACTCCCGACAGCCGGCGCGGGTCGTTGTAGAACAGGGCGCTGTACCGGCGGACGACGGCTCCGATCGGGCCGGAGAACGGCGCCGAGGAGTACACGATCGACACGACCAGCAGCAGCCACACCGCGGCGGGCCACCAGATGCGCCGGTACACCAGCAGCAGGAAACCCGCACCCGCCAGGGCGATCAGGATGTACTGAACGGGAAAGTCGTTGAGGTGGCGGGTGTGCTGCCCCACCGCGTCGAACAATCCCTTCCGGCGTCCTTCGTAGGTCAGGAACTCGTGGCCGGTGATGATTTCGGCTTGTTGCAGCACGCCCAGGAACTGGGTAAGCAGCACCACCAGGCTCGGGACAGCGATCATCGCGAGGGTGGCGACGTCGGCGCCCCGGCCGCGGACCGGTCTGGGTAGCGCGTCGAGGAGCCACCATGCCGTCAGGAAGGTCACCAGCACGACGCCCGCGGTGATGTGCACCGAGAACACGGCGATCACCGCGATCACGGCGAGCGGGACGCGCTCGCGGTGCGCGAGCGCCGAGGTCACCACCACGAAGGCCGGCACCGCGATGCCGTACCCGACCATATTGGGCATCGAGGCGGTGGCGAACTCAACATAGGGAATGGCGGTGAACGACGCCGACAGGCCCGCCGCGGTCGCCGCAGCGCCGGCCGTGCGCCACCGGGTGGTCCGGTTGATCAGTAGTTGCCAGGTGAGCAGCGCGGCGCTGAGCGGGAACAACCACACCGCCGCGGCCAGTGAGCTCAGCGTGTAGGCGGTCGTCGGGGCCGCGCCGGTCAGCTGGGCCAGCACCGCGGCCAGAGCGTGGAACGTCGACGGGTAGTAGAGCGCCGCCTTGGTCTCGACATTGCGCAGTTCGCCCATATGGGTGGGTGATGCCTGGCCGGTCTCGAGAATCCAGCGGACGGTGTTGGCGTGCCAGACCGAGTCCCAGTTACTCGGGATCGACTGCCAGTGCGGCATGCCGTGCCACGCGGCGCAGCCGATCGCCAACGCGCCGAGCACCACCCCGGCCCCGGCGGCCAGGGCGGGGCGATCCAGGCCGGCCCACGGCGCCGCCGGGGAAGGCCTGCGTCGGCTCGTCAGCAAAACCCGGTAGCCCAACAGCGTGCCGCTCACCGCGACCAGAGCGGCGCCCGCGCTCAGCGCGTTCCACGGGATGCCGATCGCGCCCAACGGAACGATGGCCAGCGCGACGACACCGTAGGTCAGTGCCGGCGCGACAGCGGCGGCCATCGGCCACCGCAGACCCGCGGCGCGCGCGACGAGGGCTCCTGGCGCGGTCAACAGCAAAACCGCGGTCAGGACTCCGGAGCCGAAGTGCACTGACCTAGTATGGGACGCGATCGGGATCGCCGTCGGGCGGGTTGGACGGCCTCGTGGGTCCCGCACAGTCCGGGGTCGGGTCGAAGGTGGGTGCGATGGCGTACGACGTCGCGCGGGTGCGTGGACTGCACCCGGCGCTCGGCGATGGCTGGACGCGCTTCGATGCCCCCGCCGGCATGGTGGTCCCGGAGTCCGTCGCCAGCACCGTATCGACCGCGTTTCGCGGTGTCACGGCCAATATCCACAGCTCGCATCCGACTGCGCAACGCAGCGCCGCTCTGCTCGACGCGGCCCGGCGCGCCGTCGCCGACCTGGTCAACGCCGACCCGGCCGGCGTCGTCCTGGGAGCCGACCGCGCCGTCCTGCTCGCCGCACTGGCCGATGCCTCCGGCACCCGGGCCGGTCTGGGCAACGAGCTGGTGGTCAGCCGACTCGACGATGAGGCCAACATTGCACCCTGGCTGCGTGCGGCCGACCGGTTCGGCGCCACGGTGAAGTGGGCCGAGGTCGACATCGAGACCGGCGAACTGCCGATCTGGCAGTGGGAGGACCTGCTCACCTCCGACACCCGGCTGGCGGCTCTGCCGTCGGCATCCTCGACGCTCGGCACCCTGGTCGACGTTCAGGCGGTCGCCAAACTCGTGCACGACGCAGGCGGCCTCACGATCGTCGACCACTCCGCTGCCGCGCCCTATCGGCTGCTCGATTTGGGTGTCGTCGAGGCAGATGTGGTGGCGCTCAATGCGGCCACCTGGGGCGGCCCACCGATCGGAGCGCTGGTTTTCCGTGACCCCGGCCTCATCGATACGTTCGGCTCGGTGTCGACCGACCCCGATGCCAGCGGAGCGGCCCGCCTCGAGCTCGGTGTCCGTCAGTACGCGCTGCTGGCAGGTGTCGTCGCCAGCGTCGAATACCTTGCCGGGCTGGATGAGGACGTACAGGGGAGCCGGCGCGAAAGGCTCACGCAGTCAATGGAATCCGCGCAGGCCTATCTCAACGGTCTGTTCGAGTACCTGGTCGGCTCACTGCGCTCACTGCCCCTGGTCACCCTCATCGGGGACCCGCCGTCGCGCATCCCGGCATTGAGCTTCGTGGTGACCGGCGTGCCGGCCGATCGGGTGGTGCAGCGGCTCGCCGACAACGGTGTGCTCGCCATCGGCAACGCCGCGTCGCGGGTTCTCGACGTGATCGGCGTCGACGAGATCGGCGGTGCGGTCACCCTCGGTTTGGCGCACTACTCGACCACTGCCGAGGTCGACCATCTGATCCGCACGCTGGCGTCGCTGGGCTGAGCCCGGTTCATCGGCGGCATCGTCGACTCGACTCGGCCTGGTTGTCCCGCAATCGACTACAAGTCCAGCAGCACCTTGCCGTAGGTCTCGCCGGCCGCCAGTGCCCGGTGCGCCTCGGCGGCCTGATCGATCGGATAGCGGGCGCCGATGACCGGGCGGACCGCCCCGGAGGCGACCATCGGCCACACCGATTCGACGACGGCATCGACGATGACGCCCTTGCCGTGCGGGCCGTCGACCGGCCGGTTTCGAAGCGCCGTTCCGAGAACCGTCAACCGCTTGCCGATCAACGTCCCGATGTTCACCTCGGCCTTGACGCCGCCCTGCATTCCGATGATCACCAACCGGCCGTCGACGGCCAGTGCGGTCAGGTTGCGCTCCAGATATGAGGCGCCCATGACGTCCAGGATCAGGTCGGCACCCCGTCCGTCGGTTGCACGCTGCACCCGGTCGACGAAATCGTCGTCGCGGTAGTCGATGAGCACCTCGGCGCCCAGATCGGCGCACACCTCCAGCTTTGCCGGCGACCCGGCGGTCACCGCGACGCGGGACCCCAGCGCCCGGGCGACCTGAATCGCGTGGCTGCCGATACCGCTGGCGCCCCCGTGTAACAGGACTAACTCACCGGCCGACAGCCGAGCCGCCATCACCAGGTTGGACCACACCGTGCAGGCGACCTCGGGCAGCGCGGCGGCATCCATCACGGCGACGCCAGTCGGAATCGGCATCGCCTGGGCCGCCGGGACTGCGACGTATTCGGCATAGCCGCCGCCGGATAGCAGAGCGCAAACCTCTTGTCCGACAATAAAATCCGCGACCCCGTCGCCGACTTCGGCAATCCGCCCGGACACTTCCAGGCCCAGGATTTCACTGGCGCCGGGAGGTGGCGGGTATTTCCCCGCGGCCTGCAGGAGGTCTGCGCGGTTGACTCCGGCCGCACCGACGTTGATCAGCACCTCACCGTATCCGGCTGACACATCGGGTACTTCCTGCCACACCAGCTGACCGGAATCCGAGACTACGGCGCGCATACGGTCACGCTACTCCGGAGGGAAAAACGACCGGATCCAGACGAACGGTCATTTACCATCAAGACATGGGCGGGACCATAAGGCGCGGCACATCACATGCGATGCCCGGCTTTGATGTTGCCGAACAGCGTGCCTGGGAGAACTTCCTCGACGCCGCGCTGCGACTCTACGGTTCGCTTAATCGGACACTCTCGGAAAGCCACAAGCTGACCCTGCTCGACGTTCGCCTGCTGGCGATCCTCGACAGATCCGAGACCGGATCTACCCGGATGGGTGATGTCGCCGAGCAATTGTTGTCGCTGCCCAGTCGGGTGACCCGCCAGATCCGGCGACTGGAAGACGCCGGTCTGGTGCAACGGGAGGCGAGCCCCGAGGACGGCCGGGGTGTGCTGGCCAGCATCACCGACGAGGGCCGGGACGTGTTGGACGCGGCGATGGTGACCTACGCCGAGGCGGTCCGGCTGAGGTTCCTCACGCCGTTGACCCGTCCGCAGACCGCCGCGATGGGGGAGAACTGCCGGCGCCTGAGCGCCGCGGTCAAAGACAGTGGAGCTTCCGGCAGAATCGGCCGGCCTTGAACCAGGCGCGCTTCCGCTTGCCGGCCGGACCTGATTCGCAGCGCGCTACGCTTACCGGCCGGGCCTGATTGCCACGAAAATTGGGCCTCCAAGTGCGGTGGCGACAGGATTTGAACCTGCGGTCGGTGTTAGCCGACTCTCGCTTTCAAGGCGAGTGCATTAGGCCGCTCTGCCACGCCACCGCGGACCAGCGTAGCGCGCGGCGAGCGACGGCATCTGAGGTAAGCCCAGGCGGCTCCCACGACGGTTGGCGAAGCTAAGTCTGGTCCGGCGTTGAACTTGCGTAATCCCAAGACACTGTTCTCACGGGTGTCATGCGGATGTAGGCGGCACCCGGTCTGGGGGCGGTCGGCCATTCGGGCTCTGGCACGCCCCGTACCCGGGCACCTTCCCGCGCGAGCTCAAGTGCTTCGCTTCGTTCGCGAACGATACGGGCGTGACCTTGGAACATCACTCCCCGGATATCTGCCATGCTCGAGCCGTCTTCGAGCAAGATACTCACGTTCGGGTTGCTTTCGACGTTGGCAACTTTGCGAGTGCCATCTCGCACACCCATGATGATGTCGCGGCCGAGGCGAAAATATCCGAGGGGCACGGTGTGCGGGAATCCGTGCTCGTCGATGGTGCTCAGTATCGCCCAGCATGGGCGGCTATCAAGATAGGCCGCAATTTGCTCGTCACTGAATTGTCGTGGCATCAGAAGAGGTTAACAAGAGCGAAACCGGCGCTGGGCGTGGCGGTTCGGCGACACCCGGCTATTCCGCTCGGCGGAAATACGGTTCAACCGTGCCACTCAGCTTGATGATCATGGGATTTCCGCGGCGATCCTTGGCGGTCGGAACTTCAACACGCACCCAACCTTCGGCCACGTTGTATTCGTGAACGTTGGTTTTCTCGGCGGCATTAAAGCGAATACCCACGCCGCGTCGGAGCGCCTCTTCGCTATAGAAAGGGCTGTGCTGATCGATGGAGAGATGGTTGGGTGGAACGTCGGTGATCTGATCCTCGGACATGGTGGCTTTCGTTAAATGCTGGTTAGGTCTTGGGTCGATTCTCTCAAGAACTTACGCGACCCTGACCGACGCGACCACGTGGAGCGACCCTCACCGGAGCGATCGAGCGCCGGTCAGACGACCTTGACGTCCAAATACGCGCTATTCCCCGCTGAAGTTCGGCGGGCGCTTCTCGAACATCGCGGTCATGGCTTCCTTGAGGTCCTTGGACGGCAGGAACGCCGAGTTCCACGCCGCCACATAGCGCAAGCTCGCCGCGACGTCGTCGACACGCTGTTCGTCGAGGACGTCCTTGATGCCGCGCACCGTCAACGGGGAATTCGCCGCGATCTCGGCGGCAGTGGCATGTGCGGCGGCCAGGGCAGCGTCGGCGTCGGGCAGCACCTGATTGACCAGACCGATCGTCTCGGCGCGCGCTGCGTCGATGTCCTTGCCGGTCAACGCCAGTTCACGCAGATGCCCGTCGGACAGGATGTAGGGCAGCCGCGCGAGGCTGCCCACGTCGGCGACGATAGCCAGCTTCACCTCGCGGACGGAGAACTTCGCGTCGGCGCTGGCGTAGCGGATGTCCACCGCGCTGATCAGGTCGACGCCGCCGCCGATGCACCAGCCGTGGAT
>Ga0194063_10002768_pt1 | contig 10749 bp, 11 predicted proteins | sample SepL3720m_MetaG_FD_155459 | JGI IMG/M metagenome (GOLD analysis project Ga0194063, IMG submission 155459) | Anoxic zone freshwater microbial communities from boreal shield lake in IISD Experimental Lakes Area, Ontario, Canada - Sep2016-L373-20m | ecosystem: Environmental > Aquatic > Freshwater...
GACGCTGACGCTTGCCCGCTAGACCCGCACCGCCCGCAACGCCTCGGGCAGACTCGGCAGAAAATGCTTGGTTGCGAAAGCCCTTATCTCAGATTCGGTTTCGATCGGCTCGGCGCCGGGTAGCAGCAGCAGCATTATCGCGTAGCGCCAGGTGGTCTCGGCCAGCTCATGAACGGCCTGCGGTCCGATCCGGTCGGCGAAACCCGGGGGGAAGATCACCCGCAGCGCCTGCTCGATTCGGCTGACGGCGGCGTGGTAGTGGCGGCTGGCCAACTCAAGGGTCAGCGCCGGCTCGTCGGCGATCATGTGGTGGAAGACCCGGTGATTACGACTGCGCAAGATCGCGGAGGTGAACGCCTCGACATAGTAATTCGACTGCGGCCGGGCATTTTTCAGCTCGGCGGCAATACCGACGAACAGCCGGGCGTTCTCGCGGTCCAGCACCGCGGCGACGAGGTCCTCCCGGTTGGCGAATCGGCGGTAAATAGTGGTACGGCTGACACCGGCGCGACGCGCGACGTCGTCGAGGGCCACTCTGCGGATGCCGTGCCGGTCGAACTCGACCAGCGCGGCGTCGAGGATGGCCTCGGTCGCGGCATCAGGCATACCGCGCGAAACCCTCACGTGCATAGGGAACGTAGCGCAGCCTCATCGGCACGCGTTCCCACAACCAGTTCACCGCGCGGGCCCGGCACAGCGCGGCGAAGCGCTGATAGTTGCGTTCCTTGCGGTCGCTCCACGGCAGGCCGAGGATCTCCCGGGTGCTCGGTGGCATGCCACCGGTGGTGAGGAAGGCGGCGAGCGGATTGAACACCGGGACAATGGCTTTCCACGCAAGCGGTGAGACGCCCTTGGGCCGTGGGAAGCCCTTGGTCACGTAACCGACACCGTATTTGGCGGTCGGGTGAGCGACGAGAACCTCGTTGATCATGCGGTCCCAGTACTTCTCGAATGCCACGTAGTCGGCCGGCATGGGACGGTCACTGACGCCGTAGCGGCGGTACCAGGTCTTCGACTCGCGGTACATCTGCTCCTTCTCCGCGCGGGACAACTTCTTGACGAAGGTGTCGGTGAAGTAGAGCGCCTGATCGAAGAACGTGGCGTGCGCCCAGAAATAGGTGTCCGGGTCCAGTGCGTGGTAGCGGCCCTTGTTCTCGGGAGTGGCGAAGTCCTCGGGGATGTCGCCCTTGATGTCAGTATGGAACTGCCGAACCTGCGGCCCCGCGTTGTCGTCCTCGCTGCCGTAGACGGTGCGGTAGATCGGCGGCAGTGAACGTTTGATGCGCGCGGAGGTGTCGGCGAAGAACACCGAGTGGTCTTTCACGCCTTGGCCCAGGCCGGCGAGCATGTTCTGCAGGACCGCCGGCCGGGGCCCGATCAGCGCGATGCGGCGGTCGCCGAAGTACTTCCACACCAGCGAGTCGGGTCCCAGTGGCAGGGCGTCCGTGGCCGGTGTGCCTACCGGAACGCAGGTCGAGGGGTGTGCAAGCTCGGACATGGGGACAGTGTTACAGCTTTTGCACTTTGTACCAAGCTCGGCTCACATCATGCGACCCGCGCAGCACGCCCCGGGAAGGCCCAAAAAAACGACCGGCACTGGAGTCCCCTCTGCTCCAGTGACGGCCGCTTGCGGTTCAAGTCAAGGATTCCGGCCTTGCCGCCCGGAGACTTGACATCACACGACATTCTTTTGATTTTTCGCGACAGCTCGTCGAATGGGGAGGACTCGGCGGTCGCGGCCGATTCAGCCCCGGACTGCTCGTCGCTGCTGTGACGGAGTGCAACCGAACCAGCGCTGGCACGCGCGGGTGAGGACGCCCTGCTCGCTGTAGCCCAGAGCACGGGCCAACTGTCCCATCGGCATGTCGGTGTCGCGGAGCAGATCACGCGCGCGCTCGCGCCGAATGTCGTCGACGAGGTCGTCAAACGACGTCGAGCGCTGGGCCAATCGACGTTGCAGTGTGCGTGGGTGCATCGACAACTGGCGGGCGACCACAGCCAACTGGAGCCCACCGGTGGGCAGCAGGTGGCGGATCAGTATCCGGACCGTCTCGGCGGTGTCCGGTATTCCCGGCGGGGCAACGGTATCGAGGTATGCCCGCACCGCATTGTGGATGTCGCTGTCGGCTGATACCCGTCGGGCCAGATCCGTTGATCGGAAGGTGAATCCGACGAACGGTTCGGCAAAACGGGATCGGCCGCCGAAGTAGCGCCGGTATTCCGTTGCGGGACTAATTGGGTGGTGGGGTATGTGCACGGTGACGGGCTGGAACCCCTGCCCGATCAGGAGGCGGAAGACTCGCAGAGCCACGCCCAGCGAGAGCTCAATGGTCTGGCGGTGGTCGGGCAGCTGGCTAAGTGCAATGCGGAACTCCATCCGGCTGTACCGGTCGTCGTCGGTCGGTTCCACGGTGGTCACGATGGCCGGGCTGTATACGGCCAGATACTGGTTGATCGCGCCGAGCGCGTCGGCAACGGTCGGTGCCGTCCGCGCCGCAGCGCCCACCATTCCGAAGATCTCGACTCCTTGGCGAAGCGCCAGTCGCCTGCCGAAGTCCGGTGTCGAAGTGACCCTGGCCGCCGACTCGACGGCGGTGATCAAAGCTCGGTAGCCCAAATACGCCTCGGGGTCCCCGACGCTCGCCAGTGGGATACCGGCTGCGTCTAACAGCGCGACAGGATCGCCCCCGATCTCGGCGACCAGTTCCGGATAGCCGAGCAGAGCCGTCCCACGAATCAACGACATGTCGCCAAGCATCAAATGTCAGCCGTCGGTAGTCAACCGCCGACACGACCGGGCCATGACCAGGAATGGTCCGCACCCGTGACGGCCGTGCCGGGTGGGGCGGTCGACTGTGGCGGGTGGACGGTCAGCGAAAGCGCTTGAGCCGCAGACTGTTGGTGACCACCAGGACCGACGACACCGCCATGGCAGCGCCGGCGATCATCGGGTTCAGCAACCCGAGCGCGGCCAGCGGGATCGCCGCGACGTTGTAGCCGAACGCCCACACCAGGTTCTGCTTGATGGTGCGCAGGGTGCGCGCCGAGAGCCGGAGCGCGGTGGGGACGGTGCGTAGATCACCGCGGACCAGGGTGATGTCGCCGGCCTCGATCGCGGCATCGGTACCGGTGCCCATCGCCATGCCGATATCGGCAGTGGCCAGGGCCACCGAATCGTTGACACCGTCGCCGACCATCGCGACGCGACGGCCCCTGGCCTGCAACGCCGCGATGGCGTCGGCCTTCTGAGACGGCAGCACCCCGGCGATGACGTCCGCACGCGCGATGCCGACTTCGGCGGCCACCCGGGACGCGACGGACTGGTTGTCACCGGTGAGCAGCATCGGCGTGATGCCCATGGCCTTCAGTTCGGCGATCGCCTCGGCGCTGGTGGGCTTGACCGCGTCGGCCAGCCGGATCACCCCGCGCTGCCGGCCGCCCCAGCTGACCGCCACACTGGTGCGCCCGTCGTCGTCGGACGCGCGGGCGACCCGCACCGCCAGCCCGTCGACCACGCCACTGACGCCGGTGCCGGGGTCGCTGGCGAATTCGGTCACCGGCGCGACACTGAGTCCGCGCTCCCGGGCCTCGGCGACGACGGCCGCCGCCACCGGATGCTCGGATGCCGATTCCACCGCGGCCGCGCGGGCCAATACGGTGTCGGGGTTCTCCCCCGGCTCGGCCTGAACGTCCCCGACCGTCATCGCCCCGGTGGTCACCGTGCCGGTCTTGTCCAGGACCACGGTGTCGATCCCGCTGACGGTCTCGAGCACCTGAGGTTCCTTGATCAGCACGCCCAACTGCGCACCGCGTCCGGTACCCACCAGGATGGCCGTCGGAGTGGCCAGACCCAGCGCGCACGGGCAGGCGATGATCAGCACCGCCACCGCGGCGGTGAACGCCGCGGCGGCCGAGTGCCCGGTCAGCAGCCACCCCGCCAAGGTCAGCGCGGCGATGATCAGCACGACGGGCACGAACACCGCGGAGACGCGATCGGCCAGCCGTTGGATCGAAGCCTTGCCGCTCTGTGCGTCGGCCACCATCCGCGCCATCCGGGCAAGCTGGGTATCGGCACCAACCTTGCTGGCGCGCACCAGAATCCGACCGTAGGTGTTGACCGCTCCGCCGAGCACCTCATCCCCGGCGCGGACATCGACCGGCACCGATTCGCCGGTCATCGCCGAACTGTCGAGGGCAGACGCACCGTCGACCACCACGCCGTCGGTGGCGACCCGTTCACCGGGGCGCACCACGATCACGTCGCCCACCGAGAGGTCGTCGGCCCGGATCGTGACTTCGGCGCCGTCGCGCACCACGGTCGCGTCCTTGGCCCCCAGCGACAGCAGCGCCCGCAGCGCCGACCCCGCCGAGCGCTTGGCTTTGGCCTCGGCGTAACGGCCGGCCAACAGGAACACCGTCACCGCGGCAGCGACCTCGAAATACACATGGCCGCCGCCGTCACCGTGCCCCGATCCATGCCCACCGATGCCGGTCACCAGAACGACCAGCGACCAGAAGTAGGCGGACAGCGTGCCCAGCGAAACCAGGGTGTCCATGGTGGAACTTCTGTGGCGGGCGCTGTTGAGCGCGGCCTTGTGGAACGGGTAGCCGGCCCAGAACACGATCGGGGTGGTCAGCGCCAGAACGACCCATTGCCAGCCGGGGAACTGAAAAGCCATCACCATCGACAGCGCGAGCACCGGTAAGGCCAGCACCGTCGAGCCGATCAGCCTCGGCCGCAGCTGATCCTCGGGTAGGTCGTGGGCCATGTGGTCGTGGCCGCCGTGCGCACCATGGTGAGAATGGTCGATCACCGCCGCGTGATAACCGCTGGACTCCACGGCGTGCACCAGATCCTCGGTGCTCACCTCGGGGCCGTGCTCGACATGGGCCTGCTCGACGGCGAAGTTCACCGACGCCGCCACCCCGTCGAGTCGATTGAGACCGCTCTCGATACGGGCCGCGCAGGAGGCGCAGCTCATCCCGCTCAGCTTGAGATCCGTTGTCGTCATACCGCTGAATATACCCCTAGGGGGTATAGGTATCAACAGGTTCCCGCCGGCGGCGGCGCAGCCCGGCCACCGCGAGTACGGCCAGCACCCCGGCCGTCGTCGCCAACAGCCAGCCCAGCATCATCAGCGGCGGGTCGTACACGACCGAGACGGTGCCCGGCTGCCCCTCGGTGACCGGCGGGACGTCGACCCAGCTGCGGACATGCGACCAGCACACCGCGGCGCCGGCCACCGCCGCGGCGGCAAGAATCAGTTGCACGACATGCTTGGCCCCACTCACGGTTGCCGGGCCTCCACCAGTCGGGTCAGTTCCGCCCGCAGCGCGTCGGGGTGACGGGCCCAGGCCTGGACGAACCGGCCACCGGTGAGTCGCAGACCGATCGGGCTGCGGCTGCGCGGCACCCCGGACAGCTCACCGAGGGCACGGGCGGTCTGCCACTGCTCCAACGGCCCTGTCGCGTTCACCCCGAGGGTGCGGCCCTGCCACTTCTCCATCAACCCCGCGGCCTTCACCGTGTTCTCAGGTTCGGGGTAGACCTCAACGATCTCGTCGACCGGAATCACCTCGGAGCCCTCGCGCAGCGACGTGTCGGTCAGTTCGACACTGGTGTGGATGCGGCCGGCCTTGATCTGCACTGCCAGCATCCCGCTCACCAGGACAAGAAACAGGGCAGGGACGAACGGCTGGAAGCCGATGCCGGCCCTGAATTGAACGAATATCATCACTAATCCGGCGAGCGGACCGGCCAGCAGCCAGTACCAACTGGCGCCGGACTCGAAGTACACCGGCGGGCAACCGTTGGATTCGCCGTCACTCATGGGCGTACCAATCCACGACGGAGGGCCTACTCAGCAGCAGAATGCCGACCACAATTGACACCAGGCCGAGTAGCGCAAGGATGTGGGTGCCGGCAAATACCGCCGCGACCCCGACCAGGACGACGATCGTCAGTCCCAGCGTCATGGCCGACCGGCGGAATCGGGGATCGCCGTCACGGGCCCGCACGGCGAATGCACCCAGCGCGGCGGCGGCAATGCTGAACAGGATTCCCGCCCCGCGGTAAAGCCGGGCATAGTCGCGCACGGCATCGTCGGACACCGTCGGCGGGGCTGCCTGCCGCAAGGCGTCGACACTGACCGTGGCCGCCATCAGGCCGCCCACCATCAACAGCACGGCGCCGACTACGAGCACCCAGACGGCTGCGGTGACGGCGGAAGGTCGGGAGTCGGTCGCGCTCATGGTGCGGCCAGCCTATCCCCCCGCGTTGCGACGACGCCGCCAGCGAAGCGGCGGCCGAGGAGCAGTGCCAAAGGGCCTAGCGGTCGAAGAACTTGGTGGAATCCGGCCGGTGCAGCAGAAAGATCCCCCCGCCGATGAGGACCGCGCCGATGATTCCGGTGACCGCGTAGATCACCGCGGGCAGTGGCGGGCGCGGGGTCCCGAGCAGGCTGGCGGCCGTATAGAGAATGGTGGCCACGCCGCCGGCGGTCAGCACGGTGCGGGTCCATCGGTACCCCGACCTCATCAGCACGATGAACGTCACCACCACCGCGCCGATGATGACGGCCAGCAGGGCGGTGGTCACCAGCACGTTCGGCGAATTGGTGGTTCGCGACACCACGTACCCGTCGGCGAACTGCCCGATCACCATCAGCGGCACTGCGGCCAGCCAGAGCCAGAACCCGGTGTCGACGTCGACTGGGCGCGACGGCTTTGCGGAGTGCGGAGTCGGCGGCGGGCCAGGCGGCCAGGCCGGTGGTTGCGGGTTCATGCCAGCCAGCCCGCGGCCTGCGCGGCCCAGTAGGTCAGCACGATGTCGGCACCCGCCCGGCGAATGGAGATCAGCGATTCCAGCGCGGCGGCGCGACCGTCCACCCACCCGTGCGCCGCGGCGGCGCTGATCATCGCGTACTCCCCCGAGACCTGATAGGCCGCCACCGGGACCGGTGACATCGCCGCGGCCGCGGCCACGATGTCGAGGTAGGACATCGCCGGTTTGACCATGACGATGTCGGCGCCCTCCTCGATGTCCAGACCGATCTCGCGCAGCGCCTCGCGGGCGTTACCGCTGTCCTGCTGATAGGCGCGGCGATCACCGCTCAGGCTGGAGGACACCGCTTCACGGAATGGGCCGTAGAACGCCGAGGCGAACTTGGCCGCGTAGGCCAGGATCGCGACGTGGGCGTACCCGGCAGCATCCAACCCATCGCGGATGGCAGCCACCTGGCCGTCCATCATTCCGCTGGGGCCGACGACGTGCGCGCCCGATTCGGCCTGCGCCACAGCCAGTTTCACGTACTGAGCATTCGTCGCATCGTTATCGACCCGGCCCGATGCGTCCAGCACACCGCAGTGACCGTGGTCGGTGAACTCGTCCAGGCAGGTGTCGGCCATCAGCACGGTCGAGTCGCCCAGATCGCTCGCGAGGTCACGCAGGGACGCATTGAGGATCCCGTCGGGATTCAGGCCGCCCGCGCCGGCCGCATCCTTGTCGACGTCACGGGGCACCCCGAAGATCATCAGACCACCGACGCCGGCCGCGACCGCATCGGCCGCAGCGCGGCGAAGCGAGTCGCGGGTGTGCTGCACGACGCCGGGCATCGAGGCGATCGGCCGGGGCTCATCGATACCGTCGGCCACGAACATGGGCAGCACGAGATGCCTTGGCTCCAAGGAGGTTTCGGCAACCAAACGGCGCACCGCCGGACTGCGGCGCAACCGTCGGGGGCGCTGCCTGGGAAATGACACGACGGCGCTGCCCGTTACCGGCGGCGGCTCTTCTTGCGCGGCGGCGGCAGCGCACCTTCGGCACGAAGCCGGGCCGCGTGCTCGGCAAGCGCATCCACCAGTGGGCCCACCGCGGCAGTCTCGGGCTGCACGTCCACCCGCAGGCCGAACTCGGCCGCCGTCTCGGCAGTCTTGGGTCCGATACACGCCACGATGGTGCGTGCGTGCGGCTTGCCCGCGATGCCGACCAGATTGCGGACCGTGGAACTGGAGGTGAAGCAGACCGCGTCGAAGCCGCCCGTCTTGATCATCTCGCGGGTCTCCGCCGCCGGCGGTGCGGCACGCACCGTGCGATAGGCGGTGACGTCTTCGATCTCCCAGCCCCGTTCACGAAGCCCTTCGGCGAGGGTCTCGGTGGCGATGTCGGCACGCGGCAACAACACCCGGTTCACCGGATCGAAAATGCTGTCGTACTCGGGGAATTCGTCAAGCAGGCCCAGCGAGGACTGCTCGCCGGAGGGCACCAGTTCCGGGCTGATCCCGAACGCGCGCACCCGCTCAGCGGTCGCCTCACCCACGCACGCGATCTTGACGCCGGAGAACGCGCGGGCATCCAGACCGAACTCGGCGAATTTCTCCCACACCGCGCGCACCGCGTTGGTGGAGGTGAACACCACCCACTGGTAGCGGCCGTCGACCAGGCCCTTGACCGCACGCTCCATCTGAGCCGGGCTGCGGGGCGGCTCGACAGCGATGGTCGGGACCTCGACGGGCAGGGCACCGTGGGCGATCAGCCGATCGCTCATATCGCCGGCCTGCTCCTTGGTGCGCGGCACCAGAACCGTCCAGCCGTAGAGCGCGCGGCTCTCCCACCAGTTGAGCTTGGAGCGCTGGGTCACCGTCCGTCCGACGGTCACCACCAAATGGCCGGCCAGCGGACCGGCGGCGTCACCGGATCCCAGCGCCGCGCGGTCGGTCAGCCCCTGCAGGGTGGACTCCACCGAGCGCTGCGCGCAGGTGGTCCCCTGGGCGGTCACCACACACGGCGTGCCGTCGGCCAGACCGAAATCGATCAGCGAACGTGCGGCGTCGGCCAGGTGCGAGGCCGTGGCGGTCAGGATCAGCGGGCCGGGGGCAGCGGCTAGGGCCGCCCAGTCCACCTCGCCCCGCACATCCGCCACGGTGTGGGTGGATCCCAGGGGCAGCCCGGCGTAGGTGGGCACGGCAACAGTGGCCGGCAGCCCGGGCACGATCTCGAACGGCAATTGGCTCTTGGACACGACCATCACCTCGGTGCTGACCGCGTCCACCGACAGCGGATCCCCGGCAACCAACCGGACCACGTCGACGCCGGACTTGGCCTCGGCCACCAGGATCTTGGCCACCTCGGCCGGCTCACCGAGCGCGGGCCGGATGTCGGGGCCTGCAGAGACCATCTGCGGCACAGTCTGATCCTCGCCCGCCACGGAAACACCCTGCAGAACCGGGCCGACCGCCGGCGGAAGATCGACACCGACGATGTCGAGCACCGCCTGGGGCACATCGGGGTCGGTGAGCACGCACGTGGCATTGGCCAACACGGTCCGGGCGCGCGTCGTCAGCAGGTTGGGGTCACCGGGACCCGAGCCGACGAACGTGATGTGTCCCGGCTTAGCCTTGCGTCCCCGCCCGGTCACGTGACCAGTCATTCTCACTCCGCTCCTCCGCCTTCGGCGGGGTCCTCGCGCCCGTTCGACATGACCTCGCGCGCTCCCAGTTCGACCAACTCCGCGGCCACCGCGAGCCCTAGCTCCGCGGGCCGGTCGGGTGTGCCGATGCCGGACGCACGGATCACGTCGGATCCGTCAACCGCCGCCACGCATGCGCGCAGCGACAGCTCCTCGAAGACGCGGCCGTCGTCATCGATGGAATCGACCACCTCAGCGATCGCGCCCACCGGCGCAGAACAACCCGCCTCCAAGTCGGCCAGCAGGGCTCGCTCCGCAGTGACCGCGACGCGGGTGTCGGGGTCATCCAACTCCGCCAACAACGCCGCGAGCGCGGTGTCGCCGGCGCGACACTCCACCGCCAGCGCACCTTGAGCCGGTGCCGGCAACATCTGCACCGGTTCCAGCGTCTCGGTGACATCGCCGAGTCGTCCGAGGCGGGCCAAACCCGCTCGGGCGACCACGATGGCGTCGAGATCACCGCTGCTTACCCTGTCCAACCTGGTGTCTAGGTTCCCCCTTAGGGGGCGGATTTCCAAACCGAGACCCAGTGCTCTAAGCTGCGCGGCCCGTCGAACGGACGATGTTCCGATCACCGATCCTGCGGGCAATTCACCCAGTACCAGCCCGTCCCGGGCCACCAGTGCGTCACGCGGATCTTCACGGCGCGGGATGGCGGCGATGACGAACCGGCCGTCGGCCGCGGTCGGCAGATCCTTGTAGGAGTGCACGGCCATGTCGACCCGGCCGTCGGCGATCGCCTCGCGCAGCGCAGCGGTGAAGACCCCGACCCCGATCTCGGCGACAGGCCGGCTCGACCGGTCCCCGTCGGTGCTGATGATCACCAATTCGGCCGGATGGCCCCGGTCGATCAGTTGGTCGCGGATCGTCCCGGCCTGTGTGGTGGCCAGGAGACTGCCCCGGGTGCCGATCCGAATCACGGATTGTTTTCGGGCAGCGGGATTTCCCCCGCGGCAACCGCTTCGACGGACTGCGGGTCAAGTTCGAACAACTCCCGCAAAGCCTGGGCGTAGGTGTCGGCTCCCGGCGCGCCGGCCAGTTGCTTGACTCGAACGGTGGGGGCGTGCAGCAGCTTGTCGACCACCCGTCGCACGGTTCGGGCGACCTCCGCGCGTTCGACCGCCTCCAGATTCGGCAACCGGTTCTCCAGGCGCAGAAGTTCGGTCTCCACCAGTTCGGCGGCGCGCTGCCGCAGGGCGGTGACCGTGGGCGCCACCTCGGCCATCCGTTGGCTGGCCAGGTAGTCGGCAACCTCGGCGGCGACGATGTGCCGGGCGGCGTC
>Ga0194063_10002769_pt1 | contig 10747 bp, 11 predicted proteins | sample SepL3720m_MetaG_FD_155459 | JGI IMG/M metagenome (GOLD analysis project Ga0194063, IMG submission 155459) | Anoxic zone freshwater microbial communities from boreal shield lake in IISD Experimental Lakes Area, Ontario, Canada - Sep2016-L373-20m | ecosystem: Environmental > Aquatic > Freshwater...
GCAAAAGACCGCGCAGCAGCGTCAGGCGCTCATATCAACACTCAGAAAATGGCCGACCAGGTCGCCAAGGCCAGCCCAGATCGTCGCCACCTGTCGCCCGGACAAATGGCCGCGATTGTGGCGAGTGTTCAGGATTGGGCGAGAGCGCAGGGGCATGGCGGGGATCGAGGAAACCAATACGCTCAAAAAAGTGGCATGGTGCAAGATTGCACTTTGGCAAATTCCAAAGACCGCGCTACCGAATCCGGCGCATCCCTTCGCACTCAGAAAATGGCCGACCAGGTCGCCAAGGCCAGCCCAGATCGTCGCCACCTGTCGCCCGGACAAATGGCCGCGATTGTGGCGAGTGCTCAGGATTGGGCGAGGGCGCAGGGGCATGGCGGGACTGGCGCGAATCAGCACTGTGGAGCTAAAGCACAAGATTGTACTTTAGCTACAGCAAAAGACCGCGCAGCAGCGTCAGGCGCTCATATCAACACTCAGAAAATGGCCGACCAGGTCGCCAAGGCCAGCCCAGATCGTCGCCACCTGTCGCCCGGACAAATGGCCGCGATTGTGGCGAGTGCTCAGGATTGGGCGAGAGCGCAAGTTGCAGGATCGAATCAACACAAAATAATAGTGTCAAATGAGGTGGTGCAAGATTGCACCACCTCAAAATTTGAAAGCTCCAAAGACCGAGCTACCGAATCCGGCGCATCCCTTCGCACTCAGAAAATGGCCGACCAAGTCGCCAAGGCCAGCCCGGAACTTGCTATCCAGGTCGCCCACGGCGATTGTGGCGAGTGCTCAGGATTGGGCGAGGGCGCAGGGGCATGGCGGGACTGGCGCGAATCAGCACTGTGGAGCAAAGGTGCAAGATTGCACTTTAGCTACAGCAAAAGACCGCGCAGCAGCGTCAGGCGCATTCCTTCGGCTGGAGGTATTAGCTTACAGAGAGAGCAAAAAAACACTTGCAAGCCATTGATTGTAATCAGTAAAACGGCACATCGCCCCTTTGTTTTATCTTTAATGCGCCCCAAATAATCCAGGGCTGTTGTCTATGCGTGCGATCTTGTTTGGCGACGGCACCCATTTGTACAGGCATGGCACCGATACGCCTAAGTGCGCCGCGATGTCGGGCATGTTCATTCCGTGCGCGATCATTTCTCGAGCCTGCATAATCTTGGTTTCAGGCATGACTGTGCGACGCCCCCCCTTCTTGGGTCGCTCAGTGGCCTTCAGTGCAGTTTCTTGCAATGGTTCCTGTGGTTCGCTACTGGCTAAATAACTAGCCATAGTTGGTACTAATTCAATATCCTCACTTTTGGGGGGCGGCTCAACCGCAAATTTGGGGGGTGTGGTGCTAGTCCATTCCCCATTTTTGCGGTTAGCCGTCCTCACATTTGGGGGGGGTGTTTTTTTATCTTCCGGCTGCCAATCCCGCCAAGCACATGCCTTGAAGCCCGCCAGAAAAATCCCTTCGGTGATCTTTGAGATCGGTAGCCACGTAACGGCGTATTTCGCTGGCCCTTGCTGATACCCGCCTGCCCGACTGCGATAGAGGATGCCGGTCGCGATCAATTCAGCGATGCCACGGGTTATCGTGTTTTCGCTAAAACCGTATTGGTTCAGGTAACTGTGGGTTGCCTGTAAGTGACCGTTGTTGGTTCCGTTCAGTTGGCGAGCGATCTGCAACAACAGTGCACGCGCTGAAAACGTCAAGCTGGCGTAGGCAGGGCTATCTATCACGCGGTGCTCAATCGCGGCGTACGGGTGCCTTTTTGAATTTTTAGCGGCCATCAGTCCTCAATCCTTCGGCGGTCAGTTGTTCCGGTGTTAAAAAATTATAGGGCGTAATAATGAGGCTAACACATCCCACTTTGCATAGGGCGAACTTCTTCAGCAATGCGTGAAGCGGTCTCGATTTCTGCTTGCTTCAAGTCGAACGCGCTTTGCAGATTGAGCCAGAATTGTGCGGAGGTGTCGAAGTAGCGCGCCAGTCTCAAGGCGGTGTCTGGCGTCAAGGCACGCCGTTGGCGCACGATGTCATTAATTCTGGGCGCGGGGACATGCAACGCCCTAGACAGCGCATGAGCGCTCATCCCTAGCGGCAAAAGAAACTCTTCCTTGAGAATTTCGCCGGGGTGAATCGGTCGCATTTTGTTGGTGGACATGTTTGCCGTACCTCTCAGTGGTAATCCACGATGACAACATTCTTCGGGCCTGCCTCTGTCCAGGCGAAGCACACGCGCCATTGGTCATTGATGCGAATACTGTACTGGCCTGCCCGGTTCCCGGCCAATGCTTCTAGGCGGTTCCCTGGCGGAGATTTTAAGTCTCTCAACTCGATTGCATCGTCAAGCATTTGTAACTTCCGCTGTGCAACGCGCTCAATGTTCCTAAACCGCTTGGGGCTTCCCCCTTCGTAAATCGCCTCGGTATCGGCGCACAAAAATGAGCGTATGGTCATGGTTTAATTTATACCTATCGGAATTTAACGTCAAGCGTTATATTGCCATCGAAGATCAAGTACTGGCGCGGCTTCTAGGGCAGCGGTGTAGCGGATTGTACTCAGAATAAATCCCGTTGCGTCAAAATCGACTTTGCTTCCATGATGCGTTTCTTCGCGGTTTCGCGGTCGGCAGTGGGGGCAGCTTTCTCGGCAGGGCGGACAGGCGCGTCTTTCTTCGGCGCTTTTTTCGCCTTCAGCTTTATGGCGAAGGTTAGATGTGTGATGGTGCGCCCGGTGCGGCTCTGCGTGTAGCTCGTGGTGATGTCGGTATGGGCGTTAATTTGTGCAACGGCTACGTCAATCACGCGACGCTTTAGATTGTCGAGTGTCTGATACTCAAGCTCACTCATGCCTAGTGTCTTTCTGAGGTCGGAAATATCAAACTTTCGGCTTTTAATCTTCGCGTATTGAACAAGCAACTCGTACAGGCGCACCGCGTAGCCGCTGGATAGCTTGCCGATTTTCTCAAGCCTGTACTCGGTGAATTCGGTCTCCAGGCGTTCGAGGTACGGAATCACACAATCGGCAAACTTCAGTTGAACATGCCCGCGTGCGTCGATCTTCGCCTTCGCCTGTATCCAGCGGGTTTCAATCCGGCGCGGGTCACCGATGTTGTCGTACATCGTGATAGAGCGGTCGTAGAGCGTCGCTGCCGCCTCGTTCAATTGTCGGTAGGCGTTCTTCGGGTCGGTGTTGAACGCCGCAGCAAACGCCTTGCTATCAATCGTCAGCCACGTTTTAGAACTCAGCCCCTTCTGCTCTTCCCGTGCGCGGCAAATCGCAAACAGGATCATCTGTTGTTCAACCAGTGATAGCCGGTAACTGGCTTCGACCAGCCGGTTAGATTTCGCTACAACGTTTGTATCTGACATTAGAACCTCCGCATGAGTGGAAGGATTCTAACACGATTAAACAGTACATTAGTAGTATTGTACGATTTAGGTGTAAATCTGTACGGTTCAACGGTTTGAAACGGTGTAAAAATGTACTGGTTAAGTGTAAATCTGTACGGTTTTAGCTCTCCATCCCCATGATTACAAAGCGAAAAAAGGCACCGAAAAGGTCTTAAAAGCCTTTTTCTTTTAAAAGCACAGAGCGCGGTTATCCACAGGCGTTAGGCGTCATATGTCGTATGTGGTTATCCACAGCCTTAAAATCAAAAGCGGCTTGTAGGGGTAGGGCTGGCTACCGCCTGCGCAATTGCTACTCGCTCGCTAAAAAATTACCGGCCACGCGCCTGAAAGTGTGATCTAAGATCAAAAGGCGCTGCCGGCAGTCAGTGTTTTTCAATGCGCGGCACGAACTGACTAATCCGCTCCCAGCCGTTCGCTTGCGCGCCCCGCTAGTTAGGGTTCAACTCAACTAAACGTAAAACACTTCCCCGGTAAATGGTTCGCGCTCTTCTGCTCCAGCCGCCACTCCGAAGGCTTGCGCCATGGCTTGCAAGCCGTCAATGCGTCCCGTGGCTTTGCTCTTGTCGAGCTTCCGTGCGCCCGTCGGGTCACGGCTGATGGTGGCGTTGGCGGCGCACATGCTCAGAACCGGGTGCCCGCCGTGCCGGATTCGGCCATTCAGCAATTCGGCTTCCAGGTTGTCGAGCGCCGGCGCCATGTCTTTGAAGCCCTGCCCGAACGGTACTAGGGGAATGTCGGAACCTATTTTGCTTAACTCATTTTTGAGGAGGTCGATCCGCCAGCGGTCGTAGGCGACGGCTTGGACATTCAGCCCCGCCAGTAACCGGGTCATGTCCCGTGCCACAAAGCTGTAATCCACGGTCGCGCCTGGCGTTGCGTGCAGGTAGCCTTGACGGTGCCACAGGTCGTAGGGCGCTCTATCCCGACGTGAACGCTCGACTAGCCCTTGCTCAGGCGTCCAAAAGTGCGGAACTATCTGCCATGCGCCGTCGACTTTGCCGATGAGCACCAGCGCGGTTAAATCTGTCCGTGCCGATAGGTCTAGGCCGCCGTAAATCGGCGTATCACTGTCGAACGGCACTACATCCCCGGCGCAGGCTTTCCACACGTCCGGCGAGATAAAGGGGCTTTCGGTTGAAACACGCTGATTCAACAGAAGGTTGCGCGCCATGTTCTCGGCACTCGGCATGCGTTGTGCCTGTTTCATCTGTTCCCGCAAATCGTCTTCGTTGCGGAAGATTCCCAGGGCAGGGTTGGCAGCGCGCCAGGCGGTTTCATCCTGTAAATCGGCACCTTCCGGCGCGGCGTACAGGTGGCAGATGATTTTAGGGTCTTGTGATTTTTGAGCATCGTCCAGCCAGATACTCAGTAAATCGGCATCGCTGGCAGCTTGTGTGCTGATGCAAATCAGCAGCGGCGCATCATGCGCGCCCTGGCTGGTCACTATGGCGTCAATAAAATCAGACTGCGGCCCGCGTACCTGCCCGGTTTCGTCAAGCATGGCGAGAACTGGCGACAAGCCATGCGCGGTCTTGCCATCGGCAGCCAAGGCCCGATATTCGGTATTCATGGGCAGGCCGATAAGCCTTTTTCCGCTCGGGATAATCCGCACGATTTCGCTCAGTTTCGGCGATAACTGCACCATTTTTGCCGCGAGATTGAACACCAGCGCGGCTTGATCCCGGCTCATGGCCCCGCTCACGATCTGGCTGTTGAGCTTGGCTTCTGGCCCGACCAGGTGCGCCAGCAGAAGGCCAGCCACCAGGCCAGACTTGCCATTCTTCCGGGCAATACTCAGGAACGCCCGCCGGGTTCCTGCCGGATTGTCGTAAACGTCGGTAATGAATTTCTTTTGGAACTCAGCCAGCACCAGAGGTTTGCCGACGTGCGCCCCATCCGGCGTCACACAGTGGCGTTCGATAAAGGCGACGATGCGGCCCGCTCTTGTCACCCGACGGCCCTGAGTGTGGGAATCAGGTCATCGGTCTCGGCGGCGCGTGCCGTGCGCTCGTTCGCCAGTCCTTTCGCGGAATCTTCAGATTTTCCGACCGTCGCCTCGGCGTGTACGTGAAGGATGCGAACGAGCGAGATAATCCGCTTCGTCAGCATTTCAACGATTTTCACTTTCGGGGAAATAATCGGGCATCCGTTCGCGGCTGTAACCGTTTCACCTTCCCGGTCAATCTCGTTGTGCAGGCGTTCAACGTCAGCCTGTGCCCGTGCCAACGTCGCGGCGATGCTCAAATCTGAGTCGTTCCACGTAGAACGCGCTCTAGCGCTCACCACGGCGTCCCAGAATTCGCGGTCACACATTCTAAGGGTGATGTGATTCGGAGGCGCTAAAGACCCCTTAGCGGCGTTTTGAGCGGCTATTACAGCAGCGCTAGAGCTGTCGGAACGGTTGCGCTTGGCGGTGACTTTCATTTTAGACTTTCTCGGTTAGCGTTTAAGCGATGGTTCCCACGCGGTACTACTCCGTCGGTTGCTGGCGATTTTTCAACATGCCATGGGTGAGATTTGTCAAGAGGAATGCCTTTATCATCACAGCCATAGGCGACATTTCTGCCCATATCGGCATTTGTTTTGCGTGAGTGGCAGCCGTGACACAGCCCTTGAAGATTGCCCCGGTCGTTGTTGCTCGGATCGTTGTCGACGTGGTCAACGTCGGTCGCCGGTAACTGGCAGTGCTGACACAGCGGGGTTAGTCGCAGAACTGAGGCTCTTAGCTTGCGCCAGGCCGTGCCGTTTAAGGCGAGGGTGCGACCATTCGCCCGGCGCTTTTCCTGTAACGTTTTCACCCGATATGCTCCAGGCACATCAATACCAGTTCGCGGTTCGCTTCGTTCGGATTGGTGACTGATTGAATATTAAAGATGCGCCCCTGGTACGTTATGCGCATGGCGCTTGTGATTCCGGGCAGGTAGCGGATGCGTACCTGTATCGTGACTTCTGCCTGTGCCAACGTCGCGTTGACGAACTCCCGGCCCGTCAAGGTTTCAATCGCAGCCCATACGGAATGGGTAGGAATCCATGCTTCAACCATGCACCCATAATCCGGGTCTGTCGTTGGCTCCAGGCGTTCCACGGTGACGCGCTTATTTAGGGGCAATGAGTTCATGCGTGTGTCCGATACGGATCAAGCAAGCCCGCCAGAAACGGGCTAGGCATGGTGCGCTTGTCGACCAACGTGTCGGGATGGTCGAGCCAGTACGCACAGGTCGAGGCGATCCACACAGCGACCGGTGCGGGTGTGGCGGTCGTTTGGTAATCGTTCCCGGTTTCGTGGCTTGCCAATGTCGTAGCCGCCACAATCAGGCTCGGTAGTACGGCGTCAAACTGGGTGCCGTCTATCCGGCACCACTCTTTAACGAAGGCCATATCAGGCGGCATGAGTCGCTCCCAGTTTGGGCAGGTTTTCGAGTTGGCGAACTTCGTTAACGGTCATCCAACCATCGGTAATCGCCGAGTGATAAAAATCGGCTCTTGTCTTGCTGTCGCCACGTAACAATCCTTCAACGCCATGCTCGGCAAAGTAAGTCTTGCGCCCGGATTCGCTTAACAACTGTATGCTTATTGCTTGTTCCCAGACCAGTAGATGGCGGCGTAGTGACAAAGTAACGAACTGGCGGAACAATTCCGACGTGTTGGAATAGTTGCCATGCCGCAAATCCCCGACGATGGTCGGCGGTACGCGAAACAATCGACAGACTTCTTCAACGCTGAATTGTCGAGCGGCGATCCATTCCGAATCTTCTAACGTCATGCTGACGGTTTGATAGTCCAGGCCATCGTCTAACACCGGCGTGCCGCCTGCCTTGTAGGCTTTCCAGCTTTCGCCGAGCGTTTTTCTCTGGTCGGGATTCAATCGGCCCGGTGCCTTGAGTACGCCAAGCAACTTGGCCCCGTTGGCGAAAGTGTCATTGCCGTGATTACGTTCGGCTAATGCCAACTCTAAAACTTCCTTGGCTCGTGCAATAGGCGACACGCCTAAAATACCGTCGTCGGAACGATGTCGCAGATGAAAGAGGTCGGTCGGCAAAAGTCGTTCGGTTGCGCCTTTAAAGTGCGAGACTTGATAGCCGATGCTGAAGTCGTCGCGATAAATGATTGCAACGCGATCAGGCCGGATCGGTAAGAGTTGGCGCACCTGGCCATCGTTGCCGCGCACGATTCTGGCGTAAGCATTCCCGCGCAGCAGCATGGCTGCCGTCATCTGTTCACGGAATTCCAACGCACTTTGGAAATCGTTCGGTTGATCGTGCAATATTCGATATAGCGGATGGTCTGGCGCTTTTTCTTGCCCGTCGACCGTTCGTCGATAAAGCGATAGCGGCAAACTAGCGATGGTTTCAGCAATGGCGCTAACACAAGCGGTGACGGCGCTCAGGCTTTCGGCGGAATAGGGCGTGACGCTTCCATCGCGCAATGCGGCGTAATTGGCCCAGTACGGGTCAACGTAGGCGGCGCGGCGCTCGTATCCGATAGCGCTTAATGCGCGTTCGATCAGCTTCATAGGGTCTCCAGCCACAAGCGGTTGACGTCGGCGCGGTGGTCGCGGTGGCGCAGGCTAATCTCGGTCTGGCTGTAGGCCGGCCAGCTTTGAACGACGGATATTTCATGCAGGTCGACGGCGCGGAGTTCGCGGGTGTCGCCGGCCCACGCTTCGTTGGTGACGACAAATCCGAAGGACATTCCGCCCAGGTCGCGCCGTTCAGCCAGTGCGATCAGGTCGCGCCCGTGTTGCGTATCGGGCAGCGATAAATCGAAGCGCAGCCCCTTGGCGTCTTCGGAAAGTTTCAGCGTGCCGGATGAGGTGCGGCCCAGCAGCGAATCGGGTTTGTGATCCAGCAACGCCAGAATGTCCCGCCCGCTAGCAAGGCTTGCCTTAAACGCCCCAGGCGCGATGCGCTCAGTAAATCCGCCGATGCGGGTATCCTGGCCGAATACTGCCGCGTAGCCGGTTAGGGTGCGGCCACTGGCTGTTACACCAGTGACGCCCCGGCGCTCAATAGCCGGGGTTCCCATTACAGCACTACGTCATCAGCAACAATGAACGCTTCCGGGTGTCGCACGGCAATATCCATCGTCGCCATGGCCCGAACCAGTACGCCACCCCGGGCATAGGCTGCCGAATCGAACGGATTGACCAGAAGATCGACTTCCGACCAGATCCCCAGCATCACCTGTGACCAGTCGCCCAAAATCAAGCGTCCGGTGTTCGGGGTGCCTGTTTTCGCGAGCACTTGATTACTCGAATAAAGCGGCATGTTTGCCATGAGTCCATCTTCAAGGAGATAGTCACAGCCGGCGCTCGATCCCTTCAGGGTGCCTGCCAGGTGCGTTTTTACCTTCGGATGCGTTAGCCAATTGACTACACCGGCATTAGCTAACTCGGATTTTTCGATCATGGCGAGAATCCCCGGCCACGTTAGCGTCGACAAGCTGGCCGTTTGAATGCCCGAAGTGGATAGCAAGCCGGTTGGCTCATGCGTGCCACCGCCGGTAATCAGGGCAGCATCAATGGCCTTCGCCAGGGCAAAACTCAGATCGTCCCGGATCAGCATTTCAATGTCCGGGCTGGCCTGTTGAATCAATTGCCGGCTCATTTCGGTAATGCCACCCGCGTGCTTAGGCGACAGCGTGACCGAATCAAAGCCCATGTCCGTTGACGACAGCGCGCCACCTTCCGCCACCCAGCCGGCAGAAAGACCCGAACCGTACTTCGGCACGGTGATATTGCCGCGCAGACCCGACAGCACCCGCACGCCCAGTTGACGGGCAAGCAAGGCATTGCGCAACGGTTGTATGTACTGGTCGGGTCGGTGCTCGGTGCCGACCAGGTTGGTAGCCGTGCTCGTGGTGTTGGCGCGCTTCTCGAAGACCGAAAGCGGCACGAAAATGCCTTGTGCTTTGCGTCCCGTGCGGCGCTCGGCTTCTTGCGCGTATTCCAGATCGGCACCGGTCAAATTGCGCCCTTCAAGCTGGCTTTGCAAGATGCGCGTGATGCTAACTTTGTGTTCAAGGTTTGCATGGTCGCGGCGCTCGTTGTCGCCCTGGCCCAGCATGGCGCGCTCTTGCGCCTCAAGAAAAGTGGCGCGGGCTTCCTGGCCGTCCAGGTCGATAACTTGCGTCTTGAGGCTGTCGAATTTCGTTTGCGCTTCCGGCGTCAATTTGTCGCCAGCATTCAGCAGCGTGCGCATCTCGGTGACCCGTACGGCGCGCTGCTCTTTAATCTCGTGGAGTTTCATTTCTGATGTCCTATCCGTTTAAGTTAATGCAACACTGTTGCATTTGCGAATGTTATAGCACAAACGTGTGGAAATTGCAATGCGGGTTTAATAGAGTGCGAGCGGGGGCTTGGAAAAGATCGCGGAAATTTTTCCGAGATCTATCAGCTCACAGGCGCGTACGCGACGGCTCACAATTCGGCCACATGGATTTCAAATCTGAGGTGGCTCACAGGCGCGTACGCGACGGCTCACAAGAAGTTGCATCTTCGGAATTTCCGAAGATAGGTAGTCGTTCCGCGTGCGTTTCATAGGAGAGCTTGCAAGATTGCGGGTGTCGAGCCGGTGTTCAAAGAGTCGGACGGCGCGCTAGACGAGGATCAGATTAAGAGCCTTGTCCTGAGCTTGAACAATGCGCGTCGGCATTTGACCAGCGGGCAGAAAGCGATGGCGGTTGCGATTGCTTATCCTGTGGCGATAACTGGAAGGCCGGAGAAAGGTTGCAAATTGCAACCGTTAGAAAATATCGACAAAGGCCGACTTTCGCAAGCCCGCAAAATTCTGCGCTTCACGCCGTCGCAAGTTCCCTCAGTCATGAGCGGGAGCCTTCCGTTCTCTATCGCCGTCGCAGAAGCCCAGTTCGTCGAGTTCGCTGGCAGCAATCTAGTGTCGTTCGTCTTTTCAGCCAACTTGCACCGCCGCCACCTATCGCCCGGACAGCAGGCGGCGATTGTGGCGAGTGCTCAGGATTGGGCGAGGGCGCAAACAAGCGGAAGGCCGGTAAGTGGACAAGATTGTCCACTTACGACGACAAAAGACCGCGCAGCAGCGTCAGGCGCTCATATCAACACTCAGAAAATGGCCGACCAGGTCGCCAAGGCCAGCCCAGATCGTCGCCACTTGTCGCCCGGACAAATGGCCGCGATTGTGGCGAGTGCTCAGGATTGGGCGAAGGCTCAGGTTCATGGCGGGGATCGGAAGAGCGAAGAAATCAAAGCACAAGATTGTACTTTGATTACAGCAAAAGACCGCGCAGCAGCGTCAGGCGCTCATATCAACACTCAGAAAATGGCCGACCAGGTCGCCAAGGCCAGCCCAGATCGTCGCCACCTGTC
>Ga0194063_10002770_pt1 | contig 10747 bp, 9 predicted proteins | sample SepL3720m_MetaG_FD_155459 | JGI IMG/M metagenome (GOLD analysis project Ga0194063, IMG submission 155459) | Anoxic zone freshwater microbial communities from boreal shield lake in IISD Experimental Lakes Area, Ontario, Canada - Sep2016-L373-20m | ecosystem: Environmental > Aquatic > Freshwater >...
GTATTTGTTGGACATGGACTGCAATGTTATTGTTTTGGATGCCGCCACGGGAAAACAGGTGAAGACATTCAGGACGCAGGGCGATGGTTATGCGTCGATGGCGGTGGCGGGCGACACGTTGCTCGCCGGCTGCATCTCCGCGTTCTCCACCAAGGATTTCAGTGAACTTGGCAAAATCCCAATGCGCATGACCGGCACGTTGGGGATAAGCGGTGACAAACTCTATGTCCGCACGCAATCAAAACCGAATTCCTCAACGGTTCTCTGTTACAAACTAAGCAAGGAATGAATTTCGATCGTCAGTATCCTGTTGAACTAAACCATGAGCACCAAGGAGATCCCAACCATGCGTCACGTCACTCTCATCGCAATCCTGGCCCTGACCGGCACCCTGCTGGCCGCCGACTTGTCCGCCGTACCCTCGGCGAAGGCGGAACCCTCAAAAGCGGCCTGGACCGGCTTTCGAGGACCCGAAGGCACAGGCGTCTGGCCCAATGCCAAGCCGCCGACAGTCTGGGATGGCAATACCGGGCAGAACGTGCGCTGGAAGGTTCCTCTGCCCAACTGGGGTTTGGGGCAACCGGTGGTCGTCAAGAATAAGGTGTTGGTGATCAGCGAACCTGGTTGGAAACACGACTGGCCCTTGTTGCAGTGTTTTGACATCGCGACCGGAAAAATGACCTGGGAAAAAGAGTTGAACACTTTGGATCTTCTTCCCGATCTACCTGCGACTGAAAAGGCGGAATTGAAGCAGGCCATAGCCGATGTGTTCACATACGACCGGGAGTTTTATTTGGCGCGGTGGGAATACTCGCAAAAGACGCCAGAGGGTATCGCCAGCGGTGCCAAGCGCATGAAAAGCCTGGGCTATCTGCTGCCAGACAGTCCAGCCCCACAGACTTTTGCCGAAACCATCAATGAACGAACAATCACGAAGGATCCAGCGCGGGAAGAACTCAGAAAAAAGCAGTCGCAGGCCTTGAGCAAGATCGGCTGGGTTCGTGATGCCTGGCGTCACGCTGGATACGCCTCGGGACTGATGAGCATCGGACATGCCTATCCCACTCCGGTGACGGATGGTGAACGCCTCTATATCGCTACCGGGTGCAGTACGTTCTGGTGTTTCGACCTGGAAGGAAAGGTGATCTGGGGCCTTGCGACAAAAACGGCCGCCTGTGAATGCGCAAATGCAAAATCGCCCCTGCTCTACAAAAATCTGTTCATTTCGGATGTCGGTTCTACATTACGGTTCTTTGACAAGAACACCGGTAAAATTGTGTTCAGCGCCCCGCTCAAGACCCACAGTATTTCCGGGCCGGTGGTGATCCGGGTTGGCGATCAGGATCTGCTGCTGCCCTGCCCGCCTGAAGGTGTTGACGCCTTTGCCTACCGGCTACCCGATGGCCAGCAGATCCCGATCAAGGGTTGGAAGGACGGCGGTGCCACCATGGTGGTCAATACCGATGCTCGGGACACCGTTTTCTTCATCGGTGGCGGTGAACATGGCAACTGGCAGAAGAAGGGAGACAGGAGTGAGTTCCTTCCCCCTGCTGCCGTCAAGTTCAGTCTGGTCGATGGGATCCTCAGCGGAACCGTCCTGTGGTCAGGTGTGGATGGCAAAGCCATGATAAGCCATGGGGGGATCCAGTACCACAACCAAAGGTTCTACTGTGCGGGTGGCCGTAACGGGATCTGTGTTGATGCCGCTACCGGCAAGACCATCAAACCAGGGGTGGTTCCGAGCACCGCCTACGACCTGCAGATTGCCAACGGTTATATCTACGGACAAGGCAGCAGCGTCACCGATGGCGTCATGCAGGTGTATGACCTCAAGGGCAACAAAGTTGCCGAAAACATCATCCCTTCCGCCAAGGTTGAAGGCGAAAAACGCGAACAGATCCGCGCCCAGAACACACCGCACAATGGTCCTGACCAGCAAAAGGACGACAAGAGCATCGTCTTCTGGCGCTGGTTCAGTTATAGTTGCCCCTTTGCGATGCATGACGACTGCATATTTATCCGCAGCAACGACGAGTTATGGTGTATCGCCAGCGAGGCCATCGCCTCACCCCTGGATGATTCCGCCGTACTCGGGTCAATCGCAGCCGCCAAAGACCTCCAGACGTTAACACCGCAGTTGAGCGCCGCCCGTCCCCGTTATCGACGAGAAGCGTTGTTGCGCTTGGTTACCTTGAAACTGCCGTTGACCGAGTCCGTCAGCAAGACCATCGCTGGCATGATCACCGAGGACCCTTACCACGAAGTCCGGGCCGCCGCCATCCAAGCATTGGACGCTTGCGACCCGACTGGCACGGCGGGTTGGCAGGTTTATGTCGCGCACTGCATCTCCACCTACAAACTCTGGAATCCCTGGCATGCCAAGGACCAGCGTCCATTCAACCTCGCCCTGATAACAGCGCGCGCCCTGGATGCCAAGGCGATAACGCCGAACCTCCAGCGCGGGCTTGCCACCGCAACCGCAGCGACACTGTTCACGCACCTGAGCATCGCCAAAGAAGCGGGAGTGGTACAACCGTCCCTCGTCGATCGCGCTCTGGAACTCATGCAGAACCCCGTGAAGGAACGCCATGGTGGACTCATGACCAGCGCCGCGCTGTATCTGCTGGAAACAGCAAAAGCCGATCCGCGCGTGGTGCCTGCCGTACGACAGGCGAAGACCATCACCGCTGGAGAGATTATCACCTTGCTTGAGTGGCGAATCGCGGTCGAGGAGTTTCCGGCCTTGCTGGAGGAACAACTGCGTCCAGGCACCAACCTTGGGGACGGGCCCAATGTGGGCGTTCTTTTCAGTGGCCCCATCCAAAACATGGTCCGCCGAATGGATAAGGCGAAGGCAATCCCCTTGCTGGAAAAACTCGCCCTCGCCCGACCTGATATCAAAGATCGATTGTCTGCAATCACAAAGTCGCTTCAGTGATACACTCTTACACCTTCAAAAGCATTACACGAAAAAAACATCCCATGACCAAGTCCATCCCCCCCATCGCACTGACAAGTCTCATCAGCACATCCCTCTTCCTGTTGACGGCAGACGTCGCCAACCTTTACGCGGGAGAGGCACCACGCATCGAACCGAATGGGGCGGTCAGCCTGCGTTTGGAGCACCCCGTGCAGAAGGAAGACCCGTCCTGGGTGCCGATGCATATCGACATCGCTCTCAAAGACGGGAAACCGGCGGTCGGGACGGCCTTTTCCACGCGGTTCAACTGGGCCGGACATCCCGTGGATGTTTCGAAGTTGAACATTACAGGAGGACGTTTGATGGGCGAGGTGGCAGTAACTTTCCAATGGGACGACATGCAGCGACAAAGCTCGACCATTGCCGATGAGAAACTCCGCCGTCAGAGTATGCCCGGGTGGTCGAACGGGGTGGTGCAGACGCTGCAACTGGATTGTCCGGTCACTGATTTGCTTGGACCGGCGTCGGGCACGGTGTCTTGGGTGTCTCAGACGGCACCGTCCGCCGGCAAGGCAGGTGCGGTTCCCGCTCGCGCCTGGGCTGAGGCGCCAGAGGATTCTACCAAACCGGTCCACTTCGAGTTCATGCTGGGCAGTTGGTCGCCCACCGGGGCCTACAATAATACCTATGACGCAATGCCGGGTGCTTCGACGGTGCTGGTTCGCGGTGTGGCCCGTGGCGGCAAGGTTTCGGAAATCGTCTGCATGCAGGCACCGGAACGCTATATGATGAATGTCGCCAACCTGGTCTGGTCGGTGACCGACTCGGCCCTGACCTTGGATCGCGGTTCCCTTGCCGGGCAGTTCACGATCAAGGCGAACAAGGATGCCAAGGTGCGCGGAATGTCCGGCGACGAACCGATCACCAAAGTCTTTTTCAATGGCCAAAATGCCAAGGGTATGGAATTGCCGGATGTGCCAGTTTCGCTGAAAATCGCCGGCACGCTGGTCGGCCGACGACTCATCGGCAGCGCCGAAGTGACGATCGCGGGCGCGACCCACACCAGCAGCATCCTCGGTCAGGTGCGTTCGTATCCGTTCATGGCGCACTCTGATCGCACGCCGCGTGAATGGAAGTTCACCAGGCAGCCCGACCCCGAGTTGGTCGAGGCGGCGCGCAAGGAATCCCTCGTACCAATTCGCCCCGGTGAACCGGGCAAGCGGGATTTCTGGACTGAATACTCCATCAAGGGCGGGGTCACCTTCTTGTACCAGGCTGATCAGACCTTCGCGCTCAAGGACGGTCAGCGACTGGTACAGAAGCTCAAGGAATTGATTCCCTACGACGAATACCGGCAGAAAGCCAAGGCGGGTAATTGGGGGAATGCCCGCATCTCCTTCGGCTGCATTGCCGCTCCTGCGTTCAACCTTGCCCCCATCGCGGGTGCCCAGCGGTATCGTTTGAGTGTTCGTTCCACCGGTAAGCCACCGCAGGAGTATTCGTTCGAGGCAGCCCACCCATGGGTGCCTCTCACCCCAGTCTGGGACAAGGTGGAATACAAACCCGGTGATCACGAACAGAATCGAAGTTGGTCGCTGACGGTGATCGGTCTTGATGCCGCCGGAAAAGAAGTCGGGACCCCGGTGACGCAGGGATTCGAACTCCGTTCTAGTTTTGCCGGACCCTATCACGAACTGCCACGAAATTACCGCCAGGCGACGTTGATGCACGGACGTTGGATGCGCGACAACCCGCGCAACACCGACGCGCGCCAGATCATCGGCTCGGGCGATTACACTGGCTCTGCTGGCGACGGGCAGTTGTGGTACTACACCTATAGCGCGTTCTATGGCGCCCAGATCGTGTATGAACTCACCGACAATGCCCAGGAACGCGCCGACGCCTTGCGCATGCTGCGCGAGGTCGGCGACTGGTGGGAGAAGAACTTCAAACACAATTACCTGCCTGACACCTATCAGGGCTGGGTCTTCGACCAGCATGTGTACGGCAGCGCGTGGCTCGACCTTTACCGCCTGACCGGCGACCAGAAGTATGCCGACGCCGCACGGCTGCTGGCCGAACGCCTGGTCGCCAAGCAAATGCCCAACGGCAATTGGACCGAGGTCAGTCCCGGCGATGGCCACGTGGGCCACGACCCGGCCACCGGGCTCTACTTCTGGTTCGGCAAGTACGCGGCTGCCTGGCCGGCGGACATCGATCCATCCAGCCTCCTGTATTTCCTTGGCCGGGTTCGATTGGAGTTGAAGACCGACGCGTTCAAAGCCAACGAGGAGAAATGTTGGCGCTGGCTGCTGGATAACAGCATCGCCCGCTTCGACTGGCGCAAGCAGGGACCGTGTGAGTCGTCGAACGTGGCGATGCCCTGGGCGACCCTTCCCGACTACGCACTGCACGCCTTCGAGTACCTGGCGCTCGACCTGCCGGGCCGCGAGAAAGACGTGGCCTTGATGACCGACCTGCTGCGCTGGTGCGAGGAACGCGGCGTGATTTGGCAACGCAAGGAAGACAAAGTGCTGGTTTATCCGCGTCTTGAACCCCTTGGCATACGGGAATCCCCGGCCCAAAACGGCGCAATGGGCCGACTCGCCCTGGCCTATGCCCGACTGGCGGCCCTCACCGGCAACAAACTCCATCGCGCCAAAGCCGAAGCCCTTGCCGGTTCCCTCATCGTCGCCCAGAACCCGGTTACTGGTCAGATCATGGACAACGTTCAAAGCATTGACCCCGCGCTTTCCGGCAGTGGCGACGGCGGCAACCGGGGTGAGTTTTCCGGTCGGGCGCTGTTGCAACTGGTACAACTGTGGGATACCCTACCTCCTCAACCATCAAAGTGAGACACTCCATGTTATACCTGTTTCCCTTCAAATCACATCACCAACTCACCACCATCAAGACCAGGAGACAAAGCATGAAACGACACCTCACCGGCCTCATCATGGCCGCGACCATGGCGATGAGCGGTACGGCCTTCGCCTTTGAGCAGCCGCCGATCTACCAACTCAAGCCGAAGGATCAGGTACTGATATTGGGCGACTCGACCACGGCAGGCGGGGTGCTGGTGGGCGGTTACGTGCGTTTGGTCGATCAGGCACAAAACGAGCAACGCCCGGACCAGGGCATTGTCGTTCGGGGGATAGGGCATTCGGGCGCAACCATGACAGATATGCTCAATGCCCTTCCAGGTCTGAAACCCTTGTTTGCGAAACCGGCTGCGCCAAGCGTGGTCATCGTCAACTTTGGATTGAACGATTCGAAAGGCGGCGAAGTGAATGTCCCGGCGTTCACCGAGTCTGTCCGCAAAATGGTCGAAGCCTTGCAGCAATACAAGGTGACGGTGATCCTCTGCACCCCGACCACCTGGGGCGGTTTGACGCAGACAAAATCCTATGCTGAGGCGGTGCGGACCGTGGCCGCAGAATTGAAAATCCCGCTCATCGATTTATATGCGAAGCACGCCGACCATATCGCCAGCAACACCAAGGACGGCCAATATCTGCCGGGCACCAATCCGACAGTTGATGGCACCCACCTCAGTGTGGTCGGTGAGACCCTTTCGGCCAGCGCCATTCTCCAAGGTCTCGGACTTAAACCGGCCTGGCAACGGTACCAACTCCGGCTTTCGATGGGTAGGGTGAAGAAACTCAGTTCGAAAGGAAAAATCAAGGTCGTTCCAGACCAAGCCTCCAATGTCCAAAGTTTCACAAACTTCGATTGGACCAACATAGCCTACGGGAAGGGTTTCGAATATCTGCCCAATGTTGCAGATATTCCCAATCCAGGGGAATGGCACGCGAACTGGCCCACGAAGCAGGCCTCTTTTGCCCCAGGCACCAAGGTGACCCTGACGTTTGAACCGGACGCCGACCACACATTCGTTGGCTGGGAAAGCAAGGGCGGACCTGTGATCACGGAAACCTCGCCAACCCTGACTATAACCATGGATCGGCACCTGTGGATCTTTTGTGTCGCCAAGCCGAGCGGGGGGAAATAAAGATAATTATCAGTAACTGCGCTGCTCGGTTGCGCCATTTCTCTGGTCTGAGTATTTTCGTTCCGTCAACAACCAGCAACCCAATCCCAATGAAGAAGGAATACTCAAGCATGCGTTACCTCACTCTCACCCCAAGAAACGACAAATGGAATGATCCAATGATGTGACGATCCTTTGTTCGTGCTGAAAGAGGGGTGAGAAACGGTACTACGGCGTGCTGTTCGGCGTGATCCTTGCCATCTGTCTGGTTGACTACCTGCTTGCCGCGTCGTGGGATCGGCTCGCGGTCCGCAACGTCCGCAATCACGCATATTTCCTAAGAAATAAGGCAATCCAGTCCAGCCGGCTGGATTTCGCTCAAGCGGCTGAACTCGAGGTCATAAACCTGATTCCGGCGACTTTTATCGCTTTCTCGTGGGTCGCCAGATTGATGGCGGCGTCAAGGTGGGTAAGAACCTCAGGCGGGATTCCCGCAACCTTGCCAGCCTTCTTGCGCAACGCCTGCAGGGTCGCGAGGACCTCCGCCAGTGCATCCTTGGACGGCTTCTCCTCCTGCTTGAATGCACGCAGCTCGCTCCGTCGCAGCGTTCCGGCCAGGGCCTGCTTTTGATGAGCTTCAAGCGCCGTCCGTTTCGCGGGGTCCAGCGACTTGCCCTCCAGCGCGTTCTCGATCCACATCAGGTCGGCAATATCGGATAGGTCAGGAATGTGGCCTTTCACATTCTTTCCAAGCCACTCCGGGTGGGCTTGCTTCACCCAGTCGAAGATATGGAGGTAATTGTAGAGCGAGGAGCGCCCCAGATCGAGGCGCTGATGCGCATAGTCCGCCATGTCCTTGTGTCCAAGTGCGGCGTAGAGGTTCCGGTCCCGCACATCGGCGAGTCCCTTCGCGATGAACAGGTACAACAGTTGTGCGCGCTTCAGATTTCCCTTCAGCACGAACGTAACCTGCAGGGCCTCCTGTGCAGGAGAGATTGCTTTGCCTGACTTCTTCACGCCTGTCTTGCTTGCTGCCATATGATCCTCCCGCCGCGGGACTCACCCCGGGGCTTTTGCCGCAGTGTAGTCAAATATCTCTCGTTTTCAAACCGGGAAAAGAGAAGGGATAAAGTCACTAAAAGACCCCATGTCAAATAGGTGTAAGCGGCCTCTTGGCTGAGCGTACAAGGGACGTACTGGAATGGCGCTAAGATAAGACCCATGAAAGCAATGACCGGGCCGAAAATCTTATGGAGTGCGGCGGCTTGACGCCGCTTTTCCCCAGCGCGGCTTGACGCGCTGTGCTCCATCTGAGTCAATAGGGTTCGCCCTAGTAATCCTGCGCCCGTCAAGCCGGGCGCGAGAAAGCGGCGTCCAGCCGCCGCACTCCAAAAAGTTTCACAGACAGGTTCAATCCCTTCCCGCTAGCCATCCATCGACGGGTTCATGAGGCCGGGGTGATTCATACGTGAATGGTTACGCGGGGCGTAACCCCCAAATCCTCCCGGATCGCCCGCGTGATGGTGAACAGGTTTTGAGTCCTGGGATTGCCGCGCCTGCTCAACATCCGGTGCAATGTCTTTTCCCCGAAACCGGTTTCCGTTGCCAGTGCCTTGAAGGTAATCTTGGCGTGAACCAGGTCGCGAAGCATTGACAGCCCTTCGGCGGTCTCGCCTTCAAGCAGGGCATTCAAGGCTTCGGCGTAGAGTGCCCGCGCAAATTTTGGGTCATTCTGAATCCGGGCCTGTACCGTCGCCTTATAGTCTTTTGTCAGAGCCATGTTTCTTCGCCTCCTTCTACCGATCCACCCGCGCCGCTATTCCAGCGTCAAGGGCGTTGAACCATTCCCCAAAGGGCGATTCCCCATCCTCGGCGTATTCCCGTGTCTCAATCCTCATTTGAATAGTATCCTTTATGTTACCATAGTCAAGCGCTTATGTCCCCGAGGGACAGACCCGGGACAGACTGACTGTTACAATAGTTTAAAATATAGACACTATCTAGTTCGTTGTATGAGCATGGGGCGAGGAATATTGGGGGAGCAGGGTCAGGTTAATAGTAGATTAGTACGAGACAATTAATTAGTAAGTGGTATAGTTCTGCATGAATCTGGAAGACTCTCGGAGGAGGAAGTAATGCGGACAGCCAGGATCGTAGAGGAGGGGGCGGCGTACTACCCTGTGATATCGCGCGTGGTGGGGCGGGAGTATGTGTTTGCGGCAGATATGGAGCGGGAGCGGTTTCGTGCCACTTTGAGGGCCGTGGAAGCCTTTAGTGGGATGATCTGTGCACGGTTCGCGACCTGCGGGTCCGATAAACAACCCGTCCCTGATTTTCCGAGTCTGTATAGCAGGTTTGACATCAAAATACCATCAGTGTAAATTGCCATCATGATTAAGACACAGATTCAATTGCCGGACGGTTTGTACCGGGAGGCGAAACGGGTGGCTGAAGAGCGCGAGATGTCGCTGGCCGAAGTTTTTCGGCGCGGCGTGGAGTATATCGCGCGGGTGTATCCTCCGTTGACCGCGACCGAAGGACGCGCCTGGCGCCTCCCTAAGGCGGTGCATACGCATCTTCGGCAGGGTGTCGCGCTGGAGGCCCTGCGCGATTTTGCCTCATGCGATGAGGAACCGCATCTGGCGGCCGCCCCGAAGGGGGGCCGGCAGGCGGGGAAGGCGTGATGCTTTCGATCGACACCAATATCCTTTTTGCCGCCCTTGAGGCAACCGCCCCCCACCATGAACGGGCCCGTGCCTTCCTGGAATCTCACCACGACAACGGTTCGATGGTGGTCTGCGAACTGGTGTTGGTCGAACTGTACCTACTACTGCGCAACCCTGCGGTTGTTACGAATCCGTTGTCCGCCGGGATCGCAGGCCGCTTGATCGCCGAATTTCGACACCATCCGCGCTGGCGGTTGGTCGAGAATGCGCCCGTGATGGCGGCGGTCTGGGATCAGGCCGGTCGTGACCCGTTTGCCCGGCGAAAGTTAATAGATGTCCGTCTCGCGTTGACACTGCGCCACCACGGCGTCACCGAGTTTGCAACCGTTAACGGCGCTGACTTTCGCGACTTGGGCTTTCGCCGGGTATGGAACCCGTTGGCCTGAATCACCACCAACACGATGAAGACGGCCTGCAACATTGTGGACGTGATCCGCGCCGAGACGGTGGATCAGGGTGGATCAGGTGGATCAGGGACAGGTTAATAGTAGATTAGTACTAGACAAATAATTAGTAAGTGCTATTGTGCCGCATGAATCGGGAGAAATCCCGGAGGAGGAAGACATGCGGACAGCCAGGATCGTAGAGGAGGGGGCGGCGTACTACCCTGTGATATCGCGCGTGGTAGGGCGGGAGTATGTGTTTGCGGCCGATGCGGAGCGGGAGCGTTTTCGTGCCATCATGAGGGCCGTGGAAGCCTTTAGTGGGGTGATCTGTGCACGATTCGTGACCTGCGGGTGAATGTCATGGGCGCGTCTCCGGCGCCCGTGTAGCCGGTCGTGGTCGTGGAGTTCGCCATCCGCTTGAAGATCAACCCGGTGCAATGCCGGGTGGGGTTGGGTATTGCCATGACTGAGTGGAAATGGTCACGTACGCGCAGTTGAACGCCTCGTTCACAGACGGGCGACGGGCCAATGGCGTGTTAAACTGGCAAAACCGGATGATCGTAAGGGCGAGATGATCTCAAACTGCATTAACCAAGAAAATGATTGAGACCAATCCGATAAACAACCCGTCCCTTATTTCCCTCGAAGTCCAGAAACTCACTGCCGTTGTCAGCCGTAATGGACTTGAATATCTGGCGGAAGCGTTTTGCGCCATAACGTCGGT
>Ga0194063_10002771_pt1 | contig 10745 bp, 12 predicted proteins | sample SepL3720m_MetaG_FD_155459 | JGI IMG/M metagenome (GOLD analysis project Ga0194063, IMG submission 155459) | Anoxic zone freshwater microbial communities from boreal shield lake in IISD Experimental Lakes Area, Ontario, Canada - Sep2016-L373-20m | ecosystem: Environmental > Aquatic > Freshwater...
GCTGGAAGGGGGCGTGGCGCGCAGTGTGGCGACCTCTCACCTTATCGATGCGGTGGCAAAAAAACATGGTGTTCCGGTATACGAAACACCGGTTGGCTTCAAATATATCGGCGAACTGATCTGCCAGGATAAGTTGGTTATCGGCGGTGAAGAGAGTGCCGGCCTGACGATCAAGGGGCATGTTCCAGAGAAGGACGGCATTCTGGCCTGCTTTCTGGTCGCGGAAATGGTGGCCCAAGAAGGTAAGAGTGTCCGTGAGTTGCTGGAGCGATTATATGGAGAGGTAGGGCGTTTTGTTACCAGGCGTGACAACCTCAAGCTGTCGCCGGAGTTGGAAGTGCTGTACAAGGACAAGGTAAACGCAGTGCCGACAGAGGTGGCCGGAGCCAAAGTGACTGACGTGATCAGGATTGACGGCACCAAACTTCTCCTGGCCGACGGCAGTTGGATGCTGTTCCGCAAGTCCGGTACCGAGCCGGTGGTACGCCTCTATGGCGAGGCGGCGACCGATGCCAGGCTGAGCGAAGTGATGGATGCGGGCCGAAAATTTATCCTGGGCTAAACTTTGTAATACAAGAATTTTCTGGGGCGAACGGGATAATCAGGATGACATTTGGAAGGAGTTAAATTATGTGGGACTACACACCAACAGTAAAAGATCACTTTCTGAACCCGCGCAACGTGGGAGATATTCCCGATGCCGACGCTGTCGGAGAAGTCGGCAGCTTAGCATGCGGTGACGCACTCAAGCTCTATCTCAAGCTGGACACAAACAAAGACAGGATCGTCGACGCCAAATTCCAGACCTTCGGCTGCGCCAGCGCCATCGCTTCATCTTCTGCCCTAACCGAGATGGTAAAGGGCAAAAACCTTGATGAAGCATTGGCAATCAGTAACCAGGACATCGCCGACTTTTTGGGGGGGCTGCCGGAAGAGAAAATGCACTGCTCGGTGATGGGGCAGGAAGCGCTGGAGGTTGCAATACTAAAGTACCGGGGCATGGATATTCCGGCGCATGACAGCGAGCACGACCATGGCCATGCATATCCGGACTACGAGGGGGAGATCGTCTGCAAGTGCTTCGGTATCACTGATACGTTCCTCAAAAAGGTTATCGAGACTAACCGACTGACCACCGCTGAGCAGGTTACCCACTTCACCAAGGCGGGTGGTGCCTGCGGCGGATGCATTCCCAAAATTCAGGAATTGATCGCCTTGGTTCTTGGAGATGATGAAGCCCAACCCCGCAAGCGTCCCGAAAAACTCTCCAACATGAAGAAGATGCAACTGATCCAAGAGGTGCTGGAACGTGATATCCGACCGCTTTTGTGGGCTGACGGTGGCGATCTGGAGCTGATCGATATCGACGGTTCCAAGGTCCAGGTGGCTTTTCGCAAGGCCTGTGCCGGTTGCGCTTCATCGGGTAACACCGCCCGCATGGTCGAGGTCAAACTGCGTGATCTGGTGGCAGAGGATATCGTAGTCGAGGAGGTCTTCGCATGAAAGAGATCTATCTCGACAACAACGCCACCACCAAGGTCGACGAGGCGGTCTTCGAAGAGATGCGCCCCTACTTCTGTGAACTTTACGGCAATCCCAGTTCAATGCATTTCTTCGGCGGTCAGGTTCAGGGCAAAGTGACTGAGGCCAGAAGCCGGGTCGCGGAATTGTTGGGTGCTTCGCCGGAAGAGATCATTTTCACCGCCTGCGGCACCGAAAGCGACAATGCTGCCATCCGTTCAGCCCTGGAGGTCTTTCCCGACCGCCGTCACATCATTACGTCGCGCGTTGAGCATCCTGCAGTTTTGACACAATGTCGAAACCTTACCCAGAAGGGATACCGGGTGACAGAAATTGGTGTCGATGGTGCCGGTCGTCTTGATATGGAAGAGTTGAAAGCTGCAGTGGATACCGATACCGCAATTGTGTCACTGATGTGGGCCAACAATGAGACCGGCGTGATCTTTCCGGTTGAGGAAGCGGCGGCTTTAGCAAAATCCAAAGGGGCTCTCTTTCATAGTGATGCCGTCCAGGCCATCGGTAAGATCCCGATCGATATGTCCGCTTCAAACATCGATATGCTTTCGCTCTCCGGCCACAAACTGCATGCCCCCAAGGGAATTGGTGTGCTCTACCTGCGTCGTGGAACACCTTTCCGTCCTTTTCTGGTCGGTGGACATCAGGAGAAGAGTCGTCGGGCCGGCACAGAAAACGCTGCCGCAATCATCGCACTTGGCAAAGCCTGCGAATTCGCAGATCAGCACATGGAAGCCGAGAACACGGTTGTCAAAGCCATGCGTGATCGCCTGCAGGACGCACTGATGGCAGCTATCCCTCATGCCCGTATCAATGGTGATGGTGCCGAAAGACTTCCCAATACCACCTCTATCGCTTTCGAATTTGTCGAAGGAGAAGCCATACTGCTGCTACTGTCGGAATTCGGTATTTGCGCCTCATCAGGAAGTGCCTGTACCTCTGGATCTCTGGAGCCATCCCACGTCCTCCGGGCCATGGGTGTACCCTTTACCTGCGCCCACGGCTCGATCCGCTTCTCACTTTCTCGCTATACAACCGATGCTGAGATCGACACCGTAATTCGCGAGATGCCCTCGATAATAGCTCGCTTGCGACAGATGTCTCCCTTTGGCAGAGAGTTTCTGAAAGGGCAAGTGTGATTTTACTGGAATAATTCCGTTAGCAAGGGCGGCCAGTTGGTCGCCTTTTGTTTTTGCTGGAGATGTGTTCAAAATTGGCTATACTATCAATGTTCTCAAAGGATACCAACCGATTGCCATACACTCACCTTTGGAGGTGATTGATTATGAAGAATAAAAGTTTTGATTGCGTTGAAAAGCGTAACGAGATCTACGGAGTTTGAAAGGATAGAATGTGTTGCGCATACCCAGAATATATCTCGATACGTCAGTCTTTGGCGGCTGTTTCGATTCTGAATTTGCGAAGGAATCCCTTGCGATATTCAAACTGATACGTTCCGGTTCGTACCATGCGGTCATGTCGGAAATTGTATTCGAGGAACTGGAAGAAGCTCCGCAGAAAGTCAGGGAAATCATATTGTCATTGCCGGAAAGCAGCCTCGAATCGATCCTCGTTACGGAAGAAATCATCCAGTTGCGCAATGAATATAAAGCAGCCGGCATACTGGGGCCGAAATGGATTGATGACATGACGCACGTGGCAGCTGCCACGATTGCCCGTGTGGACGCTATAGTTTCCTGGAATTTCAGGCATATTGTCCGACTGGATAAGATGAAGGCATATAATCAGGTTAATTTACAGAATGGCTACGGCATACTCACTATCATCTCGCCGAAGGAGGCGATCATTTATGGCAACGACTAAAAATTTTGATTGTATCAAGTTTAAACGAGATGCTCAGGAAAAGATTTATGAAGAAATCAGGGGCATGACTCCCGCCGAAGAAATTGCCTGGTTTAGGAGTAAGGTCGAAAGCGGCCCCTATAGTGACTTGTGGAAGCGCATTACCGCAAAATGAATGTAAGGCTGAACCCTTGCACTGTGCCGAAGATTCTGTTGATTACAAGGGTAAACAGTAGAAATTTGTTGACAGGGGTTGAATATACTGTCCCCGGAATTCTATTCAACAGTCAGGAAACTATCCTGATTATCACTTTGCCGGCGTCGGCAAAATGATCGAAATCGGCACCATGCCTGAAAACATTTCTCCTGCCGAGCATATTAACGCAGTTGAAAAGAGGATCAAAGCCACACCGCCTATGCTGGAGCTTGAGGAGAAGGATGCCAAGGGGTTGGTTGGGAAGGTGAAAAAGTAGGCTGTCACCTGATTATGAATCAAAATAGTTGACAGGAAATATGGGAAGCGTCCCGGAAGCGTCCCTATTTTCCCCATTGCATTTGAACCGGCCTACAGGTTATAGCAGTCGAGGCGGAGTTGTAGACATGATGGTTGTTGGACAACACTAGGAAAGAGGAATTAATGGAAGAAGATATTAAATTCCTGTGGATTAAATTTAACGAGTTCTCAAACAGACTTTCTGCAGCCCTTGGAAGAACAAACAATATTGTAGGCGAATATGCAGAATATATTGCTCATAAGCACTACGGGGGAAAGTTACTTAAAATATCAGGTTCGAGCGCTGATATCGAAACTGTAGAAGGGAAGCTATATCAAGTCAAGTCCAGAAAAATCAAACGTACGCAAACTACCCAGTTAAATGTCATTAGGGCATGGGATTTTCATTGTTTAATCGTAATATTGTTTGATGAAAAAGGAAAAATAATAAAGGCATTAGAAGTACCCGTAGAAGTTGCGAAGGAATATGGTGTTAAAAATAGCCATCAAAACGGTTGGGTTATTACAACAACCAACGCGTTCTTAAATGACATAAGATCAACTGACATTAGCGCACCATTGTCAGTATTTTGATAAATTTTATGCTACAGGAAGAAGGTTTATGGAGTTAGAAAACACTATAATGCAGGTAAGGTTGATTGACGGAAGTCTGCGCGAAGCAGTACTGGAATATTCAAGATAGGAAGATAACGTTTTTACGATTCGACTTCATAGCGAAGATATTGGAACTGTCGAAAGATCAAGCACAGACTATTTTTCTACTCTAATAGAAGTCAGGAAAGAATTGGATATACAAGGCGTAACGCTTTTGTGTTGGGGTTCTCGAATAGATGTTTGGCCAAACAGCCAACAATTTCAGTGGGCAGGAGGTCTTGTAGCACATAGGCATGTGATGGGCGAACCTACTTGGATAACGAATGAAGATGGATATGAGGAAAGAGTTGCTGGGACACGAATGATTTTTGATTATGAGGCTGATGGTGTCGTTTCTGTCGTAGACCAACGAAATTATAGAGTGCTTTTACGACAATATAGTCTAAACCTTTCAAAACTAGGCATAGACAAAGAGGTCGAAGCACTACAAATGACACTTGATGACTTCGAAAGACTCATTAATACAATAAGAACGCTCAAGAAGGACCGTCCAACCATTTAGAAGCACCGGCCTTAATCCGCCGGTGTTCTCCCGGCCCCTTGAACAAGGCAGACATAGGCAAAACCGGCTACATCAAGACCACCGATCAGGTGGATTATGTGGAGAGCGAAGTGCCGGAGATTGCCGAGAAACATTTCAAGCGCAAACAGTACCCGACCACCGCAGTGAGTGGGCAGTGGTTCCCGATCGTGAAGAGCGGGTTGTGGTGACGAGAGTGCAGGGATGAATTATGCCTGAAATATCGAGATTCTACGGTATCATAATCGCCATGTTTCATGATGAGCACAACCCGCCTCATTTCCATGCCCGTTATGGCAGCGAAAAAATTTCCATCAGGATCAACGACCTGTCCATACTGTCCGGTGCATTTCCACCCCGTGCTTTGGGCATTGTGATGGAATGGGCATCGCTTCACCAGTCAGAGCTAATGCAGAATTGGGAACTGGCAACGCACTACAAACCTCTTGAACCGATTAATCCATTGAAATAGGGGGCCGAATCCATGTGGCACGATATAATGAACTTCAGAAAACTTGGCGGTTACCGTTTGGAGTTGGAATTTGACGATGGCAAACGAGGTGTTGTCGATTTACAGAACTACACTGGTCGTGGCGGTGTCTTCAGCAATTTTGCCGACAAGGAATATTTTGATGCGGTAACATTGAACAAAGAGCTAGGTGTTCTCTGCTGGCCAGGTGGAGTGGATATTGCTCCAGAGACAATATACGAAGCGGCACTGGTGGCGGAGGCCCAAGAATCATACGGGAAATAACTTCTGTAGAATGCGTACGGCGTACCCTTGGCTGGCCTACTGACCGAAGGGATGAAGGGTAAGGCTGATAAGGGCAGCCGCTTACATCAAGACCACCGATCTGGTGGATTATGTGGAGAGCGAAGTGCCGGAAATCGCCGAGAAACATTTCAAGCGCAAGCAGTATCCGACCACCGCCGTAAGCGGCCAGGGGTTTCCGATTTTGAAGACAGGATTATAGAAAACTGGAACGAGGAGTAGCATCATGGAGATAAAGATTCCTGAAGTCGGAGAGTCAGTACGCGAAGCGTTACTGGCCAAGTGGTTCAAGAAATCTGGCGATTTTGTGAAGAGAGATGAGCCGATCTGCGAGATCGAGACTGACAAGATCACTCTTGATTTGAATGCGGATGCTGCCGGAGTGCTCTCCGTTTACGTATCAGAGGGTACAACGGTGGCGGTCGGGACAGTCATCGGTTCGATAGACGAGAGTGCTGCAGTGAGTGAACCTACAGCGAGCGAGTCTGCACCTTCGCCGATAGAAATGCTCTCCGTTCCGGCATCGTCCCCTTCGGTACGGCAGCAGATGAGAGAACATGGAATTGCTGCTGATGAGGTTGTAGGAACCGGCAAAGGTGGTCGCATCACTCAGGACGATCTGCTCAATCGCATTGATGAGCGATCCAAGCAGGCGTCTGCACCACGCCCTGCCGCTGCTGTGGAACCTGTCGCTGCAGTAACACGTCCATCTACTCCAGCGCATGTTGAACCGGCGCAACATCTTTCAGTCCGTACCGAAGAACCGCCGATTTACTCCGCCGATCGCGAGGAACGGCGTCCAATGTCACCCCTCCGCAAGCGAATAGCCGAGCGTCTGGTGGCGGCACGCCAGCAGACCGCCATGCTGACCACTTTCAACGAGGCCGATCTCTCCCATGTCAAGAAGCTACGTAGTACCTATCGAGAACATTTTTTGCAGCGTCACGGCATAGTCCTCGGTTTTATGCCTTTCTTCGTGAAGGCGTGCGTCGAAGCTCTCAAAGAGTTTCCACTTGTTAATGCAAGTATCGATGGTGATGATATCGTACAGCATCATTTTTATGATATAGGGGTTGCCATTGGCAGCGACAAAGGGTTGGTGGTGCCGGTACTCCGCAACGCCGACCGGCTGAAAATGTTCGAGATTGATCAGGCCATAGCCGATTATTCCACTAAAATAAAGTCAAATCAACTGGCCATTTCGGATCTGACAGGTGGAACATTTACAATCAGCAACGGCGGTGTCTATGGGTCGATGCTTTCCACTCCGATTCTAAATCCTCCCCAGAGCGCAGTTCTTGGCATGCACGCCATACTAGACAGGCCGGTCGTGCGGGACGGACAGGTCGTCATCCGTCCCATGATGTATCTGGCGCTCTCCTACGATCACCGTATCATCGACGGTCGCGAGGCGGTTGGTTTCCTGAAGAAAGTTAAGGAGTATATTGAGGAGCCGGAAGAGTTGCTACTGGAAGGTTGATGGTTCAAAGTTCATGGTTCTTGGTTCAAGGTTGGCGAGGGATGAGGGATTAATAGGGGGTCTTCTGAATGTCTGGAACTACAACATTTGATCTTATAATAATCGGCGCCGGGCCGGGCGGTTATGTTGCTGCTATCCGGGCAGCACAGCTCGGGATGAAGGTGGTGGTGATTGAGAAGCGTGCTACGCCGGGTGGCGTCTGTCTGAATGAGGGGTGTATCCCCAGCAAGGCGCTGCTTGATTCCAGCGAGTTGTTCGCTCTGGCAAGGGACAAGTTCTCCCTGCATGGAATTAATATTGACGCGCCACGCCTTGAACTGGATGTGATGATGCGTCGCAAGGATGACGTGGTCAAGAAGCTTACCGACGGGATTGACTACCTGTTTAAAAAGAACGGGATTGTACGGTTTAATGGTTTCGCGCTTTTGAAAGGAAGGGATAGTGCCGGGCTGCATCAAGTTCAGGTGAAGCAGAGTTCTGAAGAGCCGCTACCCGCTTCGGTGACCTTGACAGCTCCAATGGTGATTGTTGCTACCGGCAGTGAAGCGACTGGACTGCCGGGTATCCCTTTTGATGGTAGGAGTGTTGTTTCCGCTCGCGAGGCGCTTGCCTTTGACACGGTTCCGGAACACCTGATTGTTGCCGGTGGCGGCTTTATCGGGCTTGAACTCGGTTCCGTATGGCTGCGTCTGGGCACTCAGGTTACGGTGATTGAGATGCTACCGCAGATTCTGCCCAACATGGATCGTCAGGCGGCGGATGCTATCTATCGCTCGTTGCGCAAACAGGGCATCCAATTCAAGTTGGGAACGCGTATCACAGGTGTGCATCAAAATGCCTTAAATGCGACAGTACTGTTTGATTCCGGTACCGGCATCGAAGAGATCGATTGCGACAAGGTTCTGGTAGCCGTTGGTCGGCGACCTTTAACTGCTGGATTCGGCTTTGAAGAGCTTGGCGTCAAGTTGGATAAGGGGAAGGTGGCCGTAGATGCCGACTATCAGACTTCGGTTTCTGGTATCTATGCCATTGGTGATCTAGTGCCCGGCCCGATGCTTGCTCATAAGGCCTCCGAAGAGGGGGTGGCCTGCGTAGAACGGATGATGGGGCAACACTCAGTTGTGGAATACGAGTATATCCCTGGAGTTGTCTACACGTGGCCGGAGGGCGCAAGTGTGGGTCAGACAGAGGAACAACTTAAGGAATCCGGCACAGAGTACAGAACCGGACGCTTCAATTTTGCCGCTTTGGGTCGAGCGCGTTGTATGGATGAGACTGAGGGATTCGTAAAAATCCTGGCCAATGCCGAAACCGATCGTATTCTTGGGGTTCATATAGTTGGTCCCCGGGCCTCGGACCTGATAGCCGAGGCGGCCACGGTAATGAGTTTCTGCGGCACGGTTCGCGACATTGCGCTGATGTGCCATGCTCATCCGACCCTGTCGGAGGCGATCCGGGAGGCTGCGCTTGATGTACACAAAGAGGCGATACACGTATAGTACTCAAACCAACTAAACATTAAAGGGGTTTTGTAATGCCAAGATCAACACGTAAAACGAAAATTGTTGCCACGCTCGGGCCGGTCAGTTCTTCTCCTCAGGTGGTACGGAGGTTGATGCTCGCCGGAGTAGACATTTTTAGACTCAATTTTTCACATGGGGACAATACTCAAAAGCTCGAATTGATTCATACCATTCGTCAGATATCGGACAAACTTGGTCGTCAGGCCGGGATCCTGGCTGATCTGCAGGGGCCTAAAATCAGAACCGGAAAGATGGCCGGGGAGGGAATGATACTTACCAAGGGACAGGACGTGGTCATTACCACCGATGATGTTCAGGGACAGGATGGTGTTATACCTACAATTTACCGCTCACTGCCTCAAGATGTGACTGCAGGCTCACGAATCCTGCTTGACGACGGGTTGATGGAATTGAAAGTAGTTGCACTCGAAGGTGAAAGGGTGCGCTGTCAGGTTGTTACCGGAGGTCTCCTTAAAAATAACAAAGGGATTAATCTACCTGGCGTGAAAGTCTCTGCGCCATGCCTTACTGAAAAGGACCTGATTGACCTTGATTTTGCACTTGATGCCGACGTTGATTTTATTGCACTCTCATTCGTGCGCACCGCCGAAGATATTGAGCAAATAAAGCAGCTTATATCTGCAAAGGGTAAAGATACACCGGTTGTGGCAAAGATCGAAAAACCGGAGGCACTCCGGAACTTCAAAAAAATTCTTATGGCAACAGATGTCGTGATGGTGGCGCGTGGCGATCTGGGGGTTGAAGTAGAACCGGAAAAAGTGCCTATCTATCAGAAAAAGATAATTCAGGCCTGTAACAAGGCCGGCAAGCCGGTCATCACAGCGACCCAGATGCTGGACTCAATGATCCGTAACCCGCGCCCGACAAGAGCGGAGACATCTGACGTAGCTAATGCAATCATAGATGGCACCGATGCAATTATGCTTTCAGCAGAGACAGCGTCCGGAGATTTTCCGATAGAATCGGTCGAAACGATGGTTCGCATTGCCATGGATGTTGAGCATACTGACTTTCCTGTCAGAGGGGATACTTTGACCTGCCCATCTCCTACCGTTTCCCAGGCGGTTGCAGAATCATCATGCAGAACTGCAGCTATGCTTAAAGCTAAAGCTATAGTTGTGTTTACACGCTCGGGCAGTACAGCGGCCCTGATGGCGGCTTTTCGTCCTTCAACTCCAATAATTGCATTTACCGCATCACCTAAGATCCGTCGCAGGCTTTCAATTTTCTGGGGAGTCCACTGCACAGAAATCGGCATTATGGAGCATACCGACCAACAGATTTTTGAAGTAGAGAAAAAACTATTGGCCTCGGGTTTTCGCAACGGCGATTTGATTGTGATTTCAATGGGGATCCTTGAAACGAGCGGCACTACAAATCTTATGAAGGTACATAAACTCGGAACTCATGGATTTTACGAGGTATTTGAGGGATAGAGAGAAACTTTGATACATTTTTGTGCGGGCCGCATTTTTCTTTTGACAGTAACTTTAATGTCATGCTAGAAGGTCAGTCCCTTTTGCTGATTAGCCTTGAGGGCGAAAAAAACTTGGCCACAAAAAAACATTGACAGCTAAGTTTGCTTTGTGTACATTCCGGATTCCAGATTTAGTTTGGTCTTTGAAAACCGAATAGCAGTAACGTGAGTGTAAGAAATTTGTCAGAATTAGATTTGAGTTTGTTTAATCAGACTTTCTTTATATCAACTGGAGAGTTTGATCCTGGCTCAGAACGAACGCTGGCGGCGTGCCTAACACATGCAAGTCGAACGGGGATGGGGAGCTTGCTTCCTATTCTAGTGGCGCACGGGTGAGTAACGCGTAGATAATCTGCCTGATGATCTGGGATAACACTTCGAAAGGGGTGCTAATACCGGATAAGCCCACGGGGACTTTGGTCTTTGCGGGAAAAGGGGGGGACCT
>Ga0194063_10002772_pt1 | contig 10744 bp, 8 predicted proteins | sample SepL3720m_MetaG_FD_155459 | JGI IMG/M metagenome (GOLD analysis project Ga0194063, IMG submission 155459) | Anoxic zone freshwater microbial communities from boreal shield lake in IISD Experimental Lakes Area, Ontario, Canada - Sep2016-L373-20m | ecosystem: Environmental > Aquatic > Freshwater >...
TTGATATATTTTTGTTAGAATACAAATAATCAGGGCGGTTAGCTCAGTTGGTAGAGCGCTTCATTGACATTGAAGAGGTTCATAGGTTCGATCCCTATACCGCCCACCATGGCAGAACAAACAGAACAAAATCTAGATCAACTACGTCATAGCACCGCGCACCTCTTGGCCGCCGCTATCATGCAACTTTATCCAGAGGCGAAACTTACGATCGGACCCTCTATCGACACTGGTTTCTACTACGATATCGACGATCTCAAAATTTCTGAGGTTGATTTCCCCAAGATCGAAAAGGTCATGCACAAGCTAGCTACTACCTGGAAAGGATTCGAACGTCACGCCGTCACCCTCGCAGAAGCCAAACAAGAATTTGCGGGCAATCTCTACAAACTTGAACTCATTGCTGAACATAGCGGGGAAGGGGAGTCGCTCACGGTTTATCAGTCCGGTAACTTCCGCGATCTTTGTCGTGGCGGCCATGTCGAACATCCAAACCAAGAGCTCAAATTCTTCAAACTCCTCTCTGTCGCAGGCGCCTACTGGCACGGCGACGAGAAAAATAAGATGCTCACTCGTATCTACGGCACTGCTTTCTTTACTCAGGCCGAACTCGACGACTACCTCACCCTCCAAGCCGAAGCCAAGAAACGTGATCACCGCAAACTCGGTAAAGAGCTAGATCTCTTTAGTTTCTCCGACATGGTCGGTTCTGGCATGCCTCTTTACTCACCCAAAGGCGCCCTCGTCCGCCGTCTGCTCAATGGCTACGTCGAAGAACTTCAGAGTGAAGCCGAATATACCCAAGTTCATACTCCTCAGATCGCCAAAGCCGAGCTCTTCAAAACTAGTGGTCATTACGACAAATACAAAGATGATATGTTTAGGGTCGTCAGCAACTATTCTAAAGAAGAATTTTTCCTCAAACCCATGAACTGTCCCCAACATACTCAGATTTATGCCGCTCAGCCCCGGTCATATCGCGATCTCCCGCTCCGCCTCACCGATTTCGCTATGCTCTACCGCGACGAGAAGCCAGGAGAGCTCAATGGTTTAGCCAGAGTTCGTAGTTTCTCTACTGATGATGCCCACATTTTCTGCCGGGAAGATCAGGTAGATTTCGAAGTCGATCAAGTTTTATCCATGACCAAAAAGATCATGGATACCTTTGGCTTCAAGTATCGCTATCGTTTGTCCACCCGCGATCCACAGCACCCAGAGAAATATCTCGGTGATCCTGCCGTCTGGGACAAACTCGAGGCGTGGGCAGTCAAGATCATGGAACGTAACCACATCGAATACTTCGACGGCCCGGGCGAAGCCGCTTTCTACGGTCCCAAGATGGATCTGATGGCCACAGACGCACTCGGTCGCGAATGGCAGCTCTCGACAGTCCAAATCGATATGGTCCAGCCAGAGCGGTTCAAACTCGAATACACGGCCGATGATGGCTCCAAACAGCGTCCAGTCATGATCCACCGCGCCATCCTTGGCTCGTCTGAGCGCGCCATGATGGTTTTGATCGAGCATTACGCCGGTGCCTTCCCTATGTGGCTCGCACCCGTCCAGGTAGCGCTCCTGCCTATCTCAGAAAACGAACTCGATTATGTCAAATCAGTGGCAAAGTCACTCAAAGCCGAAGGGATCAGGGTAGAAATCGACGAATCAGCCAACACTCTGGGCAAAAAGATGGTTGGAGCCAGAAATATGAAAGTGCCTTATATGGCCATCCTCGGCAAACAAGAAGTCGAAAACAAAACCATTACTCTCAAAAATAGGGCAGGCGAGCAAATTACTCTTACTCTCGACGAAGTTATCGCCAAATTACGTCAAGAGATCGTAAGTAAGTTATAATGCCATCATGAAGTTTACCGCCATTAATCAGTTTATCAAAGCTACCGAACTCAGAGTCGTTGACGAAACCGGCAAACAGGTCGGCTTGATGAGCAAAAATGAAGCCCTAAATATCGCCCAAGAACGCGGTCTAGATCTAGTAGAAATCGCCCCCATGGCTAAGCCTCCCGTCGCCAAAATCATTGATTTCAAAAAATTCAAATACCTCGAAGCCAAAAAAGAGCGCGAGGGCAAAGCGGCCAGTGGCAAAGTCGAAATCAAAGAAATCCGTTTTTCGCCCTTTATCGCCCAGGGAGATATGGAATCTCGTCTCGGCAGAATCAAAGATATTTTGGGTGATGGCGACAGAGTAAAGATTGTGGTAAAATTCACCGGTCGCCAAATTACCAAGATCGAGTTTGGACATGATCTGATCAAAAAGATTCTGTTCGCACTTGAAGGTATAGCTACTGCCGATGGAGTCCCCAAACTCCAAGGTAAGCAACTATTCCTAATCTTGAATCCGGCCAAAAAGAAATAAGAACATATGAAATCAACTAAACGTAGAAGCAAAAGATCACTTACTCGTCGCGTCAAAGTGACCGCGACCGGCAAAGTGATCCGCCGCACACAAAATATGCGACATCGCCGCGCTCACAAGAGCAAAGCCCAGATCAGACGTATGAAAGCTACCAAATTCTTGACGCTCGGCACCGCCCGCCGCATCAAAAAAATACTAGGACTAATCTAATATGACAAGAGTAACCAACGGCCCAGCCAAACGCGCTCGCCACAAAGCAGTCTTAAACCGCACCAAGGGTTTCCGCATGTCCAAGCATCGTCTCTGGAAAGTTGCCCACGAAGCCTACCTCCACGCCCTCGATTACTCTTTCCAAGGTCGCAAAGACCGCAAGAGTAACTTCCGCACCCTCTGGATCATCCGCATCAACGCCGCGCTTCGCGCCCTCGATGCTTCCTTCACCTACGGCCGCTTCATCTCCAATATGACCAAAAAGAACGTGATACTCGACCGCAAGATCCTCGCTGACCTCGCCGTCACCGATCCGACCACTTTTGCGCTCATTGCCAAACAAGTGAATGCCTAATCTTTTGCCAGTTGACAAATTTCCATCTTATAGTGTATAGTCTGCTTTCGCGAGGAGCAACCATCCGCGCTCTCCCACTAATACGGGTCATGCGGCAGGAAGGTTGCTTTTGGCGTATCTAGGGGGTATATTGTGAAATATGACTACCAAAAAACTCTCCACAGACCAAAAAGTTGATTTAGTTCTTGAAAAACTCTCTGTTCTTGACGGGAAAGTCACGACTCTAGATACAAAAGTAACAAAATTAGATGAAAAAGTAACATTATTACAAAACAATCAAAACGACCTAATTAAAACTGTTAGCGAAATGGCGATCGTAATCGGAAAAACAGCTGACCGACTAGAAGCACATATTCAGCAATCCAATCACCAAGATAACTCTAAATCATTTACCCCCTTTACCAGCGGGGCGTTTGTAGCGTAACTTTTTTCAAAAATTTACCCAAGCCACCCCGCAAACTAGCGGGGTTTTTTGTATCCCGCCAATTATTTAATACTTTTTAGGACATATATGAACAACAACGAAATAACCGGCATAACTCCTCTACCTGAGAATGATTTAATTATTAGCGACTCAGTCAGAACTCTTATGGGGATTGTCATGTTCTGGCAACCTTCCATGGGCTCTCCCGGAGAAAGTTGGTACGACGCTTGGATGGAAGCAGTCCATGGCATTTCACCCAAATCGAGTGAAACAGAAGTAGTTGAGCAAGCACCAGTTGAACCTGAAAAATCAACTGATGAGGAAGATCAATCAATATCTAATTCACCGTAATTAGATAGTTGCTAATCTTTTACAACAAATTATCAAATTAAGGTAAAATAAATCTATGCAAGCCAAAATCGATGCTCTCAAAACTCAGTTCAGTGGCGATCTAGACTCGGTCAAATCTGAGTCAGATCTCGATACGCTCTATCTCAAATACTTCGGCAAACAGGGCAGTACCACGCAGGTCATGAAGAGCCTGCAAGGCCTAGCCTTAGAGGATAAGAAAACCTATGGCCCCATTCTCAATGATCTCAAAAAAGATCAGGAGCAAGCCATCAAAGCTACAAAATCCTCACTAGAACACGGGAGTACTGGATTGCTCGGCAAAGATTTAACCATCCCTGGCATTCCCATGCCAATGGGTAGATTACACCCGACGACCACTATCATCAGGGAGATGAACGAATTCTTCCGCTATCAGGGCTTCTCTATCGGCGAAGGTCCAGAGATCGAAGATGTCGAGTACAACTTCCGCCGGCTCAATCTCCCCGAGGGTCACCCCGCTACCGATCTCCAAGATACGCTCTTTATCGAAGAGCCGAATCTACTCCTTCGTACCCACACTTCGTCGGTCGAGACTCGTATTCTAAGTAGCAACAAGCCTCCTCTCCGCGTAGTTGTCCCCGGCAAATGCTATCGCAACGAGACAACTAGTCTGACCAATTCAGGCTTCTTCTACCAGTATCAAGGCTTTGTTGTCGACAAAGGCATCAACATGGGTCATCTCAAACATATGATCACCACCTGGTTCAAATATTTATGGGGACCAGATATCAAAATTCGTTTCCGTTACAAATATTATCCTGAAGTTAGTCCAGGCCTTGGTCAGGATATTCAGTGTACCTTCTGCAAAGGCGAAGGGTGCCAAGTATGTAAACATCGCGGTTGGATCGAGATGGGTGGTTCCGGCATGATCCATTACAACACTCTCAAAGCCTGTGGGATAGATCCAGACGTTTATTCTGGCTTTGCTTTTGGTGTCGGACTCGATCGCATGGTCATGACTAAATACAATATTCCCGATATCCGCAAACTATACGAAGGTGAAATAGCCTATCTATGAAAATACCTCTAATCTGGCTCAAAGACTACGTCGAAACGACGAAATCAATCAAAGAGCTTTCGGCCGACTTCACTCAGCTAGGGCTGATGCTCGACAAACCACTCGATGAAACAAATGTCATGGATCTCGAACAGCGCCTCAATCGTTCAGATCTTTTATCTATGCTTGGTTGTGCCCGTGACTTGGCCGCTTTTGAAGCGGTGAAACTCACGCTCCCCAAAACTTATACCAAGCCCGGCCTCAAATCAGCCAGTGATGAACTAATCAAGGTGAATGTCGAGTCTAAAGTCGTCCGCCGCTTCCAAACTCGCATCTTCCGTGGGATCAAAGTCGGACCCTCACCCAAATGGCTCGTCGAACGACTATCCACCTACGGCATGGACTCGATCAACAACATCGTCGATATCACCAACTTTGTCATGATCGAATATGGTCAGCCTATGCACGCTCAAGATATCGCTAAACTATCAGGGGATCTAACCATCAGACCCTCAAAACCAGGCGAAAAAATTACTACTCTGCTTGGCACGCAGGTCGAGCTAACCAAAGCTAGTCATGTCATCACGACCGGAGGCGAACCCATAGTCATCCTCGGAGTTGTCGGCGGCAAACGTACTGGCGTCACGAGTACTACGACCGATATCGTCCTCGATGCCGGCAATTATGACTCCAGGAGTATCAGGCAATCCTCTAGACAATTAAAGATCATGAACGAAACTGTCTCGCGTGACGACAAATTCCTCGATCCTCGCCTGATCGATTTTGCCCTCGATCGTGCTACTGGCCTCATCCTCGAACTCGCCGGTGGTAGTTATTACATCAACGACGATTATTACCCAACTCCTGTCACCCCCCAAACGATTACTCTTCGTCTCAGTCGCCTTCAACTCTTGTCGGGTATGGAGTTAGATCTCCAGCTAGCGAAAAAAATCCTCAAATCGCTCGAGTATGTCGTCATCGAACAAAGTGCTGACAAGCTCACCCTCGAAGTCCCATATTTCCGCACCGATATCGAAGTCGAGGATGATCTCGTCTCTGATATCCTGCGTATTCACAATTATGCAAACATTCCTCTGATCGCTCTCTCTAGTCCTGTACCCAGTGATATCACAGACCCTATCTACCGGTTCGAGGACCGCTTGCGCGATCTCCTGGTCGCCCAAGGCGCCCATGAGCATATTACTAACTCGCTCACTGAGTCAGAGGGAAGGGCGGATCAGGTCATCCTCGTCAATGCTCTCACTTCCGACCAAAATGCTCTCCGCACAGATCTAATTCCTGGACTTACCCACGTTTTATCCACTTACAAAAAACACAAACTAGCGGGGGTCAAAGTTTTCGAGCTCGGCAAAGTTTTCCGTCGCAACGAGCAAAACTATCTCGAAGGACGTCTCCTGACTGTCATGGGTGATGCAAGCTCCCTGGCTACCCTCATGTCATCCCTTGGGATCAAAAATTATACGATCAGCAAAACTTTGGAGATCAAAGTCGCAGGGAAGGTTGTCGGCAGTATTACTCCAACTAGTTACACCCTTGTGACTACCGCGCTCTTACCCCATACCGTCAGTTATACTGGGATCGTCTCTGACTTTGGTCACACCACTTCCCAGGATCTTTCTCTCCTTGTGCCCACAAACGTTATCTATGCAGATATTTTGACGATTATCGATTCGCTCAAAGGGGACTGGCTCGTCATCACCTGCAAATCCATGACCAAGATGGATGACAAAATCAACAATTATCTCTTGACCCTCACTTGGGGAGCAGATAGTAAAAATATAGATGAAGACAAGTCAAACATCATCGCCACGCTCAAATCTAAACTCGCAATATCTTCCAAATCTTAGATCCCCGACGGAGTTGCGGTAGGGGAGGCGAAGTCCCATTCGACATTGACTCCGATCTTGAGAGTTGTATCTTTTTCTTGACCGTCCTTGGTTCGCACCACACCCTTAAGCTCATGTGTTGAGTAATCCTTTAAAGGTATCTTCGTACTGACAAGTTTCTCTCCTGCAAAAGTTTCTCTCTGTTCACCATCAACATACAGTTTTATCCATTCAATCTCTTTTGCGGTTGTAACCCGCAAACGCACCTCGACACTACTTGCGTCTCCTAGTTTCTCATGATTGCCTGGTTTTTCAAATCCGATCACTGTATCAGTGCTACTCGAGCAATACTCGGTCGGGACTTTGTATTTATCATTGCTCTGACCATCTATCCAAGCTCGTACATCATTGACCCACGCATTACTTTCTTGCTTGAGAACAAAGTATTCTTTGAGATCAAAATTGTCGGTCGCAATATCCGTGTCGGTCGCGAGCTTACTATTATCTGCCCGACATACCTTGACTTTGGTATGGATCGGATCAGGCTCAGTTGGTGCGGTCCCTTTGATAAAGTAATCAGCCCGAGCTGGGTAGCCATCATGTTCGGGATAGCCAGAAATCGAATCCACTTGTCTGGCCTCTACACCTGATGGTGGGACGAAATCATCTCCTTTATATTTATCCCAGGTTTTGAGGATGATCTTGCGCCAGATCGGGGAGGCACCAGTTACACCTGAAGCTACCTCTTTCATCGCCGAGTTATCATTGTTACCCACCCACACTCCAACGACAGCTTTAGTACTCCAGCCGATGGTCCAGTTATCACGTTTATCGTTGGTCGTACCAGTTTTGACTGCGATCGACTTGCCGTTCATATTCAGGTAGCTATTAGCCCCAAACGTAAGTAAGCGAGCATTGTTGTCATAAAGCACATGGTTGACGAGAAATGCCACCTCTTCGCTCAGCACTCTTTGCTTCTTCGCTTGTTTAGCTTCATATAAAGTTTTGCCATCTTTGACCACTTTCAATATAGAAACTGGCTCGACTTTTTCCCCACCATTAGCAAAAGCTGAATAGGCATGGACCAAATCAAACAGACGGACCTCACCACCTCCTAGAGTCACCGACAGCCCAAAGCGAGACATGTTAGCCGCCGTCGGAGCCAAACTATCAAAACCCATGTCGTAGGCGGTCTGAAGCATATCTTTGAGTCCCACGAGCGATAACAGCTTGACAGCAGGGATATTGAGCGACGAGCCGAGGGCGAATCGTAACTGGATCGGACCATTAAATTTGCCGTCATAGTTTTTCGGCTCATAAAACTCGCCCTCTTTGGTGCCAGGGAATTTCGTCGGCACGTCCAGAAGCATCGAGGCCGGGGAGTAACCTTTGGCAAAAGCCGTCGCATAGGTCACTGGTTTTATCGCTGATCCCGGCTGGCGCTGCGACATCACTACGTTCACTTGTCCGTCATAATCGGCCGCAAAATAATCTTTGGATCCGACCATCGCGAGGATCTCTCCATTTTGTGGATTCATCACCATCGCCGCCCCGTTTGTCACATGGACCTTTTCGAGTTTATCGATCTCTTCTTTGACCGCCGTTTGAGTAAAGTCTTGGAGTTCAGTATCGAGTGTCGTCGTCACCGTGTAGCCACCTTCTTCAACCAGCGCTTCCCCAAGCAGGTCTACTAGTTGATCTTTGACATAAAAGACAAAATGGGGAGCCTTTAGTGCCGCCGACTGGGATCTAAATTCGACTTTTGGCAGTTCTGCCACCGAGGCCGCCTCTTGTTCTTTGGTTATGCGTCCATCTTCACGCATTCGGCGCAGGACCGCGATCGATCTGGCTACATAAGCTTGCTTATCACTCCCATAAGGTGAGTAGCGTGAGGGTGCTTGTGGCATCCCAGCCAGGATCGCCGCTTGGGTCAAACTCAGATCTTTTGGAGCAATCCCGAAATAGCGCTCACTCGCCGCCGCGATCCCGATCGCCGTACCACCATAAGGCGCTTCGTTTAGATACATCTGCAAAATTTCGTCTTTGGTAAACTTCTTTTCGATCTGCATGGCTAACACGAGCTCTTTCACTTTGCGAGTCAAAGTCCGGTCAGAACTAAGCAAAACATTTTTCACTAACTGCTGGGTCAAAGTCGATCCTCCGATCGCTCTACCTGTCGTCACCCCTCGCAGTACTCCGCGGATGATGCCGATCGTACTAAAACCTTGGTGGGTATAAAACTCTTTATCTTCGATTGCAATCGTCGCTTGCTTGAGTATTTCTGGTACGTCGGTGATCGCGACCGGGATCCGGTTGTAGTCTTGGTATAGTTCATATAGTGTCCCACCATTACGGTCCGCGATCTTAGTCGAGAATCCTTCGCGCCTGACAATTTTATTGGGATCAGGCAGACTCCGTGATACCCAGGCAACCACAATCAGAAATAGTAAAATCCCCGCAATTGTGCCAAAGAGGGCAGTCAGTCCCAGATATTTTAGGATCGTTTGTTTATCCCAACTAATCCTTTTGAACTTTCCTAAAATCCCGCTATTTCTCCCGAATTTTCGCTGTTTCCACGTCCGCGCAAAATCTTGCATACCCCACAGTATAATGCTTTCATCAAAATAAGACCACTAGATGTATAGTTGGATGAATTAGTCAACACTTCAATACTCATTTTTCTGCTACTATTGATCTATATGCGTCGCCGATTTTTGTTTGGAGTTTTTATCATTCTTTTAGGGTATGGCCTCGTTCGTCTTGGAGTTTTTGTCTTTGCCGAGCAACATGGTAGTACACCAGAATCAAGTAGTACTTCTCGTTTTAAGACTCTCTATAATTCGCTTCTTTCTAGTTCATTTGGATCAGAGTCAGCAGGTGCTTGGGGAGACTGGGGAACTATGTGGAACAGAGCCTATTCTGCTTCTACTTGGACTCCATCAGGTGATGCATCACCAAGTGATGTAGCATCAGGCAAAACTTTCTATGCTTCATCACGTATCCTCCAAACAGGACAAGGCTCATTACAACCAACACCAGCACCAGTAACACCAGCAGTGGGCGATGCTTCACGACTAAATACAATATACAAAGCAGTTAAAACAATTAGTTATGGTGCAGAGACATCAGGTGCATGGGGGGACTGGGGAAGTATGTGGAATCGGATCTATTCCGCCGCAAGCTGGACTGCTAGTTCTGCCAATGCCGCGGTTACCGATGTTCTTTCTGGTAAGACCTTTTATTCAGGTGCAACCCGAAATCAGCTGACTGGTACAAGTCTCGCAAGTGGTGCTGTCTGTGTAAACAACTCTGATTGTTTCACTGGTACCTGCACTACTTTTTACCAAGATTCTGATGCTGATACTTATGGCAACGCCAGTGTATCTACCAAACGTTGTGGAGCTACCTACACTGGGTATGTGACGAATAGTACCGATTGCAATGACACTACCAACACAATCAGGACAACGAACATAACTGGTGGAACTATTACAACTTCTGGTGGTTACAAAATCCACACTTTCACTACTGCTGGTACTCTTACAGTTTCTTGTCCTAGTTCTATTAGTACTGATGCTCTAGTCGTCGCCGGAGGCGGTGGTGGTGGAAGTAGATGGACTGGTGGCGGTGGTGGTGCAGGCGGCGCAATATCTGACACTATTAATATTTCAATAGGCTCATATGCTATTACTATTGGTTCTGGTGGAGCAGGGGCAGGAAGCGCAGCTGCTGGGCATGGCGCATCAGGTACAAATTCAACATTTGGTTCCTATACCGCAATTGGTGGTGGAGGTGGTGGCCTGGCAGATAGTGTCGCTGCTGGTCAATGTGCGGGATATGATGGAGGTTCCGGTGGAGGAGCTGGTGGGAACAGCGGAGGTTATAATAATGGCGGATCACCAACATCGGGACAAGGATTTGCAGGAGGCGCAAAAACAACTAATGTTGCTATAAGTGGACAATCACAAACTCAAGGAGCAGGAGGTGGAGGAGCAGGTGCGGCTGGGGGTTCTAGTAGAACAGATGTTGGAGGTGCTGGTGGCATTGGAATAAATTGGAAGTCGTTAGGTACTTATTATGCCGGAGGTGGTGGGGGGACAAGACTACCTGGTGGTACTGGAGGTGGAGGAGCAGGTGGAAATACTACGAC
>Ga0194063_10002773_pt1 | contig 10743 bp, 9 predicted proteins | sample SepL3720m_MetaG_FD_155459 | JGI IMG/M metagenome (GOLD analysis project Ga0194063, IMG submission 155459) | Anoxic zone freshwater microbial communities from boreal shield lake in IISD Experimental Lakes Area, Ontario, Canada - Sep2016-L373-20m | ecosystem: Environmental > Aquatic > Freshwater >...
GTACTGCTGCAGGAGCTCTGCCAGTTTCAGCTCAGGTGTTTCGGCGGCCAGTCCATCGAGCACCACCGGCACCACATTGCGTTTGGGCAGATCCACACCGATCTGGCGCAGATCTTCCTTGAGGCGCCGCACCAGCACCGGCTCAAGATCCGCCTTGCGCACACTCACGCCGCGGCAGAAGCGGGTGGGATCGAGGATCTCCAGCAACGCCGAGAAGCTGTTGCTGTGCCCGTTGTGGGGTGTGGCCGAGAGAAACAGCTTGTGCTCGAACCGCCAGGCCAGATCCCGCACCGCCCGGGTGAGCTTGGAATCGATCGCGTATTTCGAGGCACTGGCCGGAGCTGCGTTGTGGGCCTCATCGAGGATCAACAATGAGCGTTCGCCATCGCCCAGCCAATCGCGCAGTGGGCCGGCATAGTCCTCGTTGCGCACCAATGCCTGGCTGAGGATGAAGCGGGTGTGTGTGGCCCAGGGGTTGATCCCCCAGCCGCGCTCCCGGCGCATACGGCTCACGTAGGCCCGGTCCATCACCGCAAAGCCCATCCCGAAGCGGCTCTGCATCTCCCCCTGCCACTGCAGCACCACCGAAGGCGGCGCCACCACCACCACCCGCTGCACCTTCTGGCGCAGCAGCAGCTCGCGCATGATCAGTCCGGCCTCGATCGTCTTGCCCAGGCCCACGTCATCGGCGATGAACAGGCTCACCCGCGGCATCCTCAGCGCCTTGCGCAGCGGTTCGAGCTGGTAGGGCTTCACATCGATGCCGGCCCGCAACGGTGCCTGGAACAGGCCCGGATCAGTGCTGGTGACGCAGTTCCACTGCAGGGTGTGCAAATAGCTGGAGAACACGCGGCCGTCATCGAAACCCCGCTGGCCCACCGTGTCCCAGGTGCTCTCGCCCAGCACGCGGGCATCCACCTCCCGCTCCCAGAGCACCTCCAGCACGCGGCCATTCACGCCGTCGTCCAGGCAGGCCATGCGCACGACAGTGTCACCGCCTTCCTCCTCTGGTGGTCGCACCTCTTCCACGAGGTGATTGTGAGTGCGGCAATAGACCACGGAGCCACGAGTGGGGAGCGGAGCTGCGGTGTGGCCTGAAAGCGTGCTCATGCCCCCATCCTGAGGGGCACCACGGCTGCTGAGAAGGCTTGCAGACAAATGACCACTGGATTTGGTGGCCAGAGTGGCAATTGCGAGATCGGCTTTCAGGAGTGCCGGACAGTGCTCATGCCTTTCCGCTTCCAGCGGAGCACCCGCCTTGGCTCCCTGCGGTTCAACGACCGCTCCGCGGGCCTGCCGGGCACGGGACTGAGCTGGAGTGTGGAGTCCAACTCTGAACAGAGGCAACCGGCCCCTGCACAAAATCCCGCTGGCCCAGCGGAGGGTCTGCCCAACAGCCTCCTCATCCGGCCTGGCCAGCTCGACAGCTTCAAGCAGGGTTTCCTGAGGGGCTTCAGGAGCAGGTCTTCCCTACCGGATGCCACGGCCGGCGGCTTCGGGAGCTGAACCCGATCCCTCGCCTGTTGGCGGACCCCTCGATCAGCAGACGGACCCAGGGCCTGCTGGTGGTGATCGAAACGCCAGAAGCGATCGATTGAGGGCCACCAGAGGCGGGCCCAGAGCAAGGACGACGCCTAGCCGAAGGCTTCTGCGAAGCAATAGCGCCGAGCCCAGCGCTGCATCACGGCCGTGCAGGAGGCCTCAAGGCTTGCGGCTGCAAGAGGTTGGCTGCGCTGATCGCCTCACTCCCCTGCCGGTGGACCCGCTTCAGATGAGGGTTTTCACCATGACATGGGCATCCACATAGCCCAGCTGCCGGTGCCGAAAGGCTCCGGGCAGGGTGCCGATCAGCTGGAAGCCGTTCTGCTGCCAGCAGCGCAGACCAGCGGTGTTGGTGCTGACCACCAGGTTGAACTGCATCGCTCGAAAGCCCAACCGGCGGGCGGCCTGGAGGGAGTGCTGGCAGAGGCGGCTGCCGATGCCCTGGCGGCGGCAGGGCTCTGCCACCACATAGGCGGCATTGGCGACATGGGCGCCGAGGTACAGGGAATTGGGCCTGAGGTAGTAACTGCCGACCACGGTGCCGTTGCCATCAAGGGCCACCAACACCGCCCGGCTCTGCTCCACCCACAGGGTCCGGGCCTCGGCCTCGGTGATTGACGGGTCATGGGGAAAGGACTCTCCGGCGCGGAACACCGGCTCCAACAGCCCCCATACGCCCGGCCAGTCAGTCGGCTCGAATGGGCGGATCTGTAGGGGGAAGACCACCGGGCTCAGAAGGTGTGGATCAGCAGCTGGATCATGGTCTGCGCTGTGTCCGCGGCCGGATGGATGCTCCTGACTGGGTGAGACCACCACAGAAGAAGGCGGCCCCGGTAGGGGCGCTTTAGCACCTGTCGCGAATGCACAACCTCGCATTTCTGATGCCATCCGGTCGGGTGTCGTTTGATCAACTGCCGGCCAGCACCGTCAGCGGGATTCTCACTGGCAGCGATGCATCAGCTTTGACCGCATCGGCCTGAAGTGGCTGGAGGAGAGCACCACGATCCTCGCAAGAACGCTGCTGGCCTGGACACCGATCCCGCTGCATGACCTGGAGACCTGCAGCCCCGGTCGTGGTGTACAGCGTCGCCGACGCCAGCCCTGGTTTCAACGGGTTAAGATCCCTCTCGGATCAGCAAATCAAGAGCAGTTCTGTCTCGCATGATGGTCTCGCTTGAGATGTGCCCGTCAATCAGGTTGCACCGTTGCAGCAGTCGTCGATCCAGCAACTCTGCCGGCAGTCAATCCCGAAATGGCACACTGCTTGATGGGCGGACTTGATCTTGAGCGAATGGCAGCCGCCATAAACGTTAACTGTTTGATCAATCACCTTGGTTATACCTTTTTCCCTTCTTGTGGGCTCAATTGGATATTGAGCGAATTTCTTGCCTGCGCAGCTGGCGAGACGAGGCCGGATGCACTACTATTAAACAGATTTACAAAAGCTCAGCGACGGTGCCGGATGTGCCCAATGTCATACGCCTTCCCAGCACCCAGAGCTGCTCGGGTACTTCAGTGCCACCGATGCGATTCCCAGCCACGTGGGACAGCTTCTCACTCGGGACCAGCTGGATAGCGCCCGTGATGCCTAAAAGATGTTGAAATCTTATGCCAAGTTCGATCCGTACCTGGGTCAAAGTCTTGAAGGTGAGATCAAATCAACGCTGTTAAAATGCCATGACAGTATCATTGAAAAGCCCGCCCAGAAAGGCATGCAGAATCCATGCCTCGTCAGGTTAAAGTCCCTATTGTTAAAAGCTCGGTATCAATCTACTCAAAGCCGTAAATTCTCGAATGATTGACTCATGAGCAGCTCATCCAATCCAGGCAAGACACACAAGATTGATGTTGAAGACCTTTTAAACTGGCTTGAACAGCAGCCAGAGCTGGAGCACCTGCGGGCCAAGGCCGATGGCGCACTATGTGAATACAGACCAGGAGAAGGGTCTCCGCAGCAACGTATTCTCGTTGATGCTAACCGTGAGATAGAAAAGAAGAAAGAAGGCTTTGTTCAAAAATTAGTAGATGTAGTATGGGTACCAGGCCATCTATTGCGTGGCAAATCTTACGCAACACCAGAACTTGATACCTCTCTCAATTCCGTTGCGAAGTTGATGAGCATCTCGACGCTCTGGGACTTCTTTACCACGATCCCCCTGTTTCAATTCAGCCTTGCAGGCCCCTTGGGCATTGCATCTGGCCCAGGAGCGGTCGTGCTCTCATTCTTGTTGCTCTGGTCTTCCAACGTTGCTGGAGAGAACTCCACCGATCGTCGAAAGGGGCATTCTGCAAAAGCAACCTGGAGCTTGGCAGCATTTATCTTGCTTTGCACAGCTAAAACAGTTTTCTCCGGTGTCGGTGTTGATCTCTGGATTGGCTCCAGGCAAATTGCATCGGTTTATGCAGCTCAACTGGCTGTAGAAAAGCTGGAGAAAGACAAGGTAGAGCTCAAACGGCTGGAGGGTGGGGAAGCTGACTTTCAGACCGCTTCCAAACGTTGTGCAGACTTGGAGCAGCAGATGAAAACAACGGACCGCACAACCAACGACAAACAATATATCTCATTATTTGTTCAAGCTTATGGCCCTAATGCCGTAACAACGGCGGATCGAGGCCTTACCGCCAAGCAGCTGACCCAACGCTATGGATCAGTAGCCTCCATTCCCGGTGTATGCAGGCAGCGCGACGCACTGCAATCCATTAATATCGAGAAAGCAAAACCACTGGCTTTGGCAATCGAATCCAAAACACGATTAATTTCTGACAAACCTCCATTAATCTATCTAGAGAGTCAAGAAAGCGATATCTACAAAGAGCATTTCCGCGAGGAAAATGGGCGCTTTGAGTGGGTCAATGGCAACGAAGCGGTTGGACAGGCTACCAATCAATTCTATTCCAATCTATTTGCCGGCAAGCTTGGATTGCTCGGCTTTTCATTGTTTACACTAGCGGTTGCTGTTATCCTCACGGGCGCCGCGGCTATTATGCTTTACCTTATCTCCTTGAACAAAGAAGTTCAGGCTTCCTTCTCGGGCGGACTTCTCAAATTCAGAGATAATCGTATTAACGATTATCAAGATAAACTTGAACAAAAACTTGATAACCGGGAGACCTGATCCATGCCCTGGACACCGCTTGCGACACGTTCAGCTGAAATTGTCGATCAAATCACAAAGATTTGCAGCATTTCTGGTACAATCCCTGAGGAAATCTATAATCAAAATAACCTTGGCCTCATGAATGACTCCGAGCTGGAGTCATGGCTCGGAAATGCCATGAACACTGCAGTGCAGCAAGCGGAGCCAGCCAATCCCCAGGAGTCACTGCCTGAAATAACTGAGTCCGAAGAATCTGATGCACGATCATTGCGCTGGGTTCGTTTGAATGGCCGTACGGCTGCAGACAAATCCTACGCTAAAGACCTCTATCGATTCATGCTATTTCAACTATGGCGCAAACATGTTGCCGAAACAGGTCAAACTTATTACCCACCACTTCGCGATGACGTCTGGGATCATTACCAATTGATTTCCGATTCAACTCGCAACTGAACTTGTTCGTCTTTTTGGTCGGCATCGTTCTGCCTCCCGTCCAGGATGCTGAGACTTTGTCGCATCGACCAGAACTGTGGAAACATATCCTGCACGAGCTCAAGGATCAACTGACCTTCCATGAACCTCACCTTCCAGTGGCGCTCTGGATCACATGTTCAGATAAAACCATACTACCGCTTAGCTTAGTTGAGGTTGTCGCAGAGCTGACCTCACAGATAGTAGGACATATTTGTATTCTTCCGCAATCGCTGATAAGCGAACTACCAGACTTTCTTTGCTCAAGTCAGCTTGTTCTTTTCTTGGAACAAGTTGGTGGATCCTTGATCACTGACAGTGGACTCAGCGAATTGCGCAACGCGCGACTGGCGACCACCTTGCCCCAGCACGCGACACTTTGCCTTCAACTACCACAGCTTGCTGATGGTGTTCTGCGGATCGATCGCTATGCGGGCAAGAAGTTGCTCAAAGGCGACCAACTTGTGAGACCCTTGTTGCGTCATTTGGATTATAGCCGCAGCTGGCTTCAATCCCGCCAGCATCTGGCTGATTCAATCTCGCCTTGTGGACTTAGTCGTCACGGGTGGACTATCGCAATCAACATGGCATGGGCCCTCGAGCGCAGTAGCAAGCTGATGCGACGCAATCACCGTGAATTACTGTTCAAAGCGGTTTTATTGGTTGCTCTGATATTGCTTGTGATGCCGTTGATTCATCAATACACAACCCGCCTGCTCCCTGATTTCATCCTGCTGGTCCTTGGTCTCTTATGGCTTGGTCAACAACAACTCCATCGCTGTGCACAGCAATGGTGGTGTCTAGCACAGGCGCTGTGGATTCAGGATACATGGCATCGTTTTGGCTTGATCGAAGATGCCGCCAGCAATTTGATGCCGCTGACTGCCTTGGACAGTGGCGATGATCAAGGTCAACTCGTAGATCTGTTGCGATCTCATCAATCGATTCTTTGGCTTAGTAATTACCAGTCTGAATGGAGTCAGGTTGATATCGCCGATCTGTTGTCTGCAGTGGAGCAGTACCTTGGCCGAGTGCGTCAATCTTGCTTCGCGAGGCAAGCACATCAGCGAATCGCAATGTTGATCGCTGCCGGCTGCATGGCTCTTGCTTGTGTCCGCTTAACCATGTTCAGCTCATTTTTACTGGCTGAAGCGTTCATGATGATGGCTATTGCTGCGGTTGTAATCTTTCTTGATCGCCCCTTGCCGAAGGCTCAAGGTCAACGCTTGATACGCCACATCCGAACCCTGGAATCCGAAATGCTCTCGCTGAAAGCGTATCTTTTGGATGCTGATCGACTGAATGTCAATTCAAGGATTGCCATTGTTGGCAATGTTCATCGTATTGGCATTGAGGTGATGGATTTAGCTAACGACTCGCTCGAGTTACTTGCGTCAAGCTGAATGGATTGAAGTTTGTTCGGGTGCATGACCTGTTGTCGGCGTCGTCTCGGTCTATCGGGTAACTCGTGCTCTTGATGGGTCTGCGCGAAAACCACTATTAGCGATAGCAAGAAGAAGCATACTTGAATCTATAGTTTTTGTCAGTTGCTCTCTGCACCATTCGAACCGTGATAAGGCACTCATTCATGGCACGTCTTCTAGTTCTCGTTTGGGCTGCTCGTTGCTCTGAGTAGTTGGGAAATAACTAATCTGATTGCAATCAACCCTTTGCGTATGGATAAGGCAGTTCTGAGGTGTTTGGCTGTCATCCTGGCACAATCTTCAGTAGAGATCCAATCACATAGGCAGCAAGTTGAAGGCCAGTCAGCAGCAGAGCGGTTGAGGCCACTGTTCGCTTTGTTGGCGATTGCTTCAGTGAGACCAGAGCCAAGGCGATGGAGGCAACGTAGAGCGTCAACGACATCGGCGGGATTGCCTTGTAAAGGGCCCCCACGAGCCTGATGGCGTCGGAATTGAGGGAAGGATGAGTCAAAGCAAACCAGATCCCCACCAACAAGGCGATCAGATTGATGATCAGGGCCAGGGCTGAAAAAAGCAGCGCAGACAGAGCGGTTGCCCGAACGCCGTGTTGGGCTGGCTTGGCCTGCCGCTCTGGTTTGTGGCTCGCCGTCAGCGTCTCCAGCTTCTGACTCTTGGCGGCAGTCTGACCTGTGATCTGGGTCAGCAGGGTCTGGAAGGCTGTGTCCTGATCAATGTTGTGGGCTTGCAGCCAGTGCAGGTTGGCGAGGTGATATCGCCATGCCCCCTCCGGAGCCAGGTCCTGGACCTGAAAGGGGATGATCACCGTATTGCTCTGCATGGCCAGGGTGAGTTCCTTAGCGACTTCTTTACTCGCCATCGAACTGCTGGTCCAGATCAGCACCATATGGCTGGCCGACTCGATCATTTCGGCAATCGATTCGGCCCAGTCGCGTCCTGGCTCGATATCCTCGGGAGCTTTGACGGCGTTGATCCCATTGGACGTCAAGTAGGCATAGATTGTTGCTGCCAGCGGTGTGTCTTTTGATGAATAACTGACAAAGACTTTTGCTGGCTTGGTCATCTCATGGCAGTCGTGTTGAAACCATTCTATCGTCCTTGTGCCGAGGTAGGCTTATGCAGTCCATCCCATCTGATTTCTGCTGTGCGTAGGGCTCTATTTCTTGTCCTGTTGATCCAGGGCCTGGGTTTCACCGCTTACTTCGGCTGGTGGTCGATTCGCGACTACCTCGCCCTTGAGCAGGCCGTCGCCATGAAGAGGCCCCATGAGGAGCTGCGACATCGCATCAATGTGGGCTTTGAGGGCGTCTGGTTTCTGCTCTCTGAGCTGGTAATCATCCAGTCCGTGATTGGGCTACATGGCCTCGACAAGAAGCCTGCTACGCAAAAGATTGGCTGAGTTACCACCGTCTACGTCCCTTGAGGCTGGCCTGAGTCAAATGGGGGTGAGACCAGAATCTTTTCGTCTTTGTCCAAGCGACCAAACTTGAGGCCTGCCCTACACTGCAGACTATTATATCCACTGTGACAGCGATGCAGATGCTGCATAACTCCTACTTGTTGCTGTAACGATCCGTGACTGAACACCAGCAACCTTTCTTTATGCCATCGACCTCTGTTCCGGCTCCGGCTGTCCCTACCGCCGCTGCACCCGAATCCCGCGAAATCCGGGTGTTTCTCTCCAGCACCTTCCGGGATTTCAACGAGGAGCGCCGGCTGCTGGCCACCCAGGTGTTTCCCGAGCTGAACCGCAGGGCTCGCGAGCGTGGCGTCGAGCTGGTGGAGGTGGATCTGCGCTGGGGCGTGACCCAGGAGCAGGTGGAAGGTGGCCATGCGCTGGAAATCTGCCTGCGGGAGATCGAGCGCTGTAAGCCCTATTTCATCGGCATGCTGGGAGACAGCTACGGCAGCCTGACGCCACCGCAGCGGCAGCTGCTACAGACCGAGCCCGGTCTGCTGGACAAGCGCCAGTGGCTGGATGGGCGGATCGGAGAGGCCAGCTACACCGAGCTGGAAATCACCCATGGCCTGGAGCTGCTGCGCGATGGGGCAATGGAAGGCCGTGCCTTCTTCTACTTCCGCGATCCCGCCTGGAGCGACAACAAAGCCGCCGCGGAAGGTCCAAGCGGCTGGCGCAGCGAAACGCCTGAGGAGCGCCAGAAACTGGAGCAGCTGAGGGACCGGATTCGCAGCAGTGGCCACCCCCTGGTCGATGGCCTGGCGGATCCGCAGGCGATCGCTGAGCGGATCAAGGAGGAGCTGTGGGCGCTGATCGATCGGCAGTTCCCGCAAGGCGAGCAGCCTGACGCGCTGGAGAAGGAGGAGCGCAAACACGCCGACTACCGCCGTGCCCGCACGGGTGCTGGCCAGTACGTGGGCGGCGAGGGCTACATCACGCAACTCGAGGCGTGGATCGTGGAAGGCCAGCAGCGGATCCTGATCAGCGGCGAATCAGGAGCCGGCAAGAGCACGTTGCTCGCCAACTGGATGCAACGCCACCAGCAGCAGCACCCGCAGGATGTGCTCTATGCCCACCACCTGGGCTGCACCAACGATGCGAGTGCCCTGCGGCCGTTGCTGGGCCGGCTGATCGACACCGCCTCAAAACAGCTGCTGGAGGCCGAGCGGATCAGCGAACCGCTGAAGGTGCCGGATGACTGGTGGGATCTGGTGGCGACGGTGGCGGAAACCCTGCAGACCCTGGGCCGCTGGGCCACCGAGGGAAAACGCCGCTGGATCTGGGTGCTGGATGGGCTTGATCGCCTGGCTGAGGATGATCAGAACGCCCTGCCCTGGTTGCCGACATCGCTGCCGGAAGGCATCCATGTGGTGGCCAGTGCATTGGCCTGCCCGGCGCGGGAGATCCTCAGCCAGCAGGGCTACTCCACCTTGACGATTCAGCCTCTGGGGCCAGAGGAACAGGAGCAGTTGATTCAGCGGTATCTGAGCCGCTACACCAAGGAACTTGATGGCGGCCTGCGCCAGCAGATCCTCCAGCATGAGCTAGCCGGATCACCACTGTTCCTGAAGGTGCTGCTGGAGGAACTGCGGCAGTGCGGCCGCTTTGACACCCTGCAGGAGCAGCTGCGCTTCTACCTGAGCGCATCGACGGTGGATGACCTGTATGAACGGGTGCTGGAGCGGTTGGAGAATGACGGAAATGGCGAAGCGGTGCGCCAGGTGATGACGGCGCTGTGGGCCAGCCGTGCGGGCCTGGCAGAAACGGAACTGCGCGCGATCACGGGGTTGTCGCCATTGCAGTGGGCCCCGATCGACCTGGCACTGGAGAAGGCGTTCGGGCGGAATGGCAACCGGTTGGTATTCGATCACGACTATCTGCGCAAGGCGGTGGAGGATCGCTTCCTGCCGAGCGAGGAGGCGAGACGGCAGGCGCACAGCGCCTTAGCGGATTGGTACCAGAGCCGAGATGGCTGGGATGAGCGCGATTCGGAGGAGCTGCCCTGGCAGCTGCAGCAAGCGGGCCTGTTGGACGATCTGCGGGAATGGCTGCAGATGCCGTCGATCCTCGCCTCTCTTGTGTCAGATCGCGGCAGCCGGGAGACGGTGAACTATTGGCTGGCCGTGAAGGCTGAGGCTGACGGCGAACTCGATGAGCTGATCGCCGAGGCTGTCGAGGAGGAGATCGAGAAGCGCAAAGAGGATCCGGCCGATCTGATCTGGTTCGTGGACCGGATGGCAGGGCTGCTGGATGAGGCGGGGCTGTATCGGGAGCTGCTGCTGCGGCTGCGAACCCTGTCGCTGGAGCTGGAGGAAGCGGCAGAAGATCGCGATGACGCTTCAATGCTGACGAGCCTGGCCTGGTTGGCCAGTGCCCAGCAAGATCAGGGCAACTACGCGAAAGCCGAAGCCTTCTACCAGCGCTGCCTGGAGGCGCAGGAGCGTCTGCTGGGCCGCGAGCACCCCTCCACCCTCACCACCGTCGGCAATCTGGCGGTGCTGTATCAGGCCCAGGGCGACTACGAGAAAGCCGAAGCCTTCTACCAGCGCTGCCTGGAAGCCCGTGAGCGTCTACTGGGCCGCGAGCACCCCTCCACCCTCACTACCATCGGCAATCTGGCGGGGCTGTATCAAGCCCAAGGCGACTACGAGAAAGCCGAAGCCTTCTACCAGCGCTGCCTGGAGTCGCGGGAGCGTCTGCTGGGTCGCGAGCACCCCGACACCCTCACCAC
>Ga0194063_10002774_pt1 | contig 10743 bp, 8 predicted proteins | sample SepL3720m_MetaG_FD_155459 | JGI IMG/M metagenome (GOLD analysis project Ga0194063, IMG submission 155459) | Anoxic zone freshwater microbial communities from boreal shield lake in IISD Experimental Lakes Area, Ontario, Canada - Sep2016-L373-20m | ecosystem: Environmental > Aquatic > Freshwater >...
TGAAGGGGATGCCCCTCTGAAATATGATCCAGCCGACAAGAAGTGGGTAGAAATCGGCAATAATGTTTTTATGCAATTTAATAAGAACATTGATGGTACTCTGGAAGTTTTGAAACAAAAAAATGTCGATTTTGGTGGTGGGTTAGAGCGTTTACTGGCATACCTCGAAGGGAGAGATAATGTTTACGAAACTGATCTATTCGAGGTTATTTTGGGAGAAATTGAAAGTATTTCTGGTAAAAAATATAGCTCTTCCTCTGTCATCTCGAGTGAAGTCGAGAGATCTTTTCGTGTAATTGCTGATCACATTCGAGCTGCCACATTTATGATCAATGATGGGGTCGTGCCCTCAAATAAGGATAGAGGCTATGTTTTGCGTCGTTTGATCAGGCGGGCGATTGTGAAGGGGCAACAGCTGGGGATTGAACAGAATTTTACCGCCAAGGTTGCTCGCAAAGTTTTCGAGATTTACAACGGAGTTTATTTTGGGTCTGTCATTTCGACTCCACTCGAAGAGAGGGTGGAGAAATCTACAGAAAAAGATCTCTCGACTTCGCTCGAGATGACAGCAAATGATGACAAACAAAAAATGATTCTCTTCGAGTTGGAAAAAGAAGAGGAGAAATTTAGAGGAACACTTACAAGAGGGCTGCTTCAGTTTAAAATTATTGCCGCCATGAAGACAAAGAGCAATGAAGAAGAGTGGAAAAAAGTAGAATTTACTGCTGAAGAATTTTTCAATTTATATCAGTCTTTTGGATTTCCTTATGAATTGAGTGCAGAGGAGGCAACACGATTAAATATCCCCATAGAAAATAATACCAGAAAAACTTTTGAAGTGATGCTAAGGAATCACCAAGATTTGTCTCGTACGGCTTCCGCGGGGATGTTCAAGGGTGGTCTGGCCGATGCTGGAGAAGAAACAACGAAGTTGCATACCGCTGCTCACTTGATGTTGGCTGCTTTACGGTTCGTTTTGGGTGAGAATGTCTACCAAAAAGGATCAAACATCACGCCAGAAAGACTCAGATTTGACTTTTCTTATCCTGAAAAAATGACTGTCGAACAAATTAAACAGGTCGAAGCTCTAGTGAACGCACAAATTGAGAAAGACCTGCCTGTAGAGATGGCAGAGATGAGTGTGGATGAAGCTAAAGGACAGGGTGCTATGGGTGTATTTGACGCCAAATATGGCGACAAAGTTAAAGTTTATACCGTCGATGATTTTTCTAAGGAGATTTGTGGCGGTCCCCATGCCAACAGAACTGGTGAGCTTGGTCATTTCAAGATTTTGAAAGAAGAGAGCTCGAGTGCAGGGGTACGGCGTATCAAGGCAGTATTATCTTAGAGGACGATTGTGATACAATGATATTGTAATGCAATATAGATTTTAGATACTGAAAGTGAGGGAGTGGTGAACTTGTTCGGCTGGGGAAAAAATAAGAAACATTATGCGATTGCTCTAGATATTGGTACCGAGTTTGTTAAGGTGCTAGTTTTTCGTTTGGAAGATAACAAAGCGTTTGTGGTTGGTGTGGGCAAACAGCGACAAGGTCTGACTGACATGCAGGGTGGGCATGTGACTGATATTGCTGGAGTGTCGGCGAATTGTGAAAAAGCGCTTGAGCAGGCCTTTCAGATGGCTGGCGTGGCACCAGAGCAGTGTGTCATCGGGATTGCTGGCGAATTAGTTAAAGGTGCGACCACGACCGTTCATTATCATCGAGCTGATCCGGATAAAAATATCACACTAGAAGAACTCAAAAATATTATTGGTCAGGTTCAGGAGAAATCATTTGAAAAAACACGCGCCGACTTGGCGTGGGAGACGGGGCAGGAAGAGCCAAATGTGAAGTTGGTCAATTCGGCGATTGTCGATGTGAAGATCGATGGTTTTAAGGTCAATAACCCAGTTGGTTTTCAGGGCAAAGATGTCGAGGTTGGTATTTACAACTCGTTTGCGCCTGTATTGCATCTATCTGCTTTGCAAACAGTAGCAGAAAATCTCGGTCTTGATTTATTGGCAGTGGCGGCCGAGCCATATGCCGTCGCTCGGTGCGTGGGGATGGACGACTCGGCAGATTTTTCCTCTATTTTTATTGATATTGGTGGTGGTACGACCGATATCGCTGTGGTTCGGTCTGGCGGACTGGATGGTACAAAGATGTTCGCAATTGGCGGACGAGTTTTTACCAAAGCCATTGCTGACGCTTTGGAGTTGACTTTTGCCGACGCCGAAAGATTGAAACTGAAATATTCTCAGGGCGAGATCGAAGACGAAAAAGAGCAAAAAAAAGTTAGCGATGCTTTGGAAAATGTCTCTGACGTTTGGCTCTCTGGAGTTGAACTTGCTCTCGAAGAGTTCAATCAAGTTGATTTGTTGCCATCCAAAATTATGTTGTGTGGCGGCGGATCACTCCTGCCAGAGATAAAAGATTATCTGGAGAAGAGGGAGTGGAGCAAGCGATTGCCTTTTGCCAAGCATCCGAAGATTGATTTTGTCTCGCCTGAACATGTTTCAACTGTCGTCGATGAGGTTGGCAAGCTCTCTGGTGCACAGGATATCACGCCGATGGGGTTGGCCAATCTGGCGATTGATTTGGCTGGTGAAGAAGGTGTGGTTGGTAGTATAATGGATAAGATTACCGACGGACTACGAAGATGAATGCGCAACACAGATTACAGTACTATACCGATTACAATTCCACACAGATTACTGATTTAAACAGATTGATGAAATAATTTAATAAAATGATGAATAAAACGATTTATTTGGAAATCAACGAAGAGATAACTGAGGTTATCGATAAGCTCAAAAAAGCTGAGGAAAAGCAGCTTATTTTCGTTATTCCAAGAAATTCGACATTGGCTCAAAGTGTGATTAACTTAAAATTATTGCTGCGGGCAGCAAAGGAATCGCACAAACGCATTTGTATAGTTACTTCCGACAGCGTTACAAGGAATTTATCTGGTCAGCTCGGCATTGAATCATTTGATAGTATTGATGAAGTTAAAAATGCTGATTGGTCTCCAGCGGCCGAGGCAATTGCGGCTGATAGCCGACCAAATTTTCGCGTTCATAATTACCAGAACGAAAGTGAGAGACTGGTAAATGATGATGTTGACTTAATGACTGGTACTGATGAGTCTGTCGAAGTTGAAGACAAGATCAAAGTTCGAAAAATTAAGATTAGTGATGGCGAGGCATTACCCTTGGCAGCCGCTACTGATGATCACAGCAAGGATACAAATTATTTGCACCGACAATTACCTAAAGAATTGCGAGGTAAGGATATGAATAATTCGAAATACAGAAAATATGTGAATATGGGGCTCGTCGGTCTGGTTTTTTTGGCTCTGATCGCTTGGGCTATTTACATTCCGTCGGCGACAGTTGCTGTAACCATGAAAACAGTTGAGTATAAACAAAAATTCCAGATTGTGGTCGATAAAAATGCGACTGTTCTCGATAGCGCTAAGGCTATCTTGCCTGGTGTCGTCGTCCTACTTGATAAAAGCTTGACCAAAACTTATCCTGCGACTGGCACAAAAAATAATGGTGAAAAGGCCAAGGGAACACTGACATTTTCGAATACAAATGGTGTTGACAATCAACAGATCAATGCTGGATCTACGGTTACAAGCGGTCAAGTTAGTTTTACGGTCGACAAAACTATCATTGTTCCGAAGGGCACACTCGGTTCTAATGGTTTGCCTATTGCTGGCACAATACAGGGATCAGTCACGGCTGTCGCCGGCGGTGTGGCTGGTCACTTTTCTGATGGTTCTGTCTTTGTGGTTGCCGGAAAACCAAGTACGATTTCGGCCAAAGGAAGTACCGCTGGTGGTACAGACAAGGAAGTGAAAGTCGTGACCGCAGAGGATATTGAGAAGGCTAATGTTGCGATAAAGGATGCGATGTTGACCGAAGGCAAGCCAGAAATATTGGATAAAGCGACCAAAGAGGGCGTAAAGGTGATTGATACTTCTGTTGCCTTCGAATTAACTAGTGTCCAGTTTAATAAAAAAGCTGATGACGAGGCAGACCAATTTGATGCTGTTGGCAGCGGCAAGCTGACTGTTCTCGGTTTTGCTGAACAAAATTTATACGATTTTGCGATGAGTTTGGCCACCGCTGATTTGGGAAGTTCAAAAACGATTATCAATCCCGAAGCGGCTACAACCAATTATACTGTGCTGTCAAATGATGCAGCTGCGGGATTGCTCAAACTTGATGTTGATTTTCTCGGGCAATCTGGTCAAAAAATTGCTGCAAAGACGATTGTCGATAAGTCTATCTTCAAGAAAAAGATAACAGCCGAAGTAGCAATTTCGAAGATGGAGGGTGTGGAGAGTGCCAAAGTAGCTGTCTCTCCATCATTCATGCCTTTTATGCCTTTGCGCGCCAATCGGATTGATGTGAGGTTTGACTACAAAAAGTAAAATAAATTAATCTAATTAACCTAAGGGTTCTTCTCCTTTTCAAGGAGAAAGCCTGCCCTGAGCGAAGACGAATGGGTTAGCTGAGGTTTCATTTTAAAACATTAAACCTCACCCCTGCCTCTCCTTGAAAAGGAGAGGAGAAATACAATAACCAAGAGACAATAATCAGTTAATAACCAATATTCAATTATTAAATTTCCAAGGGTTCTTCTCCTTTTGAAGGAGAAGATAGATGAGGTTTCATCTTAAACATTAAACCTCACCCCACCTCTCCTTGAAAAGGAGTGGAGAAAATCAATGACTAGATGATTAAATGACTAATTGAATAAATATTTATTGGCTACTTGAATTAATATTTACGGAATTTATGTATTTAGCTATAGATTATGGTAAGAAAAGAATTGGATTGGCTATCGGTGAGAAGATGGCTAGAGGTTTTGGCGTTTTAGAAAATTCTCCAGAAGTGATCGATGAGATTGTAGAAAAATGCAGGGCCGAACAGATTGAAAAAATTATTATTGGCTTGCCGAAGCGAGAAGACGGGACTGATGGCGGCATGGGCGCTCAAATCCGATCTTTCGCAGCTTTACTCGAAAGAAGTGCGTCTTTGCCCGTGATATTCGAAGAAGAATCGTTTACTTCGGTGGAGGCTGAAAGATTGCTTGGCGAGAACGGAGTTGACATATCGAAGGACAAGGCCAAGGTAGATGAACTTTCGGCTGTCTTGATTCTTGAACAGTATATTAACGCAGAGAACAGATGAATTTCAGCAAAAAGACGAAAATTGTTTTCGCCATTGTTATTTTTGTGCTTGTTGCCATGATTGGCGCAGCGTTTTGGAGTTATCGAAGTATCGAAAAGATTGCTGAGACTCCATTTGATACCGGTCAGCCCAAGATATTTTTTGAAATTCCTGAGGGTTCAAGCAAGCAATATGTGTCGAAAGAGCTACAGGGCAAAGGCTTGATTTCATCAACCCTTGCGTTTGATTTTTTTTCTCGACTAAACCAGAAGCCTTTCAAAGCTGGTTTCTGGGAGATTCCGGAAAAAGTATCAATATTTGATTTGATCAGATTTTTCACGACTGGTGAAAATTTTATTGAGCGAGTGACGATACCTGAGGGCTGGCGTCGAGAGCAAATCGGTCGAGCGCTAGAGAAGAAGAACATTGTGACTGAGAGTTCTTTTGATTCTGCTTCCTCTAGTTATGAAGGACAACTTTTCCCGGCAACATATTTTATCAAGCCAGGAACCCCAGCTGCCGATATAGTGCAGATGATGGTCAAAGAATTTTATGATCAAACGCAAGGGCTCGAAGTTTCTGATGACGATATTATACTGGCGTCGATCGTGGAGAGGGAAACAGATAGAGCAGAGGAGAAGTCAATTATTGCCGGTATCTATTTCAATCGCCTAAAAATCGACATGAAGTTGCAGGCTGATCCGACGGGGATTTATGCCAAAGATACAATTGCGTACAATGCACTCGCTCGATCAGACAAAATAGATTATCTTTTTTGGAAAGCGATCAGCATCAGCGAGTTGAATAGTTTGTCTTTGCCCTATAATACATATTATTCCTTTGGTTTGCCCGAGGGGCCGATCTGTAATCCGAGTTTGGAGACACTCAAGGCTGTCAAAAATTATCAAAAAACAGATTATCTCTATTTCCAGCATGTGAAAGGGGTGTTTTACCCAGCAAAAACTTATGCTGAGCATTTGGCAAATGGAAAAAAGTAGCCTAAGAATATATTTGACTAAAGTGTTGTTTTTGTATTAGACTCAGATAAGTCAGCTGAAACTGGAGCGGGATAATTTTTGGTGTAAATGGCAAGCATATTAAGTTCAATTTATTCACGATTTTCACATGACGTAGCCATTGATCTGGGCACGGCAAATACTTTGGTGTATGTTCGTGGTCATGGAGTTGTGATCAGAGAGCCATCAGTAGTCGCGATCAATAAGCGGACAAATGAGATATTGGCCGTAGGAGAAGAAGCCAAGAGGATGGTTGGGCGTACACCTGCTCATATTGTGGCGATTCGTCCACTTGTGGATGGAGTTATTTCTGATTTTGAGATCACCGAGCAGATGCTTAAGTATTTTTTTGAAAAAGTTCAGAAGATTTCATTTACTCTGATACCTCGGCCGAGAGTCGTGATTGGTATTCCACATTCTGTGACTGAGGTTGAAAGACGAGCAGTTGAAGAAGGGGCGATCAACGCTGGGGCGAGAGAAGTTTATCTGATCGAAGAGCCAATTGCCGCCGCGATCGGGGCGAGGTTACCTATTCAAGATGCTTCAGGGAGCATGATCGTTGATATCGGTGGTGGAACAACTGAAGTAGCAGTGATGTCGCTTGGTGGCGTCGTAGCTTCTCGATCTTTGCGTATCGCCGGTGATGAATTAAATGATGATATTATCCAATACTCTCGCGATAAGTTCAATTTATTGCTTGGGGAGAGAACTGCTGAAGAGATCAAGATTAAAATTGGTTCGGCTATGACGAGAAAAGATCGTCGTGAAGCTCCGATGCGTGGCAGGGATTTAGTTTCTGGTTTGCCGAAAGAAATTATTGTTAATGATGAACAGATCAGAGAAGCGATCAGAAAGTCATTGAATACTATTATCGAAAGTGTCAGAGTAACGATGGAGGAGACTCCGCCTGAATTGCTTTCGGATATTATGGATCGTGGGATTATCCTATCTGGTGGGGGAGCATTACTCGACGGCTTGGCAGAACGCTTGGCCCAGGAAACCCAGACGAAGGTTTATATTGCTGATGATCCGCTAACAGCTGTGGTTCGGGGCGCTGGGTTAGTCTTGGAAGATCTTGATTTGCTCTCAAATGTATTATTACCGAAAGAGTTCAATCGTTAAATGAAAAATAATTACAAACAATTTATATTTGTAATACTTACTGCTTTTTTTATTTTACTGTGGGTTTGGCCAACTTTTAGAAAAGATGTGTCGTATGCAGCTCAGAGTACGATCAAGACACCTGCTTCCGCTTTCAGTTTTGTCGGCAAGAAAATAAAGACTAGTTTGTATTTTTGGACTAATATCCAGAACCTGACTCGACAAAATGCAGAGTTAGTCGATAAAATTACTCAATTGCAGATTGACAGAAGCCGTATCACTGAGCTTGAAAACGAGAATACTTTCCTGAAAAAAGAGATTGGTTTTACTGAAACCTATGGATCCGTGGAGATGGTGCCGGCCAGAATTATCGAGCGTGATCCGATATCATTTCTTGATTATATCGTTATCGACAAAGGCGGAGACGACGGAGTTAAAGGGGGCCAACCAGTAATGTCCGGAGGGGCCTTGATCGGTAAAGTATCCCAAATATTTAAATCTAGTGCCAAGATTACCTTGATCACCAGCAAAGACTCGATCATCCAGGCGATGTTGCAGGATAGTCGCACAAAAGGCACTCTCTCTGGAGGCGTTTCCGGTTTGCTTTTAGAAAATATTATTCAGGATGTTGATTTCAAAAAGGGTGAATATGTCGTGACTTCTGGTCTTGGTGGAAGCATGTCACCCGGGCTGTTGATTGGTCGGGCTGCGTCAGTTCAAACGAGTGGCGGTATATATAAAAGTATCGTGGTCGAGCCGTTAGCTGATTTATCAAAAATAGAATTAGTTTTCGTGCAAAAATGAAAAACAATAATTTGTATTTGATCGGTTTGTCTCTGGTTTTGGTCTTTTTGGATATCGCTTTCTTTAGTTTTCTTGATCTGTACGGGGGAACGATATTTTTATCTCTTGTCGTGGTAATCCTGGTCAGTTTGTTTTGGGGGCAGCAAAAAACCCTGATCTTTGGCTTATCTTCGATGATCTTTTTGACAATTTTGTCGTCATTACCATTGATTGTCATCTTGGTTGGTTTCTTGCTCGTGCCGATGTTCATCGCCTTCCTCAGAAAGAGGGTTTTGCCAGAGCTACCAGTCATCGGAGCGGTTCCGATAATCGTAGCGCCATTAATAATCTTCGAGTTATGTTTTATTATCGTAACCGGATCATATTTCGTGGGTGCTTTTTTGACTGCTTCTTTTTTCGTCGTACTAAATGCAACTATTGGAATCTGGGCCTATGGGGTAATTCAAAATATTGGCAGAAAACAACGCATCGGGATATTCAAATAATATTAAGTTTTACATATGGATATACTCGGTAATTTTTCTGATATCAGGGGAGACACCAAAGCTCGACGCGTACGCCGCAAAGAGGAGCTCAATTTTGAGTACGGCGATACGGCCATTGATCGGATATCGACTATTGAAAAGAAAAAAGATCGGACGACTTTGTCGTGGGTTAAATTTGCTGTCGTAGGAATCTTCTGCATTATGATCCTGCGTGTCTTTAGCTTGCAGATAGTTCAGGGGGAGGCAAATAAAAGTTTGGCTTTGGGCAATAGTATTAGGCCTCGTTTGATCGAAGCACCAAGAGGTCAAATTTTGGATAGTTCTGGCGGGTGGTTGGCTAGAAATACCTCTGATTTTTCTTTGGCGTTGTATCCATCGGATCTACCAAAGAAAAAATCTGATCGCGAGGAGTATTATCAAAAAATTGCTGCATTGGTTAGCATGGATCAAGCCGAAGTGAAGAAAAATGCTGAGAAAAATGGCTTGATTTCTTTGGATATGGCAATAATTAAGGAAGATATGCCCAGGGATGATGCTCTTCTTTTGGAGGAGAAGATCAAGACTGTTCCTGGCTTATTCATTGCCAAGCGTTATAGTCGTGAGTATAGCTATACTCTTGGTTTGGGCCATGTGCTTGGGTACACGGGAGCAATCACCGAGAACGAGCTGAAAAATGGGACAGGCTACTATCTTTCTGACCATGTCGGAAAAACTGGGATTGAAAAAACGGCAGAACAATATCTGCGTGGCGTCCCTGGTGTCGAACAGGTCGAAGTTGACTCGAAGGGAAATGTAAATCAAATCTTGTTGGACGATAATAGTACCGAGCCCGTCGCAGGTAATAATGTTTGGCTGTATATGGATCGTGGTTTGCAAAATGAAGCGGCGAAGGTCGCCGCCGATGCTTTGGTTAAAGCGAAAGAAGATACTGGCAAAGATGACATTAAAACGGCAGTTGCTATCGTAATGGATGTTAAAACTGGTGGTATCCTTGCAATGGTCTCGACGCCTGATTATGATTCAAACTTGTTCTCTGGTGCGGATAGCGGCACAAATTATTCGAAAATTTTGTTGGATAAATCCATGCCGATGTTTGACCGTTCGATTGCTGGTACTTATCCGCCCGGATCGAGCTCGAAGCCGATGCTTGCAGCTGCAGCCCTCCAAGAGGGTACAATCAATGCTAACACTGTTTTTGATGCACCTGGTAGTATTACGGTCGGTGGTTCGACTTTTATCAATTTTGAGAGCAAGGAACTTGGCGCGACAACGGTCAGATCTGCTCTGGAGTTTTCGAATAATATTTTCTTTTACGCCGCTGGGGGAGGGTATGGGCCAATCAAAGGACTAGGCATTGATCGAATCAAGAAGTATTGGCAACTGTTTGGTTTGGGCCGACCTACGGGGGTAGATCTTCTTGGTGAGGCCTCTGGTTTGTTGCCTGACCCGACCTGGAAAAAGAAAGCTCAGGGCGAGAACTGGTATATTGGCGACACTTATCATGTTTCGATCGGTCAGGGCGATCTGTTGGTCACGCCGATTCAGATGTTGCGAATGGTGAACTCCATTGCAAATGGCGGCAAGGTGGTCGTGCCGCATATTGTCAAGAAAGTCACAGATCCAGAGGGTAATGTGATCAAAGAATATGGCGAGGAAGTGGTCAATGCTAATTTTATTTCGCCGCAAAATTTGAAGACGGTGCAAGAAGGAATGCGGTTGGTCGCGACGGGTGGATCAGCAATGGCGATGGCTAACCTGCCAGTGGAGGTTGCTGGAAAAACTGGTTCGGCACAGTACGATAACAATCAGCGAGTTCATGGTTGGTTTGTTGGTTACGCGCCCTATGACAATCCGCAAATTGCCGTTTTGACGATGGTGGAGGGCGGCGGGATGTCAACGGCGACGGCGGTGCCGATGGCCAAGGATCTTTTTAATTATTACTTTACAAGATAAGAGCCAGGAGTCAGGAGATAGGGGAAACAGAAAACAGAAAACAGAAAACGGCAGTCAGAGGGAGTCACGCGCCATCCATTAATTAATTGTCATTGCGAGGAGTCTGCGACTGCCTGCCGTCCGTAGCCTTGGCGTAGGATGGTGGCAATCTATCATAATAATTTGTTAGAATAGTATTGAGATTAGAATTATATTGAAG
>Ga0194063_10002776_pt1 | contig 10733 bp, 10 predicted proteins | sample SepL3720m_MetaG_FD_155459 | JGI IMG/M metagenome (GOLD analysis project Ga0194063, IMG submission 155459) | Anoxic zone freshwater microbial communities from boreal shield lake in IISD Experimental Lakes Area, Ontario, Canada - Sep2016-L373-20m | ecosystem: Environmental > Aquatic > Freshwater...
CACGGTAGGCTTCCCGTGTCGGACTCCTCATGGAAATATAAAAAAATATTTTAGGCTAAACAAGGATATCCAGTCAAGAGACTTGGCCAAATCAATTGCCTCTGCGGAGGCATGGGCAGCTGGAACAACCTAAAATTTAATATCACCAAAGACGCAATCTCTAGTGAATCAGTCATCTTTAAGAGCACAAAAATATACCTTTTTAATACTTGAATTTTTGCCCATCACCCCCAACTACCGAGTACTTGCTTGCAATTTTAAGGGGGGAACATCATGCGTTTTGATAAACTTACAACAAAACTACAGCAGGCGCTGTCTGATGCACAAAGCCTGGCCGTGGGTAGTGACAATCAATTTATTGAGCCGCAGCATCTGCTGCTGGCTCTGCTCAATGATGTCGACAGTGGTGCAGCCGCATTAATTTCGCGCGCAGGCGGTAGTGCAAGCCCCCTGAAGGCTGCACTCACGCAAAGTGTCACTCGCCTAACCAAGGTAGAGGGGCATGGCGGGGAGGTGCAAATCGGGCGAGACCTCGCCAACACACTAAATATTGCCGACAAACGCGCACAGAAACGTGGCGATCAATTCATTGCCTCAGAAATGTTTTTACTAGCAATAGCTGAGGATGCGGGTGAATGCGGACGCCTGCTAAAACAACATGGCGTGACCGCCAGAGCCCTAGAACAGGCAATTAACGTGGTTCGTGGTGGGCAAAGCGTAGACACACAAGAAGCCGAGAATCAACGTGAGTCACTAAAAAAATATACTCTTGACCTTACTGAGCGCGCTCGCCAAGGAAAGCTAGATCCAGTTATTGGGCGTGATGATGAAATACGTCGCGCCATTCAGGTGCTCCAGCGTAGAACAAAAAATAACCCCGTTTTGATTGGCGAGCCCGGCGTAGGAAAAACCGCCATCGTAGAAGGTCTGGCACAGCGAATAGTCAACGGGGAAGTTCCCGAATCCCTGAAGGACAAGCGCGTGTTATCGCTTGATATGGCAGCACTATTGGCTGGCGCAAAATATCGCGGCGAGTTTGAGGAGCGCCTAAAGTCTGTGCTAAAAGAAATGGCAGCAGAAGAGGGGCGTATCATTGTGTTCATTGATGAACTGCACACCATGGTTGGCGCAGGAAAGGCTGAAGGTGCGATGGATGCCGGGAACATGCTTAAGCCCGCATTGGCACGCGGCGAGCTGCATTGCATCGGCGCCACCACTCTAAACGAATATCGCAAATACATTGAAAAAGATGGGGCGCTGGAACGTCGCTTTCAAAAGGTGCTCGTAGGGGAGCCCACAGTAGAGGCAACCATTGCCATCTTACGTGGCCTGCAGGAAAAATATGAGCTGCACCACGGCGTGGAAATAACTGACCCCGCCATTGTGGCGGCGGCAGAATTATCGCATCGCTACATTACCGACCGCTTTCTGCCGGACAAGGCGATCGACCTGATAGATGAAGCTGCCGCACGTATCAAGATGGAGATTGATTCCAAGCCGGAAGTGATGGACAAACTCGATCGTCGACTGATTCAACTAAAGATTGAACGTGAGGCTGTAAAGAAAGAAAAGGACGAGGCCTCAAAAAAACGTATGCAGCTCATCGAAGATGAGATCGCCAAGTTACAGCGCGAATATGCAGATCTTGAGGAGATCTGGAAAACAGAAAAGGGTTCTGCGCATGGTGCGGCTCAAATAAAAGAAGAAATCGAGCGTGTACGTGCAGAAATTATGCGGCTGCAGCGTGAAGGCAAGCTAGATAAGGTAGCCGAACTACAGTACGGTAAGCTTCCACAACTCGAAACAAAACTGAAAGAGGCGACCACAACCGAGGTAAACAAGCCCAAAAATCGCCTTCTTCGTACGCACGTTGGTGCAGAAGAGATTGCTGAGGTGGTTAGTCGTGCTACCGGCATTCCCGTCTCCAAGATGATGCAAGGTGAACGAGACAAGCTATTGCAGATGGAAGCAAAGCTACATGAGCGCGTGGTTGGGCAGGATGAGGCAGTGCGCTTAGTGTCAGATGCCATCCGCCGCTCACGCTCTGGACTAGGGGACCCCAATCGTCCCTATGGATCTTTTTTATTTTTGGGTCCCACCGGGGTAGGAAAAACTGAGCTCTGTAAAACGTTAGCCGGATTTTTATTTGATTCTGAAGATCACCTCATCCGCATTGACATGAGCGAGTACATGGAAAAGCATTCCGTGTCGCGTCTCATAGGTGCGCCTCCAGGCTATGTTGGCTACGAAGAGGGGGGCGGGCTGACCGAGGCTGTCAGACGCAAACCGTACTCTGTCATATTGTTAGATGAAGTAGAGAAAGCGCATCCAGATGTCTTTAATGTACTCCTCCAGGCACTCGATGACGGGCGTATGACAGATGGGCAGGGGCGCACGGTAGATTTTAAGAATACGGTCATTGTAATGACCTCAAATCTTGGTAGTCAAATGATTCAAGAGTTATCGAGTGACAACTATCAAACCATCAAGTTGGCGGTAATGGCCGAGGTAAAGAATTATTTTCGTCCCGAATTTATCAACCGCATCGACGAGGTGGTGGTGTTTCATGCGCTAGACGAGAAGAACATTAAGGCCATCGCACGTATTCAGCTGGGCCACTTAGAGAGCCGTCTGACTGCTATGGATATCAAGCTAGACATCACTGATGCCGCCCTGGCAGAGATAGCCACCGCCGGCTTTGATCAAGCCTATGGTGCCCGCCCACTAAAACGGGCCATCCAATCTCAACTAGAAAACCCCCTTGCCAAACAGCTCCTGGAGGGTCGCTTCACAGCCAAGGATACTATCAAAATCAGTTGTGTGGCAGGCATAATGCGATTCGAGAAAGGTTAATAACACCAAAATATAACCCTTATGCCCAAGCCCCTCACCCCAAACAACAACCAAAACCCGTGAAATCCATTTGACGGAATTCTGACCTGTATCGAGGGGGTGGAACTTGGGGGGCGCCCCGATAGTGGTACTATTGCATACCTTATTTTTAACAAGGCTCAACTATGCACAAGATTAACGCATTGATTCTTGCTGGCTTGTTTATTGCACCGTTAGCGTTGTCCATCCCGCCGGCATTCTCTGCCGCAGATAGTGAAACACGCGCCGTGGCCAAACTCATCAAAATAGATCGCAAAATTGGTGACGGAGCAGAGGCCGTGATTGGCAAGACCGTGGAGGTGCACTACACAGGCTGGCTTTATAGCCCAGCCGAGCCCAACAACAAGGGTAGAAAATTTGATAGTTCAGTCGATCGTGGCACACGCTTCTCTTTTCCTCTGGGTGAAGGGCGCGTCATCCAAGGCTGGGATACAGGAGTTGTCGGTATGAAGGTTGGCGGTCAGCGCACCCTTGTCATTCCTGCAGATCTGGGCTACGGGGCCCGAGGGGCCGGGAGGGCTATACCACCAAATGCAGCACTAATTTTTGATGTTGAGCTATTTAACGTTCGCTAAAATATTGGACACCCGATATGACCACCCCCCAACTGAATAGCGTTGCCTGGCGTCATGATTAAAGGCAGCATAGTTGCAATTGTGACCCCCATGCAAGAGGATGGCAGCTTAGACTTGCCTGCGTTTCGCGCGCTCATTGATTTTCATGTTGCGCAAGGCACAGACGGTATCGTTGTGGTTGGCACCACGGGCGAGTCTCCCACCGTAAGCCTAACCGAACACGAATTATTAATTCACGTGGCAGTAGAGCACGCCGCCGGACGAATCCCGATCATAGCTGGAACGGGCGCCAATTCAACCAAAGAGGCCGTTGAATTGGCAGCCTTCTCGAAAAAAGCAGGTGCAAGCGCATCGCTCACGGTGGTGCCATACTACAACAAGCCTACGCAAGATGGCCTGTACCTGCACTTTAAGACCATCGCCGAAGCGGTAGACATGCCACACATACTTTATAATGTACCCGGCCGCACCTGTGCCGATATGCATAACGATACCGTACTGCGCCTGGCACAAATTCCCAATATAACGGGCATTAAAGATGCGACTGGCGACATCGCACGGGGAAGTGATTTATTGCACCGGATACCAAGCAATTTTGCAGTTTATAGCGGTGATGACGTAAGTGCACTAGCTCTAATCTTACTCGGCGCACATGGCACGATATCCGTCACCGCCAACGTCGCGCCCAGATTGATGCATGAAATGTGCCTGTCCGCTCTACATGGTGACGCAATCAAGGCGCGCCAGATAAACTCTCAGCTACTCGGATTGCATCGACATCTATTTGTTGAAGCCAACCCCATCCCTGTAAAATGGGCGCTGTCGTCCATGGGTAAACTAAAAAATATACTGCGCCTGCCGCTCACACCACTCTCTGTCGCCTCTCAGGATGCAGTAGAAAAAGCAATGCATCAGGCAGGGGTAGCCGGTTGTTAGCACACACTTTGTTTGTTTATTTGCATGAACGGCATACAAAATGTCTTAAACAAATAATGGCCATGAACTTATACGCCACGAGCCACAATAAAAAGCATTCTCAGGAATAACATGAAAACATCACATCTATTTGCACTGTTGCTCTCATTGCTCACCTCTGTTGGATGTAGTTATATTGGCCTTGAAAATAAAAAAGTTGACTACAAGTCAACTGCAACCAAGGTGCCGGCACTAGAAATTCCACCCGATCTAACCACCCCCGCAATTAAAGATCAACATGCCGTACCCGGCAACGAAGTTGCAGGCGGCACATCCGACTCCCCCAAGGGCGATTCGATGGCAAAGGTTACCAATCAAACCACTGCATCACCCTCTTCAGATGCAACCACCGCAGCTAGACTAAAAGAAATTGATGGTGGCAACAAGGTGATCGTCCTAGATGAGCCATTTGACAAAAGCTGGCGCAAAGTGGGCTTGGCATTGGAGCAGGCGGGCCTCGAGATTAAGGACAAGGACAGAGTTGGCGGCGTTTACTTTGTAAACCTAATCAAGGACGCAACTAGCAAAACAGGCTGGGTAAATACCTTGATGTTCTGGCGTAAAAATGAAGACCAAAAATCTACAAACAACTCGGGACGCTACCAGGTGATAGTACGCCAGAATAATGCCGGCTGTGAGGTCAGTGCACTCAATCAAGGCGCGGGCAAGGATACAGAAACGCAACGCATCATCGAGCTAGTGTACAAAAATCTCAACAAATAATATTCAACTCAAGACCTATGCGCTTCGCTTCACTCGGCAGCGGCAGCGAAGGCAACGGCCTGGTAGTTCAGGTTGGTGCGACCAACGTATTAATGGACTGCGGATTCTCTCTAACCGATACCTATGCGCGCCTAGCGCGCATAGGCCTAACACCTGACTGCATCAACGGCATTGTAGTAACACATGAGCACAGTGATCACATTGCCGGGGTAGCTCAACTCGCACGCAAGCACTCCATCCCGATATGGCTCACGCATGGCACCATGCGTGCGCACCCCAGGCTTATGAACAGCCCGCCCAGGCTTACCCAAATTAATTCCGACCACTCATTTGCCATAGACGGGCTGCTGGTGCAGCCCTATGCTGTACCACATGACGCAGCTGAGCCCGTGCAGTACGTGTTTAGTGATGGCACAAAACGACTCGGGGTGTTAACTGATACCGGCTGCTCCACTCCCCACATTGAGACCATGCTGAACGGTTGCGATGCGCTTGTCTTGGAATGTAACCATGACGTCACAATGTTGGACAATAGCAACTATCCATTAAGCCTGAAAAAACGCATCGGTGGGCGATTTGGACACCTAAACAATACAGATGCGGCAGCCTTATTAGCGCGATTGGATTGCAGCCGACTGCAGCATGTTGTTGCCGCACATCTCAGCCAAAAAAATAATACACAAAAACTGGCGGCTGATGCACTAAGTGGGGCGCTCAATTGTGACCCAAGCTGGATTGCAATGGCAACTCAAAATAATGGATTAACCTGGCGAGAAATTTCTTAAATATGCGCAATAAAAAAGCCGACTGATGTCGGCTTTTTTATTGCGCATCAGAAAAAATATCTTACTTTTTCCCAGCAGGAGCAGCAGGAGCAGCAGGAGCAGCAGGAGCAGCAGGAGCAGAGGCCGCAGCATCAGCAGCAGGAGCAACCATAGCTGGCGCCTCAACTACAGGTGCCTTAGGCTTTTCACCACAAGCAGTCAAAGATAATGTCAACAGGGCAGCAACCAGAGCAAGACGTTTCATTTACTTTCCTTCACAGATAATTAATTAAGACAAACCAAGGGCGCTAACCCCCCTATTCCGCCAAACAAACAGCGAATAGGCAACATTCTATGTCAGTTCATACAAAAACTCTAGCAAAAAGAAAGGTGTTTTGCTCTATTAAACTTGATGGTGGTCGCCATAGACTACGTGAGCCTCTTAAGGCAGACCTGGACACGGCATTATATAACCGTCCACATACCACTCATAAAGCAGATTCAGCGTCTCTTTCGACAACCCTGCCACACACCCAAGCTGACGTGCATCAGCAAATGTGCGTAGTTGTTGATAGGCCTCTGCACTCACGGCATGTGCGATGCCATTAACAAATAGCACACCCTGGTGACATAGCATTTGCGTTTTCTGGTCCGCCATCAGACCACGGCGGCCTATCAATCCCATAAAACGCTCTTGATTCAGCGGCCTCTTTGGTGGATCAAAGAAAACATGTGGCTTGGGGTCACTAAGATAGCCGCCCAAAAAATTGGCAACATCATGACTATCCCATTGTATTTGCTTAATAACTTCACTTACCTGGTGTACCATATCAACGCTAATTTCTGAAGGGTGATCCTGAACCATCAGATCGGGGTCGCTATACATCCCATCCAAGCAAACCCTGTCTTGCAAAAACACCAAGAATTGCTCCGCCAGCTCCTGATGAGTTGGTGCACGAAAGCCCACGGAGTAAGTCATGCACTCATTTTCAGCGATACCATTGTGGGCATAGCCTGGAGGCAGATATAGCATGTCACCAGACTCCAGCACCCACTCTTCCTCAGCTTTAAAATTTTGCAAAATTTTTAATGGTGCACCGCTAATTAACGAACGATCTTGTTGCGCAGAAATTTGCCAACGGCGCTGACCCAAGCCTTGCAATAAAAAAACATCATACGAATCAAAGTGTGGGCCTACACCGCCGCCCTTGGGAGCATAACTCACCATCAGGTCATCCAGTCTTGCATACGGTATGAAGTTAAACTTCATCAACAAGCTGGCGGCGTCGGGCAGGTGATGATTTATCCCCTGCACCAAAACGGTCCACTTCGCCTTCTCCAGGCCATCAAACTCTGCCGCCTCCAGGGAGCCGCTCTTTACTTGCCATCGATCACGATGCTGTATCACGAGGCGTGACTGAGCATCCTCAGCACACGCCAAGGCAAGCAATTGTGATGAATCAAGCAATCCTTTAAATTTTGGAAATGCCTGGCGAACAAGCAAAGGCTTTTTTTGCCAATAATCGCGCAGAAAAATTTTTGTTGTCAGATTACCCAGCATAGTAAATAATTTTCATTGATTGAAGTACACGTGGAATTCAGAGTGGCCCCCGGCAAGAGAGACGCTCCAGACAGTGCCATAATTATTTATGTCGCCCATCTGGCTAGGATTGGTGGCGAAAAATAGGCTCCCCATGGCCACTGTCATTCATTTAAACCAATTCTTTAGCGCGAGATGTATATAATATCCTCGCGTCATCCCCACTAAATAAGTAGCGCGTATCTTAGCGCATGTCGCCTAATGACGCGACTCCGAGAAACATATAGGGTTGCATCTAGGCTGGGCGATCATAGCCAATCACCACACTAACGAAAGAGCTAAAAATGAAAATTTTAAAAAATACTGTTGTGTCGTTACGCTATGAGCTGTTCGATGCCAGTGGCGACTTATTAGAAAAAACAGAAGATCCTATCAGCTACCTACACGGCGGCTATGATGGAATATTTCCAACCGTGGAAGAGTCATTACAAGGCAAAAGTGTAGGTGAAAAAATTAAAATTACAATGGAGCCGGACAATGCCTTTGGCGAATATGAGCATGACTTGGTGCGCGTAGAGCCGCGTAACTTATTTCCAGATAACATTGCTATTGGCATGCAGTTTGAGGGGGGCATAGAAGACGGTGATGACGATGACTACTCGCTCTACACAGTGGTAGAAGTAACAGACACCGAGGTAACCGTAGATGGCAATCATCCGCTTGCTGGAAAAACGCTAGATTTTGTAGGTGTTGTTACTGCTGTACGTACCGCCACCACAGAAGAACTGGAGCACGGGCACCCGCATGGGGAGGGGGGGCACCACCACTAACACAGCACATACACAAGGGTGGCGCCCCGCCACTCAAATATCTGGCGGCGCACTGTAGTGCGCACTGGGACTAATTTTAAATTCAGTAAATACAGCGTTAGAATATTCATCCGCTATCTTTAAATCAAGCTTGCGCAAGGTTTGATAAATTTCACGCACCCTTTCTCGCTTATCTTGGTAGTAATAAGCTACGCCCAAGTTGAACCATGCGCCAACCTTCTCTGGCTCAATGCGCACCGCCTCCTCGTATGACAAGGCGGCCAAGTTATATTTTTTAATATTTCCGTAGGCAATGCCCAAGTTATACCATGCGTCAGCATACTCAGGCCGAAGGCGCAATGCCTGTCGATACGCCTCAATTGCATTTTCGTATTCTTTAAGATTGTCACAAGATACGCCCTGAGCAAACCAAGCGTTAACATAAAAATTTTCTGAATCCACGATCTCTCCTAGTCTACCCAGCACACCTTCAATTGAGATGCGTCTCTTCTGAATTATTTGCCGCCAACGCCCATGGTGAAATTATCTCGTTGTTTATTCATGCACAACTAAATTAGTCTAATTCTGTGTGACTCCAACCAAGACGCGCGCTCCGCCATTATAATACGTATGTACACCATTGGCGGCCGTCGCCACAAGCCCACCAAAAACTCATGACCACGCCCAAGCTATCCCTGTCAGTACAGTACGCAATTGCTGCGGTGGGCCTGCCCACACGTCAACAATTTCGTATTTGGCTAAAAACGGCGCTACAGCGTAACGTACGGGTTGTGCTGCGTATTGTGGATGAAAATGAGGGGCGCGCACTAAACAAGCAATTCCGTGGAAAAAATTATGCCACCAACGTACTCACGTTCACATACGTTGATAACAGTAATTTATCAGAGATTAACTATGATTTAAATGAAGATAGCGTCAAGTTAACAGACGATATAGATTTTATATATGGTGATATTGTAATTTGCGCTCCAGTAACGGCACAAGAAGCGCGTGAGCAGCAAAAAGAATTGCAGGCTCATTATGCTCACCTCATTATCCATGCGGCCCTCCACTTGCAAGGGTACGATCATGAAAATACTCAGGATGCCACCGCCATGGAGGCGCTGGAAGTCTTGCTATTGGATAAGCTTGGCTACCCAGACCCATATCTAGCAACCCCCTCCGTAAAAAACTTATCATAAGCACGCAGGGTGTCGCAGAGACGGCCCATCGCAGTTACAAACGGCCTCTTTATCGTCAACGTGGTAAAATGCACCCTCTGTTTTCATTGACCCATCGGGAATCTGTCATGTTCTCTATCAAAAACACCATTGCCCATACTGACCACGAATTATGGCAAGCCATTCAGAATGAGAGTCTCCGCCAAGAAGATCACATTGAACTGATTGCCTCAGAGAACTACACCAGTCCAGCAGTAATGGAAGCCCAGGGTAGCAAGCTAACCAATAAATACGCCGAAGGCTATCCTGGGAAACGCTACTATGGCGGCTGTGAGCATGTAGATGTCGTAGAGAGGCTAGCAATTGATCGTGTGCGAACCTTATTTGGTGCAGAATATGCCAATGTACAACCACATTCTGGCTCACAAGCAAATCAGGCTGTGTATATGTCCGTACTTAAGCCTGGCGACACCATCCTTGGCATGTCACTGGCTCATGGTGGCCACCTGACTCACGGCGCCTCTGTAAACCTTAGCGGGAAACTTTACCACGCCGTCACGTACGGCCTCAACGAAAAAGAAGAGATCGACTACGATGCTGTAAACAGGCTGGCCCAAGAACACAAGCCAAAAATGATTGTTGCTGGAGCGTCTGCTTATGCGTTAGTGATTGACTGGGATCGTTTCCGCATCATCGCCGATAGCGTGGGTGCCTATTTATTTGTAGATATGGCTCATTATGCCGGATTGGTGGCGGCTGGTTGCTACCCCAACCCAGTGGGTATTGCAGATTTCGTCACCAGTACCACTCACAAAACGTTACGTGGCCCACGTGGTGGCATCATTCTGGCCAAGGCGGAATTTGAAAAAGTGCTCAATTCCGCTATTTTTCCATGTATTCAAGGCGGTCCCCTCATGCATGTAATTGCCGCCAAAGCCGTAGCGTTTAAAGAGGCAATGGGCGAGGAATTTAAAAAATGTCAATTACAAGTAATTGACAATGCCCGTGTGATGGCCAAGGTCTTACAAAAACGCGGATTGCGTATTGTATCTGGACGTACTGACTGCCATATGTTTTTGGTAGACCTGCAGACCAGAAACATCACAGGCAAAGATGCTGAGGCGGCGCTCGGGCGCGCTCACATCACGGTAAATAAAAATGCTATCCCTAATGACCCACAGAAGCCCTTCATTACCAGTGGCATTAGAATTGGTAGCTCGGCAATAACCACTCGCGGCTTTACTGAACTAGAAGCCGAAAAACTTTCACACTTG
>Ga0194063_10002777_pt1 | contig 10733 bp, 9 predicted proteins | sample SepL3720m_MetaG_FD_155459 | JGI IMG/M metagenome (GOLD analysis project Ga0194063, IMG submission 155459) | Anoxic zone freshwater microbial communities from boreal shield lake in IISD Experimental Lakes Area, Ontario, Canada - Sep2016-L373-20m | ecosystem: Environmental > Aquatic > Freshwater >...
ACCGCGTACTCCACCTCGCCGATGCAATCGGAGATCGGCTTGCCCGAACTCGACGATTCAAGGCGCGCCAGATCGTCCCGCTTCGCCAGCACCGCATCCGCGATCCCCGCGAGCAAGTCTCCCCTGGCTGGAGCGGACAGGCCCTGCCATCCCGGCGAGTGGAAGGCACGGGCCGCCGCCTCGACGGCCGAGTTCACGGATGACTCGTCCGCCTCAGCAACGGATCCGATGACACCTCCTGCTGCTGGGTCCAGCAGCAGGTAGGTCGCGCCCGAGGCCGGCATCCGGTACTCGCCATCGAGGAACAAGTCGCCGTGCATTCCGGTCTCCAGTCTGGTCGGGCACAGGCGGGGTGCCTATGCGGTCGTCATGTTGCAGCATCCGGCTTGCGGCCGCGCCCCGACAGTGGTCACGCAGGGTCGCTGACGGTGAACGCCGAGTGCTCGTCGGTGTAGAAGGCCAGGCGGTCGACGTCGACGTCGAATCCAGCCCCCGGCCCAGTGGGCACGTCGACGTAGCCGTCGACGATCTGGAACGGCACAAGGACCAGGTCGGACTCGAAGTACATCAGGGGTGGAGACATGTCGGCTGGCAGGCTGAAGTTCGCCAGGGATGCCACGGCCAGGTTGAACGATCGGCCGATCCCGGTCTCGAAGACGCCCCCCATCCACACCGGAATGCCGTTGGCGGCGCACAGGTCGTGGATCCGGCGCGACTCGACCACGCCGCCTACGCGGCCGGTCTTGATGTTCACGATTCGGGTACTGCCCAGGTGCAGGGCCAGCCGCGTGTCTGCCAAGGACCGGATGCTCTCGTCGAGGCAGATGGGCGTCCTGATGCGGGACTGGAGGATGGAGTGGTCAAGGAGGTCGTCGAACGCGAGCGGCTGCTCGATCATCGCGAGCTCGAGTTCATCCATCGCCTCGAACAGCGCGCTGTCGGCCAGCGTGTAGGCGGCATTGGCATCGACGGTCAGCATCAAGTCGGGATGTCGCTGCCTCACGGCCTCGACCGGCCGTCGGTCCCACCCCGGCTCGATCTTCAGCTTGATCCGTCGGTAGCCCTCCGACAGTCTCAGATCCACCAGGTCGAGCAGGGCCTCCAGCGAGTCGGCGATCTCGAGCGAGTCCCCGACGGGCACCCGGGTGCGCGTTCCACCGAGGCTCACCGACAGGGGCTCCCCGCAGCGCCTGCCCAGCAGGTCCCACAAGGCGGTCTCGAATCCCGTCTTCGCGAAGCGGTTTCCCCTGATCGGCTGGACGGCGTCGAGCAGGGCCTCGGCCGACGTGAAGTCCCGACCGACGACGAGCGGGGCGAGATCACGCGTGCAGCACTGGAATGCGCTGAAAGCCGACTCCTCGGTGTACGTCGCGTTCGGCATCGCAGGCGCCTCGCCGTAGCCGACCACCCCGTCGGAGTCCTGCAGGCGGATGATCACCGCCGTCTTCTCCGCCATCGTGCCCATGCTGGTCCGGAAGGAGTGGTGCAGTGGGATCCGGATGAGGTGGACGTCGACGCGGTCGATGACCATGCGTCAGACGATCTCTCGGTATTCCTGGATCTCCCAGTCGGTCACGGTCAACTGGAACCGCCGGAACTCGTTCCTGAGCATCGCCGAGTAGTACGAGACAAACCGCGCCCCCAACGCCGAGCCCAGCGCCGCGTCGGACTCGAGCGCCTGCACCGCCTCGATCAGGGTCCCCGGCAGCTTCGCCGCGGCAGAGGGATCGGATGAGCCGCGGAGGGGCTGGGGAGGAGGCGGCGTGAGCCCCTCACGCACGCCGAGGATTCCGGACGCCAACTGCGAGGCAACGATCAGGTACGGATTGGCATCCGACGCGCCGAGCCTGTTCTCGACCCGGGTATTGGCACCCGCGGGAATGGCCCGCACCATCGTCCCGCGGTGGTCGACCGACCACGACGCGGTGAGCGGCGCCCACGTGCCCGGCGTGAAGCGCTTGTACGCGTTCACTGTCTGGGCCGCGAAGGCGGTGAGCGCTCCCGCATGCGCCAGCTGGCCGGCGACGTAGTTGAGCCCGGTGCCCGTCAGCGCTGCCTCCCCATCGGACCTGAAGAGATTGATCCCCTCCAAGTCGCCGATCGTCTGGTGCACGTGGAAGCCTGAGGGCACCACGCCCGGATCGTTGTCGGGCTTGGTCATGAAGGTCGCCCGCAGCCCGTGCATCCTCGCGATCTCCTTGATGGCGGCCTTGGCCACGAAGATCCGGTCGGCCGACTCGAGGGGACCCCCCGGGCGCATGTTCAGTTCGAACTGGCCCGCGCCGTGCTCGTTGAAGATCTCGTACACCGGCACGCCCACGGCCTGGAGATGGGAGTTCAGGGCCTCGAGCAGGGGAGCCATGATCCCCAGCGCCTGGTCGCTGTACCACTCGCGGATGTCGATGTCGCTCGTGAACCCGCCACCGTCCGGGCGATAGACGTAGAACTCAATCTCGTTCCCCACCGACGCCACGTAGCCCAAGGCACGAGCGTCGTCAACGACCTTGCGCAGCGAGGCGCGTGCCGTGACGACCTCGGCGTCGAGCGCCACGTCGCAGATCACGTGCGCCGTCCCCGGCCGCCACGGCAGTTCCGCGAATGTCGACAGGTCCGGGATGAGGGGCGCGTTGTCGAGACCGATCTCCACGTCCGCGCCGAAGTCCTGGATGAGATCAACCGCCAGGAGCGGCGTCGCCCAGGTGTGCCCCGAACGCGCCACCTCGAGGAAGTACTCCGCAGTGACCTGCTTGGCTCGGGCGATGCCGTGGAGGTCCACGAGCATCATCCGGACCAGGTTGATCTTGTTGGCGGCGATCCGACCCGCTACGTCTTCGAGAACCTCATCCTTTGGTGCCATGGAATCCTCCTCTGCCCTGGTGCCGGAGTCGTTCTTCCCTGCCGCACAACTACACGGCTGAGTAGCCGCCGTCGACCACGAAGCTGGCCCCGGTGATCCACGACGACTCCTTAGACGCCAGGAACAACGCCATGTTGGCGATGTCCTCCGGCTGTCCCCAGCGGCCCAGGGGGATCGCCTCGCCGGCCGCACGTCGGCGCTCGTCGGTCATCGGGCCGACCATCTGCGTCTCCACCGGGCCCGGGATGATCGTGTTGCAGCGAATCCCGAGGGGGGCGTGCTCGACAGCGAGGGTGCGACCCATGGCAAGGATGCCGCCCTTCGCGGCGGTGTAGGCGTCCGAGGCGCCCTTGCCCACCCGGAGGGCCGCCACAGAGGAGACGTTGATGATGGAGCCGCCGCCGCGCTTCGTCATGAGCGGGATCGCGTACTTGCAGCACAGGTACGTGCCCTTCAGGTTGACGTTGATGGTCTTGTCCCAGATGTTCTGCTCGAGCAAGGGCGAGGGCCCGTCGGTCTGGCCGGGGATGTAGCCGTCCGGACTGATGAACCAGATTCCAGCGTTGTTGTAGAGCACGTCCAGGCCGCCGAACTCCGTGGCAGTCGTCTCCATCAGTGCGCGAACGTCCTCCTCCTCGGAGACGTCGGCGGCCACGAAGAGGGCCCGACCGGCGTCCCACTCCGCGTTGATCGCGGACGCCGTCGCCTCACCAGCGCCCCGATCCACATCGCTGACGACGACCTTGGCACCCTCGGCCGCGAACAGCCGGGCGGCGGCCTGTCCTTGGCCGTTGCCGGCTCCGGTGATGACCGCGATCTGGTCCGACAGGCGCATCGCATTCTCCCTTTGGGCTGCATTCCGATCCTGTGGCCGAGATTAGCCTGCACCGCACCTGTGCATTGGGCGCACAGCGGAACACGGTGTCGGGCGGAGCATCAACCTGATGCCGGCGACTGCGCACTCAGGCGGAAGTTCCGGACCGGGGCTTGACCTTCTTCAACGCTGGCGCCAGCGCACGCCGAGCGACCTCGATGCCGTACGCCGCCTGGGCGCGGGGCCGGCACCCCGAGCTCCTTCGCCAGCCGGTAGCGGGACAGCCCCATCGGCGCCATGAACTCCTCCCACAGCAGATCCCCCGGAGTCACCGGCTCCAGCAGTTCACCTTCCTCGCCACTACAGCCTCCCTCGCTAGTGGAGGCCCGCGATCTCCAACTGCCGCAACTTCCATCGTGCGGTCTCCTCGAACGAGGCGAACCTCCGAACGCGCTCGCCCGCGGATTGGCGGAAGACTTCGGGACGGATGAGGATGTCCCGTTGCAGTCCCTCCGCTCAGACTGCGGATAGCGTGCCGTACTGCCTACCAACCCGCAGCCCATCCTGGAGTCCTGACATGAACGCCTTGCTGCCAAAGACATGGGCACCGGACCTTTCGCGCCTGTTGCCACGGGACCCGACGAGCTACTTCGGTGCGATGGCCGCGTTCTGGCTCACCGCGCTCTACCTCGTCGTCATCACGGTGCGCAGCTGTATCCATCTGTTCTCCGCCGACGGAGGAGCACAGAGCATCGCCACGATTGACACCAACGTGGCCGGCGGCGACAACATCATTGGCGTCTTCGGCCAGTGGGGGGCCACCCAGTTGCTCCTCGCCCTGCTCCTGTGGGTCCTGCTGCTGCGCTACCGCGGCCTGCTGCCGCTGGTGATTCTGACCCTGCTCGTCGAGCCGCTCCTGCGCGCACTGTCAGGCAACCTCAAGCCGCTTGAGACGATGGGCACCGCGCCGGGTGCAGCACTCAACTGGGTCGCCGTCCCGATACTCGCGGTCCTGCTCTATCTCGCCTTGTGCCCCGCCCGCGAGTAACTCCTCGCCGGACGCGCGCGCCAACTCAGACTCGACACTCAGGCTCGACACTCGGTCACGGCCGCCGCGTAGCCACTTGGCGTCTTGGACACTCGGGTAACCGATCGAGCAGGCCCTCACCCAGATACGCGAAGAGTTCGAGCAGCGTGACGCCCGGGTCACGCGCGTGTGCATCGGTCCACCGGGGGCTGCGGTCAGCGATGCGGCGGCGGAACTCGTCCCGCAGTTCACCCAGGGCGCCGGAGTCCACGACGATGCGAACAGTCTGCGCGGCGGCGTCCAACAGGACGATGCGAACGGCGGTATTGAGCAGGTTCGGCGTTCGGGTCCCGGTTCGAGAGCGGGCAGGCACGTCATGACGATAGTGATGAGCGTCGGCGTTCACCCTTGGAACACGTTCCTGCCCTCAGGCCTGGCCCACACAGCGGAAGCCGACGTGGCTCATCCCGGTGTCGATCATCTGGGGGCGGCGAGCGGCCGGCCGGTAACGCAGGCAGTACGAGTCTGCACAGAGGAACGACCCGCCCTTGATGACCTTCCGAGGGACCCGGAACTGAGGCTGTCGCGGGTCGAGGCTGTCCTCAACCGATCCTCCGCGGGGATCGCGGGGCACGCAGCAGGGTGACGCGTCCGCGAACCGAGTTTCGACGTACCAGTCGTCCGTCCACTCCCACACGTTGCCGGCCATGTCGAACAGCCCATAGCCGTTGGGCGCATAGGAGCCGACGGCTTCGGTCGTGCCGTATCCCGGCTCGGCTCGCCAGGGAAAGTCCCCATGCCAGTAGTGCGCGAGGTGCTCCCCGGCCGCCTCGGGCTCGTTGCCCCACACGTACGTCGCGCCCTCGAGTCCGCCGCGTGCGGCCCGCTCCCACTGGGCCTCTGTCGGCAGGGCGAGTCCTGCCCATTCCGCATAGGCAGCGGCGTCCTCATGCGCCACGTGCACGACAGGGTCGTCATCGCGGCCGGTAAGGGAACTGGCCGGGCCGTCCGGGTGACGCCAGTCCGCGCCCGGCGTCCACGTCCACCACTGGCTCAGGTGACGCAGGTCGACGGGTCCTGGCGTCCCGGTGAAGACCATCGAGCCGGGAACCAGGTTCTCCGCAGGGGCGCCCGGGAACTCGCTCGGATCAAGGGGACGCTCCGCCACCGTGACGTATCCGGTCTCGCTGACGAACACACCGAACTCGGCGTTGGTGACGGTCGTGGGGCTCATCCAGAAACCGCCGACCTCGACCTCGCGAGCCGGAGCCTCCTCCGGGTAGTGCACGTCCGATCCCATGGGGAATGTCCCGCCGGGGATCCACACCATGCCGGACGCCGGCGGCTCACCGACGGGCGCTGGCCCCACGCTCTCGCTCACGCGCTGGGCAGGCCGGCCCGCAGTTTGCTCAGTGCGTCGGTGATCCCGAAGGTCGCTGCCTCCTGGCGAGGCGGGAACTCCATGAAGGAGGCCACCATCTGCGCCACGAACGCCTGCGCGGGAACCAGCAGGAACGCATGGTCCAGCATCCAGTCCCAGTAGGTGTTCGAGGTGAAGTCGGCGCGCTCGTATGGATCGGTGCGCAGGTTGAAGATCTTCGGGACCCTCAGCTGCACGAAGGGCTCGGCCCAGACCTGCAGCGTTCCGGTGACGCGCTGCTCGAGAAACACCATCTTCCAGTTGTCATACCGCACCGCCACGAGGTCGGCGTCGTCGTTGACGTAGAAGAAGAAGTTGCGGGGGCTGGTCTGTGTTTCGCCCGTGAGATACGGCAACTGGTTGTGACCGTCGAGGTGGACCTTGTAGGTCGTCCCGCCAAGGTCTGCTCCGGCGCGCAGCTGCGCCGCGATGTCGGGCGCCCCGGCCGCGGCGAGCAGCGTCGTGAACCAGTCGTTGTGGCTCATGATCCCGTTGAGGACCGTGTCCGCAGGGATGTGGCCGGGCCAGCGCACCACCGCCGGCACCCGGTAGGCGCCCTCCCAGTTCGTGTTCTTCTCCCCGCGGAACGGCGTCGTGCCCGCGTCGGGCCAGGAGTTCATGTGGGGGCCGTTGTCGGTTGAGTAGATGACAATCGTGTCCTCGGCCAGCCTGAGCTCATCGAGGAGGTCAAGCAGCGATCCGACCTGGCGGTCGTGGTCGATCATCACATCGTGGTACTCCGACTGCCACCGGCCGGCCTGACCCTTGCTCTCGGCCTGCACGTGGGTCCTGAAGTGCATGTGCGTCGAGTTGAACCACACGAAGAACGGAGTGTCCGACGCGGCCTTGTCCGTGATGAACGCTGCAGCGGCCTCGATGAACTCCCCGTCGACGGTCTCCATCCGCTTCTTCGTCAGCGGACCGGTGTCCTCGATGCGCTGGGTGCCATCGGCATTCGCCCAGCAGTGCAGCACCCCCCGCGGTCCGAAGTTCTGCCGGAAGTTCGGAAAGTCCTCGGGCGTCGGATAGTCGTCGAGCTCGGGCTCCTCCTCCGCGTTCAAGTGGTAGAGGTTGCCGAAGAACTCATCGAAACCGTGCATCGTCGGCAGGTGCTCGTCGCGATCGCCGAGGTGGTTCTTCCCGAACTGCCCGGTGGCGTATCCCTGAGCCTTGAGCGCAGTCGCGATGGTCGGGTCCTCTGCTTTGAGGCCGAGTTCGGCTCCCGGGAGACCCACCTTGGTCAAGCCCGTGCGGACCGGATTCTGTCCGCAGATGAACGCTGCTCGCCCTGCCGTGCAGCTCTGCTCGCCGTAGTAGTCGGTGAACCGGACGCCCTCGTCAGCGATCCGATCGATGTTCGGTGTCCGGTAGCCCATAAGTCCATCGCTGTAGCAGCTCAGGTTCGAGATCCCGATGTCGTCACCCCAGATCACCAGGATGTTCGGCTTGTCCTGCGGCATGGATATCTCCTCGTCTACGCGCGATCGAGGAAGCGTATCCGCGAAACCTGGAACCGGCATTTCGGTCATGACCGAAACATGGCAGCAATGTCTTCACTCACCAGTGCCGGTCAATGTCTCGGCGATCGACCGCGCGGATACGTCGCAGCCGCGCTCGGTCCTCCCCTCGCCGCGCATCCTGATACTCCGCCGAGCGCAGCGGTGAGCGAGTAAGCAGCGGTGGGCGGTCGCAGATGAGGCGGGCAGTACGGGGGAAGCTCAGGGCGGTCTACCCGATGTCCAGCCCGGAGGTCGCGGCGTCCGGAATCACATGGAGACTGAAGGTTCCGCTGGGGCGGCCCAAGGTGAAGTCGCATCGAGCGACACTCGATTGGGCCGGTGCACCACCGATGCGCCTGAGGTTCAGGCGCCGGGCATCGCGAGCATCTGCAGTATCTCGATGGTCCCCATCTGGTTGTGCGGGTGCCCGGCGAGGATCGCCTGTACTGACGCCAAGTCCTCCCCCTGCAGGATCGAGTACCCGCCGATCCATCCGGCCGGTCCCGGGTCGTCCTGGGACGTGGGCATGGTGGGGACACCCCAGTCGACGAGGGCGTCGCCCGCGGCGGCTCCCCACGCCATCCAGGCATCCATCCCGGCCTTCATCTCCTCAGGCGTGGACCCGGCCATCTGCTCCCCCATGGTCATCTTTGAGCGGTAAAGGACGAGGTACTTCTCCATGTCGCAGTCCTCTCAGTGGGAACCGGCGAGGCGCCGGAAACGAGAAGCATCCACCATGGGCACGGCCGTGGCAAGGCTCGAACGATGACGGGCCAGGGAGCTGAGAAGTCGTGTTTGGCATCGGGCTGGCGGGCGTATCCGCTGCTGAATACGGCTCGTCCTGTGCAGGGGCCGTCCCAGCAGAGGGCGGCCGACTAGGGATTCCCATCGCCGAACGCCCTCAGCGCTGGCGTCCTGATTCCGAGCCCTACCGTGAGCCAACGCAACACCACCACAAGTACCACCGCGGTGAATGAGGCCACCGCGCCATTGATCGGAGCCAGCACGAGATACGTCGCGCTGCCAACGAGCGCCAGGATTGCGTAGGGAAACCCGGGCGCCAGCAACGCGGGGGTCTCTCGGCGCATTACCGATACGACGACCCCGCCCGTCACGCTTGCGGCGCATCCGACGAGCAGCGCCCCAACCCACGACACATGGAAGTCCACCGCGTACTGCGTGCCAATGGCCGCATAAAGCCCCAGCGTCAGGGCATCGAGCATCAGCATGATGCGACCCTTTTGCGGGATCCACCGTCCCACAACGAGCGCGAGCACCAGAGCGCCTAGGACGGTCAGCAAGTACCAGGGTGTGCGAAGTGCCACGAAGGGCGTGTTGCCCAGCATCGTGTCTCGCGCGAATCCACCGCCCAGACCAAGAAGAAGAGCGAAGACGGCCGCACCCATGATGTCGACTGAGACGTCACCGCCCTTCCTGCTGAGCAGCGCCCCTTCGATCGCACCCACCCCGGTCGTTAGCAGAGCCAGCCACATGGGCGTCTGAAGGACGATGTCCGGAAGGCCGTCCATCAGGGGTGCCCCGCTATGCGGGGAACGGCGTGAAGCCGCCCGCCCACGACATCTCCAGCGTGCGGGGCGGCGCGGTGAAGTCCACCGAGTTCAAGTCGACGGCGTAGACGGTCGGGTCACCCACCGTCCGGAACGAATACCGCAGGTCCTGCAGGTTGGAGATGGTGATCCATACCGTGACTTCATCGACGAGCTGACCGTTGGTCTCTTCGCGTACCAGCCCGGCGGGGATGTCGAACGCATTGAGGATGTGTAGAACCTGCATCTCAGCTTCCTGGCTGTTCTCGGGCGGGTCCGACAGAGCGACCATCGTCGCGGCGCGCACGAAACGGGACGGGCCCGTGTAGTCACCCGGGAGCCCGCGCAAACCCCCGCCCTGACCGAACTGCGCGAAGTGCAGACCCACCGCATCCACTGACCCAGGAACAGTGGCTCCGATGCCGACGTAGTTGTTCAGGTTGACGAGCATCCAATCCATCCAAGGCGCGTTCGTGGCGACGCCCGTCGGGTTGTCGATGATGCTCAGGCCTTCGGGGCGGAACTCGACTGCGATGGCGCTCTCGCGATCGTGCACGAGCAAGTGGAGTGGCGGGGCGAAGCCCATTCCCGGGTCGAACCCCCACACCCTGAGTGAGGCAAGGCAGGCTCTGACTTCGCTCACCGAAGCGCACGTGCCCAGTACGAAGGCCACCAGATCCATTTCGGAGATGTCCTTACCGTCACCGACGAAGGCCTGGTACGTGCAGTAGCCATTGGGCATGTAGAGCAGATGTGCGGTAACTCCTGCGGTATTCATCCCATCGGACATTGACGAGGCATCGCCGAACGCCGCCATGCCAACCACACCGTGAGCAGCGGTCCATTCGACGCGCTTGTCCGCTGGGGCAGGCGCCTTCGCACTGCCCAGATATCCCTTGGGCAGTACGCCCAAACCCGTTGGCATCCCCACGGGGTACTCCATGCTGCGGCCGACGACAGCCGACCCGTCCTTGCTCCTCTTTGCACGGAAGTTTGTGCACATCTTCGGACCCTAACAGCGAGAGTCGATCGATGTCCTGCCCCAAGCAGACCCCCACGAGGCGCAAGGGCCATGTCTCGTTTGGCGATCCCTGGGCGTGGAGGATCGGGGGCGTCTGCATGGTCTTCACATCACGATCTCGAGTTGCAAATGCGGTTGCTACGCGCGCGATGCTGGCGTGGCCTGGGCTTCCCGTTGCTGCTGGCAACACCGATGGAGGGCCGGCCGTGGTGGTGGTCCGGCGACCTGAGGGGACGACCTCAACGACCTGGAAATGCCGATACACGGCCTGCAATCTCCCCACGGGCGCCTGCTTGCATGCTCGAACGAAGTCACCGAGCTTGCGAGTGTCGGTGACGAAGTGTGCGAACCTTTTCGCGCATGGGCCAGAACGCACGTCGCGGACTCCCGAAACAACTCGCGGGCCTCAGCTGTCGCTGAGACCCTCTGGTCGTTCGAACGTCCCTAGAGCGAACGTTCACATTGGTAGAGGGGAGTCGCGGGCAGGGCGCGAACGCTGGCTTCCCTGCCCCGCGCGATGTCCTCATCGAGCACCGGTTCCGCCCCCC
>Ga0194063_10002779_pt1 | contig 10721 bp, 7 predicted proteins | sample SepL3720m_MetaG_FD_155459 | JGI IMG/M metagenome (GOLD analysis project Ga0194063, IMG submission 155459) | Anoxic zone freshwater microbial communities from boreal shield lake in IISD Experimental Lakes Area, Ontario, Canada - Sep2016-L373-20m | ecosystem: Environmental > Aquatic > Freshwater >...
CATCAGCGATTCGCGTTGCTGCAATGGGACGCCCCTGCACCCTCCAAGGATGTGCCGGTGTCGAGGCGATCCATAATCCGCTCCGTCGTTCCATGAAGCCAGTGTATAGTCATTAAACCTTCAGGTCAACCGGGGCGCCCCCCCGCTTGGCCTGCCCCAGGCGAGACTGTGAGGTTATCAACGTATCTATGATGGATTTCTCGCTTAGTCATGTGCAAAGGGACGTGATATCAGGAAATTACAATAGGCGTCCGAGAATAGAATCAGGCTCAATCCGTCGTCGTCGGTGATTCCTATGGTTCATTCAAAGGGCCCACCATGGATCCCGTGGTTATGACCTCTTCCCGTATTTCCATGCTTCATCGTACATGGCGACAATGTTCTCCACAGGTGTATTCACCTGTAGATTATGGCAAGGCGCAAGGATGTACCCCGTGCCGTCGCTGGCCAAGGAGTCAATGCAGTGACGCACCTCGGCGCGGACATCATCGGGCGTTCCGAACGGCAGGATTTGCTGATTCTCGACAGCGCCATGGAAGCAGATTCGATCTCCAAACTCCTTCTTCAGTTCCACCATGTCCATCCCGGGGCAGATCCACTGAACCGGATTCAGGATGTCGATTCCCATCTGGGTTAGAAGGGGGAGGAAGGGACGGCAACTGCCGTCGTCGTGGTGAAACACCTTGATTCCAAATCCATGACACAACTCGATGAAACGCTTGTGATGGGGCGCGTAGAATTCCTTGTATAACTCAAGACTGATCAGAGGGCCGGTCTGACTGCCCAGGTCATCGGTCACCTGCGCAACGTCAATGAGTCCGTCACAGGCCTCAAACATCCGCCGGTGATGGTCGAAGAAGAACTCCGAAACTCGCCCAACGAGATAGTGCGTGAATTCAGGATCGATCAAGGGGTCAACCAGAGATTGCTCAAGTCCTCTGAGAAGGTTGTGGAAGTAGAAGGGCGCCATATATCCGCATTGCATGGCCTTCGTCTTGCACCCCTCCTGGGCTTTGACCTTCATTCCCGAATAGTCGAACCAGTCCGCTTGCGGCCATGGGTACTTCATCAGATCGTCGATCGTCTGAGCGCTGGCGAGAGGATAAAACGATTGCTCATCATACGCCCCTCCCTGATGGGGCACGCGCTTGGTACGAATGCCCCAGAAATTGACCGATTCCTCGCCGGATACCTGCGGCAAATCAGGCCCAATGTATTCCGGGCCGACTCCCGCAAAACCGTCAATGTGGAGTTCTCGTCTGATGTCGGCTGATTCTCCGAAATGGTTGCGGAGTTTTACCCATACTTCGTTCGTCGCCCATATGTCCGTGGGAATCCGATCGACCGGCTTCCGGTTGATCGCTGAAAGTATCCGTTCTCTTGAGTTCATTCTCTTATCCTAACTTTCACAATTTTAATCATTTCCCATCATCATGCCTCAATGGCCAATGATGCAAGATCTGGAATTCCTCATTTCCTGTTTAGGGATGGTATTCCTGAGGAAATCGCTCTGCAAGCGCTATCTGGCGATGCCCTCAAGCAACCGCCACCGGCAATTCATCCCAGCGTGTAGTGTAGCCGGGGCTCTTGTGCTCCTGTTTCATCCGCCAGGGCTGTGAGAACCCTTGGCGGGCAGAATGCACCGTACCACGCCCCAAACGGCGGTTAATCCCGTCCAGTAATCCCATCACGATCTTTCTCCGGCCATCCGCCTGACCGGCAAACAGGTCCTGCTGCACTGATGATGCCGGCACCAACTCCGACAACATCACCCCTGCCTTCTGATAGCGCAGACCCGCCCGGTAAATACGCCCGAGTCCCAGCAGCGCCGCCCGGGTAATCTGCATCGTGTCATCGGTAGGTGTAGGCAACGAAACCGTCATGCTGTTACCGTAATAGGGCACTGCGGGATTGAATGGACTCGTCTGGATGCTGACCTGTACGGATCCCGCATAGGATTTCTGGCGGCGCAGTTTTTCAGCAGCGCGAGCAACATAGAGCGCCACCGACTCCTCCAAACTCTGCAGATCGGGAACCGGCACCCCGAACGAACGGGAACTCATAATCTGTTTCTTCGGCGGACTGATCTCTTCCATTTCGATACACACCCGACCATTCAACTCCCGGTTCGTCTTTTCCATCAGCACGGAGAAACGTGAACGCAACATCGCGGGATCAGCCGCCTTGAGATCCAGAACTGAACGGAGGCCCAACGCACCTAACTTTGGAGTCAATCGGCTACCCACCCCCCAAACCTCACCCACTCCCATACTACCAAGCCAATGATCACTTTCCCCGGGTGTCATCGCGTTAAGATTACAGACCCCCCCGAACTGTGGATTCTTCTTGGCGATTCGGTTGGCTAACTTGGCGAGCGTCTTGGTCGAGGCGAGGCCCACGCACACAGGCAGTCCTGTCCATTGCCGCACCTGCTCCCTGATCTGCTGGCCGTATTGACCTGGATCGCCACAAGGGCTGCCCGTGAGGTCCAGAAAACACTCATCAATCGAGTACACTTCCTGACAGGGACTGTACTGCGCCAGGATGGACATGACCCGGTTGCTCATGTCGGCATAGAGGGCATAATTGGAGGAGCAGGCCACGAGGTCCTGCCAGCCTTTCAACTTAAACCAGGGAGCGCCCATTTTGATGCCAAGCGCTTTGGCCTCATTCGAGCGGGACACCGCACAACCATCATTATTGGACAATACCACCACGGGCCGGTTGGCGAGTTTGGGATTAAAGACCCGCTCACAACTGACATAAAAGTTATTGCAGTCGACGAGCGCGATGACACGGGAGTTCATTTGAATTTCCTGACCGAACCGGTCACCACCCCCCACACCTCAAAACTCATACCGTCCCTGATCTCAAGCGCGGCATAGTTGGCATTGGCGGGCGACAGAAGGGGTTTCCCGCCTTGGGTCCGCCCCAGAGTCTTGACGGTCAACTCCCCATTCACCACCGCGACAACAATCGAACCCACACGGGCAGTGACGGAACGATCCACCACCAGCACATCATTATCCCTGATACCGGCGTCAATCATGGAGTCGCCCTTGACGCGCACAAAATAGGTCGCGGCGTCATGCTGGATCATATAGTGATTGAGATCCAGCCTCTGTTCGACGTGATCGTCGGCGGGAGAGGGAAAACCAGCGGCCACCTGGGACAGGAAAAGTGGCCGTTCAGACCGCGGGGCCTCGGGAAAGGGCGAGGTGATTTCGGCAATAGCGTCGCTAAGTTTTGGGGCTAGACGGGCGGCCAGCAGCGCCGCCGCCTGCTTGTGGAGTGATTCAGGCAACCGGATGACACGGGTTGGTTCTCCATATTTGGTCGAACCAGCCTTACGTCCGGCGCCGGGTTTGCGCTTGCGCGGGGTTTCAGGTTTGGTACTCATATTATTTCTGTAACAATAATTACAGAAGAGTGCCAGAAGGGTCGTCGAAATGCAAGCTATCAGAAGTGAGTGTCAGCTATCAGAAGTGAGGCTGCCAGGAGATTGTCAAACCCCACCCCTGCTCTGTATTGGTACACTGTATGCTCTAAATCTAACTTGACCTGAGGTTGGGGATGTTCAGGACGGCGTTTCAGACGTCACCATGTTCTGGCTCTCCTGACCAACTGGGGAACCCGGTAGCAGGTAAATGCTTACCAGAATGACCGCGGGATCGAAACCCCGCGGTCATTTTTCTGTCAGCCGGCGATACTGATGCAAGTCCCACCCCCACAGGATTCCCAAACGGGGTGACCAACATCCACACCTCAAGTTCCTTACGGCAGGCTGTGCAGACAGAAAACCAATCCCCCGGGCACACCAAGTTTTCGAAATGTCCAGGATTACCACTTGGCCAGTAAATGCTCCAAGGAACCGGCTGGGTTTGCGGCAAGTCCAGAGGACTCCTTGTCATACAACCTGACGACTCCTCCCTGGTTCTACTACTGTTTCCCACCATGAAAGAGCACCTTCAGGCCAACCGAAACGGGCGTGTGCCCGTATCGCCAGAAAAGCGATTTCTTATCCATAGACGGAAGAGTTTACGGCGTTGACACGGCGTGATGACGGCGTGATGACTGCTTGTCCGAATTCCGTCGCTGTGTTAGTCTTGGCTATCATTACTCAACAAGGAACCCTCATCATGCGCCATTACCTATTGCTCACTGTTCTCCTCTGCACGGTCGTCACCTCCGTCCGGGCCGGCTCGATTACCAATCAACCGCCGCGCTTCACAAAGGACGAACTGCAGTCGCTCTATCCAAAGAAGTTGGAAGGACTCGAAAACCAAGGTGGCATCTATCAATCGCGTGATAACGTCTTGGATTCGGGGTGGGGGTATAATCGCTGTGAGCGTTCCTTCAGCGACGGCAATAAACGCATTCTCAACGTCGAAGTGCGCGACAGCGGCGGTTTCACGAAGGAGTTCATCGCCGACCACGAGTATCTGCGTTTGCCCATCGGCGAGAAAGACATCAACAGCCAGACGGTCATCCTCATCAACGGCAACCGGGGTCAGATCTACAAGGAAGACGGGCGCTGGCAGAACATCGTGTTGATGGCGACCTTGGATCGTTTCGAGATCGAGGTCAAAGACGATGCCGGTTTACCACTCGAAAGGCTCAAAGCCATCGCGCTGGAGTTCGAAGCGGCCATCAAAGCCAAACTGGCCTCTCCCACCAAAGCCAAGTAAGTCCGCGATTCCTCGAACTGGACACTGAATCTTCTCCCATAGAACAACCGTCCGTCCCTCCCTCCTCTCGGCATTCTCTGCGCCTCGGCTGTGAGAAGACATAATCCGTGGGTATCTGTGGCTAAAAAATAAACGAAAGACTTCTTGCGGGAAGGGACAGGCGGGACACTTGTTCGACTAGCCGGGCTCCGCGAGGTCGCACTATCTCTCCCCTACCTCGTACATCATCCTTGCGCCACTGCCGTTTGGATCTGCCGCCACATCCACGGTAAACTGCAGTACATCATCTTCAACTGTGGTCTTCAATTCCGCAATCCGCCTGCCTCCGGTGGAAAGAACCCATGCTTTCAACTTTCCCGCTTTCTTGTTCTTGAACCTGATCGCTGCGCTGCCGGCTTTCACAAGATGAGGCAGTCTTCCCCAGTTCAGAAGGGTCTGGCGCTCCCGTTCACCATAACGGATGTTTGTATTCTGGAGATCCGTCAGATGCGTGACCAGTATCCGCCCGCTCTTTGACAGTGGCTGGTCATCCAGCGAACTCAACCACACCGTCGCTTCGCTACCTACCATTCTTATTGAAACGAGGCCGTCTGCCGTTGCAATGGTCCTCCCGGCGTCGGCATAACCACCAGCAGTCTTCGGCGTATCGAGTATCATGATGTCGTCAACGCCGTTGATCGTTATCTCACCTGTTTCGCTCTGAAAAATATCCTTTGCAGGTTCAGTCGGGTTGTTTGCGCTCAGAATCTTTCGCGATTTCAGCAACGCCATCAACTTGTCGGAACTGACCGTGTATGGATCAACATCCTCCACACCCGCAGCTTTGGTGTCAGGCCCCGTTGCCAGAGCCATGGTGATCTCGCACGGCAGTTTCTGTGACGAGATCAGTGTTCCCACCCGCGTAACCCACGCCATCCAGTGCCAATCAGGTGCCAGTCGCGGCATGGGCGAGAGCGCCATCGCATCGGAGGAACTCCCGACAATCGCCACCGTATGCAGAGCCTGCTTCATATCGCCTCGCAGAAACAGGCACATGCTTGCCCGCTCCGCGGCCTGGGCGAGCGGATCGCCGGCCATGTTGAAGTAGTCCATCGGCACAGGATTCAATACTGCCTCGCGATTGTGACTATAGGCAAACCTCCAGATGCCGCCCCATCCCTGCAGAGCACCAAGGGCGCCAGTGAGAATCCCACCCACACCACGGAAACGCCCCGGTCCGGAGTAATTGTACTCCGTGATCGTGAACGGCCTATCCAGCAGGCGCGTGAAGGTCGTGTGCCGGCCACCTGATGCGCCGCCAGCGATCGGACTCTTATTCGGGCATTTGCTAGGCAAACACCACGACTGTTCCAGGAAGTTTGGGTGGTCTATGTAGAAATGGTCATCCACATAGTCATATGCCGTACGACTCACCTGATCACAGAAAAAACTGGTCCACGAATTCCAGTCGGTCACCAGCGCCTTGCAGTGGAGTTCATCGTGGAGGAACGTCTTCATGCGTTTCATCATGTCCCTGTGAACGGCCCCGAGAAACAGTGCGAAATCACGCACCCTCGGGCCCTTTGAGTAGATGTTGCCGGGCAGCTCCACATTTCCTTTCGATGGATCTTCTTCCTGCTTCAGTTCAGTGCCCCAGGAAAAGGAAAGGGCTTTGCGGTCGGGATACCTTGTTGCAAGCCATGAATTCCATGACTTGCCCCATTCCGGCAATTCCTGCATCAGCCCGAGGAAATTGCCATAGTTATCCTCATTAACCATGGAGAGCCAAGCCAGCGAAGGGTCCTCTGCGTAGCGCAGTTTCGTGTATGGATTCGTGTGATCCAGAAGTGCCTTCGTGAATGTTTTCCAATTCTCGTATGCTGCCGGCACAACGGGGATCAGGATCTTGTAGGTGTCCATCGAAACGTCGCCGTCTCTACTGATGCCGACATCCTTCCACTTGACCTTTCGCGACACGAACAGATCGGTCGTAATATACAGTCCGCGTTTGCCGAATGCCGCCAGCAGGTAGTCGAACTGATCCAACTTCTGGGGATTGAGCATTGTTGAGGCCGACTGCTCTTTCGTCATTTCCGTCTCATAGTGGTGCATGCGTATGGCATTGTACCCGAGTCTGACAAGGCGGTCAGCCACCCTATCGCTCTCCTCGTGTGAAAGGTACTGCGCACTGAAACAGAAGTTTACCCCGTAAAACCGTTGTGGCTTTTCCGCGGTCTTTTCAAACGCAAATTGCCCGTCCGGGCGGGAGATCACCCTGCCATGCTTGCCGGCCGGGGCGTCCTGGAACCCAAAGCCGGAAAAATCCAATGCAGAGCCGGGCTCAATATCGAGTTCGAGTTTCAATGGAATCCATTCCTTGCCAGCCTTGATTGTCGTTGGTCCATCAGTGATCACCGAAAGCCCTCCTCTGGCAGTGAATCCAAATGCAATCTCCACAGTCTTGCCTTTCTCGAAAGTTGCGCCGTTTGCCTGCGGCCCGATCCGGATGGACATGGACGGCCCCCACTGCCTGTTATCCTGTAACAGCACCGATGTTGGCTCCTTGAACATCCAGATCAGCATTTCGCCTCTAGGCGTTTCGATCGTAAGCGACTTGATCTTGTCGTTGAATATGTGCGTACCCTTGTTGTCCCTGGGTATCGCGCCGGTCTTATCGTCGGCTTTCCACGTCCCACCGGCCAGCGCTTCGGCACTGAAATCCGCGCTCAGATTCAGGGAGTTGAGTCGAATATCCGCATCAGGTGTGAACCTTATCCTCGTTGACAGGACATCCTTGTCAGTCTTGAAGATCGCTTCCCCGGCAATAATCTGCCCTCCCGCGGATTTGATGGTGAACGGCCGTGTCATGAGATTTTCCCCTGTTCCATCCAATTTCGGAGACGCACCGGATTGATTCCAGTTCTTGTCGAAAATGCCGATATTGAAAGTGCATACGTCCCGGGTACCGGACTTCACTTGAACCGTTGCGCCTCCGATCACCGCCTCAACCTGCGCCCCGATTGCTCGGGAGGAGGCAGAGAGAAGTGCAAAAACTACAGCCAAATGAAACAATCTATGCATGACGATAGTCCTGTTCCCAAATCACATTTGCGTATCAGGCAGGGTGCCCAGATAAGTGCCCATAGAGGTGGGCCATAGCCAACAGAGGGTTGTGTCCCAAATAGTCACAACACGGGCGATTGAACTTCGTACTGGGTTTGCGCTGGACATCCTCCGGCCTGCCACCATGGGGATGATAGAATTCCCAGATGGTGCCTGTCCGCTCAAACTGTACTGCAGAATCGTCCAGCGCCCGTTCCAGGAGTGTGGCTGCATGGGCAAATGCCCCATAGTTCACACACCCCCGTGCCGCCCAATAGGTCATACTGTTCCATGCCGGACCGCGCCACATACGCAGTTCGAATCGAGGGTCATCCATTGAAACCGTTGCAACGGGATGTTCACAAAAAAACCGCTGCGGATTCATGAGGTTGTTTTCGATAACACGGTGTGCCTGATCCGGGGTGGCAGCGCCAACAACCAGGGGCCACACACCCTCAAAAGCAAGACACCGTAGCGCGGGATCTCGCGCGGCCCAGATATCGTGGAAGAAACCGGTTTCTTCCACGAATAACTCTTCACGGATAAAGGCTTTGAGCGCGCTTGCCTTCTCTTCGTATTCGGAAGACTCCTCGCCAAGCGCTTCCCCCCATTGCTGAGCGTATGTGTACAGTGCATAGACATGAGACGTCGCATCAACGCAGGCAAACGGGCCGTTCTGCGTCTCAAGGAAACGAATCCCCTCGTCCACTCCGCTCTCCCAACTGTGATTCAGGATGTCGGTGTAGAAGAAACCTTTGCCTAATGCCTTGCGCTTCTTCTCGAACCATTCAATCTGCCTGATGAGAGCCTTGCGGCACCGGGGAAGTATTCCAGCACCGTACATATCAACATAGTCCTGGACGGCAAAAGGCCAGACAGGCGGGTGTCCCGCTTCAGAATTCCAAGTCGCATTGCCCTCCCGAACGTAAATCACACCGGGAATCAACCCGTCATCCTGCTGTCCCGCCAGGTTGTTCTCGATCTGGCAACGGGCATGGTCTGGGTCGAGTCGCAGAACATCCAGAATGGAGTGTACGATGTCCCAGTGCCCGAATGCAGGCCCGTAGCAATAGCCCGGGCCAATATCTTCCCATGCATGTGGGAATGGCGGTATTGCCGGCTTGACACTTCTGCCGTGGAGAGCCGCCACGTAATCCAGCATGCGTCTCCACTCTGGTTTGCCCAGTGCTGGAATGTTACTGATATCCGTGTTCATTCCGGCGGCTCATCTTCCTGGTCGGAGACCATCCGTAGCTCAAGCCCCTCAGGGCGCAGAGCGAAGGATGGCGTACCTGGCAGGGATCGAACCTGCAACCTTCTGATTCGTAGTCAGATGCTCTGTCCAATTGAGCTACAGGTACACGTTTTCTGAATCGGGCGGTGACTATACGCATTCGCCTTATTTTTTGCAACCCTCTATCCATATTTCTTGGTATGATCCCCCGCCGAGGGAGATGACTTATGAGTGATATATCCAACGACATTGAGGCGATCCGGCGGGAGAGGGGCGCCCGTTTACTGATCTTGGGACACCATTACCAGAGTCCCGCAGTACTCCGCCACGCGGACGTGACGGGCGATTCGCTGGAACTCGCCAGAAATGCCGCCGCCAGCCAGGCTGAACGCATCGTCTTCTGCGGGGTCCATTTTATGGCCGAATCGGCCGATATCCTGACCACCCCCGAACAGACGGTCTATATGCCTGAGCCCGCCGCCGGCTGCCCCATGGCCAACATGGCGGATGACTACCAGGTCGAAAAAGCATGGTCATTCCTGCGTCAGTCGGGCGATGACTGGCTGCCCGTTGTATACGTCAACAGCACCGCCCGGATCAAGGCCTTCTGCGGTCGCGCAGGTGGCAGCGCCTGCACCTCCAGCAACGCCACCAAGGTCTTTCAATGGGCTTTCAACCAGGGCAAGCGCATCTTCTTCCTCCCGGACATCCATCTCGGAATCAATAGCGCCCATGATCTCGGGATCCCGGATGAGCAGACCGCCATCTACGAATACCAGAAGCCCAACGGCGGGCTCACCCCGGATGCCCTGAAAGATGTCAGGGTCCTCGTCTGGGGCGGTTATTGCCCGATCCATGTGAATTTCACCGTGGTCGATGTTCAAACCGTGCGCGCCAACTGGCCGGATGCCAAAATCATCGTCCATCCCGAGGCGCCCAAGGAGATTATCCGGATGGTCGATGCCCATGGCTCAACCTCGCAGATCATCAAGTATGTGCAGGCCGCCCCGGAGGGCTCAACCATCGTCATCGGCACGGAATCGCAACTCGTGAAGCGGCTGGCCGAGGACTACAAGGATCGCCTGACGATCAGGATGCTGCGCGGCTCGTTCTGTCCGAACATGGCCAAGACCAACGAACAGAATCTGCTCCGCCTCCTCACCGACTGGCCCGACCGCAATATCGTGCGGGTCCCCGCCAACCTGATCCCCGATGCCCGCCTTTGCCTGGAACGAATGCTGAAACTGTGAAGAACGCCTCCTTCAACCTTCAGGCTCCCTACCAGCCTACCGGTGACCAGCCGCAGGCGATTGAGGCGCTGTGCCGGGGATTGGAGACAACAGAGGGCGCCGCCCGGCGCTTCCAGATCCTCGAGGGGGTGACGGGATCAGGGAAGACCTTTACCATGGCGAATGTCATCGCCCGTTATGGAAGACCCACCCTCGTGATCTCACACAACAAAACACTCGCCGCCCAGTTGTACTCCGAGTTGAAGAATTTCTTCCCCGACAACGCCGTGGAGTATTTTGTCAGTTACTACGACTACTACCAGCCCGAGGCCTACATTCCCCAGACCGACACCTTCATCGAGAAGGACTCCTCGATCAACAAGGAGATCGAGCGCCTCCGCCTCTCGGCCACCAATTCCCTGCTCTGCCGCGACGATGTCATCATCGTGGCTTCCGTCTCCTGCATCTACGGCCTCGGTTCGCCCGATG
>Ga0194063_10002780_pt1 | contig 10717 bp, 6 predicted proteins | sample SepL3720m_MetaG_FD_155459 | JGI IMG/M metagenome (GOLD analysis project Ga0194063, IMG submission 155459) | Anoxic zone freshwater microbial communities from boreal shield lake in IISD Experimental Lakes Area, Ontario, Canada - Sep2016-L373-20m | ecosystem: Environmental > Aquatic > Freshwater >...
CTGGGCGCATTAAAGGACAGCAACCATCCGGTCATTGTGGTCCGCAGTTGTTTCTGGCCGAACGCGGCAAAGGACGAAGTGCTCAAGCAGGCCAGCCAGGAAGTCGGTGGGATTTTCGTGGACATCAGCAGCCTCAGCAAGGATGAGTCCAACTACGCCCGCTCCGAACGGAAGCTCAAGAACGAGGGCGTGGGCAACCATCCCGGCGACCAGGGAATGCAGGCCATCGCCAACGCTTTGGTGCAGGCGCTGAGGACAAATCATGTGCTGCAGGAGAACAGCTCATCCGATTCTGGTCGGGCCGGGCAGAAAGGAGCGAGTGGTCCGCAATTCAGTCCCGAAGAAAAGAAGGCGCAGAGCGCGGCCGGTGATGCCGTCTTAAAAAACATCCAGGCCAGCCTTGGCCGCGGGGAAAAACAGATTGTCATCCCGTCGGGCAATTACCGTTTTGAAACGCAGGATTTCCTGATTACCGGGGCCGAGGATGTCACCATCGAGGCGGACGGAGCCGTCTTTTGGTTCAATCAGCAGCATGGGGTCAAGTTTGATAAATGCCGCAAAGTCACGTTCAACGGGGTGACGATTGATAGCGATCCCCTGCCGTGGCTTCAGGGAGTGATCACAAAATTCGACACGCAGTCGCAGACGATCGACCTGACCCTGGAGGAGGGATATTCCATGCCCACTCCGGAGCAGTTGCAGAGAGCCCAGAAGCGCCTGGCTTTTTATGATGGGGGGACCCGGTTGGAGCTGCCGTTCTACGACCATTCCGCCACCCAGCTTGAAAAAACCGGTGAAAAACAATTGAGGATTGTGAAGTCGAATGAGCAGCGATCCTTTCTCGACCCCGCTGTGCGTCGGCGTCCGCAGGCAGGAGATATCGTGCTGATGTCGATGATCCCCCCCCAGGTGCGGGGGATCGATATCAATCATTGTTCCCAAATGACGATGAAGAACATCACGGTCTATGCCGCAGGGGCGTCTCCTTTTCATGAGGGAGGAGGGGAAGGGGGGCATCGTTACTTGGGCTGCAAAGCCATCCGGCGTCCGGGAACCAACCGGCTTCTGGTCACTCCCTTCGACGGATTCCACTCCTATCTGGTGGAGAAAGGGCCTCTCATTGACGGGTGTGAAATTTCACATACGCAGGACGATGGACTGAATATCCATGGCTTTTTTGGAATGGTCATGGAAACGGTGTCATCGCAAGAATTGGTGGTGGGCATTCCGCTCGGTGGGCATGGCGAAGTTTTTCGGCAGGGATTCCCGATTGATGTGTTTGATTCGGTCACGTCGAATCCCGGGGGGAGAGTCACCGTGGAATCCATCAGTCAGGTGACAGAGCCCGAGCGATTGAAGGATTGTCTTAATCTCACGGCAGAGCTGAAGAAAAAGGGTATGATTGTTCGCGATTTCAACCCTGCCTCGGTCGTCAGGCTCAAGTTGGACAAGCCGGTCAAGGCGCAACGGTATGATCTGGTTTCAAGCACCGCCTTTTGCGGGGCCGGGACCATCATACGAAACAGTTACTTTCATGATATCCACACGCGGGGACTTCTTATCCGGAGTGCGAATGTGACGGTGGAAAACAACGTCATTGAACGGACGATGCATGGCGGCATCGTCATCGTTCCCGAGCATTACTGGCTGGAGGGCCCGCTCGCGCACGATGTCATCATTCGCAACAATCGTCTTTCTGAAAATGGCTGGGGCGCTTTTGAACGCAAAGGAAAAACAGAAACCATTGCTGCCATCGAGGTCGGAGTTCACATGGGCTTCCGTTATTTCCCTTGGGTCATTTTGCCCGGCATCTTGAATTCTGAAATCAAGATTGAATCGAACATCATTTCCCGTCCTGCATCATTCGGAATCCTCGTCATGAATACTCATCAGCTGACCATAACCGGAAACCGGATCTCGGAGCCATTCGCGGCCGGGGAAGTCGAATCGTTCTATGACTGGACCCGATTGGTTGAAAATCCTGGATCACTTGCTGAAACGACTCTCCAGACGCTACGCAAGCCCTATTACCCGATCTTTGTGTTGGAGAGCACGGAAGTGACGCTGAAGGACAATGAGAGCACGGGCAATCCCGGGTTCGTAAAAGCCCCCAGCGCGCAATGGAGGCGCGATGGAACGCCGAGTGTGGACACGCCAACGCCTGCAACTCAAGAATCCCGATAGAAAACTGAAATGAAATACTCACCAACAGGCGTCTCCTTTCACACCTCCGATGCGAATTTGCAACGGCTGTATGATGCGGCGGAAGCAAGCCTGTTGGGGAATATCGTCCAGTTTACTCCAACGCAGAAAGCTCTCGTTGAGGGCGGCGGATACCGCAATGTCTGGATCGAAACACAGCCGATGGGCGGGGAGATGTATGCCAAGCGGAACTTGGAAGTCGCCCTCAACAACCAGATCCTCTTTCTTCCTCCTGGCGGGGAGCATGCGCCCGATCCGCGCGATCCTTCGGATTTCAAACGCTATTGGATCGATCTCGACATTGAAAAACTTCCACCCCCCACACGGGAGGAGGTGTTGGTGCCGTTCGCCTCGATGGACGTGATGGCCTACAGCTTCGAGGGACGTGCCACGCTGGCGGAGATCTCGCACGAACTCGGCAACGGACGCGAGGCTCACTGGCAAGAGCAGGCTGAAGAGGTCCGCCAGCGCTTGATCAAGGGGCTCTGGGATCCGGAACGTTCCGCCTGTTTTGACCGCGACCGCACCGGAAAACGGCTGGAAGAACTCATCCACAACAATCTCCGATGCATGTGGTATGGCGTCTTTACCCAGGAGATGGCCGATGCGTTCATCCGGCGGCATTTGCTCAATCCGGCAGAGTTTTGGACCCCCGTGCCGCTACCCTCCATTGCCGTGAACGAACCGCTGTATCGGAGCGTCCCGGGCAACAACTGGAGCGGTCAGCCGATGGGCCTGACCTATCAGCGCGCGATTCCGTTCAACCATCCTTATGTCTAGATCCACTCAAATATGATCCCTCCGAATCCAACCCCGCAAAGCGCAGACAAAAAACCGTCCGGATCTTTTTGGAGGCATCTTGGACTGGGCGCCGGTGGAGCGGTGGAGAACTCTCTTCAGAACGCCCCCGGCGGTATGGTGAACCCGATCTATGTGGTCGGGCTCGGAGTCAGCCCGGTGATCGTGGGGATCGCGCTGGCTGTGCCCCGCATCTGGGAGCTTCTCCTTGATCCTATCATCGGGGTGGTCAGCGACCGGACCCAAAGCCGGTTCGGACGTCGCCTGCCCTACCTCGCCTGCGGTCTGCTGGGCAGTCTGCTGTTTTTTGTGGCGCTGTGGTGGGCGCCAACCGGATGGTCCAAGGAAAGCCTCGGGATCTGGTTCATTGTCACGGCATTTCTCTTCTATACGTGTTATTCTTTTTTCGCGATTCCCTATGCGGCCCTCACCATCGAGGCCACCGAGGCTGGTTCGGATCGGATCGGCGTGATGACGGCGCGCTCGGCCATGGGAAACTTGAGCGCAATCGTCATCAGTTGGCTTTACTGGTTTTGTCAGAGGGATTGGTTCCCTTCGCCGGTTATCGGCATGAGATGGGTCGGGCTCGTATTCGGGCTTATCGTCACGTTTTGTGGCTTCATCGTGATCCTGACAACCGTGAGAAGTGGGCTGCACATCCATTCCCGCCATGAGGGTTCCGTGCCAATCGCCAAGGGGAGTTACCGCCGGATTCTTGCTCTGGGACCGATGCGCCGCATCCTGGTCGCATTGCTCAGCATCATGATTGGCTTCACGCTCGTCGGGCATCTCGGATTTTACATCTTTGCCTTCCATGCCTGCGGTGGAGACCTCAAGAAGGCGGCGCTGATCGGAGCTGTTAAGGCGACGGTCGTCACGCTGGTGGCCGTCATCGCCTGTCCGTTGATCGGGGCGGGAGCCAAGCGCTACGGCAAGGATCTGATCTTTAAAGGCCTGATTATTGCCGGAGTTCTTTCCAGCCTCTCCATGTGGTGGCTGATCACGCCGGTTAATCCTTATCTCAGCATGATCAGCGATCTGGGTGTGTCGGTCAGTCTGGCGGGGTTCTGGTTGCTCATGCCGGCCTACCTGGGGGACATCAGCGACTACTACGAGAGGACGACCGGCCAGAGCTGCCAGGGTATATTGTCCGCCCTTACCGGAAACGCCGTGAAGATCGGGGCATCCGCGTCGCTCCTGCTCACCGGCTACATCCTGATCCTCTGCGGCTTCCATGCCGAGATGCCGCACGAAACGATGACCCGGCCGATCTTCAACATGCGGATTCTGTATGCCGTTGTTCCGAGCATAGGCCTTGTCATCTCCTACTTGGCAATGGCCGGTTTCCGCTGCGGCCCCGATGTCAATCTGGGAGAGAGGTGCACCCCCTTATGAACTGGAGGGGAGGAGAAGAAAAAATGGGGAAATGCTTGAAGAACCGAATCAAGGGGTGTAAGGCGTATTAACTTCCAAATACGGAATAAACAATTCAGACGGATCTCCCTTGATTTTACCTCTCTCATGAAACAACTCATTCGCATCTCAACGGCGTTGCTTGGTATGGCAGCCATTTCCCTACCTGCCCATGCAGGGAGCGTGACTTTTACAAGCTCATCCGGTGGCGACTGGATGGCCGCCGAAAACTGGACGCCTGCGACAATTCCCACGGAGGCCGATGACGCGACGATATCTCTTGGCGTCGAGTTCGCAGCCGTGACAATTCGTGCGGGGGGGGCGCTGGCAAAAAATCTGACGCTGGCTGCATCGGGCTCGGATCCGATTAATGGCGTTGCGCTGATCTTTATCAGTAATGCGGCGAGTTTAACGACGGGAGCGTTCAGCATCGGAGGGAGTTCGGGGCAAACATCGACGCTCCAGTTCAACGGCGCGGGGACGTTAATTGCCGATTCCCTGGATCTGGGCGCGGGAGAAAGCCGGGCCAACATTATATTTGGTGCCCCAGGCACGCTGACGATTGGGAACGGCACGGGCTCCATCACCAAGTCGGATATCGCAAATTCAGAAATACTTTCGCGTTCCCCCGTGGCACCGACAATCCAGGCGGCTACCATCAAAGTGACCACCTTGGGTGTGGGCGACAACAAGGGTGGAGAGTTCAACATCGATAGTGGGCAGACTTATCACACCACCTCTGTCAACGTGTCAAACAGCGAGGGAAATGACGACGAAAATGCCACCCTCAGCATCAACGGAGGACAGTTGAATACCACCTACTTCAACATCCTTGCCGGAACAATGAACAACGAGATGAATGCGGTCGTCAACTTGAACGGGGGCACCCTTTCGAGTTCTCTCATCCAGCGTGTCTGGAAGGGGGCCTCGCAGACCTTCAACTGGAACGACGGAACGATTTCCAACGAAGCGGGAAAGGACCTGAAGCTCAAATCCACTGCCGACGAGTCCTGCAACCTGGTCTTGAGCCTGTCAGGTGAGGGCACTCACACGTTCAACACCGAGAACGACGCGACGATTACTTTGGAGTCCACAGCTATTCTAGCCGATCAGCCCGGACAACATGGCACCCTGATGATCCGGGGCGGGGGAATAGTAGAAATCCAGAGCACGGGCAACACCTACAGTGGGAAAACGACTCTGGCTGAAGGCACGCTCTTTCTCAGCGACGGAAGTCTTGGCACTGGGGACGTGGATGTGGCCGATCAGGCCGTCCTCGCACTCGGGAACAACAGTGCCCTGAAGGGGAACGGGGTGACGCTCAGTGGCTCTGCTTCGCGGATGGATTTGAATTACGGCGGCAATCTGGAGATCAAGTCGCTTGCCTTGAAGGGTGGTCCTGTTGCTCCCGGCACTTACACGGCATCACAGCTCGATGCCAAGTATGGCGGCAACTGGTTTGCGAAAAGCACAGGCACGGGCACGCTTACCGTTAACCCGGTCTTCAAAACACGCTGAAGCTGAATTCGCCCTTTGGAACCCATTGGCCAAACAAAAAAACTTCTTTCCGGTCGTGCTGAACCAGACCGAGATATTGCCAGGCTTTGAGCCGAGTTTCGCGGCGATGTCCTTCACGCGGAGAACTGCCTGGGTTGGCAATAGCAAACACCCCCACTTATATTCGGTTAACATACTTCCGAAATAAACGTATGAAGTGGTCCCCTTGGCGAAGCCCAGGGGCGGGGAGATCGCAAAGGTGGTGACCGGCCTGCTTACTGGGGCGACATCGGAGTCGTGCCCGTCCGGCAGTTCCTCGACCGGCTGTGGTCGGAGCAGCTTTTGTGAAATCGGCTGATGCTGTCCGGCCCGGGATGATCCCTGTGTGAAGACACACTGTCGCATGCGCAATCCGGGCCCAACGCCGCTCCCCGCCTGCCTCCCGCAAGTCGGAGCAGATGGCCTGTGAGAACCTTTGAGCGGTCAACAGCCACAACCGAAAAGTGCAAAAACCCGACCGTTCTGTTCATTGCGGGCCAAGCGGCACCGTGGCACGATGTCGTTGTTGGCAAGGATTCCAATCTTCCAACGTTGCCCACCTATCACCTTCAAAACTCATCCATTCTCCATGCGCACCACCCACCACCATCTTTGTAAAAATTTCGGCCGTCTGATTGCCGCCTGCGCGGTTTTCTCCATGACGGTGCCGTGTCCGGGCGGGCAGGTTTATGCGCAGAGCGCGCAGAATGACGACATTGTGGCGTATGATGATTTTTCGGGTCCGGCCGGCGATTTGAATGGCCGGGTGACTCCGCGCGGCGGCGCCGAATGGTTCACCCAGGGCGATGCGAGCGCGCTCGTTCTTGACGGCGACGGGCGTGCGGTGATGTCCGGGGAACGCCATGAACCGGGAAAGCGCAAGCATGCCTGGATCGAGGCCCATCCGAAGGGGGATGAATATTATGTCGCGGCCCGGCTTGCTTATACGGGGGATGGGAGAGGTTGGGGCGCGATCGGCTTCGCCGGGATGCAGGGCAACAAAGAACCGCTCCTGGCCAGCGCCCTTTTTGCCGTCACCCAGGGCCCACGTGGCGGGGCGGGTTACACTTGGATCAAGAATGAGCCCCCCGGCCAGCCAGCACCCATCCACAGGATCCCGCCGGCCGCCAACTTCATCGCCGGGGAGCCCGGCACCATCGCCATCTATTACAACAGATCGACGGGCAGCCTCCAATTTCTTTACAACGACCACATCATTTATGAGACGGAGCGCTTTGACCTGCCGGTCGGACGGGCCATTATTGCCTTCCATGTCGATGAGGGAGCCGATCAGGCTGGCAATTATTTCGAGAGTATCGTCGTGGCCGACAAACAGGTCGAAATGCCGGAGGAATAATTGTCACGCACAGGCACGGATTGTATGCCCCGGCATGAACCAAAAAGCGCAAAAACCCGACCGTTTTGTGCATTGCGAAAAATGCCGATCTGCGGTAGATCAACCATATTTCCAAAAATAGAAAAAGCAAAACATCCGCTGACGGGTGCAGGACAAAAATCTTCCGTCATGCGGCGAGAGGGAGAGTATCGTTTCCTGCGGCGCGTGAGTTGAGGTGGTGTTTCCAGAACGAGTCCATCCTACGGCTGGCATGGATGCAGCGGAAGGCGAGGACTTTGTCCGCGCCTGGCTCGCCCCAGAACATGCCGGATTGCTTGCATCGCTTTCCGATGAGCGAGCGGCAGCCGGCTTCGACGACCCCGGAGCCGATGAAGTATTTTTTGGCCCGGAAGGTTCCGTATTGCATGCGGGAGACGTTGTTGGCGAAGTAGCCCAATGCGGTTTCGACCTGCGCCACATTGCCTCGAAGGAGGGCTTCTTTGCGCGCCTGCTTGATGATGCGATCAACCCCGTCGTGGGCGAGGAGTTTTTTCCAGTAATGTCTGCGGCGCTTGTTGCGAGTCTCCTCCCCCTTGCCCCAGAGGGTTTCGATCAGGGTCTGCAGGTGCTCCAAGGCATGGTAGAAGTCCACGATCTGGACGGCCCCCGGAAAGTAATCGTGCCCGAGCTTTTCCAAGCCGGGGGCTCCGTCGATGAGCAGGACGACTTCCTGGGCCGAGAACAAGCCGCGCCGAATGGCCTCGCGTCTCAGGCTGATTCCAAAGTCCGAGGGGCTCTGGAAGGCGGAAAGGTAGGTGGTGGAGTCGTGGTCGCGCACGGGGCGGCCTTTGTCATCTTCCTTGATCTGGGTGAAGACGCAACCGAGCGTGGCCATGCGGGTTTTGGCTTTTCCGTCGGGGGCTTTCCCTTTGCGCCCTGCGAGTTCTTCCACGCGCATTGGCACCCCGGTGGCGTCCGCGCTGACGTAGAGGATCTTGGCCTCGCAGGGGCCGGAAGCCGATTCTCTTTTCTGCCACGCCACGGCGCACTCGCCCGTGCGGCCAACCACGCGCTGGATCTGGCGCTCTGAGACGGAGATGCCGCCAGTTTCCGCAAGGTGGAAGGAAGCTTGGAGGAAGCTGGTTTCATCCGCTCCCTCCAGGCAGATGAGCCGGGCGAGAGCCGGGGTGTAGGCTCCTTCCAGACCGAGGGACGCATCCGCCGGGAAGTGGCCGCGCTTTTTCCCGGGATGGTAGTAGTATTGGCGCATCAGCGGGAAGGAGCCGAACATGCCCTTGACCATGAGAACCTCGCGTCCCTTGGGCCTTTCACCCGGCTTGGGGATGTAGGCGTCATCAATGCGATCGGCGGCTTGCTGCAGGAGCATTCCCACCAGTTCGTTGGCCGGTTTGAAGATGGCTGTGCGCACAAGGACTTCCAACTCGGCAACGGCGGTTCCGGCAGGCTCTTTGCTGCGGAAAGAGGCGATCAGATCCTGGATTTCGGCTTCCTGGGCAAGGCAGATATTTGGCTCGGGCGTTTTTTTTTGGCTCCGGTGAGACGTTCTTCCCGCGAACGGGCACTGAGGGCTTCAACGTAGCTGGCGACGAGGGTTTCAAACCGAACATGAGCCTGGAGATTTTCTTGAACCTGGGCCGCCTGATCTGCGGGAACATATTCTGAGCGGTTGCGCGGGTTCTCATAAAAGAGCGTCTCCCCCTTTTTCCAGATGAGCCCGGTGCCGGCGGCCCATGGAATGTCCAGGCAATCCGGTCGGGCGCGGGATAAAAGCAGGTCGTTCATGATCGGAGAGTGATCATTGGCACCCCGCGGTAGGGCTGGTTGCCGCGCCAGAGCTGGTTGTCGCGAACGGTTAGTCCGTGGGCCTTTTCAGACGGAGGCACGTTATCAGCAGCGTGGAGCGAGGCCAGCGGCGCGAGCAGGAGGGCGGTTAAGCATGTGCTTTATTTGGTCTCCTTATTTTGCTTCGCGATGATTTCCCACTTTCCGGCGGGGAGGTCGAATTGGCTCTTCTCCTGTGGTTTTCCGTTGACGGTGATTTTGGTGGAGCCGGGGAGTTTCACGGTGGCTGTGGTGTTGGGTGGGACGGATGCCTTGAGGTTCAACCCGCCCTTCTCTTTCTTCCACTCGACGGAGATGGGGCCGCGCACCGAGTCGTAGCGTGCCTTGACCCAGTCGAGCCCCTGCGGGGGTTGGGGTGCGATGAAGAAGTGCTTATAGCCGGGCTGTTCGGGATCGGGACGGATGCCGGCAAGCGTGGCGAAGATCCATTCATAGACGGAGTTCATGCCGAGATGGTTGAGACCGTTCATCTGGTCGGGGTTGAAACCCAATTGCGGGTGATAGCTGTCCCAGCGCTCCCACATCGCGACCGCACCTTGGTCGACCATGAAGCCGTAGGAGGGACAAGTCGGGTTCATCACCATCTGATAAGCCGGATCCTGGAGTCCGTTGTCGGCCAGAGTGCGCAGTAGGTAGATGGTGGTAAACGAACCGGTTCCAAAGTGGCCCTCCTGCTTGTCAATAGCCGCACGAAGTTGCTTGCGGGATAGAGTCCGAAGGTCATCAGGCAGATGCCCCATCAGAAGCGCATAGGGGGATTGCTCATCCCCGCCCGCTGGTTGAGGACGTGCTGGAACAAACGCCGCATATTCCTGCGGGCTTCCGCCTTCAATTGTCCCGTCCGGGCGCACAAACTTTCTCAGGATGGCCTCCTGCAGACTTGTCCGCAACTCCGCATACCGCCGCGCATCCTCTTTCTTGCCGAGCGCCTCCGCCATCCGTCCCGTCCAGTCCAAGCTCCCGGCCAAAAAGGCGGCGGCGAAAATATCACTGGGAGCCCCGATGCCGCCGAACTGATTCCAGCCAGTCGCGCCCGGCTTGATCGTCTGACGGTCGCTCAGCCAGTCACCAAATTGGGACTTGTAATTGTCACCGGGCAAACCGTTTTTCATCTTGGCGGCAACCGCATCCATGAAACGGGCCGAGGCCGCATAGCCCGATTCAAGGGTACGCCGGTCCCCGTAGTTGACCCACGCACCCCATGCCCCGGCGATCCCCGCGTCGGCCCATCCGGCGTCGGCCCAGACACGCCCCTCTCTTCCTTGACTTGAATGGTCTCCCGGAAGATCGTGAACGTTCATTCCGTCGAAAACGCCGCGAACCGTATTGGCAATCAGTCCGACCGAGCCGAACATGTAAGCCAAGGACTGCACCTCATCCGTGAAGCAATCCCCCATCCAGGACTGCCGTTCGTCGCGTCCCGCGACATCTATGGTGGTGCTGGGTGTGTTCGAGCGGTAGGCGCGCTCAATGATGTCGCACAGTTTATTGAGCCGGGGGTCCGAGCTTTCGAAGAATCCCGTCTGCCTTGTATCCGTACTGAGATCGCAGGCGGCAATCTCCCGGACG
>Ga0194063_10002781_pt1 | contig 10716 bp, 8 predicted proteins | sample SepL3720m_MetaG_FD_155459 | JGI IMG/M metagenome (GOLD analysis project Ga0194063, IMG submission 155459) | Anoxic zone freshwater microbial communities from boreal shield lake in IISD Experimental Lakes Area, Ontario, Canada - Sep2016-L373-20m | ecosystem: Environmental > Aquatic > Freshwater >...
CCACCGGATCGACGGGCCTCCGTTTCCGGGCCGTTCCCCACAGGGTTGTTCGTCATACTGACAAGCCATGAAGAACAAATGCCACCGGGGGCCGTCAAGCATTTCCGCTTCGAGGCGAAACCCTAGTTGAATAGAAAGGCAAATCAAACATATGGCTACGAATCCCCCAAAAGGAGATGGTCACCGGAATGGTGCCGTTCGTCAGCGCTCGCAAGTGCAGAACCCGAAAACCGGGATCTGGACAAAACGGGAGGCTGGTAGCGGCCAATTCATGGATGGCAAGGCTGACCGCACCCCGTTCAAGGGCGTGACGAAGGAGAAGTAATCAACCTCAAACCGAAGCCGCCTCCGCAAGGGGGCGGCTTTTTCGTGCAATGATTAGGCGTTGTGGATACTGCCGCATTCCGGTATCCCACCTGATCGACATCCATGAGCGTATTTCCGCCAGAGGGCCTCACCGGAAACGGGGAGAGGCTGAGGCTTGTTCACAAAGAGTGTGAACTTTCTAAAATCGTGAACAAACTGTATCTTGCTCGTGTTCACGCCATGCGTGAACAATTGAATTTCGTGAACAAATAGCTTGCAATCCGATCGCCAATTTGTTTTCTGGAGACGTTCTTTCGTCAACAAAAGTGCCAGCGACCGAAAATCCCCCAGATCTCGAACTCCAGCTCAGCCACCGTTTCAGGGACTGGATGGAGCGCGTTTCGTGGCTAAAACCGTCCGAGGATCTATACTCCACCATGGTGAATCCGGACCTGGGATTCGACATCGCTGCGCAAGTGGGCACGCCGAACGGCCAACAGGTGATTTTTCTCGTGCTTGCGAAGGAGAACATCCGGCCTTCGGACGTGGCAACGCTGGTTTCCCGGCTGCGCCAGCGTGTGGAAACTCCAGACTTCCGAAATCTTCTGATTCTTGCCGGTTTTCCCAATCCAAATTCTCGGCTCTATATAGTCCTCGCCGCCCGTTGGCTTTCACCCCGCACGGTCCAGCGAATCGCTGCAGAACAGGGTGTCGGCTGGTTTGATCTGGTCGGCAACGCCCATTTCGACTTTCCCGGCGGCTACCTTCATGCGGAGGGTATTCCGAACCCATTCGAGTCGAAAGAACGAACGATCGCTTGGACAAGCGACCACGCCCAGCGGGTGCTTCGGGTGTTGCTGGAACCGAAGCACGTGGGCCAGTCCTGGAAGCAGCGGGACTTGAGCATGGCCTGTTTACCGAAGGTGAGCCTCGGCACGGTCAACAAGGTGGCCAAGCGCCTGCTGGCATCCGCCTACGCCGAGGAGACCGACCAAGGTCTTTGTCTCACCGACCCCGAGGGGCTGCTCCGCGATTGGGCAGCAAAATACCGCCCCATCCATCTGGCCACCCGAACCTTTTACACCACGCTCCACGGAGATGCTCTCCAGGAACGCTTGGTGAAACTGTTCAGCGACTACAGCACCAACCCTCCTGATTCGACCGCCACCTTTGCCCTCGCTGGCAGTTCGGCGGCGGTCTGGTTTGCTCCGTTTGTGCGGACTCCGTCTCTTTGCCTCTATGCCACCCCGGGAGGAGAACGCGTCCTGATCAAGGAACTGGAGCTCCAACCCGCGGAGAAGGGGGCGAACGTTACGCTCTGGATCACCCCTCGTTCCGATTTCTATCGAGACCGGCAGGATCTCCCCAACGGCATCACCACCACCAGCCTGGTCCAGACCTATCTCGACCTCCAAGCAAGTGGCGAACGCGGTCGGGAGGCTGCCGAGCATCTCCTCATCCAGAAACTCAAACCCCTTTGGAACGAATGGAAATCCGTGAACCCATAAATGCCGGTGACTACCAGGACCGCGATATCAAGGCCGCTTTTGTCGCGTTGATCGAGCTGGGCCAGATCCTCAAGCCATTCGAAAAATCCTACGTCATTGTCGGCGGTTCCGTCCCCTGGCTACTGCTCGACCACGGCAAGCCTCCCCATCTCGGCACCTTGGACATCGATATCGGCCTGAACCCGGAGGATCTCGATGACGGTCAATACGCCACTCTGGTCGAAACCCTCGAACGCGCCGGCTACCGCCGCGACCTTGAAGGCCTTAAACCGTTCCAATTGCTGAAACTCTTGGACACCCACGATGGAGGTGATCCCGTGCCGGTGATCGTCGACCTGCTGGCTCCCAAGGACGTGAAACTGAAGGGAAGCAAACCCCAACTTGTCCAAGGCCTCCGCGTCCAGCAGGTTGATGGCTGCGGAGTGGCCTTGCGAAACCACACCAGCAAGGAAATCAAAGGTAACATGCCGGATGGCAGGCCCAACACGGTCGAGCTTCCCGTCGCCTCCATCCCTGCCCTACTCGTGATGAAAGGATACGCCCTCAGCGGACGGGACAAGATGAAGGACGCCTACGACATCTACTACTCCGTCCGCAACTACCCCGGCGGTGCCACCAAGCTGGGCGAAGACTGCAAACCGCTGCTGATAGATCCGATCGCCGCCGAGGGCTTTCGTCTTCTCGCCTCCAAGTTCAGCGAACGCGAGGACTTCGGCCCGGCGACAGTCCGGCGATTTCTCGAAGAAGCCGCTCCCGAATTCACGGACATGGAACCCGAACAGATCCAGACGGACGCTTTCGGACAGGTGGATGCGTTTCTCAGGGCCTTGAGTAATCGTTGATTCAATGATATGCCGAAACCACTAACACAGTATCCTGAATCCGGACTATACCCCATCCCCGTCGCCCCACACGAAGGCTCGGAGATGGTGGTGGTGGGTGAGTGGGTGGCGTTAATTGGTTGAATCAGGGACCGGAAGGGACATGACGGTCCGTTGACTACGCCTCAGCCGGGCGGTTCTTGGATTCTCTACACAACGGGTAGAGAATCTGGTCCTGCCCCTCAGGTGATTCTCGACGCGCCGCTTATAGAAGCGAACACACCCAGTGCCCCCCTTTCCGAAAAGTCGTGAAATATTCCTAATTCGTTCGTTTTGAGGTGGTATGACCGTGTCGCAATCTATTAACTGACCATGTCGTGCGGCATGAGTCGAATGCTGCTATTCCACACATGAAACCAGAGCAACGAACCCGTCAGGAAAAAATTGACATCCAGCTCGGCCGCGCCGTCTGGTCGATTGATATTCGGCGCTTGATTCAGCAGGCATTGGACGCCATCGCTCAAAGATGGGCTTTCACGGTGTCCACTTCTTGCACAGGCTGTGCAAGAAGCTCCACTAGCGGCATTCTGATTCCTCAAGTCCTTTCGACTTTCCACACCTCACCCGAGACGACCTTCCGGCATGCTGGAACTGTTGGCCAAGCGGTCAATCAGACGATGTGCGCGATCAGCCAAATCCTGTTCTTTTCACTGATGTCCCACACCTCCCGGGAAATATTTTTTGAAATGATCTCCTCACGTGTCCACTGAGTCCCATACCCGCAAAGAAATCATCGACCTTCGTCTAAAAGACGCAGGTTGGAATATTTTGGACCGGACTCAGGTGATAGAAGAATTCTTTGTTTTACAAAATTCTAGCTCGGTTCTCCGTGAAGATCCCGTTCCATACGGCTCACAACGCGAATTCAGCGACTACGCTCTCCTCGGCAAGAATGGCAAACCTCTCGCCATCGTCGAAGCCAAGAGATCATCCAAAGACGCCGAAATCGGTCGAGAGCAAGCGAAGCAATACTGCCTCAATATTCAGATTGAGCAGGGCGGCGAACTACCCTTCTGTTTCTACACCAACGGCCACGATATCTTCTTCTGGAACCTCGGAGAAGCCCCGCCGCAGCGAGTCCACGGTTTTCCCACCCGCCAGGATCTGGAACGCCTTCTACACATCAGGAAGCACAAAAAACCTCTCACCCGCGAGCTGATCAACACCGCCATCGCCGGACGCGACTATCAGCTTCAGGCTATCCGTTCCGTCATGGAGGGGATTGCCCAGAATCGCAGACAGTTTCTGCTCGTCATGGCCACCGGCACTGGAAAAACCCGGACTTGTATCGCATTGGTTGATGCCCTGATGCGTGCTGGCTTCATACAGCGGACGCTTTTCCTTGTGGACCGAATCGCCCTTCGCAACCAAGCGCTCGACGCATTCAAGGAACACATTTCTGACGAACCCCGCTGGCCCGAGCCCGGTGAAAAAACCATTACTACCGACCGCCGCATCTATGTCGCAACGTATCCGACGATGCTCAACATTGTCCGTGATGAGGCCAATTCCCTCTCTCCACTCTTCTTTGACCTCGTCGTCATCGATGAGAGTCACCGCTCCATTTATAACACATACGGCGAAGTCCTCGACTACTTCCACGCCATCAAACTCGGCCTCACCGCCACGCCTCGCGACGTCATCGATCACAATACATTCGCCGTCTTCAACTGCGAGGACGGCCTTCCCAGCTTCGCCTACTCTTATGACGAGGCCATCAATCACGTCCCACCCTATCTCTGTGACTTCCGTGTTCTGAAAATCAAAACCAAGTTTCAGGACGAAGGCATCAGCAAACGCACGATCAGCCTGGAAGATCAGAAAAAGCTCATCCTCGAAGGCAAAGACATCGAGGAGATCGTCTTCGAAGGCACCGAACTCGAAAAGACCGTAACCAATCATGCCACGAACGCCCTCATCGTGAAGGAGTTCATGGAGGAATCCATCAAGGATCCCAATGGCGTCCTGCCTGGTAAGACTATCTTCTTCTGCATCTCCATCGCCCACGCCCGCCGCATCGAGCGGATCTTCGACTCCCTCTATCCGGAATACAAAGGCGAGTTGGCCAAGGTCATGGTTTCCGACGATCCCCGCGTTTATGGAAAAGGCGGCTTGCTCGACCAGTTCACCCGCAGCGACATGCCCCGCGTCGCCATCAGCGTGGACATGCTCGATACCGGAATCGACGTGCGTGAAATCGTCAACCTCGTCTTCGCCAAGCCCATCTTCTCCTATACCAAGTTCTGGCAAATGATCGGTCGCGGCACCCGACTCTTGGAAACTAACAAAATCAAAGCCTGGTGCCCGGAGAAAGACGTCTTTCAGGTCATCGACTGCTGGGACAATTTCGATTATTTCAAGGTCACCCCCAAGGGCAAGGAAACCAAGCCCCAGATCCCGCTTCCCGTCCGTCTTGTTGGCATCCGCATCGACAAAATCGAAGCCGCCCAGGTTCTTGGCCATCCCGCCATCGCAGAAAAGGAAATCGCGGCCCTCCGCGCACAGATTGCCGCCTTGCCCGCCAAATCCGTCGCCATCATGGAATCTCGCGCCGATCTTGCCCGCTGCGATAATGATTCCTTCTGGCAGCTCCTCACAGCCGATGGGCTGGCCTTTCTCAGACACGTCATCCAGCCGCTTTTCCGCGTAGTTTTACAGGCCGATTTCAAAGCCATGCGCTTCGAAAAGGATGTTCTCGAAGCTTCCCTCGCCCAGCTCAAAGGAGAGAAGGAGAAATACGCAGCCCTCACCCAAAACCTCACCGCCCAGATCAGCGAGCTACCCCTGTCCGTGAATGTCGTCGCGCAGCAAGCAGGGCTGATTCAGAAGGCGCAGACTCTTCACTTCTGGGCCACCATGACGGATCTGGCCTTTGACCACCTCACCGAGCGGCTCTCACCGCTCATGCACTATCGGGATAACCGCCCGCCAGGTCCCGGCACCGCGAAGTTCAATTTCGCCGACATCCTGAAGTCGAAGGAATACGTCGAATTCGGTCCCGAACATGAATCCCTCAGCATTGCACGGTATCGGCAGTTGGTGGAGCGGAAGGTCAATGAACTCACCGCCAGCAATCCCATCCTCCAGAAAATCCGCGACGGCCAGTCGGTGACCGCGGAAGAAGCCGATACTCTCGCCGAACAACTTCACGACGAGCATCCACACATCACTCTCCAGCTTCTTCGCCGCGTCTATCATCACCAGAAGGCCCCGTTCCTTCGGTTCATCCGTCACATTCTCGGCATTGAAATTCTGGAAAGCTTCCCGGATACCGTTTCCCGCTCGATCGATCAGTTCATCACCGAGCATCCCACGCTCACCAGTCATCAACTTCAGTTTCTCAACCTCCTCCGCGATTTTCTCATTGATCGTGGTGGCATCGAGAAGCGCGACCTGATTCAATCACCGTTCACCGTCATCCATCCCAGCGGGATTCGCGGCGTTTTTTCGCCCTCCGAAATCAATGAAATCCTCGCCCTAACCGAACGCCTCGCCTCCTGACATGCTCCAACTCAACGCCAAGCTCAAATCCCTCATCGCCAAACTCTGGGACCGATTCTGGTCCGGTGGCATCTCCAATCCGCTATCGGCCATCGAACAGATCACCTACCTGCTTTTCATGAAGCAGCTCGATGAACTCGACCTCAAGCGCCAGCAGGACGCGGAGTTTACCGGCGACACCTACATCTCGCGGTTCAGCGGCAGTTTCTACGCCCCACAGGATCGCGCCCGTGCATTGGAGCTTGAAACTCCCAAGCCCAAAGAGACTGCCGCCGAGAAGAAAGCCCGCTTGCAGGAATTGCAACGCCTCGCCATCGACAAATCCACCCTTCGCTGGAGTTACTTCAAGCAAATGCCGGCGGTGGAAATGCTGACCCACGTCCAGCTGCGGGTCTTTCCCTTCATCAAAGACCTCAACGGCGATGGCAGCACTTTCACCCGGCACATGGCCAATGCCGTTTTCATCATCCCCAGCGCCAATCTCCTCCAAGGTGCCATCCAGATCATCGAGGACATCTTTATCGAGATCGAGCGCGACGCCCGCGAGTCCGGCCACCTGCATCAGGACATCCAGGGCGATGTGTATGAAATGCTGCTCAATGAAATCAGCAGCGCCGGGAAGAACGGCCAGTTCCGCACCCCGCGCCACATCATCAAGCTCGTCAGCGAACTCGTGAATCCCCAGCTCGGCCATCGCATTTGCGATCCCGCCTGCGGCACCGCCGGATTCCTGTTGGATGCCTACCAATACATCGTCACCCAACTCGCGGTGAAGAAGGCCAAGAAAAGCCAGAAGTTCGAGACGGACGAAGACGGCTTCATCCGCACCAGCGTTAGCGGCCAACTCACGCAGGATACCAAGGACATCCTCGAACAGAGCCTCCACGGCTTCGACTTCGACAGCACCATGGTCCGTCTCGCCCTCATGAATCTCATGATGCACGGCATCGACAATCCTCGCGTCGATTACAAGGACACCCTCAGCAAGAGCTTCACCGAGGAGGGCGACTATGACATCATCATGGCTAATCCGCCCTTTACCGGCAGTATCGACAAGGGCGACATCAACGAAAGCCTCAATCTCAACACCACCAAGACCGAGCTGCTCTTCACCGAGCGCATCTTCACCCTGCTCAAGACCGGCGGCACCGCAGGCATCATCATTCCCCAGGGCGTGCTCTTCGGTGCCAGTGGTGCTTTCGTGGAGGCTCGGAAAAAACTCGTCGAGGAAGCTGAACTCAAAGCCGTCATCTCGCTGCCCAGCGGCGTCTTCAAGCCCTACGCCGGAGTGGCCACCGCCATCCTTGTCTTCACCCGCGGCGGCAGAACGGAGAACACTTGGTTCTACAACCTCGCCAACGACGGTCTTTCCCTCGACGACAAACGCCAACGCATCCTCGGCAGCCAGCTTCCCGATGTCGTCGGAAAATGGCGCGCCCGCGACCCGAAGGAATCCGGCGACCGCAAAGCCAACCACTTCTTCGTCCCCGCTCAGGAAATCCGCGAGAAATCCTACGACCTATCTTTCAACCGCTACAGCACCGTCGAGCACGACGAGACCGTCTATGAAAAGCCGAAGATCATTCTCGAAAAGCTGAAGGAACTGGAGGACAAGATCCAATCCGGCATCGCCGAACTGGAGGGCATTTTGGGATGAAAAAGAAGGCTGCTAGCAAAAAAGTCCCTGTCAAAGCCGTGTCCAAGCGGAAAGAGCCAATTCGCCACAACGAATGTGGCGAATTGAGTGTAGCACCTGCCGTCCCCCTATTCGACCGCGTCGCCACCATCCTCGATTCCGCACGCAGCAGCGTCGTCCGGGCCGTGAACAGCCGCATGGTCCTGGCCTACTGGCTCATTGGACGGGAAATCGTTCAGGATCTCCAGGGCGGTGACGACCGTGCGGCATATGGCAAACGGGTCATTGCCGACCTCTCCAAACAATTCGCGAAACGCTACGGACAGGGTTATTCAGGGACCAATTTGAGGCAGTTCCGGCAATTTTATCAGGTTTTCTCGGATCGAGCTCACTCCTTTCCCGCTCTTCAAAACCAGATTTATCACGCATTGCGTGATAAATCTCCGGCCGTTCCTGAGGCCGGGAATGAGGAACCTCAGGTGCCGATTGATCACGCGGCGCGTGATCAATCCCTAACGAAATCGCTGGAAGCCATCTTCTCCCCTTTGGAAACCCGCCCCCACGAAACCAAACCCGCCTTCCATCCCAGCCTTTGCTGGACTCACTACCGCACCCTCATGCAGGTGGAAAAACCTGATGCCCGGGATTTCTACGAAAACGAAACCATCGCCGCCGGTTGGAACACCCGCGAACTCGAACGCCAGATCCACAGCCTCTATTACGAGCGACTCCTCCTCAGCAAGGACAAGCAAGGCATGATCCGGGAACAGCGTACCGCCGCACCGGCCTACGATCCCACCGCCATTCTCAAATCCTCCACCGTCCTTGAATTCCTCGGCCTACCGGACAGCCCGCGCCTCCATGAGTCCCGCTTGGAACAGGCAATCATGGACAATCTCCAGACCTTCCTCCTCGAACTCGGCCGCGGCTTCAGCTTCGTCGCCCGCCAGCGCCGCCTCCAGTTCGGTGATGAGGAGTTCTACGTCGATCTCGTTTTCTACAACTACCTGCTGAAATGCTTCGTCCTCATCGATCTCAAAATGGGCAAGCTCACCCATCAGGACATCGGCCAGATGGACGGTTACGTCCGCATGTATGAAGACCTCTACAAGGTCGCCGGGGACAACCCCACCATCGGTCTCATCCTCTGCACCGAAAAATCCCGAACCATCGCCCGCTACTCCGTGCTCCAGGAAAGCCAACAACTCTTCGCCTCCAAATACCGCCTCCATTTGCCAACGGAAGAAGAACTCGCCGCAGAACTCAAACGCGAGGTGCTTGCGATTCAGGAAAGGAGAGAGGGATGAACTGGCCAGTTGTCAAAATAACCGATTGCGCACGCATCGTCAGTGGTGCCACTCCTAAAACATCAGAACCAAAATACTGGGATGGTGAAATTAGTTGGGTAACTCCGAAGGACATCAGTGATCTTGACGGATACCCCTTTCTCGACTCCACCCCACGAACTTTGACTGGAGAAGGATTGTCGAGCTGCTCGGCTGAGATGCTTCCTCCTCGCTCTGTTCTGCTAAGCTCGCGAGCGCCAATCGGACTGGTTGCCATTAATCGGATTCCGGTAGCTACAAATCAAGGATTCAAGAGCTTCGTGCCAGACGCCACTCGACTTGACTCGGGATACTTATATCACTGGCTTCGAGCTAACCGTTCCTTCCTCGATAATCTTGGAACGGGGGCGACTTTCAAAGAGATTTCTAAAGCAGTGATGACGCGGGTCGAAATCCCTCTCCCACCCCTCGACGAGCAAAAGCGAATTGCCGCGGTGCTGGACAAGGCCGATGCTCTCCATCGCCAGCGCAAGGATTCCCTCAAATTCACCGAAAGACTTCTCCATTCCGTCTTCATCGACATGTTCGGCGATCCTAAGGCAAATTCAAACAACTGGGAGGTCGTGCCGCTAGGAAACTTGGTGGCCGATGGTGATACGATCAATTACGGCGTCATTCAACCAGGATCCGACTTTACTAACGGTGTGCCGTTGATTCGACTTGGTAATCTTGCTGCGCCTGATCCGCTTATGGCGGATGTTAAGCGAATTGATCCTGAAATCGACTCTTCTTACGAGCGTTCACGACTTATTGGAGGTGAGGTTCTAATTGGCTGTGTCGGACATACTATAGGCGTGTCCTGCATTGCTCCGATGGAATGGGCAGGTGCTAACGTGGCCCGGGCCGTTGCACGAGTGAATCTCAAGCAGGGAATAGCACCTGAGTTCATTCTTCAACAGATTCGAACACCAGCGATTCAACACTATTTCCGAGGCGAGCGCCGTATTGTTGGGCAGCCAACGCTCAACATAAAACAGATCAAAGAAGCCCCAATTCTACTTCCTCCACCTGAGCTTCGTGATCGCTTCGCGTTGTTCTACAGAGCAACGTTGGATGGACATGCTAACAAAAAGATTAGCGAAACGCTCATTGATCGCCTGTTTTTAGTAATTCAACAACGCGCCTTCCGAGGCGAACTGGACCTCACCCGCGTTGAACTCGACGAAGATCTCAAGATTGCCGTCGCATCTCCACAACCTGAATCCCCGGCCACTCAAGGCCGCTACAATCGCCCCGGAAGTTTCATCGCCCCTCCCGACATCGAAGCGCGAATGCTGGCGTTCGAAGAACAACTGGATTCCGGCCTAGGCGACTCCATTCCGTGGGATGAGAACTACTTCAAGTATCGCATCCTCAGCCAGGTGCTCCAGCCGCCATTCTGCTTCACCCGAATTTGGGAAGCAGTGGAATACGACATCGAGGATGCCAGCTACGAAATAGTAAAAGAGAAGGTCTTCGAGTATATCTCCGCAGGTATCCTAGAACAACAGTTCGACGAAGAGCGCAAAGAAATCGTTTTCCACCCGCGTTCATGAAGC
>Ga0194063_10002782_pt1 | contig 10715 bp, 16 predicted proteins | sample SepL3720m_MetaG_FD_155459 | JGI IMG/M metagenome (GOLD analysis project Ga0194063, IMG submission 155459) | Anoxic zone freshwater microbial communities from boreal shield lake in IISD Experimental Lakes Area, Ontario, Canada - Sep2016-L373-20m | ecosystem: Environmental > Aquatic > Freshwater...
ATACAAAGAACTGACACAGGGCCTCTCTCAATTAGAACAGGCCCTAATGGGATACAGGGTTCCAATCTCAGATGGACTCTACCTAACGAAGGCAGGCTACTACGTGGGGGACTAACCGGAACCGCATTCTCAAAGAGCAAGACAGACCGCAAAGAATATCAAGCAGCCTACTACAGAGCGAACAAAGCGGAAAACAAAGCCGTCTCTGAGGTTAAGAACGAAGACAAGCAGGCGGGGAAGGCCCTCAGGAGCGTAAGGAATGCCAGATACTACGACACGCACAGGATGAGAATCTTGGAAAATGCTTCCTGCTACAGAAGAAATAGAAAAGACGGAGCCATTACGGAAGAAGCCAAAAAAGACTTTTCGAAAATGATGGATAATCTTGAAGACATTTGCCACGGAGCACCACAGGACTATTGCGACCCATCCGGAGATGCTTGCTATTATGCACAGTATGACCCAGAGCTAGACCCTGAGTTTACCATCAGAACGACAAGGAAGGTTCAACCTCCTGTTTCGTTGGCAATCATAAGGGACTGATGAACATGGACAAGTTCATCACATGGTTGAAGGATCAACAGGGAGTGGTTGCGATGGCACTTGCAGCCGTTCTCTTTGAAATCCCTGTTAAATTCCCAAGGCCTCTCAAAAAATGCAGAGGAAGTCGCGTAGAACTGATCGATGGTATACTCCTGACCATCGAAAAGCTCCTTGGGCATAAGCTTCGAGCACGTCTTCTTGCGTGAGATAAGACCGTAACCGCGGTCAAAAGCGGTCATCAAGCATCGGTTGATATATTTCATGGCAATTTCTGCTGAAGAATATCGGCGACGATCCCGGCGCATCGAAATCTGGGGAATGATTCCTACACTGGCATTCACCGAAAACCAAGCAGGTAGCGCGCAAGTCAGTGGAAAAGGTCACACAACCCATCCTGGCGCATTCCAGGGACGCGCGCAGGGGAGATGGATGTTCCTGATTACACTGGGACCAAAAGACGGTGGGAATTGTGGTGCGGCCCAATCCATGATCTTGCAGGCATGGCGAGAGGAATGGACTCGACACCCCACGAGCCAGGATGTAGAGATCGTGCAAATCACCTCCCGCATGAAAGCTCTCATTATATTTCCCATCCTTCTTTGCTTGTTGCCAGTATCAGCACGAAGTGATGAGCAGGCGGTCACTGCACAGGAACTTGCCCACCATCTGGGTATCGCGTCGTGGACTTCGTCATTCCGCTTGCCGGGTTACGATTTAGGCATTCAGATTCTGCGAGTAAAAAATGGAAAGGTTGCTGATTCTATTTTGGGTGATGGCGCTTTCCCTACAGACCGTGAGGTCACTCGTGTGGCAATTGAAGCAAGTCATACCTCGGGAGGAACCAAATTGAGCCTTCAGACTGGAGGAGGGCCTTGGCTGAGCGAGTTGTTCAAGGCATCGATCCCACTCGATACAATTGTGCCGTTACCTTCGAATCTCGCAGCAGGAGATTACGTGCTTGGTGGTGACATTCCGAGCGAAAGACTAAAACAAGACCTGAGTAAAATCCCTCTCACAATAAAAGACATCAAAGACGGTATCCTCCTACGCATCACAACTCCCCAAAAGAACTGACCGGGGGCCCGTGAAGCAAGGGGGGAGCAAAATGATGCTCAAATCACGGTCAGACAACCGCCAGATTTACTTTACTCTCCGGTATTCAAGCACTCGTCCGCGCCCCATGTAGACGAGGACCAGTTTCTTGGCGGTCAATTCTGTAATCGCCCAGCACATGTCGTCTTTCTCGCAATAGATAAACCCGGCCTTCACCGCTTCATGGTCGGAGACTGGTTTTCCCTCGCGCATTGGCTTGTCTGTTAAAACGAAAACTTCGTCGTCCCACTCCGTCATGTCTCCGGCTTTTTCCTTGCGGTGGTTGTTTTCGAAAACCAGAAAGTCAGACTTGTCATCAACGGCCTGCCATTTTCCCTGCAATATTTTTAGAGTGGTCGCGGATTCATCTCCTGTCGCTGCACCGCTATTTTTGTCCTTCGCGTTGAGATTGCTGATCTGGAAACCGCACAGCACAAGGGCGATTACTGCCAGGATTTTCGCGGTTCGTTTCATTGAGCAACCGTATTGCAATGAACCGGTCGGGGCAAGCTTTCGTCCTCGGTACGCTGGTCGTGACGTTCCCGTCCATGATGGGGATGCTACAACCTTGGGAGGGAGGAGTGTAGGAGATAGTTGGAGAGTTTAAGTAGCATACTTCTCTCTTCTACTACAACAAATCATATATGCAGACCGTCAAGAACAAGACCTATAACACACACTGCGCCAGCAAACATCCAAATAGTCTCCACCTCTCCTCCACACCGCCATTGTTTCCAATGGCAAAGTTTCAATGAAAGGCACTTTTGCGGAAAAAACTAGAGCGTGTGTTCCCTGACAGTTTCAGCAATATCCTTCAAAACAGTATTACCATGAAAGAAGCTGCTGTAATGGGCGCATTCAAGGTCCAATCTGGGGGGCTTGCCAAGCGCTTCCCATAGCTTCAACTGGTAAATGGTAGGAACCACGCGGTCATAGAGAGAGATGTATTGCTTTATGGTCTTGGCTTTACAATGTTTCCCCAGCACCACTTCGTCTGCAATACTCCACGCTTTACCAAGTATGTTCTCATTAATGTTTTTCTTTTCCAGATCACGACGGACAAACTGCGTAATAGATCCATGCCAGGTGATGCTCCCAAGTTGACCGCCAGTGATGAGGGGAAAAAAGAAATCTAAAGGTTCACAATTGCTGGCCAGTGCCGCTTGGAATCCTCCACTGCTCATCCCAACCAAACCGATATATTCGTATTCCTGGCGCATTTCCTGTATCAGTCTGCGAATCTCAGCGGTGAAGTGCCGGAAGTTTGAAACCGTCCACAGCATATTGGCACTGATGAAGTATTCTCCTGTGAAGGAGCCTCCGGGAGTTCTGGCCTGATGATAAGGGACCGTCAGAAGCCCGCAATCCACCCCGAGCTTCTGCAATTGGTGGCACCAAGCATCTTCTACAGATTGGCTCGAACGTCCCCATCCCGGCGCGAATAGCAAAATTGTTTTGGAGCGTCGTTTGGGATCCGAGAACCATTTGAATGGGACAAGATTATTCTCCTCCCAGTCCGTGGATACTGGAGAATCGAATATCATACGACGACAGGGGACTTTCGGTGCAATTAAACCACGGGGATGAACGCCATCCCGTAAGCGCAGAGGTCCGTTCTCTGTAAAGTCGCGGTAAAATTCCCAGGGCTTATCGAAGAATGCAGAGTATTTCCCGTAGAATTGATCGACCGAATACTCCTGACCATCGAAAAGCTCTTTTGGCATGAGCCTGGAACAGGTCTTCTTGCGGGAGATAAGACCGTAACCTCGGTCAAAAGCGGTCATCAAGTGTCGGTTGATGTGTTTCATGGCTGTCTCACCACAGGAATATCGGTCGCGATACGGAGCATCAGTATCAAGGGGCATTTCCTACACTGGTATCCGCCGAGGTGGTGCATGTCAGGCTTTAAAGGTCCCACGGGTCATCCTGGCGCAACCCTGGGCCATGTGCAGGGGAGATGGATGTTCCTGATTACACAGGGTCCAATGACGGTAGGAATCATGATGGCGGTCCTATCCATGATTTTACTTGCAGGGAAGGAATCAACTCGACACCCCACGGGCCAGGATGTAGAGAACACCAAATATGAGCCTCTCCCTCACGAACTGGAATATCAACCGAGCAACACCGTCCTCACCGCAAGCCAAAAGGCTCAAATCTCGTTTCGATCAGTTCTGTGCCGATGTTGTTGTTCTAACCGAGACCCATGAAGAGTTCTGCCCATGTGAGGGCTATTCTGGAGTCCATTCTGGCACGCCTGACTATTCACACGCAGACGGGGAGCGCATGTGCTCCATCTGGAGCAAAACTCCTATTGAACAATTGAACGAAGACTTGAAAGATCCGGCCAGATGCACTGCGGGTCGAACACATTTTCCAAACAATCGTTCAATCGTAGTTTGTGCAATTGTCCTCCCTTGGGTTGGGGACGCATGGCAGGGGCACCCGTCGCGCGATGGAAACGCATTTCGGAAAGCACTCGACACCTACCGAAAGGACTGGCGCACACTGCGAGAGCGTTATCCAACGGACGATTTCATTCTTGCTGGTGATTTCAATCAGGATTTGATCGCAGAGCACTATTACGGATCAAAAGACCAGAAGAAGATGTTGAGGGACGCATTGCTCAAGGACGATCTCAAGCCACTGACAGCAGATGCCAGCGACCCCGTTTATCGCGATTCTACGCCGCAAGCCTGCATAGATCATATCTGCATATCCATGGGGTCGAGCCTCGTTGTGGATTCCGTGGAGAGGTGGCCGGACACAGCTGCGCCTGATCTTGCTTTGTCAGATCATTTTGCAATCACTGCAAAATTTAAATAGAGCGAACAGATCCATGACCACGCCCGCCAAAAATCGCGCCGTTGTCCCTCGGATACACGAGGCCGAGAACTCTCAGACGGAGAAGTCTTTGACCGACGCTGAGATGCTCGCGATGATCGATGCCCTAACGCCGGAGGATCAGCGACGTTTGGAAGTGGCGCTCCAAGGAGCGCTATCCGGCAAACTTCCCGAAAGTTGAAGAAAACTGAAAATGTAAACAGGCCTAAATATCAAAACAATATTAGCGAACTCGTCCAGATAAACGCTGGCCCGTGGGGAGTTTCGATGAACACTAATTTGACGCTCCACCGCTCAGGTACTCGGAATAAGTAAGTTTTGGAATGCCATGAAACATGGCAAAGTTTGAGACGCACTATACGGCCCTTCATAATGAAGAAGTGGAAAATTCTTACTACCTTTTGGCAAAAGTGGTAGGACAAACCCACTTTTGTCCTACTTTAGGTAGGACAAAGTTGCCGGCCTCCGTCCAAATTACATTGAGTTTAATACAACAATATTCTGTAGATGCACCATAAGTCTGTAACTTAACCAGCGTTCTGCTATTCTTGATCCAATGCGAACCGCTCCCACAATCAACTTGGCCAGAAAGGATAGAACTCTGCTCGAAGCAATTACCGAAAACATCAATGAGCCGTCCAGTTTGGTAAATCGTGCCCGCATCGTTCTCATGGCGGCTGATGGATTGGAAAGTCTGGAGATCGGCGAGCGATTGGGGATCAGCCGTCAGAAGGTAGGGCGCTGGCGTAATCGATTCGCAGATCTGGGAATCGAGGGTATCCAAAATGATGCTCCCCGCTCAGGAAGACCACCGGCGATCAGCAAATGCAAGAAGACCCGCACAGCCAACAGGACACAGAATGAAGTTCCTCCTGATTCGAAGCGATGGACTCGTCGTAAAATGGCTGAAGTCTCCGGTCTCAGCCCTTCGACCGTGGGACGAATATGGCAAGAACGCGGTCTCAAGCCCCATGTGCGTGTCAAAAAACCAACTATTGAGGAGCAAGAGGAGACTGCACTGCGCCTTTACAATTTCCGCATGAGCCTTGCAGATATCCTCGATCAAGCCGGAGCAGGTGAATTTCGTTGAAGTCCATTTGGCGATCACAAACAACTGGGCAGGATGGGGTTTTTGGATAATTGAGAGGCCCTACGGGGGACTGCACAACAACGATTTCAGATCCCAGGAAGCCATATTTTCCTTGCACAGGTGTGCGTTGAGTGCAAAATGCCTCGATGAAACGCCGTGGACGAAGTCTGCACTTCGGTGCCGCATTTGTAGGAATTATACAACACGCGGCATTTGTAGGTAAATTAGCGCGCGCGGCTCAATAATACTGTCGCCACTCGCGTGAACCCTTCACCAAAGCTCCCGGCAGAATGGATGCGAATCGAACTGTCTGAAGCTGAACGGTACGAGGACGAGTATGCTGTAGAGATTGAGAAGGGACATGCTCTTTATGGGGTGCCGGTTCGCGCCATTGCACTCCGAGACAACACCGGCGAGGTGCTCTATGAATTGCTTCGACACCTCTGTAATTACGCCGTTGTGAAACTTACGTGGTCGGGTCTGCCAGAGACAGATACAGGGAAGCCTGAGTTTCGGATTTATGTCGATGATTCTGATTTGAGAGGAGAGCCTTCGAAGCCCTTTGATGATGACATTCCATTCTAAAACTTCGTCGTACATGACTCTCCAACCGACAGCTTACTCGGCTTTTTTTCCACCGTTGCCATGGCTAAACCTTAAACCTGCGGCCACCTTCCGCTTTAGGGGTGGAGCTGAGCTTTGCATTCGCTAAAAAATACATCTGAGACAATTTTATGGATGAAAAACACATCAGCATGTACCTGAAAAGAGCACAGGAAATTATCGGAGAGAGGTCGTTGGAAGAGATTGAATACGACAATGCTGTGGTCGCTAACCTTGAAGAGGGACTGAATATCAAGAAAGCCATAGAGACAGCAAACAACTTACACCCGAAAGAAGCGTTAGACCCAGACATGCATTCTTGGGATGATGTAGCGTCCCGCTACCAGTATCTTAAACAACACAAAGCAATTCTGGTAAAACTAAACCACAAATCATGAAAGCGATTCATTTAACCAATCGCAAGTTCACAGGTAGTTTCGATGAACAACAATCCTATAGTCCACCGCACAGGTGCAGGGCCTGCTGGCAGAAGAGCAGGCCGAGTTCCTTCGCTGCCGATGTCTGCGATCCACTCTTTCCACCAGCCAGCCATACCTGACAATGAACGACGAGAATATGATATGGCCAACGAGCAACCAATAATTCATTACAATGATGCGTGGGAGTCCGTCCCGCTGGAGTTTGTGGATGACGTGATCGCTTTTTTTGAAGCCAATCTTCAAGCCACGCATCCTCTCCGGCAATATAAACTATTTCCAATCGCGAAATGCTGGCGGAAATACAAGTATCTGATTGAGGAGGAGGAACCCACTGAAAAGCTATGGGTGCTCGATATGGAGAATAAGAAAAGGATAAAGGGAAAAACGTGCTACACCTACAAACTGCTTTCAACTCAAGAAGAACTCGATGCCATGATGAAGCAGGATTATGACAATTGGGTTCAATTTATGAAGGATGCTGGGGCCTGGAATTTCGAATAGACAATACTATGAATTTTACTATAAGACTTTTTTCCACCATCAAATCACTTCTCCTTCCAGCCATACTTGCCGGATCGATTACCCTTGCTTTTGCAGACGAGAAGACAGACTTGGGTGTTGCCGCCGCAAAAACATGGCTTGGGCTCGTTGACGCAAAACAATACAAGGAAAGTTGGGTTGAGGCCGCACCATTCTTTAAAGACAGGATCACAGAGATTGATTGGGTAAAGATGATTTCTTTAGCTCGCGGCCCATTTGGAGAGCTGAAGTCCCGAGAACTCAAAACTGCAAAGTATGCAACGTCCCTTCCTGGCGCACCAGACGGAGAGTATGTCGTTATTCAGTTCAAAACGTCATTCACGAACAAGGCTGATGCAGTTGAGACGATTACTCCGATGAAGGATGATAAAGAAGAATGGCGAGTTTCCGGCTACTTTATCAAATAATGAAATGGCAGAACATGTGCGGTTCACCAAACGGCTCATTTTGTCGACCCGGTGATCTCCGACGTTGGGAAGGACTAAAACAATGACACCAGATTACACAGAGCAGATATCTGAATTTTGGCCGACGATAATACAGGCATGGGTCGAACAGCGCGAGAAACACCCAGTAATCGAATGCGATGTGGTTAAACGGAAGGTGATGGCTATGCCTGCCGAGGAGTATATCAACGGGCTGACAGATCGAACACGCAATGCAGCACGGCGACAGTACGAAAAGATAACTGCCGAAGGAGGGATGATGCTATTTATCCTCGATAGCAAAAATCGGATTCTCCAGTCGCATCTGTTCCCCCTTGGCGACGAGCCATGAAACCAAGATGACAAATCGAAACAAGATCTTGAAGGAATGTGACGGATGGCCAAAAGCGTGGATGGGAACTGCCGAAGATGTTCCCAATGGCCAGGGGCTTGTCGAGGCAATGATGCCCTTCATTTTGTCGCTTCTTGATGGAGAGGTTTCTGACCGCACCGCACGGAAGCACCTGGGTAATTTGGGGCTTTTGGGCGGCGAGATCATCAGAAACGTAAGCCTGTATGATGAGTATGACGAAATGACGCCGCCTGAAAAACTGAAGCAGTCCATTTCGCCAGATGAGGGACCTTTGTGTCGTCACCTGTCCTCCGAAAGCGAGCAGCGCTCATTCGATGCAACCTGCGGAAAGCTTTTCCGTTTTCTCGAAAGACCGAAGACTTCATGAAGAAAAGCATCAGAATCCAACAGCTCGACGACGAGGAAATCCTATCTGTGCTTGCATTGCCCAAGTTTGGAATTCTTCAACCTGTGAAATGCCTGAGATGCGAGCATGAGGGAGATTTTGCCAGAAGAATATTTGAAATACGGGGCGTCCCAGCGGACAAACAGTGCGATGATTCGGTTCAAAACTCAATCACTTCCTATATCCAGGAGACTTGCGGTTTATCCCATGTCTTTTTTAAATCTCCCAATGAAAAGTTCTATGCGGATTGTGCTATTTGCCCAAAGTGCCAGTCCACCAAGATCGTTTATGACGTGGAATTAACAGATGATTTTTTGCGCAAGGCAGCTCAAATTACCGGTCAATCAATAGAGGAAATCAAAAACGGGATTGAAGCGACCGCAAAACGCCTAGCCATTTCTGAAACGGAAGCTCAACGCCAGAACGACTGAATCACCGTCCTCGCAAGACTCCCGTCATGGTTCCTGCCTGTCCACGAGATCTTCCAAAAGAGAACAGGGGACCGCGCGGCATATCTTTTTTCTACTTGGGGTCCAATCGTTTCTTGATCTGGCTGACGGCTGACTGGATTTCTTCTACCACCGTTTTGTCGACAGTGGACCACTTCGGACTGTTGAGAGCATTTTGCAGGCTCGTTCCGGTCGTATCGACTGGGTAAATTCCTGGCTTCCACTTGAAGATCCGCTGAAATTCCTGTTCCAGTCGGGGACGAATGTGGTCGTTGAAATAGAATTTCTCGTCTGCGGTCATGGTCTTGGCGTAGGCAGCGTCCACGAGCGACTGATACAGACGGTTCACTGCTTCCATTTCCTCTTGCAGGGTCGTGGTTGGCAGGCTTTTGACTAGGGATTGGAGCTCGTCGCGGATCTCCAATAGCGCGGTTTCATCCTGCTTGGCTTTGAGTGCTTTTTCAGCGGTAGCTTTTTCTGCCGCTGCGGGATCCGGTGTATTTTTTGTCTGTGGATTGATTCCAGCCAAACTGGCGGCAAGGGATTCTTTGATCCCGTCAGTCGGCGAGCTTTTTGGCGCGAACGCCTTCATTTTCTTTGTAACGGCTGCTACCGCATCCCGGAATGTTTGGAGTTCGCCGGTGGAGCTGGCCTTGTGATCTTCGAGTTTCTTCGTGATCGCTGCGGCCTCGCTGTCGAAAACCTGTTGGCGTGCGGCAGACAATCCCTGTTCGGGTGTGCTCTCCGGCACTGGGGTTTTGAAAGTGAGGGAAGCTCCCGAGTCAGTCGGCGTAGGGGAATGGGGTTGTCGATCTCTCGCCAAGAAAACCCAAGCGATGACCGCTGCCAAGACGAGCCCTGCCAGCACGAAGCCGAGGATTCCACGTTTCTTCCGGGGCGCACCTTCAGATCCTCCAGCATTCTCCACTGCCGCCGCGAATGTCTGGAAATCACGGAACCGTTCAGCTGCCTTCTCGTGGGTGGCGCGGTAGATGACGGCATGGAGCCGCTGCCATTCCTTCTGTTCCGGCAGGCTGAGGGAATCCTTCCCAGATGGTGGCCAAAGGAACTTGGGCCGTCCCATCTTGTCCGGGTTGTTTCCCGTGAGCAGGGTGTAGAGCGTCGTAGCCAAACCCCACATGTCGGGCTGGCCAGAGCTTTCCAGATACCACGATGGCGGAAGGAATCCCGGTGTGCCACGCTGGGTGAGAGATGCAGAGTCGTTGGCAAGCAGCCCCATGTCTGCGAGGCAGGGCACCCCGCCAAAGAAGAGGATGTTGCCGGGCTTGATATCGCGATGGACAAGGCCCTCCCCGTTGAGATCTGCGGTGGCCCTGATGATCGGAAGGATGATTTGAAGGATTTCTGCGGACGAGAACCATGAGGAGCCTTGCTGTTCTATACGATCTGCCAGCGTCATGGGCCGCCAGCTTTCTACGGCCGGATCATTGCCTCCCCTCCCATCGGCCAAGGGCAGGGTGTAGATCAAACCGCATGGCAGGAGATTGATATGCTCGATGGCAATCAGGTTTGGCGAACGGAGTTTTTGGGAGATCTCACGGAATTTCCGCAGGGCAGCAAGTTCCAGCCTCAACCCCGCCGCATCCCCCGCCACCCACTTGAGGGCATGGAAGCTCTGGGAAGCATCACTCCAGCAGAGCCAGACCGTTCCAAAACCGCCTTGGCCAATCGGTCTGACGAGCCGGTATCCATCGATCTCGGCTCCGGCGACAGGTTTTTCCAATGGTTCCACCCTGCCGGTTTACTCCAAAGACGGGGAAAATGTCGCGTCATTTGCTGCCCAGCCGAGAGATTTGGCGTTTGCTGGACGAAAGGGATATTGAATCACCTGCTCAGCTTTCCCATCCTGACCGTATGCCATTCCCATCCACACCGCTCACGCTCCTCGGCCGTTTGAAGCACAGGGAAAT
>Ga0194063_10002783_pt1 | contig 10714 bp, 15 predicted proteins | sample SepL3720m_MetaG_FD_155459 | JGI IMG/M metagenome (GOLD analysis project Ga0194063, IMG submission 155459) | Anoxic zone freshwater microbial communities from boreal shield lake in IISD Experimental Lakes Area, Ontario, Canada - Sep2016-L373-20m | ecosystem: Environmental > Aquatic > Freshwater...
GCAGGCGCAGGTAAAACTGCGCTTGCGCCAGGCTGTACAGAGGGATGTACGGTTGCATGATCTGCTGATGCCAGCACTGGATTATCTGGATGATGTGGCACATGCGATTGATTTGGCGCATAGTGCATTGGGTGAGGAATGGCATAGCGGGCAGGCGTCGGGTTGGGAAGTTGAGAAGTAAGGGAATGATGGCGGCATTAGTAATAAATGCAGTAGCAGAAAAAAACTTTTATTACCGATTATATTGACGTTTTGGGGCGTGGGCGGGGATGTGGTGGAAAAGGGCGTTGGGTGGGCTGTTGGTTTTGTGTCGCACAATAAGTAAACTGCGATACAAAGACGGCGAATGGGCATCTTTCTGAGCGGATTTCAAGGACTTATCAAGGTGAATTTATGTCGCATAATAATACGGACGTTGTTGATCAGGTGAAGCAAGCGAATAAGATTGAGAGTGTTATCAACGAGACACATGCGTTGACTGGACGAGGGAGGTACTTACGGGCACGGGCGCATGATAGTTTGATCGTGGACACACATAACCAGGCATACCATTGGAATTCCAGTTCTGAACATGGGGATGTTATCAATTGGGTGATGAAGAGGAATGGATTAGATTTCAAGGATGCAGTGATGTTTTTGTGCAGACGATCGGGATTGCCTGATCCTGAATGGGGGAAGGAAAGCGCAGTGGATAGACAGGCGGCACGGATGCGGGAGGATGCGCTGACTGTGGGCGCTATGGTGTTTGCTCGATGGCTGGTGAAGGATGTGAATGCTATGGCGTATGCAAGGGGGAGGGGATGGACGGATGAGACGGTAACCAATGCGATGATCGGGTATTCGGGAAGCGGCACGTTTGATGAGCGCAATGAATTGATGGAGGAGTTACGGTTGCGCCAGTTAGATATGGATGCTACTGTTTGTGTGGCATTGCTGGGTTATAAGGGGGATGTTAGATCATGGATGACACGGCATGACCTGACATTGAATGATGATTGGGTACGCAATGGGTATGTGCCTGGCATGTTGGGACGTAAGATGTTGGTGTACCCACATCAACAGATGGGCAGGATACGCTACTTGTCAGGACGTGGGATAGAAGAGAAGAAGCATTGGAACTTACCTGAGATACTGGTAGGTAAGAGGCAACCATACTGGAACCGTGAGTACTCAGGTCAAGCAGAGCGGGTTGTTGTAGTGGAAGGGCAGGCAGATGCTATCAGTCTGGGTCAATGGAACGTGGCTGCTGTTGCATTGGCAGGAACTAGTCTTGAGGATTGGATTGTTAGCGTGCTACATGAGCATGACATGGTGTATGTGGGCATGGATGCAGACCAGGCAGGGGATAAGACAAGGGGAGAGATAGCCAACCGACTGGGTGCGATGACGAGGTTGGTGGCATGGGGGGTACCACCCCCAGCGGTTGACGGAACCCGTGACGGGCGTCCTGAGAATTCTGAGCAAGGTGGGGAAAACGCTCCTTTGGAAGGAACGAAGGATGCTAATGACCTGTTGAAACGATGGTCGGCGGCGGGGATAGCTGAGAATGAGCAAAATCGGCGGATTCTGCTGCTACTGGACGAGGCACCTACGTATGTGGAGTATATGGCGGAGAAGTCGGGAATGGTGGAGGGGGCGAAGAGGGAGGCGGCACAGCGGGATGTGTTCGGGTTGGTGGCGAAGATGGGGAAGGTGGAATTGGCGCAGTATAGGGACCGATTGGCGAGGCTGATGGGGATTAAGAAAAGCGAATTTGACGGGGTACTGAAGGCGGTTTCTTCGAACGGCTCTGCTGCTACTGGGAAGAGGGATGCGGAGATCGTGGAGACGTTGGGCGGGATGTTTGGGGCTGTGGATGGGAGTAAGGGCTGGCTGGTGGAGTATGTGTATGAGCCGGAGAAGAATGAGGCGAGGCTGGCATGGCGAGACCCAGACGGGAAGACGGGGGTTAGCGATTCGCTTTTGATCGGCGGGATAAAGTATGTGCCGAAGCCACCGAACGGTTTCATAAGGGATGGGGCGGTATTGTTTGCGAGCGATTTGGGGGAGTTGAAGTCTACGAGGGAATTGGTGGCATTGGCGGAGATGTTTATTAAGCGGCATTATTTGCTGGATGGTCGATTTTTGCCACGTATTATAGCCTATTACGTGATGTTGACGTGGGTGTACGATGCGTTCAATGCACTGCCGTATTTGAGGGCAATGGGGGAGCCTGGGGCGGGGAAGAGTGAGTTGATGCGACGGGTGGGGGCGATCTGTTACCGGCTGATTACGGCATCGGGGGCGAATACGGCGGCGTGCTTTTTTCGGACGACGGAGATTTATAAGGGGACGGTTTTTATTGATGAGGCGGATTTGAGCGATGGGGGAGATATGACGAACGATTTGGTGAAGTTTATTAACCTGGGGGCGATGAAGGGGAATCCGATTTCACGGTTGGAGGAGTCGTTCGATAGCACGGGGAAGAAGGTGTGGGAGCCGGGGACGTTTAGTACGTTTGGACCGAAATTAATTGCTATGCGAAAAGATTTTGCTGATAAGGCGGTAGGCTCCAGAGCGATCACGATTCCATTGATTGAGAAGGATCCGATCGAATTGAAGGCGGCGGGAATCCAATTGCAGATGAATGAAGATTTCAAGAAGCAGGCGATTATTATGCGCAACCTGCTGCTACGGTGGCGATTGGCGCATTGGGAGGTGGAGATTGAGATTAGTGAGGAGTTGATGGATTTGGAGATTAGCGCACGGTTGAACCAGGTGACGATGCCGCTGCTGGCGCTGGCGAAGGATGATCCGGAATTGTTGAGCGAGATCAGGAAGTTTTTGAGGACGTATTATGCGGAGATGGTTTTGGACAGGTCGATGACGATTGCGGCGAGGGTGGTGGAGGCGATGTGGGAGATTTGGAAAAGTCCGGTGGATCATGCGAAGCATATTAAGAAGGATAGTACGGGAAGAATGTATATGTTTTCAAGCGCCATCTTTAAGAAAACGAATGCGATTATTGATGAGATGAATGATGGAGGTGATGAAGAAAACGATGACGATAAGAAGAAACGGAGACGGAAGGAGTTAACCGGGCAGGGGATTGTGAGAATTTTGAGGGATCATCTGCATATTGAAGTCGGAAAACATTGGCATGAGGGCAGTCCGGTGTATTGGGACGAGATGAAAATGAAGATTTACGGGAAACAGTACGGTGTTTTATCGTCAAAAGAGATAAACGAGGGTGTTCCAGCCCCTCCAGAACCCCCAGAGCCCATAATTGCGCCAAAACAAGCCAAATTGGAGGTTTATTAGTGGCGCTTAGCGAAGCAGCGAAGCTGAATCGCCAGAAGTGGTTCTGTTAAAATTAATTTTTAGGAACTGGAATATGGGTATTTTGCTTCGCTGCTTCGCTTTAAGCCTGATAGCGATGAATATGGGTCTAAATTTGCGTCTTTTAATTGTAATTTACTTATTATATATACAATATATAGTTGATTATTAGCGCTTTAGCGAAGCTTAGCGAAGCATATAAAGGCTTACAGTGAAATTTTGATATGGGATATGAATTATGAGAGTCAGATGAGCGAAGCTAAATAGTGCGTTTTTAGGGGTTGCTTCGCTGCTTCGCTCATCAAATTCTCATATTATTTTAATGTTTGATTAATGTTTGATAAAAAGGAGATGGATACCGTGAGTAGAAATATAAGACAGATTATAGGGGCACGTCCGGGATGGAAGGCAATGTATTTTAAGGGGGATGCGTTTTATACGGAGGAGATATGCGCATGGGCTGTGTTGGAAAATGATTCGATCGTTGGACAGGTGGCGCATGAATGGGTCGGTTTTGCTGATGAAGCGGTGAGACCTGATTACGATTTTAGCGGCTATTTGAGCCCAGGAGAATGGATTGATGATGCCGGTATTATTCATAATACGCAGGGGATATGGGCAGTAAAACGGTTATTTGGGTGGTTATGTGGAAAGGAAGTGTGTTGATATGAAGGGCAGTGTTTGGATGAATCGGTTGTTATGGATCGTTTATTTGTGTTTGTTGGGGGTGTTGTTGCCACATACGGCATGGGCGTTCTCGCAGTTTGAGCCGCTGGGTAATCTGGGGACGGCGACGGCGTATATGGCTGCGACTGCGTTTGAGATGGCGATCGCAGGGCTGACGCATAAGCTGGCGAAGCATATCGAATCGACACCGAAGCGGACGAAGGGGTTGCGAAGGTTTCGGTACTATTATGTGAATTCGTATTCGCTGGGACTGGTTGCATCGATCGGTGTGAGTTCGCTCGCTAACCTGGCGCATGCGGTACAGTTCGGGAGACGGATTAAGATATTCGATGAGTATGATGTTCCGTTCGGTCTGTATGCGGTGGCGTTCGGTGCGATTCTGCCAATCATTAGTCTGTTGTTCGCTAGAGTTCTGTCTAACGTATCTGAGGATGGGGAAGGGGAGGAGGAGTTGGATTTAGCGAATAAGACTATTCGGGATTTGCGAACGAAATTGCATGATGTCGAAGGTCGTGCGCTGGATGCCGAAGGGCGGTTCGAGGCGGCGGGTGATTTGTTTGCTGAGTTGATGCGGAAGAATAAGAGGGATCGGATTATTGAATTGGCGGAGCGGTTTCCGGAGCTGCCGGGGAGGTCGATTGCGATTATTACGGAGAGTTCGCCAAGCTACGTTTCAGAAGTTATAACCGAAGTGGGGGTGAGTAGAGGGTAGAAGGAAGACCTACCCCTAACCCCTCCCTAAAGGGAAGGGAAAAGACTCCCTGAAGGGAGAGGGGAGGAAGACAAGAGGGAAGAAGAGGAGAGGAAAGGAGGTAAGGTGATGTTTGATGGGGCGGAGAAGAGAGGGAGACCAGCACGGTTGTTGAGGGTGGTGGGGTGCCCGGGGGATGAGTTTAGGGTTGGGGCGGAGTTTGATTGGGAGAATTTGTCGTTTATGTTGCAGAATGCGATTGTGCCGGAGGGGATGCGGTTGATGGATGGGTATTCGAGGCGGGTGTTGAAGGTGGTGGGACGGGAGATTCCTCCGGAGAGGCATGATGCGAGGGGGTGGGGGTCGCAGAGGTTGGAGGAGGAAGAGACCTGCTCCCCAAAAGAGACCTACTCCCCGGCCCTCTCCCTAAAGGGAGAGGGGGAAAGAGAGGGAGGGGGAGGAAGGAAGATTACGAAGAAGGGTAGGAAGTCTGGTTATAAGGTTTTAGGTATAGGAGGTAGGAATGGTTGAGTGGAGTGGTAAATGGATGGCGTTTACGTTGGATCATAAGGATGCGAAGGCGATTGAACGGTTTAGGGAGGTGCATGGGAGGGAGCCTGAGAGTGTGATTCGGGATGAGAATGCGAGGTTGTTGTTGGTGGGACCGATTAAGGGACCTACTCCCAACCTCTCCCTAAAGGGAGAGGAGAAAGAGAAGAGAAGATCGGGAGGTGTGAAGTGACGAGGCAGGAGGCGTTGGATGGTTTGTCTGCGGCGTTGGGACGTTGTGAGCAGAATGGGATTCATGTTGAGGTGGGTAGGTTTTTTGGGGCACGTTATGTTGAACAGGTGATGGTGGTGCTGTTTGGGGTGAAGGTGAAGGAGGGGTATTTGGTGGATGGATGCGACCCTCACCCCGACCCTCTCCCTGGGAGGGAGAGGGAGGAAGAGAAGAGGGAAGGATGAATCAGGATGTGGTGTTGGAGAATTCGGTTAGTCAGTTTGGGTGGCGGTTTGTGCATGTGATGTGCGGTGGGAAGAAGCCGGACGCTGAGATGTATGCGGCGAATGCTCCTGCGCAGGCACGGGAGAAGGGTGAGTGGGGAATGCATGAGTGGTATGAGAAGGGTTTGGATGTGTGGCATTTGGCGATGTGGTGGAAGATGAACCATGATTAGAAGGATTGTGCGCACAGGGTGCGAGGATTACCTTGATAAGAGACCTACTCCCCAACCCAAGAGACCTACTCCCAACCTCTCCCTAAAGGGAGAGGAGGAAGAGGGGAGGAAGAGGGAGGAAGAGGGAGGAAGAGGAAGAGGGAAGATAAGAAGGAGGAATGATGACCCAGGATGATGAGCGGAGGAGCGGGGTGGGGAATGGCGGCGGGGATATGACTGGAGAGTTGTTGAAGGTTTTGAATCCGGAATTAGCCAGGCAGTTGCTTCTTGGTTTGCTGGAGGTGGCGAAGGGGAGCGGCTTCGGGGCGGTGGAGCTGGTGATGGCGGATGGGAAGGTGACGATGATTAGGACGGTGAAGAGTTATCGAGTGTCTCAACCATGATTGTCTGAACCATGATTAGAAGGATTATGCGCACAGGGTGCGGCGCACAGGGTGCGGCGCACAGGGTGCGAGATTAGCATGATTGAAGAGGGAGGGTTGTATGAAGTTTAGTGTGCATGTGCAGGGTGATCGGAAGTTATGGAGTTTTGATTTTGAGCGGGATGCGAATCGGGAGCAGAGTCGGGAGTATCAGAGACGGAGACGGGAGAATGGATCGGGGAGTGTTTCGGTTGATGGTGTTCCGGATGAGCTGCCGGACTGGTTGTTTGAGCGGTGTACGGAGTGTGATAGGGAGTTTGTGAGGAGCGAGAAGGCGAAGGGAAGGTGCCCGATGTGCCGGGGGATTTATAATGTGAAGAGGGAGAGTTGGACGAATGAGGTGATGTGGAGGAGTTGACAAGGGTAGGCGGGAAGGGGTATAATAGGGATACGAGCTGCCAACCTCTACAACCTCACGGGGCTTTTTTGTTTTCTGTGAGCATATAATTTATATTTATTTCGGTTGCGGATATGAACCCGCTCAGGTGTAAAAGCCCTGTAGAGTTGGCAGCTCCCAGGAAACTTGCCTGGGCGGGTTTGTGTTTTAGCACTGGAAGGAGCTGCCAAAATGGAACAGAATGGTAATGTGGTAGTAAGTGGACAGTTAGGAAGTAATGTTACTGCGGAAGAGACCTACTCCCCAACCCTCTCCCTAAAGGGAGAGGGAGGAAGAACGGGAGAAAGAGAAAAGGGAGAGGGAGTGAGACGGTTGGAGACGATGGTGGTGAGGCGGGAGGTGTTGGAGGGGTTGGTGGAGGAGGGGCTTGATTCGATGTTGGAGTGGCTGCGGATGAAGGGGGCGCCGGAGATGGTGGTGCAGTATTTTGATAGTTTGTTTGTGGTGAATTCGTGGTTGAATCATTTTACGGGGGATGAGATGCCTGCGATGGTTAATGATGAGCTGCCAAGGAAGGTGGATGAGTTGAAGTGGGGGATTATGTTGTTTGGGGGGGAATGGGATCGGTATGCGGGAAGGGAAATTACGAATGATGAATTACGAATTACGAAGAGGGAGAAGGAGTTGGTTTTTTTTGATGTTGATTGTTAGAACATAATGTTGTAAAATAGATATGTGAGGGAATAAGAATCCCTTTAAGTCCTAGAGAAGCGAAAGCCGGGACAAACGTGAAAATGCGTTTGGCTCGGCTTTTTTGATTCTACCTACTAAGAAGACCTACTCCCAACCTCTCCCTAAAGGGAGAGGAGAAAGAAAAAAGGGAGAGGGAGTAAGACCCTAAGAGGGAGAGGGAAGGGGATATTGATTGGGGAATTAGCTTATGTTTTGTGAAGAGGAGTTGTGTATTATGGATTTCAATGCTTTGGTGGCTCAGTTTGGGGCGCTGGCAGGGTTTGCGGCGCTGGTGGCAGCGATTATCAATATTTTGAAAAGCGCCGGTTTGGTGAAGCCTGGTCAGGCTCAGACGTATTCGGCTGTTTTGAATCTGGTGGGGTTGATTGTGTTGTTGAGTTTGAAGATTTTTCAACCTCAGGCTGATGTGGCTTATTTGGATGGTCAGGCTGCTCAGGTGGCGAATGTGTTGATTGTGGTGGCCGGGTATGTGGTGCAGTTGGGCGGCGCTAAGTTGATGCATTTGTTGTTGACGGGGACGCCGGTGGTGGGGAAGAGTTTCGAGTAGTTTTCACCCCCAGAAGTTTACCCTCACCCCTAAGATTTACCCTCACCCCCAACCCAAGAGACCTACTCCCAACCTCGCACCGGGTGCGCACCCTAAAGGGAGAGGGAGGAAGAAAGGGAGAGGGGAGGAAGGGTGAGGGAGGCGCACCCGGTGCGAGGTTGGGGTATTTATTTTTTGGTATAAGGATGGGCGGAATGGTAGAAACGAAGGGACAGGGTTTGAGGCGGGAAGATGACCGACGGGCAACGATGCAGGAAGGGACGATGCGGATGTTGGTTGATCAGATGGCACGGCAGGGTGAAATGATTGAGAAGTTGAATAAGCGGATGGATGAGATGGCGGTAATTTTGCAGAGGATGGAGACGGATAGCGCAGCCAGGCATCCTGTGTGCGATTTGAGGATTGAACGAATGAGTAAGCAGGTTGAGGAACAGGAGAAGCGGGTGGAGTTGTTGGACAGGCTGGTGATTGAGATGGTGCAGACGAATAAGATTTTGAAGTGGACGCTGGGTGTGGTGACGGCGTTGTTTATTGCGGGTGCGATTGGGATGATGGAGACGGTGTTTAGGGTTGTGGCGAGTCATTAGGAGGAAAGATGGCTGAGAATATTGTTTTGTTACGACCGCTGAGGGGGAATTTTGCGGTGACGCAGGGGTTTGGGGAGAATGCGGCTTTTTATCAGGCACATCCTGAATGGAAGACGAAAGGACACAATGGAACGGACTACGGCTGCCCGGAGGGGACGCCGGTGTATGCGGCACATGATGGCCAGGTGGGACGGATCGGGTATGAGGATGGCGGGTATGGGAATTTTGTGCGGGTGAATACCAGGTGGGGAAGGGTGATTGATGCGCATTTGGATCAGTATGTGGTGGCGATGGGGCAGGTGATTGTGGCGGGTGATTTTATTGGTTTTAGCGGGAATACGGGTTGTAGTACGGGTCCGCATTTGCATCATGAGATACGGTTGGATGGGATGGAGAATAATGGGTTTAATGGGGCGGTGGATCCAGAGACCTACACCCCAACCCTCTCCCTAAAGGGAGAGGGAGAAGAGCCCTCACCCCAGCCCTCTCCATCCCAGGGAGAGGGAGTAGAGGCGCAAGCATCCCCCTGGGTGGGAGAGGGAGTGAAGACGGGGAAGGTGGCGATTGGGTCGTTGAATGTGCGGGATGGGGTGGGGACGGGTGCAGATTTGGTGGGGACGGTTTTGTTTGGGAAGACGGTTAAGGTGGATAAGAGTATGCGGGATGCGTTGGGGAATTTGTGGGTGCATGGGACGATTGAGGATGTGTGGATGGCGGCGGAGTATGGCGGGGAGAGTTATTTGACTTTGGTTGTACCCTCACCCCAGCCCTCTCCCTTTAGGGAGAGGGAGGAAGAAACCTACTCCCAACCTCTCCCTAAAGGGAGAGGAGGAAGAGAAGAAGGAGGAAGTTATGATACAGAAGGTTGATGAGGGGATGTTGGAGCAGTTGGCGCTGGGGTTGGATGTGGAAGAAGAGACCTACTCCCCGGCCTCGTACCGGGTACGCACCCTAAAGGGAGAGGGGGAAAGAAAGGGAGGAAGAGAGGGAGAGGGGAGTAAGAGTTGGATTGATCCGGAGGAGCAGCGGGTGCGGAGTGAGGTGGCACGGAAGGCGTTTGAGGATGGGTCGGCGGATTGGCGGGATGAGTATATGCGGCTGCGGGATGCCGGGTGGCCTTGGCGGGTGGCGGCTTATATTGCGTGGGCGGCTAGTCCGAAGAAGACACGGAAGCCTTCGACGTTGGCGGAGCTGGCTAACCAGGTGTTGGGTTTGGAGAGTGAACGGGTGATTCATATCTGGCGGAAGAAGAATCCGGCGATTGAGGAGACGGTGGCGGTGATGCAGAGTGCACCACTGTTTGAGAGGAGAGGCGATATTTATAAGGCTCTGATTGAGGTGGCGACGATGCCGGATTATAAGGGGCATCAGGATCGGAAGCTGGCGTTGGAGCTGATGGGTGATTATACGCCGAGGAGTGAGGTGGAGCAGCGGTTCTCTAATTTGGTGACGGATTTGAGTTCGTTGTCGAGTGAGGAGTTGGCGAGGATGGCGGGGAAAGAGACCTACTCCCCAACACAAGAGACAGACCTCGCACCGGGTGCGCACCCCGACCCTCTCCAAGAACCTACCCCCCCAACCCAAGAGACCTACTCCCAACCCAAGAGACCTACTCCCAACCTCTCCCTAAAGGGAGAGGAGGAAGAGAAGAGGGAGAGGGGAGAGGAGAAGTTTGATGTGCGAGATTAGGTTATGAGACAGGAGGAGGCACGGGCGGAGATGGCGAAGAGGGAGATGGCGAGACGCAATTTGATGGCGTTTTGTGAGTATGTTTCGCCATGGTATCACGGGGCACGGCATCAGCGGTTGATTGCGGAGTATTTGGAGCAGGTGGAGATTTTTGTGCGGACGAAGGGACGGACGGGCGTGGGAAGGTTGATGATTTTCATGCCCCCACGGCACGGCAAAAGTTTAATCGCGTCCCGGTTGTTTCCGGCGTGGTTGTTGGGAAGGCTGCCGGATACGCGGGTGATTTTGACGAGTTATGGGGCGGATTTGGCGGTGAAGAATAGCCGGGCGATTCGGGATTATGTACAGGATGATCGTTATAAGGCGATTTTCGGGGAGATGGGGGTGTATGGGACGGAGTTGGCGGAGAAGTTCGGGGTGAGTGGACCGGTGGCGTTAAGTGATGACAGCCGCAGCGCACAAGCCTGGAACCTGGCGAAGCCACACCGGGGCGGGGTGGATGCAG
>Ga0194063_10002784_pt1 | contig 10713 bp, 8 predicted proteins | sample SepL3720m_MetaG_FD_155459 | JGI IMG/M metagenome (GOLD analysis project Ga0194063, IMG submission 155459) | Anoxic zone freshwater microbial communities from boreal shield lake in IISD Experimental Lakes Area, Ontario, Canada - Sep2016-L373-20m | ecosystem: Environmental > Aquatic > Freshwater >...
CGTTCACCTCGATGCGCAGCAGCTTGATCAGTCCCTCGATCAGCCAACCCTGCAGGTCGACGCCAACAGGCGGCAGCCAGCCCCGCCGCCAGCGCACCAGGGTGGCCACGGCCTGGTTGATCGTGATCGGCGCCTGACCCAGCACCAGGCGCCGCACCGGCCCCTGGCCCGGCTCCGGATTGGCTTCGTGGGGGCTGGTGGCGAGGTGGGCGCAGACCGTGGCGATGTCGGCGGCGTGGATGAAGTGGAAGCTGGCGTCGGTGCGCAGCCACTTGGCCAGCCACAGCCAGGGGATCGCCTCCTTCACCCCGGCGGTGAGATAGCTGGTGGGATGGGGATCACCCGGCAGCACCCGACCGCCGAACACCAGGGTGGGGAAGACGGCGACGATGCGTGCCGCCAGCGGATGCCGCTCCAGCTCCTGCAGGCACTGGGCCTTGGTCTGGATGTATTCGGTGCCGTAGGCCATCGCCTCGGGCAGCAGCCGCAGCTGGCGATCGAGAATGCTGGCGGTGGAGAAGTAGATCACCTGCTCGAGTCGCGCCGCATCGGTGAGCCTCAGCAGCTCCTTGACGGCCACCACGTTCACCTGGCGGGCCCGCTCCGGATCCCCCCAGGCGGTGGCCGTGTGGATGATGCGGCTGGCACTGGCGATCGCCGCAGCATGGGGGGCCAGATCGCGCAGATCGCCCACCAGCAGGGTGATGCGCGGGTCGTCGGCCGGCACCGCTCTGAGCTTGCTGGGATCGCGCAGCAACAGCAGCAGGTGGGCGTCGCTGTGGCGGTAGAGCCGCTCGGCCGTGTATTGGCCCACACAGCCGGCGGCGCCGGTGATCAGGATGCGAGCGGGGGAGCGGCCGTCGTCGAGGCCGCTCAAACGGCTGCCTCCAGCAGCTCGTTGACGGCCTTGCCCGTTTCAAAGAAGACACGGGCATTCTCCTCCGGAGTGCCGGGCAGGATGCCGTGGCCGAGATTGAGAATGTGGCGGCGGTCCCTGGCCTTGCGCACCGTGTCGAGGATGCGCTCACGGATGCCTTCGGGGGTGCCGAACAGCAGTCCGGGATCGACGTTGCCCTGCACGCCGATGTGCTCCGGCAGGCGGGCGATGCCCTCGGCCATGTCCACGGTCCAGTCCAGGGAGATGATGTCGATGCCAGTGCGGGCCATGCGCTCCAGCACCCCGGCGCTGCCGGAGATGTAGAGGATCAGCGGCGTGTCGGGGTGGGTGGCCTTCACCTGGTCGATCACCCGTTTCTGATAAGGGGCGGCGAAGGTGTCGTAGTCGATCGGGCTGAGTTGGCCGGCCCAGGAATCAAACAGTTGCACCACCTGTGCACCGGAATCGATCTGATAGCGCACATAGGTGGCGATCGAATCGGCCAGATGGCCCAGCAGCTGGTGCAGCAGCGCCGGCTCGCGGAAGGCCATGGCCTTGATCACCGAATAGGTCTTGGAGCTCTTGCCCTCCACCGCATAGGCGGCCAGGGTCCAGGGAGCACCGACGAAACCGAGCACCGTGGCGGCGTTGCCGACATCGGCCCGCAGCCGGCCCAGCACTTCGCCGACGAACGGCAAGGCCTCGGCGGGATTGAGCGGGCGCAGGGCATCGACCTGGGCCTGGGAGCGGATGGCGGGCTCGATGATCGGGCCCTTGCTCTCGATGATGTCGAAGTCGATGCCCATGCCCGGCAGGGGCGTGAGGATGTCGGAAAACAGGATCACGCCATCGGGGGCGAAGGCGTGGAAGGGCTGCATCGAGATCTCATAGGAGAGATCAGGGTTTTCCGAGCGCTCGCGGAAGCCGGGATGGCGATCGCGCAGATCCCGGTACACCTTCATGTAGCGGCCCGCCTGGCGCATCATCCACACCGGTGGCCGCTCCACCTGCTCACCTCGGGCGGCGCGCAGCAGCAGGGGGAGGGATTCGGCCATGGCGGGGGGACTTCAGGCGGATTGGCCAACCTAGCCGAGACCCCCGGCAGGAGTCCCCGCCTGATCAGCCGCTCAGGATCACCCCGACCAGGGGAGTTTCAGCCCAATGCGAAGCCGGGCCCCGATCCAGCCATTCGCCTGGCAGCACCAGGGCCGCTGGATCGGCGGGCTGGCATCGGCTGCCTGGCGATCGAGCCCGGTCGTCGACTGGTGGCTGCTCCGGCTGAGGTGGCTGCTCGCCATTGACCTGGCGCTGAGCTTCAGGGCTGGGGAGCCGCAGCGACCTCCGCGGGGACCTCCTCCACCTGAATCAACATCAGCACGGCGGGCTGCTCACCCACCGCCCCGGAGCGGTGCCCCTGCCGGCCCTCGATGCAGTGACAGCCCTGGTCGCCGCCGAAGGAGAGTTCACCCGGCCCCATCTCGACGCGATCGCCGTCCATGGTTTGCACGAACCAGCGCCCCGAGAGCGTCACGATCCACTGGGGCCTGGGATTCTCGTGCCAGTCGTAGATCACCCCAGGCACGACATGAAGAAACAGGGTGCCGGTGGTGCCCCCCTTGGTGGGGGTGCGCCAGATGCTCTGCATCCCTTCGGCCAGGTGGGCGAGCTCGAAGTTCTCCAGCCAGGCCTGGTGCTGATGGCTGATGCCCTCGGCGTCACGCCAGACCTTCCAGTAGGGCAGGCGGGGATTGGGGATGACGTTCATGGCAGGAGCGGCTGGGGGCGGCGCTGTCGGCTGGTCCGCATGCTGGCCGATGCGGACCAGCCGTTCAGAATGGCAACACGTCGGCCCGGGGCCTGTGTTCGGTTCCCGTCCCGCTCTGTCCGCTCGCCACGCCCTGAGCCACACTTCCGCTCCGTTTCGGCCGCAGGCCAGGTCCTGGCCCCGTAGCCGAAGCGGCCTGGCCGGGCTGGTGACGGTGCCTGCGGTGCTGGGGCTGCTGTTCAGCCTGGCGGGCTGTCAGTCCCTGCCCCTGCTGCGCCGCCAGACCCTCCATGTGACGCTGGCCCTCAGCCCCGGCATGGAGTGGCTGTCGGCGGACTTTCGCGGTGGCCGCAGCTGGTCGCCGTTGCTGAAGGCCTTTGCCCGCGTGCACCCGGAGGTGCATGTGCAGTTCGCGGTGGTGCCGGAAGCCAACCTCGCCGAGGAGCTGGCCCGCTCCCATCGCCAGGGCCTGGGACCGGATCTGCTGCTGGTGCGCGGCACGATGGCCAAGGAACTGCTGGCGCAGGGCCTGACCAGTGCCATGCCCCGCAACGCCGAGCTGGAGGCCACCGTCGCCACGATCGAACCCCGGGCCCTCCATGGCGTGCAAACCCCCCGTGGCCTGGCCGGTCTGCCGGTGTTCAGCGAACCCAGCCTGGCCTGCTACGACAACCAGCTGCTGGCCGAGCCCCCGGCCAGCACCGAGGCCCTGTTGGCGCTGGCGGCGGGGGGGCGGCCGATTGGACTGTCTGTCGATCCGGTGGGTCTGTGGTGGAGTGTCGGGGCCCTGGGCGCACGTCAGGCCCTGCTTCCGTTGCTGACGGGGACGCGACCCGCTGCGGCGCAACTGGAGCCGGATCGCGTGGCGATTGTGGCCTGGTTGTCCTGGCTGCGGCAGGCCGCCCAGCAGAGTCGGGTCGATCTGGCATCCGGGCCCGAGGAGCTGGCCCAGGGGCTTGAGACCGGACGACTGTCCTGGATTCCCTGTTTCAGCCTGGCCATCCCCCGATTGGAGCGGGCCATGGGCAAGCGGCTCGGCGTGGCTCCCCTGCCATCGGGCCCCGGTGGTCTGCCCAGCCCCTACACCGCCCTGAGGGTCTGGGCGCTCGGGGCCGATTCCTCCGACCTTCAGCGTCGGCTCGCCATCGATCTGGCCCGCTTCGCCCTGGATCCCGGGGTGCAGCGGGGCCTCGCCCTGGAGACCCACGTGCTGGTGCCCGTGAATCGCTTCGCGGCCATCCCGGTGGCCAGTTCCGGCCGTCTGGCGGCCCTGGCCGAAGCCCAGCGGCAGTATCAGCAGACCTCCGTCGGCGGTGAAATCTCCCTCGCCACGGACCGGATGGTCCGGATCCTGCCGACCATCCAAAGCGTGATCTCCCAGGTGATGGAGGGGGTGTTCTCTCCCCGTCAGGGGGCTGAGGTGCTGCTCAAGCTGGAGTCGAAGCGCTGATGGCCCTGCTGCTGAATGTGGTGCTGGCCTGGCTGGCCTACCTGAACCGTCCCTTTGTGCTGGTCCAGCTGCTGCTGGTCGCGGGCAGCCTGCTGCTGGTGCAGCAATTGCGGCTGCGCTGGCCGGCCCTGCGGCGCCTGCCCTGGTCCCTGCCGTTGCTGGCCGGCCTGGGCCTGCTGTCTCTGGTGCTGCAGTTGGCGGGTCAGCGATCCGGACTGGTGCAGCTGGCCGGGCAGGTCTGTCTGGGCTGGTTGCTGCTGGGCCAGCTGGAGCGGCGGCTGTTCCGCCCCCGGCTCCCCAGGGCCCAGTACCAGGTGTTGGTCAGCCGCCTGCTGCGGCCCTGCTTCTTTGGCGTGGTGCTGCTGCAGATCCTGGACGCGTTGGGCAGCCTGCAGGATCTGGCTGGCCTGCCCCTGGGGGTCTGGTTCGGCAGTGCCATCAGCCTGGGGGATCTGGCCCAGGTGCTTGCCCTGCTCTACCTGCTGCTGGTGGGCATGCCCCTGCCCTCGGCCTGGCTGAGCGCGCTGCTCAAGCATGCTCTGGGGCTCAGCGAGGGCAGCCGGCGGGCGCTGGATCAGATCCTTCAGTACGCCATCGTCGCCCTCGGGCTGATCTGGGCGCTGCAGCGGCTGGGCATCAACCAGACCGGCCTGCTCGCCATCGCCGGGGGCTTTTCGGTCGGCCTGGGCTTCGGCATCAAGGAGGTGTTCTCCAACATCGTCAGTGGCCTGTGGCTGCTGATCGAGGGCTCGGTACGGCCCGGCGAGGTGCTGATCCACGACGGCGAGGCCTGTGAGGTGCGCCGGCTCGGGCCCCGCGCCACCACCCTCTGGCGCAGCAGCGACAACGCCGAGCTGGTGGTGCCCAACCAGACCTTCTTCACCACCTCAACCACCACCTACACCCACACCGATCGGCTGCGGCGCTGCACGATCAACCTGGCCGTTTCCCGCCGCTGGTCCCCGCTCCAGATCGTGGCTCTCTTAGAGACGATCGGCGCCTCCCTCAGCGAGGTGCTGGCCGATCCTCCCCCCCAGGCAAGGCTGCAGGAGTTTGGCCTCGACAGCTATCGCTACAGCCTCACCGTGGCCGTCAATGACCCGCTGCGGGCGGGGGCCGTGAGTGCGGCGTTGCGTCTGGCGATCTGCCGGGGCTTTGCCGATCAGGGTGTGGATCCGCCCTGCTGAAGCCGAGTTGAAGGGCCCCGCCAACGTCTTGGCCCAGCACCAGGGTTGTGGCTCCTGAGCTCAGCTTTGCAGCTGGGCCAGCAGCTGGCGGAACTCCCTTTCCTGGCCCAGCACCCTGGCCTCTTCGAGCGCACTGGGCAGCAGCCTGGCCAGCTCGGGCGAGAGACCAGCGGCCAGAGGCGGATCGCTGGCCGCCAGCTGCCGGAAGCGCCGCAGAGCCGAAACGGGTCGCACCAGCAGGCAGACCAGCAGGGCCAGAGCGCTGCCCAGCAGGTAGTCGATCCAGCGACTGGGGACATACCAATCCGTCAGGGCGCCGTAGCCCACGAAGGTGACGCCGCTGGAGATCAGGGCCGTGCGCAGGTGGGCCTCCAGACCGAAGGCCAGCACCAGGGCGGTGGTGCCTCCCATCACCAGGGCCACCGCCACACTGTTGACCCCCAGGGTGTTGAACACCAGCCAGGGCATCAACACCCCCAGGCTGACGCCCACCATGCGATCCCTCACCCGGCCCAGGGTGGCGCCGAGGCTGTCGTTGAGCAGCAACACGACGCCGAAGTAGAGGTATTTGGGATCGGCCGCCCCCAGACCCAGGCCGATGCTCAGCGCCAGGGTGGAGATCACCAGCTTGCGCCAGAAAAACGGATCACCAAAGCGAACGGCCAGGCTGCGAGCGGGCATGGGCACCTCCGCTTCCGGCAAGCCCGCCGCTTCGCCCGGCAGCCGCAGAGCCGCCTGCAGCAGGGCCCCCACCGCCAGGCCGATGATCACCGCCAGCAGCTGCTGCCAGGCACCGAGCCAGGTGGCATTGGTGCTGAGCAAGGGCAGCACCGCCAGCACCGCCAGAATGTTGCGCACCAGCAGCAGTTTGTCGGGCAAGGCCTGGCCCAGGATCTGGGCACAGGCGGTGACGACGGCGAACTGCCACACCGGCGGCCCCTGCAGCAGCGGTTTCAACACCGTGCCAAGGGCCAGGCCCATGGTGACCACCACGGGCAGCAGCACGAACACCGCCGGCGGCCAGCGATCGAAGCGGGGCCGCACGATCAGGGCCGCCACCACGACGCCATAGGCGGTGGCCCCTCCCAGACCGAAGCTCCTGCAGATCGCCCAGGTCAGGGCGCCGGCCAGTCCGACGACCAGCACCAGTCGCAGGGCCGGTGTCGTTTCGCCCGACTCGCGCCCAGATGGCGAAGCCTCCGTTTCGGCCGGGCTGCTCAAGGGCGGCGCGCCTGGCTCTGCAGCAGCCCCACCAGCAGGCTGATCACCAGCAGCGCCAGCCAGAACCACAGCCGCGGTGGCTCCGTGCGACTGCAGAGGAGCAGCAGCACCAGGCTGAGCCAGGGCCACGGTTGCTGCCATGGCGCCAGCAGGGCTTGACGTCGCTGGCGGCTGAGAACGGGAAATTTCATGGGCGCGCTCCGCTCATCCAGCGCCAGAACGGCAGCAGATAACTCAATGGTGCCCTGGTTTCCACCTCCGCTTCCACCTCGGCGGGGGTGCGCTGGGGCAGGGGGCGATCCGGCCCGCTGCCCAGGCTCCAGGCCAGGCCACTGGGGGTGGCCGCTGCCTGCAGCTGCACCACCGCCAACACCAGCGGTGCCCCCACCCGTCCAGGTAACTGGCTGGTGAGATCGCCGCCGTCGCCATAGGAGCGCTGACGGGCGCTGGCCATCAGATTGACGGCCTCCTCCTGGCTGCCGACCTGAGCCGCCACATCGGCCGCCTCGACACTGTCTCCGGAGAGGCTGATCAGGCGCCCGGGCACCAGGCCATAGCGTTGCTCGGCACTGCCGAAGCTGTCGCGGCTGAGCAGCTGGGGATTGAGACGCACCTCGTCACCCAGCCGCAGGCGACTGGCGTCGGCGGCGGTGAACAGCACGATCGCCAGCCGCTCGCCGGGGCGACTGGCCAGGCTGATGCTGCCCAGTTTCTGGCCGGGCACCACCGGTTGGCCCGGCAGCACCGCCAGATCCAGCAGCCGACCCGCCACCGGAGCGAACACCTCCTGGCCCACCGTTTCACTGGCCAGGGCCGCACGCTGGGCCTGGAGTTCCGCCTTCTGGGCCGCGAGCGCCGACCGCTGGGCGATCAGCTCCGCCTGGCGAGCCTGCAGGGCACTGAGGTCGGCGCGATTGCGCAACCAGAGATCCTGGGCACTCACCCAGAGCGGGCTATAGCGAGCGACGACGTCATCGCGGCGCAGCTCTTCGAGGGCCTTGAGTTGCTGCCCCACCGGTCTGTTGGTGGTGGTGATCTGCTGGCGGCGTTGCTCCAGGGCTTCCCTCTGATCATCGAGGGATCGGGACTGGGCCTTGAGCACCAGAAACTGCTGATCGAGGGCGGCCTGGCGGGCCTGGCGCAGCTGCGGGCTGGTGGCGGGCCCACCACCGCCCCCCGGGGCATTCTGGCCGACCTGACTGAGGGTGATCAGCAGCTGGCCGGGGCTCACCTGCTCGCCGACCCGTACCTTGAGCTGTTGCACCTCTCCGGCGCCACGGGCGTAAAGGCCGCGGCGCTCGCCTGGGGGCGCCAGCACGCCCATGCCGTGTACCGCGACGCCGACGCTGGGACGACTCGCCCAGATCAGGGTGAGGCCAGCGACCAGCAGCACCGGGAGGGCCCTGTACAGACGGGAGAAGGGGGAGAGCGATGCTGCCGCCATGAACCCCTGGATGTGAGCCGAATCGTAAGGGAGCGAGCCTTAAGGTCATGCCACCGATCCGGTTCTGTTTCCGAACTGCTCTGCCGATGGCGCCACCGTTTGCTCCAGGGCGGCTAGCTCCAGGGCGGCGCTGTCCTGGCGTCCACCAGGCGTCGCCCGAACCCCGGCTCCCCTGGTTCCCAGGGCTTGGCGAGGCAAGGCTTGCAGGCATGGGGCCTGAAGGAGCAGGGCTGCTGGCTTCGCCGCAAGCCGCTTCTGCCCCGGCGGGCTTTGCCTGGCTTGAGGCCGATCCGATCGGATCGCTCAGGTCGGGATTGGACTCGATCCGGACAGCACGGTTGGAGGCTCAACGATCGGTCGTGCAGCGACCCCATGGGCTGTCTCCAGCCCCACCGGCTGAACCGCAAGCTTCCCGATCGGATCAGTCCTGCTGGCGGCCGCTGCGTCTCGTCCGGGCCCTGGCGCCGCTGGCTGGCGGCATGCCAGTGGGCCTGGCCCTGGCGTTGTCGGCAGGGCCCGCTTGTGCCGCCTCCCCGGCGCTGTCGCCAGCGCCCTTGGCCGCGGCCCGGTCGTTCGCCTCGACGCTTGCCCCCTCGGCTAGCCGCTCACCCCTGGCCGCCCAGCCGCCCGCCTCAGCCCAGTTGCCCCCTGGGGCCGCCCGAACGTCACCGGCGGATCGCCTCGGTCTCAGCCTCAGCCAGGTGCTGGACCAGGGGCTGGCGGTGTCCCTGCGCCTGGTGCGGGCCGATCGCCAGCTGGCCCGCGATGCGGCCCTGACGGCCCTGAATCGCTCGCTGCTGCGACCTGAACTCAACCTGATCGGCCTGGGCAGCTACACCCAGGTGGGCACCTCGGTGGGGGTGCTCACCAACCTGCCCACCCTCGGGGACCTCACCCTGTCGCTGCAGCAGAACGGCTATGCCGTGTTGCGCAACAGCTTCGGCAACGCCGGCGTGGTGTTCAATGCCAATCTGCTGCCCCTGCGTCAGCTGGCCGAAGTCGCCGCCAGCAGCTCCCAGGAAGCAGCCAGCCGCGCCAGCCGCCAGGAAAGCGAGCGGCAGGCGCGCTTTGAACTGGTCAGCTCCTACCGGCAGCTGCAGCTGAGTCAGGCTCTGGTGCCGGTCTGGCAGGCCGCACTCCAGGCCTCCACCGCCGTGGCAGCCGATGTGCAGGCCATTCACCGCCGCGGCCTGGCGGCCCAGATCGATCTGTTGCGAGCCCGGGCCCTGCAGGCGGCCGATCGCCAGGGGCTGGCGGAGGTGGAAGCCCAGCTGCTGGCCCAGCGGCAGCAGCTCGCCGCCTTGCTGGATCTGCCGCTGGCGGCCGACCCACTGGTGGCGGGGCCGCTGGCGGCGGTGCCGCTGGCGGTCGATCCGATCGCCGAGCAGCCTGCCTGGCCGCTCAATCTGCAGGACAGCGTCGAGCACGCCCTGCGGGGACGCCCCTTGCTGGAGGCCTTGCGGCGCCAGCAGCAGAGCCAGCGCTCCCAGGCCCGGGCTGCGCGGGCCCTGCTCTATCCGTCCTTGAACCTGGTGGCAGGCGCCGGTTACAGCGGCGATCAGCTCAGCGTGCCGCAGTTGCAGCAGGGCGGGCGGCTCAATGGTCCCCAACCGCTGCCGTTGCCCAACCTGGAGCAGAGCGGCGCGGCATCCGGCTCGTTTTACAACTGGGGGGCAGCCCTGCTGCTGCGCCAGCCGCTCTGGGATGGCGGCCGTTCCGCCTCCAGCGCCGCTGTTGCCGAGCGTCAGGGAGAGCTGTTGCAGGCTGACGAAGATCTGGCCCGGCAGCAGATTCGCCAGGATGTCAGCCGGGCCTGGGCGTCGCTGCAGGGTTCCGCCACCGCGATCGCCGCCGCTCGCGAGGCGGTGACAGCGCAGCAACGGGCCCTCGGCGATGCCCGGCTGCGCTATCGCGCCCAGGTGGATCCCCTCACCGAGGTGCTGCTGGTGCAGCGGGATCTGCAGGCCTCCCGGGCCTCCCTGCTGACGGCCCTGACCCGCCAGGCGATCGACTGGGCTGTGCTGGAGCGGGAGACCGGTGGGGCCAACGCCCCCCAGCCCCCCAGCTGAGCCGTGCTCAGTCTGCGTCTGGGGCAGGAGGGGGCGATTTGCCGCCAGCAGCGCCACTGAGGCGGCTGATCAGCAGGCCCAGAACCAGGGCCAGATAGAGGGGGCCGACCACACTCAGAGCGATGCAGACCAGCTGCACCACGGGCGCAGTCGGGATCACATCGCCGTAGCCCACCGTGGTGAGAGTCACGAAAGCGAAATAGTTGAGTCGCTGAAACCCCTGGTCCCAGAGATGGCCGGCCTGGGCCAGCGAACCGATCGCCGGCATGCTCAGGCTCAGGCCGGTGATGCTGTCGCGGAAGCTCCCCGGCAGCAGGCTGTCGATCACCGTCAGCACCAGGCCGCCGGCGATGCCGAGCAGCAGATAGCCGGCGCTGGCCCCGGCCAGCACCTGGCCATCCACCTCCCTTTCGCTGGCCAGCGCCTGCAACAGCAGCCGCAGGCTGCGGCCGATGAACAGGGTGAACAGCACCAGCAGCGGCAGGCCCGTCAGCCGCAGGGTCTGGGGGGCACAGAGCCAGAGCAACTCCGCCAGCAGCGAGGCCAGGGCCAGGATCCGGTGCCAGCGCCCAGCCCCTGGCAGCCGGAACAGCAGGGTGGTGAGGCCCAGGTAGCCGATCCAGGTGAGACGGGCGAGGCTGCCTGGCAGGGCGAAGCTGCCGATCAGGCCGAGGCAGAGCAGCAGCAGCTGGCGGTAGAA